>OFEK01000283.1_pt1 | contig 63697 bp, 48 predicted proteins | sample 1521131 | NCBI WGS metagenome assembly OFEK01 (sample SAMN05720209, study PRJEB24109) | activated sludge metagenome | isolation source: Anaerobic digester | place: China | collected 2015-12-16 | reverse complement strand
TCTTTGGTATCAAGGCAGATAGCTGTTTTGGTTATTGAAAATGGGGAAACTCAAAAAGCAAAGCATACGGGAAATATTAAAGCAATTATGCGCTTATAAGGGAGTGGAGATCATAGAAGGTCATCTTATGCCAGACTATATACATATGCTGGTAAGCATACCACCTAAAATAAGTGTATCAAGTTTTATGGGATACTTAAAAGGCAAGAGTGCCCTGATGATATTCGATAAACATGCAAACCTAAAGTATAAGTATGGTAACCATCATTTTTGGGCAGAGGGATATTATGTGAGTATAGTAGGACTTAACGAGGCAACTATTAAGAAATATATACAAGAGCAAGAAAAACACGATATTATGGTTGATAAATTAAGTGTAAAGGAATATGAAGACCCCTTTAAGGGGTAGCCAGTATTACATTCGTCCCTTCAGGGGCGGCAAAAGAGGCAAAGACAAGGTGGCTTGAACAAAGTGAAAGCCAGCGTCTTTAGGCGCTGGTCGGTAACATGCCCTTATAGGGCTAGAGCAAACCACCCGTTTTACGGGTGGTTGTGATTATGTTACACTCATTATGTCAATGGCAGGTGAGTGAATAATTTGAAAGGAGGAACCATATGGAACTCACCACAATGCTGAAAATGGTTGGACTGACCGAGGATGAATTGATAGGCGGCTTTATTACATCCAAGAAGGGCTATTATTATACCGTTCTCAACCGTAAGGATCGGAACGGAAAACGTAAGCCTCTTTGGACTTCAACCGGGCTTGCTGCAACCGAGGAAAACGAGGCTGAAGCTGAAAGCAAGTGTCTGGCGGCCAGAATCCAATATTCCCTTAACTTGAAGAACGGTATAACTGATAAGGACGAGAAGACGTTTGTGCAGGAAACGCCTGAGGAAACCAACAATATTCGGGACGCTTCCGATGAAAACTATTTTGAGAATCCCTTGTTTGCAGATTTATTAAACGAATGGCTTGCCTTTAGGCATCCGGATAATATTGTTGTCGGCGAAGATTTTAATTTTGACAAAACAATCAAGCTTAATACCTGGGCCGGATATGCGGAAAACATCGAGCATAACCTATATCCGACATTCAAGGCTTACGGCTGCACTATTCGAGAGATTACACCTGAGTTGCTCAAGGGGCATTACTCTTACCGGCTGAAAGACGGCAAGAAGAAGGCAACAGTGGTTAAGGATTATACTATTATCAACCAGACATTGAATTATGCCATCAGCAAAAGGATGATCAGCGTAAATCCAAACAGCGCAATTACCTTACACAAAATCGAAAAATATAATGCAGCTACGTTAAATGCCGAACAGATGCAATATTATCTTGAATTTATTGTAGGTGATATTATTGAAATCCCTATATTATTCGGTGGATCTTATGGAATGCGGCGCAGTGAATGTCTTAGCGTTAGAGAATCTCAATTTGATTTTAAGCACAAATTCTTTAGGGCCAATCACACTGTAACGACGGCAACCATTGATAATAAGAAGATATATATCCCTTCCGATAAGCTTAAAACAGATTTGAGCAACCGCACCTATCCCTTGATCCCTTATGTGGAAGAAAGAATAAAAGCTAAAATAGCTGAAAATAAGGAACTAAAGGAGCTTTGCGGCAACTCTTACAGTAAAGAATGGCTTGGGTATATTTGCGTTCATCCATTAGGTGAAATTATCGACCCGGACTATATAACCAACAGGCATCGTGATTTATTAAAGAAAGCAGGATTACCCTCTATTAGATTCCACGACCTTCGACATTCATGTGTAGGTTTGATGATGGCAAATGAAGTGCCTATGGAGCGTATCAGAGATTGGGTTGGTCATAGTGATATTCGGACAACGGTTAATACCTATGGTCATCTAGAATACCAATCCAAGAAAAAAACAGCAAAGATTATTCAGAAATCTTTGCCGCTTAAAAAGGCAGGAGCTGCTAATCTTTAGAATTAACAGCTCCATGATGGCGGAGGGTTAGGGATTTGAACCCTAGATACCTTGCGGTACACTGGTTTTCGAGACCAGCTCCTTCAGCCGCTCGGACAACTCTCCAAATTATTTAATTACCTAAGTGCCCCGGATAGAACTCGGATAGAACAACACCAAAATCCAAATTCATTCGAGCTTCGACGGTACTGAAAACCGCATAAATACAAGGTTTCAACTACGTGATTTCCACATTGCCCAACACATTTCGGGACTACCACCTTAAGCCAACTCGGACACCTCTCCATAATTATATTCATGGTTATATTCATGCCTAACTGTATTCAGTTTACCAGCACAAAGTACAATTTGTTACTTCGGCATGATTTTGCAATAAACTAAACAATATCTTCTGAAATATTGTAACATATTAAAGTGAAACAAATCAACAAGAAAATGAAAACAGGGTGCATATTTTATTTTTGAAGAAATATATTCCAGACGTTGTCTTTATGATACCCAGGGTTTTAACTAATGGTTCTTCAAACAATTATTTCAAAAAAACATATATCAAGGGTCATACTTCTTTTTTGTTCTTAATTCCTTGAAAAAACTTTTAAGTATTGCAGAACACTCATCTTCCATAATTCCATAAACTACATCCACTTTGTGGTTAAATTTCTCTATGCTAAGAATATCAACTACAGATCCTACAGCACCTGCTTTGGGATCCGGTGTGCCGATATATACGGTTCTTATCCTGGCTTGAATAAGAGCACCCGCACACATTGCACAAGGTTCCAAAGTTACATACATATCGCAGTCATTGAGCCGCCATGAGCCAAGCTTGCGGCACGCTTTTTTGATAGCCGTTATTTCAGCATGGAGGGTTGCATCATTTTTCAGCTCTCTTTCATTATGACCCCTGCCTATAATTTTTCCATCCTTAACAATTACAGCACCAATAGGAACCTCGTCCTTTTTATACGCTTTTAAGGCTTCTTTATATGCTTCATTCATATACCAGTAGTTATCATGTGTTATTCCGGAAACCAAGTTAAACACTACCCTCCTTCATTAATGGACTAATAATTGGTTATTATTAGTTGTTTTGGGCTTTCCAATGCTATTCTAATCCTTCAACGCCAAACAGTTTTTCTAGCCCAATACTGATTTCTAAGGAAATTATAACACAAGCAAAGGAGTTATAGCAATTAGCAAGAAATCCAAGTAAATTCATAGTTTTAAGAGTACTTAGAAAATATTGCTCAGGCATAGAATTTTGTTTATTGCACTTAGAAAAGGTTTAATTTATAATCAAAACTACAGAAAGGAAGGTTGGATTTTCTATAATTGTATTTGGACTGCCTGGACAGTTAATTCTCTATCAGAATAAATTACTTGATAATTTGTTGTAACTATTGTGACTGTGTATATATTATATGTAATGATGCCAGTGCAGTAGGTTATGAAAATGAGTATTCATTTAAGCGGGCATTTTTAAGGTATGAAGGAATAAAACCCCGGGATTATATGCTCAATGCACTTCAAGACAATTAATGATTAATATTAATACAGAAGAATAATTTTATAGTACAACCTATTACTTCTAATACAATACTGCTTTGACAAGTAGAAGAATACAAATTAACAGCCCTGGTGTTCTAAATCCAGGGCTGTTAATTTGTATTTAGTATTAGCACCCTCTGCTTTTGTTCATTAACTTCTCCTATCTCTTTTATATACTTCATTCTTCTTTTTCGAGTTTTCTGGAATCTTATTCCTTACTTCATAATCGTAAAGGCGGGTTTTCCTGCCATTAATGGAAAAGGGATTTGGACTCTTTTTTGTTAATTCAAGTAATTCTCTGTAATTCATGAGATACCTCCTTTATACAATCTAATACCAGTATATTAAACAGGTTGCCAATTGTTGAATTTATGTAAACAACGTAATAATGCAAAAAAAAATGTTAATTCATTATCTATTTGGGTAAATACTAAATATATAAAACGTGATATACACATTTGAAAACAACGGTTTTGGAGGTAATTGTTTTATGAAGAAATTTGTTTGTACAGTATGTGGTTATGTGCATATAGGAAATGAACCGCCTGAAAAATGTCCTCAGTGTGGAGCTCCTGCAAGTAAGTTTGTGGAGAAAAAGGGTGATAACATGCAGTGGGCTGATGAACATAGAATTGGTGTTGCAAAGGATGTTGATCCTGAAGTTTTTGAGGGATTGAGAGCTAATTTTATGGGTGAGTGTACTGAGATAGGAATGTATCTTGCAATGAGCCGTCAAGCTGATAGAGAAGGTTATCCTGAAGTAGCGGAAGCATACAAAAGAATAGCTTTTGAAGAAGCTGAACATGCTGCAAAATTTGCTGAACTCCTTGGAGAGGTTGTATATGCAGATACTAAAAAGAATCTTGAGTTAAGAGTTGAAGCTGAATTTGGCGCATGCAAGGGAAAGAAGGAACTTGCTACCAGGGCAAAACAATTGAATTACGATGCAATCCATGATACAGTTCATGAAATGTGCAAGGATGAAGCAAGACACGGACAGGCATTTAAGGGCTTGTTAGATAGATATTTCAATAAATAATAGTATCAATAAAATACAGCTCTTGACAGTTGGTAATACAGCTGTGTGAGGGCTTTTTTATATTTTTAACAATGCAAACAAATGTTCTAAAACATATTGTGATTATTAATTGTATAGGGTATAATAAAAGCTGTATAAAGAAACGTGAAGCTACTGATAAGGAGTATGTGAGTGAGAGAAAGTATAATAATAATTATTATTATGTTAATAATCAATTTGCTTGGTTTTGTAGCCGCAGCAGCAGATAAGCATAGAGCACGAAAAAAGATGTGGAGAATTCCCGAAAAGTACTTTTTCCTGATTTCAATTTTCGGAGGGTGTCCGGGAGTGTACCTTGGTTTTATAATATTTAGACATAAAACCAGGCACCTTAAATTCATGCTTGGTATACCTTTAATATTTCTGGTGCAGGCAGTGCTAATATTCTACGTTTTAAAAACTATATATTAATACTGGTTCCGCAAATCGGAATAATAAGCTAACCAAAATATTAAATTAATAAGATTCACAAATTAATAACAATCATAAATTTATTAGAATCAAAAGTAAATATCTGAAAACTCAATATTCATTCTTTCGATAAAACTTCCTTCAATATTATTATTGTTATGATTATTATAGCCATATGGTGTACCGTCATTAGATTCTATAAGCCTTGCAGGGAGCTGAATTGTAAATTTAGCTCCCTTGAGATATTCGCTTTCTACAGATATAGTACCTCCATGCATTTCAACAAGAGATTTGACAAGCGATAATCCTATTCCACTTCCCTCGTGGGATCTAGTAAGTGTTTTATCTACTTGCCTGAAGCGTTCAAATATCTGTCCGAGTTTGTCTTCCGGTATTCCTACACCGGTATCCTGCACCGTAATAGACACATAATTTTCCTCAACGAATAAGTACATGTAAATACTTCCACCTGAAGTAGTAAATTTTACAGCATTGGCAAGGAGGTTAAGCAGTATCCTTTCAATAGCATCAAGGTCACAGGCTATTATTTTTTTCTCTATATTTGTGTTAAATGTTAAGTTCAAATTTTTACTTTTTATATACTCTGCCACGGATAAGGCAATTTCTTCAACGATATTTACAATATTGCAGTTTAAAGGGTTTAGTTCAAGATATCCGGCATCTATTTTGGTAGCGTCAATTAAATTATTCACGAGCCTTAACAGCCTATAGCAATTTTGCTTGATGTATTTCAATTTGCTCGAGAATTTATTTGCATTTATTCCTGCTGATTCATTTTCAAGGTACATAAATAGTAATTGTGTTGAACCAAGTATAATATTTAATGGTGTTCTGAACTCATGGGACAAGTTAGCAAAGAACTCTGTTCTTAACCTGTCCAACTCAAGAGTTTGGATTAATAATGTTGTCTTTTCCTTAATTTCCGCTTCCAGCCTTTCTGCCTTTTTTTGCTCTGTAATATCTATCCCTGTAGCAATAACATGCTTAATAGATCCGTTTTTGTCTAAAAGAGAAGTGTTTGACCATGATATTAAGCGGCGGTTTCCATCTTTAGCTATCCAGAAATTTTCTAATTTCACTTGAGTTTCCCCTGGTTTTATGTTAAAAAAAAGTGATTTGACCTTTTCAATTTCCTCAGGAGTTATAAGTATGTCCCATATATATTTATTTTTCACTTCATTAAGCTTATAGCCGGATATCTTTTCACAAGCATGGTTAAAAGTGATAATACGTCCATATGGGTCTGCAGCAAGAACAAGAGCATCTACTGTATTTAAAACTGCATAAATAAAATCTTGTGAATCACGAAGCATTTCTATTGCCCTCATTCTCCCTGTAATATCCGATGATATAAACATAACTCCTTCAGGCACAGGGAAGCTGTGAACTTCGTACCAGGTACTGCGGCCCTCTTGCTGTGGATATCTGTATTTATCAATAATAGTAACAGGATTTTGAGTTTCCATAACCCTTTTATATGCTTTATAGTATGGTGTTTCTTCGAATCCCGGTAAAATATCCGTTATTTTATGCCCAAGTAAATCCTCTCTGGATTTTTTGTTAACAAGTCTTAATACGGCATTGTTTACCATGGTATATCTTGAATTATGGTCCAGGACAGCAACAATATCAGGAATTGATTCCAATAAAAGCTTATATCGTTCTTCGCTTTTTTTCAGCAGCTCTTCAGTGCTTTTCCGATCAGATATATCAAGTATTTGTGAAACTAAATACAAGGGCTGTCCACTATTGTTCTTAATTAACGATACATTCAAAAGAGACCATATTGTATGTCTATCCTTATGAATATATCTTTTTTCTATCTGAAATGAGCAAATTTCACCTGACATTACTTGACTGAGGTATTCAAGACCTATATTAATGTCTTCGTGATAGGTTATATCCTGGAAGGTTTTGGACATTAATTCCTCTTCTGCATATCCCGTTATATTGCACAAAGCCTTATTTACTTCGATAAACTTTCCACTTTTAGAAACAATGGCTATTCCAATAGCTGAAGTTTCAAAGGCACCTAGGAATTTCCTTTCTGTTATATTAGAATCTCCTTTTACCTTTTCAAAAAAAATCAGGAAAGTTCCCAGTGCAATAAAAATATACAACAGATTATAAAAAATAGAACTCAATGTTTTATATATGGGGTATTGACCTATATAAGGCAAACATAGTTTGATGATGCCAAGTAAGATATATGAGCTGCCGGTTATGTATTTACTTACTTTTTCAATTTCGCTGTTCCTTAAAAACAAAATGCCAATCCAAAGTGTTAATAAATCAGCTATGATGCGGTATGGTAAATTTAAAACAGAATACGAACCAGGATACGAAAAACGGACAATAACCAAATATGCGGAAGTTAAACTTGTTACTAATATCCATATAATCGGCAACTTATACCCAAAAAATAAATAGGTTCCGTTAAGAAGAATAAAGACTCCAAAGAGAAGCAATAAATTAAGCAGCAGTGGATCAGTTAAGATAGCAGTGATAATTAGGCCGATATCCTGTGATTTTAAAGCACAAAGAATTGATAGCAGTAAAATTGCACCCCAGCCTGTTAACCATACAATTATATACTTTTTTCTATCTATGAAAAATAAATATGTATACAGAAGGAATATAAATAAGGCAATTATAAAATCTCTGCTGTTGAAGATCAGATTTACTAAATCTATTAAGTTTATTGCCACAGTGGAGCTCCTCCCTAATTAAAAGATAAACATTAAATTTCATAACTCATATGTCAACCTAATTATGTAACACCAATGTATAACAATATTATATAACAATCAGAAGCTGTTATCTACAAAAATTATTAATAATCACAACATGTTCTACTGGGAGTTATTTCAACGATAGTATAAGTTTGACAAAGGCTATATACTTGCAAGTTTATGCCAAAAAATTAAAATTAAATTTAAGTTAATCTGTATATTTGATATAATAACGGTGGAATATTTGCTGCACATTAAAAAATCCCAGGGTTTAAAAAACACTAGGATTTTACTTTTCATATGGTGTTCCCGGCGGGAGTCGAACCCACGGCCTTTCGCTTAGGAGGCGAACGCTCTATCCTTCTGAGCTACGGAAACATATTTTTTGTGTTGACCAACCGTTGCATAACTTAGTCAATAAGGCTCTTTTCAGTGCACCCGGCAAAAGAGGGAGAAACCTTAACACCAATATTATAAAATTAAAGTTCAAATTTGTCAACTCAAAAAAGTTACCAAAAAAAGACGCAAAGAAGCTATCATTATTAGCTTTCTCCTTTTACTATGTATGTAGGGCCATTTTGTGTTATAAATAAATTAATGATTTAGCATTGTGGCAAAATTTATGTTAAAATCAAAATATAAATGCTGTACTGTATTATATCAGGCACATTATTGTATAACAATATAACAATATAACAATATACACTATAATAATATATAATAATGGTGCATATAGGTACATACAAATATGCAAATATGGAAAAACTGAGCACAAGTTGTCTTGTCGCATTCGGTGCATATTCGGTGCAATTCGATAGAATTAGGGTGGTGATAGGTACAACGGAAAGGAGTAATATGCTTGTAAGAAGTGAAATAGATAACAAATATAAATGGAAACTGGAAGACATATATTCCAGCGATGAGGTATGGGAATCGGACTTTGATAAGGTTAAGAAAATGATTCCTGATATAGCAAAGTTAAACGGGACTCTTGGAGAATCATCAGGGAAGCTGTTAGAGTGCCTTAAATTAAGGGATAATATTTTGTCTATATCAGAAAAGCTTTATGCATATGCAAGGATGAGAAGGGATGAGGATAATTCAAATTCCAAATATCAGGCTTTAAATGATAGAGCATTTGCTTTGCTGACTGAATTATCCGGAGCAATTTCATATATCGAACCGGAAATCACTGGTCTTGGCAAAGACATACTGAAAGGTTTTATTGATGAAAATAATGAGCTTAAGATTTACTCACATTTCATCCGCGACATTTTAAGGGAAAAAGATCATATATTAACTCAAAAGGAAGAAGAGATTCTTGCACTGGTATCGGAAATAGCACAAGCACCCGCTGATATTTTTACCATGCTCAATAATGCGGATATCAGATTCCCTTTTATTAAAGATGAAAATGAGAAAGAGGTGGAATTAACCAAGGGCAATTATATAAAATGTCTGGAAAGTACTGATAGAAGAGTGCGTAAAGATGCTTATGAAGGACTTTATGGAGTGTATAAAAGCTTTCGGAACACCTTTGCTTCATCTCTTTCAAACAATATTCGAAAAGACCGTTTTTTTGCAAGCGCAAGAAAATATAATTCAAGTCTGGAAGCGTCTCTTAGTGAAGACAATGTACCATCCCAGGTTTATGATAATCTTATAAAGACAGTTAATGATAACCTACATCTTTTACATGGATATATGGGATTAAGAAAGAAAACTCTTGGCCTCGATAAGCTCTGTATGTATGATGTTTATGTACCTTTGGTTAAAGAACCTATGAGCAATATGCCATATGAAGAGGGTTATGCTCTTGTTGAAAAGGGACTTGAACCTTTAGGTCAGGAGTATTCAAGCCATATTAAGGAGGCTTTTAATTCAGGATGGATTGATGTATACGAAAATGAAGGGAAAACAAGCGGAGCATATTCATGGGGATCTTTCCTTACACATCCTTATGTTTTGCTTAATTACCAGGGGACAATAAAAGACGCGTTTACCATTGCTCATGAGATGGGACATGCAATGCATACATTTTATACCAATAAAACACAACCTTATATATACTCTGAATATAAAATTTTTGTTGCTGAAGTAGCCTCCATTATGAACGAATTCCTGCTTATGGACTACATGATTTCACATTCAAAAAATAAAGAAGAGAAGACCTATCTCATTAATAGTTATCTGGAGGATTTCCGAACAACTTTATTCAGACAGACCATGTTTGCTGAATTTGAAAAGGTGGCACATAATAAAGTGGCAGAGGGTGAAGCTTTGACAGCTCAAAGCTTGTGTGATATTTACCGCAGCCTCAATGAGAAATATTTTGGAAGCAATGTAGAAATTGATGATGAAATAGCTATTGAGTGGGCAAGGATTCCCCATTTCTATACCAGCTTCTATGTGTACAAATATGCTACAGGATTTTCCGCTGCTGCATCCTTATCAAAACAGATCCTTGAGGAAGGCAAAAGTGCTGTAGACCGCTATATTAAGTTCTTGAGCAGCGGCGGTTCAGATTACCCCCTCGAATTGCTTAAAAAGGCAGGGGTTGATTTAACCGTGCCGGCACCTATTGAAGATGCTATGAAGAAATTTGAATCATTGCTTTGTGAATTTGAAAAGATGCTTTAATTTTATAAAATTTAAGGAGGATGTGATTTACATGAAAGACCCACGTATGGAAAAATTAGCAAAGATGCTGATAAATTATTCAGTTGATATTAAGCCTGGGGAAAATATTCTTATAGAAACCACGGGAGAAGGGGATGAACTTGCCAGAGAATTGATAAAAGCCACTTATGAGGCAGGAGGAGTACCTTTTATTACCCTTAAAAACACTGAGACAAACCGTGTGCTTTTGGAGAACTGTACTATTGAACAGATAGATAGAACTGCTTCTTATGAAATAGCAAGAATGAAGGATATGAAAGCTTATATAGGTATACGGGCTCCTGAAAATGTAAGTGAAATGGGTGCGGTGCCTGCAGATAAAATGAAAATATATATGGAGCATTATTCAAAGCCATTGCACTCTGAACTTAGAGTTAAGCATACAAGATGGTGTGTGCTGAGATACCCCAATAACGCCATGGCACAATTGGCAGGTATGGCTACCGAGTATTTTGAGGATTTTTATTTTGATGTATGTACCCTCGATTATCCTAAGATGTCCAAAGCAATGGATAGTCTGGTTAAGTTCATGGAAAAGGCAGATAAAGTTAGAATCACAGGGAAAGGCACTGATTTAAGTTTTTCAATTAAGGGACTGCCTGCCATAAAGTGTGATGGGAAAATGAACATACCGGATGGAGAAGTATTTACAGCTCCGGTAAGAGATTCTGTTAATGGTGAAATAACATACAATACACCTGCATTGTATCAGGGGTTTACCTTTGAAAACATACATTTCCAGTTTAAAGATGGAAAAATAATAAAAGCTGAAGCTAATGACTCAGAAAGATTAAATAAAGTATTGGATACTGATGAAGGTGCAAGATATATCGGGGAATTTTCAATAGGATTAAATCCATATATTATGAAACCAATGAAAGATACTCTTTTTGATGAAAAAATCAGCGGGAGCATACATTTTACTCCTGGAAATGCTTACGATGAATGCAATAATAATAATAAATCAGCCATACACTGGGATCTGGTATTTATTCAAAGGCCTGAATATGGCGGAGGAGAAATCTGGTTTGATGATATCCTCATAAGGAAGGATGGACTTTTTGTGCCTGAAGAACTTCAGTGCCTAAATCCTGAGAATTTGAAGTAAAATACGAATATTTTTCGACTTCATGGAAAAACTTTAATTTATTAAAATCCCCGGGGAGGTTTAATAATTGCATGAGTAAAAAGCATTTTATTATGAATAAAAGGCGTGTTAACAGCAATAAAAAATATTTCAAACTATTAATATCTGTTTTAGTAATAGCCGGTTTAGTTATTACTACATTGTTTGCTACGGGGGTAATCCCTCCCGGCGGTTTTCATACTACATCTTCTGATTCAGGAAGGAATAGTAAGGCAAAGGCAGGAGATGGAATTGATACTGAAGAAGCTTTCGACCAACAGGAAGAAACTGTTGATGGAAGTATGACTGATGATAGTACATCAGATAATAATATAATTGATGATAGCACAATTGATGGCAGTATAACTGAAAATGGATACAAAATAGCTATCGAAAACAACTCTCCGGAATATGATGTAGAAATATATTTGTATTTTGATAATAATAAGAAGCCTTTTATAGAGGCAGATTATTACCTTAATGGAATAAGCCGTTCCAGGTTGTATAAAGAGGATGATATCCCTGGACTGAAGGATATTATGGATAAAGAAACTTCAGCTGGCAGCGGAAACTTAGGAGGCAGTGTAACTTCAGGAGTCAGCGGAACTTCAGGGGATAATACAGGAACATCCGACACTGAAAAATCAAATCCTTTCAGCATTTCCGGGGCTATATTGAACACCAAATATGCTAAAGTGTACTTTTGTATAAAGAAAGATTTAAAGCCGGAAGAATCAGCTTATAATCTTTATGCACTATCATTGAAGGACGGGAGTATCAGGCCTCTTTATCAATGGAAGGGAAATAGTCTTAATTCTCCTGTCTTTTCACCTGATAAGGAATATATAGTTATAAGTTATTTAAAGGATATTAATGGAAATAACTCTTTCGTTCATATTTTTAACAGCTCAGATGATGAAGGCCTTGTTGTTGATAACAGGACAAAAGATGGACAGTTGATTGGACGTAATCGTTCTGACGAAAAGGGTAAAAATTACTCTTACTATATAGTCAGGTGGAAATCTGAGGAGGATTTAAAACTCCGGGAATATTCTTATATTCCTGATAAGGATATGAATCCCGTAAAAGATGAGCAGAGTTATGAAATAACTTATAATGTTTTGAAAAACCAGTTAACTTATCCTGAAGAGAAATATTCCCAAAGCACTGCTTCCAAGCCTGCTGAAACATCTCAGACCAAGCCAGCTGAAAACTCACAGAATGGCACAGTAGAATCGGTAAGTAGAGATGGAACCGGTGGGAGCAGCAGTAATGGTTCCGGCACCAGTAGCAGCACTGGCAACGGAACCAACGGAACCAACGGAACTAACGGAACCGACAGAACCGGCGGCACCGGCACTGGTACCGACAATAGTACAAACGGTAGTACCAGTACTGGTACGAATGGCAGCACCAACACTGGTGAGAATGGCAGTACCGGAACTGGTACTGGGAGCAGCACTGGCAGTGGAACTGGAAGCACCAGCGGCAATGTCAGTGATACAGGCACTGGTAATGGTAATGGTAATGGTAGTGATAGTGGTTCCGGCACTGGTACTGGTACTGGCAATGGTACTGGTACCAGCGGCAGTACCGATTCCGACGTTAATAACAGTAATGGTACCAGCAATGGCAACAATACCGGCAATGACAGTCAAAGTCAGATAAATAGTGAGGCTGTCAAAGTGATAAAGAGTTTTTATGCTTATGTTAGTGAGGGTAAATACGAAAAAGCCTATGATTTGTTTGATGATAATTTTCAAAGCGAATCTCAAATGTTCATGGGGTTCAAAATAAGCAAGGCTGAAATAACCCTTGAAGTATTTTCTGCTTTTGCCGAAGCGACTGAAATATTTAAAAATGTAAAGGTGGAAAAAGTGTTAAAAGAGGAGTTACAAGGAAGTAATTCCAAAATACACTACACTCAGAGTATGGCATTAGACCCAAATAAAGAACCACTAGTTTATTCTCTTGTTGCCACTCTTAAAAAAGCAGGAGGGGTATGGAAAATAATAACTGTAGAAGATGGGAAATTATCAAAGTAGTTTTATTTTAAAGTAACTAAAGGATGTAAGTGCTATTGCGGTAATAAGCAGGGCAATAGCCTGCCAGCTTGTCATAAGTATTCCTGCTGCAGTCATAAATGAGATACCTGAGACCGAAGCACTGTACTTGGTAAATAGGTCAAGAGCCAATCCCTGGGGGGTCAATAAAGAAATAATCTTTATGAGTCCTCCCATATCTTTAAAGCTCCAGAAGCATCCGCCTAAAAAAGCAGTAATTATTGAAAAGAGAGGTGCCCCGGCCTGCAACTGCATTCTTGTTTTTAAAAGGGATGATATAAAGAGGCTTATGCCTATTACAGATAAAAGGTAAAGAATAATTATTAATACATTTATTCCTTGAGAAAAGATATTTACTCCAAAAACAATAGTACATATCAATGAGAAAAAAATAATCTGCAAAGTTCCTACAAATAGCAAGGAAAGGATATTACCTGCAAACAAAGCATTAAGAGCACCCGAACCTGATATTATCCTTCTTAATGTACCGTTTTCTTTTTCATCAATAAGCCAGCTGCTGTTGAACATTATCAGAAACATAACAAATGCCACCAGCATTCCAAAGGCTGATGATGTTATGTTGCCTGGAAGGTTTTTATTTTTACCTGCAGTCCCGTTAGAAGTACTATCTATTTCACCATACTCTATTCCCATAACCGGTCCCTGATCCCATAAGGAATCTGTATATTCCCAGGCTTCCTGCCATAAAGCATTATTCTGAGTTTTTGAATCTTTTGAATCTTTTGGGTCTTTTGGAATTTTTGGGTCTTTTAAGATACCCATTTTATTATATTCATTCACTACCCAATCTGCAGCAGTAGTATTGAGCATGATCCTTGCTACTTCACTGCCTATAACCTCACTTATTATATCCGAAGATATTGTTGAAGGCGAATATACCTGTTCTATTAAACCACCGGTGTTTCCTGACAGAAGATTTTCCTTAAAACCTTTCTTTATAATATATGCAGCTTCTGCTTTATAATCTTTAACCAACTTTAAAGCTGTTTTTTCATCAGTTAAAATGAATTTAAATCCTTCTTTTGCGGATATCCTCTCAATAATAGACTTTGAATAGTCAGTATTATCAAGATCACATATGGCAACCGGAATCTTATTCTCTTCTTCATATTTCAATGCATAACCGGTTATAAGGGTCAGAAAGAGAGGGATAAAAGTCATTGCTATAAGAAAACTTTTATCTGAAAGTAGTATTTTTAATTTGTATTTTAAAACGATGAATATTTTGTACATAACTTTCCTCCAGAAAATAATATTGCATGCATGCCTTATTTAGCGGTTTCACCTGGAATTTCCTGATAAACGTATAAGACATACGGACATTCCCAGGTAGGTTATTCCCATCAATGCTAGTACAGCAATATCTGTGTAAAAAGATGAGGATATTTGTCCTGAAAATATTTCCAGGAAGCCATGAACCGCCCAACGATTAATTGTAAAATTGCTTAAGTTTTTTACAACATCCGGCAATGCTGTCAGTGGGTAAATACTTCCGCCCGCTGCTGCCATTAACAAGGTACCAAGGCTGCCTGCAAGGTCTGCTGTAGCGGGTGTGGGTGATACAACGGCTATGAAAATCGCACATGAAGATATGGTAAAAACTGTCATGATGAACATAATCAACATATAAAAAGGCGATGCGTTGAGATATATTTTAAAAACCAATCCCCCTGGAATAATAAGCGCTAAAAATTGAAGCATGGATAGTATAAACACAGTTACAAATCTGGCAAAAACAAATTCTATATCTTTAAGAGGGGAAATATTCAATCTGTTGCTTATACCGTGAAGTTTTTCTCCAGCGGTAAATTTAATTCCCATTATTCCACTGAACATTATAAAGACTACCAGCAGTGCAGCGGTAAAATACTCATATTTTGTTACATTTGGAACATAAGATACCTTCCTTGCTGAAAAGATATCACTTTTAGAGAGGGCTTTTAAAGAAAACTTTGTAACTACATCATTATATTTTCTTTCATAAAACTCCTCTCCAGAGGCAGCCTTTTCATAAAACACATAAGCTGTCATAATCCCGTTCTGAGCTGACGATATTATATTTGCATAGCTATCCATGTAACCTTTAATAAGGTCTGCTATTAAAGGCTTACCCGGGTCGGTTATAACCTTAAGTGGTTTATTCTCACCTATAGACATGCTGTATACAAAGCCTTCAGGGATTATTAGGATTCCTGCCGCCTCGCCATTTTTAAGCATGTCCATGGCTGCTGCTTCACCAGTTTTTATGAATTTAATAGAAGTACCTGAATAATCCGGATCATTCGGGTCTTCTACGGCCTTTCCAGTGTTAATAAACTGGTTAATAAGCATTCTTGATTCAAGGGTATTATCCTTATCTATCAGTGCTATATTGAAAGATTCAATAAACTTATTCTGATTTAAAAGAGGAGACAGGGACAGTATAAAAATGCTGACAAAAGCAAAAGGAAGGCCAAAGAAAAGCATCACTGCCTTCCAATCTGAAAAAAACAATTTCATATCATTTTTTATTATAACAAGTATCCTCAACTGATTTCCCTCCACTTTTGTTATAACACATGCCTTTAGCTGAACCAAGACTTAATTATCCGATGAAAATGCATTTAAAATAGATTGGTTACTCAGCAGAAATTTTGCTGCTGAAAACTGAAGTTCCATTACCAATGCATTAACCTGGTTTTCATCAGCAGTAGTCAAATTTATTGCACTTTCATTATTAAGTTCAGGTATATTAAGATCAATATCATATCTATCTTCTCGTTTCAAATCCAAAAGTATATTAGCATTGTCAAAACCAAGCTGGCTTGCTGTCAATCTCATATTCACCCTGCAATTTGTATTTATAGCTTTTCTTTTGTCATCTTTGCTGCTTTCAGTTGATGAATTTACTGTTAAATCGAAGTCAGGCCATATATTGTTTACACAATTAAGGTGCATATATGTGTCCCCCGGGTTGCTTCCCTTAACATGCTCAAATTCAATAACAGCTTTATCATCAGTACTGCCTGCATTGCCACTGACAGATGATTCCTGCTCAATGATTGCTTTTGTAAAGAACCTGCCTGCATGGATACTATATTTTCTTGCAGGTTCATCATCGGCTTTTGATGATAAGTTGATTTTTCTGTCTGTGAAATTACCAACCGCATCAACAACAAGAGTCATATTGAAACCTTCCGGGAAAGCTGTAGTATCAATAATATTAATAAGTTCAGTCTTTAACTTTTCAGTATCTCTATAGTTCAGGATTTCTGCTGCTGCAGGTTTCAGCGAGGGGAATATATTCAAATACCCTGCTTCCTCAAGCATACTAAATACTGAGGTCAAATTTCCCATAGTCATGTTTACAAACCTGCTGTCACTTAAAAAAACTTCAACAGTTTTCTTTGATATAGTTTTAAATTCCTCTTCGTCAAGCTTAACATTAAAGATGTTATACCTGCTTTCCTTATTAGCCTTGGAAGCTGATTTCCCGGGCTCTTGTGAAATAGTACCAGAAGTACTACTATTATTATTAGAAGCATTTATATCAGTAGAAGCATTAGTGCCGGTTTGATAGGACATCTCTTTCATTTTAACGTTCTTAGACATACTGATATTACCTTCTTGAATATTTTCTTCAAGAAACTTTAGATAATCTGTAAATATGTTTTTGGAAGCCTCCAGAGAGAAGGTTGCTGCATTCTTAATTTCTGAAACATTAAATATTTTTTTGACAGGCATATCGACGCCGAATTTTTTTAAGGCAGAAGGTAAATTGTTTCTATCAAGCACAAAATATTTATCGTAAATTACCGGAACCTGAAGTCCAATAGTATCATTTTCTGAAAAAGTATTTATATCAAGAAAACTTTGTCCTTCAAGAAGAAATGAAAGGGTACTTGCATTTAGTCCTTCTTTTAAGTTATATCTTGAGTTCAGGACCAGCTTGCTGCTGTTTATTATATCTATAGCCTGCCCCGGAAGGTCTCCATAACCATAACCGGAATTGCCGCCGCTGCTTACACTAACGTTGCTGCTGCTCCCATGAGGCAGCTTTGCCGATAATTCAAGCCTTGTTCTTGAGGGCTTCTCAAGGAAAGGCTTCATTTCAAGAGCTTTGTCGTTTTGTCTTTTTTCAGCATCGCTCATCAATTTTATAAAGTTTTTTATTTCAGTTTGAAAATAAAGGTCTTTTACATTTTTCCCGGAATTTAATAAAAGAATAGTAACCAGGACAGCTGCTGCCACAATAACTAAAGCAGCTGCTATTATAATATATAAATTTTTTTTAGACATATTAGGCATATTTGTGTTTTTTTTCAATGCTGTTTTCATAAATAATTTCACCCCAATGACCCAATGAATTTTTGTGCTGCAGGTATTTAACGTTTGTATAATATACACTATAAATGGTTAACGTTAATTTCCCGTTTTAATGTTTTTTGCCTAATGCTCTTCAGAGAGGACCACATTAAGCACAGTATCTTTTAGTGTGTGATTTTTTCCATCCCTTTTTAGTTTTTCTACAGTATCGCATTTTAGAATTCTTCCATAATTCATGATTGCAACCCTGTCGCAGACCATCTCCATTTCTTCAATGTCATGACTTGTGTAGATAATAGTCCGTCCTTCCCTTTTCAGATTTTTTATAGCATCAATAATGTAATGCCTGGAGATAATATCCACCCCTACAGTAGGTTCATCCATAAGCAGGATGTCCGGATGATGAAGAAGAGCTGCAGCTATATTGATACGTCTTTTCATGCCTCCTGAATATTCTTCTACCTTGTCGTGGGCACGGTCTTTCATTGCTACTACAGCTAAAGCCTCATCAATACGGGCTGACAATTCCCGGCCCCGCAGACCGTAAAGGCCTCCCCAGAACTTCAGGTTATCATAACCGGTAAGTGTGGGGTAAAGAGCAATATCCTGGGGTACAAATCCAATCATTTTTCGTATCTGAAAGGCTTCGGTAAATACACTGTATCCATTTATGATAATATCTCCCTTATCAGGTTTAATGAGAGTAGTTAATAATGATATAAGGGTAGATTTTCCTGCACCGTTGGGCCCCGCAAAACCGAATATTTCGTCTTTAAATATGTCCAGGGAAATATTATCCACTGCTAAATTTTTAGCATAGCTTTTAGTTAAATTATTTATACTGATTAAAACTATGCTGCTTTTATTATTGTTATTACTCCTATATGACATATTCCCGTCATCCCTGGTATTTCCGACATTCCCGGTATTCCGAAAATTTCCGACATTCCGGGTATTCATAATATTCCCAGTATTCACAATATTGCCGATGATACCAACCATTTTACGAACCCCCAAGGTTATAAAATAATATACAACTCTTCCGTATTCAGCCTATTAGGTGAACTTTGAATAGTTAAAAAATATATAATTACATTTTAGCAGATTTTTATATGTTTGTCTTGTTAAAAAATAAAAAAGCAAAAAAAGGGTTAGCCTTGCGGCTAACCGTTGTAAAGGGGGTCAAAATGTATTTTGTGAGGTCATTAATTATTATTGACCGATATTCTCAGTTTATACACCTATTTCTAAAAAATTATAAAATCATTAATATTTTTATAACTATAGATAACATACAAAAGAAACTACATTACAAAGTTTTGTACGCTTATGCTACCTTAGCGAATACACAAAAAATTCAATTTATTCCATGTAGGACCGTTTTTGTATTATATATACCTATATACAAGTTATTGACGATATATTTTAAAACATATTGCACATAATATTTGCATAGTTGCAAATTTACAGGATAAAGTAGCAGAAATCAAGGAGTGAGATAGTGTGTATCATAAGAATATAGACGATAATGATATAAATCAGGTAAATCAGGTAAATCATGATATCAATTTAACTCTTGAAGAAATATCAAGTGGGATAAACGAGGGAGAAACTCTTATTCTGGATGTGTCAGATAACCATTTTAGTCAGATGGATAAAATATTTGACACTCTTATTATGAGAGGCTATGATGTCAGAAAGTCTTTTTTTAAAGGAAGGAATCAGATAGTTGTAAGCAGGAAAAGGTCTTAATCCTTGAAGTACTTACCTGGAGATTCTCCAAATGCATTCTTAAATGCTCGTATAAAATTTGAGTAATCTCCAAACCCACACCTGTTGCATACCTCAGTAACTGACATGCCTTCCTTCAGAAGTGATTTTGCCATAATAAGACGCTTTTGGTGAATATACTGGTGAATAGTATATCCTGTATATTTCTTAAATTCTCTTAGTAGGTGGTACTTGCTCAGGTAAAACTTTTGGGCTAAGGAATCCAGGGATAAATCATCATTAAGATTTTTATTAACATATTTGATAATATTATTCACTTTTTCATCATATTCTATATCTTCATCAAGTTTATCACCAAAAGATTGAAGAAAAGACTTATTAATATATACAATAAACTCTAAAAGATAAATATCTTTGAGTATGTTGCTGCCATAGCTTACACTGTTACATGCATTTTCAAATTTGGCAAGAATATCTTTAAGAACATCCAGCATCTCTGGCTCAGGTCTTATAAGATTATTTTTTTCCGGGAATGAAGATTCAAAACACAAGGAAAGATTAGTGTTATAAAGACTTTGCTTTTTTAAAAAGTCAGGATTAACCCACACTACGATTCTTTCGTACACACCTCCCGATTCCACTAATGGCTTGTGGAGCTCGTTATTGTGTATAAGGAGTATGTCCCCGGGCTTTAATCTATAGGATTTTCCTTCAATCATGTAAGTAACATTGCCTGACATAAAATAGAATATCTCATAGAAGTCGTGGTTGTGATACTCGATTTCATTAGCCGATCTGTCAATATAATGGAAATATTCAAAATCCGGAGTAATCATGTATTGCCTTGATGTAAAATCATGGATAAGAGTCTGCATATTAACCTCCATGTCTCCAATATGCCAAATGAATTGCCACACCAGACAATTATATAGCAATTTTTGCAATAATACAAGCAATAAATGCAAAGAAAATTGCAAAAAAACAAATGTATAATTGTAACCGGATAGTATTTTATAGGTTAAAAGGTTAAAAAGTTAAAAAGTTAAAGGTTAAGGGTAAACATTAAAGTTATTAGGTTAATAGATCAGCAGGTTTTCAGGTGCATATGCAAATATGTAAATATGTAAATATGTAAATATGTAAATAGGTAAGTAGGAGGACATACCATGATTAATCCTGCACAACAGCTTATTGATATGAAAAAGGAAAATGACTTTTTAATATGTATTGATTCTGATGGATGTGCTTTCGATACAATGGAGGTGAAACATAAGGAATGTTTTATACCTAATATAATTAATGAATGGGATTTACAGGCAATTTCCAAGTATGTCAGAGAGGCAGCAGAGTTTGTTAATCTTTATTCAAAATGGAGAGGAATTAACCGTTTCCCTGCAATAATTAATGTTATGGATCTTTTGGCTGATAGAGAAGAAGTGAAAAAACGCGGGTTTAAAGTACCTAACCTTGGTCCTTTACGCAAATGGATTGAGGGAGAAACAAAACTGGGAAATCCGGCACTGGAAACTGAAGTTAGAAGAACCGGCGATCCACTTCTTGCAAAAACATTGAAATGGTCTAAAGCAGTGAATGATACTGTAGCTAAGATAGTTCGTGGAGTACCACCATTTCCATTTATAAGAGAGAGTCTTGAAAAAATGCTTGAGTATGCAGATATAATAGTAGTTTCTGCAACACCCGGAGAAGCATTGATAAGAGAGTGGGAAGAGCATGATATTTCAAAATATGTTAAAGTTTTAGCAGGCCAGGAAATGGGAACAAAAGCTGAATGCATACATTTCGCCATAGGCGCAGAATATGAAAATGAAAAAGTGCTTATGATTGGCGATGCGCCTGGAGATTTAAAGGCAGCAAGAACAAACAATGCTCTCTTCTATCCTATAAACCCTGGCAACGAAGATGATTCCTGGGAACGCTTTTACAGCGAAGCATTGGATAAATTCATCAACGGGCAGTATGCAGGAGCTTATGAAGAAAAGTTGATTGCGGAATTTGACAAGTATCTGCCTTCAACACCACCCTGGAAGAAAAGTAGCGTTAAATAGCGTGAACTAATGTAAAATAGTGTAAGATAGCGTGAAATAGCATGAACTGATGCGAAATAATATAAAATAATGTATGATTAAGGCATAAAAATTTACACAAACTAATAGAAAAATTATGGAAATCAGAAGGAGGTTTTTTTATGAGTAAATCAGATATAGGTCTTATAGGCCTGGCAGTAATGGGTGAAAACCTGGTAATGAATATGGAAAGTAAAGGATTTACTGTAGCGGTATACAATCGTACAGTAGAAAAGGTTAAGAATTTTGTTGAAGGCCGCGCTAAAGGTAAAAACATAATTGGAACTTACTCTCTTGAAGAGTTGGTAGGATCCCTGAAAAAGCCACGTAAGATTATGCTTATGGTAAAAGCAGGGAAGCCGGTGGACGATTTTATAGACATGCTTATTCCTTTGCTGGAAAAGGGAGATATTATTATTGATGGCGGTAACTCACACTTTCCGGACACAATTCGTCGTACAGAATATGTAGAATCAAAAGGACTCCTTTATATCGGAACAGGAGTTTCTGGCGGAGAAGAGGGTGCTCTTTTAGGACCAAGCCTAATGCCTGGTGGGTCTCCTGATGCATGGCTTCATGCAAAACCTATATTGCAGGCTATTGCAGCAAAAGTTGAAGATGGTTCTCCATGCTGTGACTGGGTTGGGGAAAATGGGGCAGGACACTTTGTAAAAATGGTTCACAATGGAATTGAGTATGGTGACATGCAGCTTATATGTGAAGCTTACCACCTGATGAAGGATCTGCTTGGTATGTCGGCTGATGAAATGCATGAGGTTTTCAAGGAATGGAATGAAGGTGAGCTGAACAGTTATTTAGTTGAGATTACTCGTGATATTCTTGCATATAAAGATGATGATGGTCAACCTATAGTTGATAAAATCCTTGATACCGCAGGACAGAAAGGTACCGGCAAATGGACTGCTATTGCAGCCCTTGACGAAGGTATCCCTCTTACATTAATAGGTGAAGCAGTTTTTGCAAGATGCCTCTCAGCTTTAAAAGAAGAAAGAGTTGAAGCTTCAAAGGTTCTTTCAGGACCGGCTGTAAAATTTGAAGGAGACAAAAAGGCATTTATTGAAGATATTAAAAATGCGTTATATGCTTCTAAAATAGTTTCATACGCACAGGGCTTCACCCTTATGCGTGCAGCAGCAAAAACCTATAACTGGCATCTCAACTATGGCGGTATTGCCCTTATGTGGAGAGGCGGATGTATAATAAGGTCTATATTCCTCGGTAAAATAAAAGAAGCATTTGATAAGAATTATGAATTGACCAATCTATTATTGGATCCATTCTTCAAAGAAAAAATAGAAGCAGCTCAGGCCGGCTGGAGAAGAGTAACTGCAACGGCATTGTCCAATGGAATTCCTGTACCTGCATTTACAACAGCTCTTTGCTATTTTGACGGATACAGAAGCGAAAGGCTGCCTGCAAACTTGCTGCAAGCACAAAGAGATTACTTTGGAGCACATACTTATGAACGTGTTGACAAACCCAGGGGAGAATTCTACCATACCAACTGGACAGGACGCGGAGGCTCTACTTCTGCTTCAACATATATAGCATAAAGCATAGCATAAAGCAAAAGGGGACATTCCTTGAAGCGGACTTTGAAGGTGTGTCCCGCTAACCTTTAGACTAAATACCTCTTGCTCAGGAGAGGAGTGTTGTCTTACCTTAGAAAGGAATGAATATTTATGATGGATATTATTATGAGATCAAGTGAAAAAAGTGGAATAAATGATATAGAACTCAAGAAGGCTCTTGAGTGTTCTATTGAAGCTAAAAAGGCTGGCTTGAAAAAAGTTCTCCTTTTACCTCCTGATATTACAAGAGCACACTCAGGCGCCGGTAAAATAACAGCTATGTATTATGAGATGCTGAAAGATACCTGCCAGGTCGACATAATGCCTGCTCTGGGCACCCACGAACCAATGTCTGAGGAAGAACGCAGAGAAATGTTTGGCGATGGCATTCCAATGGACCGCTTTATACCTCATAATTGGAGGACCGATGTAGTTAAAGTGGGGACTGTCCCTGGAGAATATATTGAAGAAATTTCCGAGGGACTATTAAATGAGCCGATGGATATTGAGGTAAACAAGAGGTTGCTGGATAAATCCTATGACCTTATTGTATCCATGGGTCAGGTAGTGCCCCATGAAGTTATTGGTATGGCCAACTACAGCAAGAATATTTTTGTTGGATGCGGCGGAAGTTCAACTATCAATAACTCTCATATGCTTGGTGCGGTTTATGGTATGGAAAAGCTTATGGGGAAGGACCATTCTCCTGTAAGAAAAGTTTTTGACTATGCTGAAGAGAACTTCATTAAAGACATTCCTTTAATGTATGTCCTTACTGTTACAACTGCAGTAAAGGGTAATGTATCAATACATGGGGTTTTCATTGGAAGGAATAGAAAGGTGTTCGAGGAATCAATTAAATTAAGCCAGGAAAAGAATCTCACCTTTATTGACAAGCCTTTTAATAAGGTTGTTGTTTACCTGGACGAGAAGGAATTTAAGAGCACCTGGCTTGGGAATAAGGCTGTTTACAGAACAAGAATGGCAATTGCAGATGATGGAGAACTGATAATACTGGCACCAGGAGTCAGAAAATTCGGAGAAGATGACGGAAATGATGCCTTAATCAGAAAATACGGATATGTAGGGAGAAAGAAGGTTCTGGAGCTTACAAAACAAAATGCCGATCTGCAGAACAATCTTTCAGTTGCCGCACACCTTATCCATGGGTCATCAGATGACAGATTCTCAATAACCTATGCAGTTGAAAAGCTGACAAAGGAAGAAGTTGAAGGTGCTAATTTTAAATACATGCCTTTAAGTGAAGCATATAAAAAGTATAACCCAGCTAAGTTGAAAGATGGCTACAATACATTGGAAGATGGAGAGGAAATATTTTATATAAGCAATCCAGCTTTAGGCTTATGGGCAGACAAGAGTAAGTTTTAGGTTATTTATTTGAAATTATAAAATTATAGTGTGATAATAACACAATAATCAGATTATGACACAAACTACGAATTTCACTGTATTGATGATAAATGAGTTTGTGTCATAATTTTTTTATGAATTCACTTTAATAAGCCTCATTAATTAATTATTCTTCATATAAAGCGGAATGCTGCCATATTTTGTACTTTAGGAGGAAAATATGCTCTAAATGTACTGTCAGCAAAAAATAACACGGCAAAAAATTAACTTGCCGCAACTTCCAATATATAGTATTATATTATAAGAGATATTATTATATGGTATAAGAGATATTATAACTGGTTTACATATTATATCCAGGAGGGATTCACATGGGTGATGTGCTTTCAAGCTATACCTATCGCCAAGGAATAGAAAATGCTATTGGCGGTAAAGTTGGTGCTGTCATGTGGTTATCTGCAGCATTCCAGATAATACGTGCAGCAATGCTAGTATATTTATTTATTTTATTTGTGAAACTTGTCACGAGAGGAATAAAAGCCCTTGACTTATACATAGATGAGAAAACCAATATCAAATAATAAAATATGGCGATGTTATATTTTCTAAAAATGGGAAAATAAGAATAAAGCTATAACTATATCCGCATGCACAATTCAGCTCACGTCTATATTACAAGTATATGCTGCAGCATATACTTATTTTTACGCCATTTTAAAAATTTTCAATGTATATCCGATTTACTGAGGGGCAATAATCATACTATATAGAACAGGTTTTAAAACATTTAAAACCTGCTTCTGTTACCTTGATGTAACTTACGATTTGCAAATTCTTCATTAGTTCTTTCAAATCGTAAATTATATAGAATCTTTTGCGTTGAATTTTAGCAAAAATAGTATTATAGCCGCAGAAAGGGGGATGCACTCACATGATGAAAAAAGGGTTTTTAAATTCTGCTATTTTAGCAGGTTCTATATTTACATTAATCATAGTATTAGTATTTTCATTTTCCTATTATTTTAATAAACGAAAATTATATAAGGTACCTGAAGAAGCACTGATTGAATCCTTTGAAAGTTCAGGGGCAGTATATGTTTCCAGCGAAATATATTTTACTGCTGCTCTTGATAAAAAATATGAAAAGGATGATTATTTAAATAAATTGCTGAATGATATTGCCCAAAGCTTGAATTTGGACCTTGAAGGAAATAGTAGTAGTGAAGATAATAGTGTATCCATGGATGTTTACGAAAGTGATTTAGTACGAAAACTGGTAATAAGCGGCGAAAAAAGCAGCGGAGAAAGTATATCCATTTCTGTGGAATTATTGAAGATGACTGATTCACCAAAGCTACCTGAAATGTCTGGATTGCCGAAGTCACTGGAACAGCCGGGGAGAAAAATAACAGTTGGGGTCACTGGAAGTTTTCCCTATTCAGGATTGCCTTTAATTAGTAAATCTGTTGAAGCCGCATTTAAAATGAATAAGGTAAAGCCTGTTACAAATTCCTGCATCATAGGAAATTACCAGGGTAAAATTGATTATATAAATATGAATGAAGTATGTAAAAATATATTTAGTATATTAGGCGCAAAAAAAGTAGGAAATGTTGCACAAAATAACCTGGTGAGTGTGTCGGCTTACTCTCCGGCTATTGGCAATTCAATTAAAGTTGACAGAAACAAAAGCAACATTGACATTGCTGTAAGATATAATGGATATGAACAGAAAACTTATATATGGATTGCTACACCTGCTATTTCAATGACATACTGAACGAGGAGAGAAACCGATGGCTAAGTTTATTATAAATGAATCTTCAGAATTAAAAGGCATAGTTAGAATAAGTGGTGCCAAAAACTCGGCATTGCCTATTATAGCAGCATCTCTTTTAGCAGATGGAGAAAGTATAATTGAAGAAGTACCATATCTAAATGATGTGGTAATAATGTGCAATTTAATGGAATTTCTCGGTTCAAAAACTGTTTTATCTGAGAAAGAAAAAACTCTTGTTATATCTTCCCCAAATATTAACAGCACCGCAGCTCCTTATGAACTTGTACATAAAATGAGAGCGTCCTTCCTTATTGCAGGCCCTCTGCTTGCCAGAACAGGGTATGCAAAAGTGCCGCTGCCTGGGGGGTGTGCCATAGGAACAAGGCCTGTTGATCTTCATCTTAAAGGATTCGCTGCTTTAGGTGCTCAAATAAATCAGGGACATGGATATGTAGAAGTAAAGGCTGAAAAAAAGCTTAAAGGTGCTAAAATATACCTTGACTTTCCCAGCGTAGGTGCTACGGAGAATATTCTAATGGCAGCGGTACTGGCAGAAGGTCAGACAGTTATAGAAAATGCTGCTACTGAACCTGAGATTGTAGATCTTGCAACATACCTCATATCAATGGGAGCTGATATTAAAGGCGCAGGCACTGACACAATAAAAATAAATGGTATGGATAGTATAAAAGGAACACGTCATTCCATTATACCTGACAGAATTGAGGCAGGTACATTTATGGCGGCTTCAGCTATTACAGGGGGGGATGTAGTGTTGGAAAATGTAGTTCCTGATCATTTGAAACCTGTTAGTGCAAAACTTACGGAAGCGGGAGTAGAAATTTCTGAAGAACTTACGAGCATACGTGTAGTGTCGGATGGGAAATTAAAGGCTGTAGATATTAAAACTCATCCACATCCGGGCTTCCCTACTGATATGCAGGCTCAAATGACTTCTCTCATGTCCAGGGCAAGTGGAACAAGTATGGTAGTTGAAACTATATTTGAAAATAGATTCATGCATATAAGCGAACTAAAAAGAATGGGTGCAAACATAAGAATTGAAGGACGAAGTGCGGTAATAGAGGGTAAGAGTAAACTTATGGGTACCCAGGTAAAGGCAACTGATTTAAGAGCAGGAGCTGCTCTGATAATCGCAGGAATTTCCGCAGAAGGAGTGACAGAAGTAGAGGATATTGAACATATAGACAGAGGTTATGTAAAGATTGATGAAAAACTTAAAAATTTAGGTGTTGATATTTACAGACAGGATTAATACTACTTTGTTATGTTTCCAAACTAGCATAATGGAATAACATACAGGTTACTGATTATGCATAAATAAGCCCCGGCAGAATATATATTAATATAATAGCTGAGTGGGGTTAATATGAAAAAAGTTATATATTTCATAGTTTCGATGATAATAATCGTCGTTGTCCTTCCAATGCTCATTGTAAAAAGCTGCAGCTTTAACGTTATTGGCAACGGGCAGGGGCAGATTCAGAACAGGAAACAGGATAAAGATGAGGAAAATGATGATAATAAAAATGATATAAATAACCAGATTTCGGATGAAGAAAATAAAAAATGGCAAGATAATATAAAAATAAAAGTCTATATCGAATCAGAAGACAAAGTAAAAGAAATAGGTTTTGAAGAATACATAACCGGTGTTGTTGCTGCAGAAATGCCTGCAGAGTTTGAAGTTGAAGCGTTAAAAGCCCAGGCTGTTGCTGCACGTACTTATGCATATGGCAGACTAAACGGATTATATAAAAACAGTAATGATATACATAGTAATGCAGATGTATGTACAGATTTTGCCCATTGCCAGGCCTGGATCAGTAAAGAAGATGCTTTGAAAAAGTGGCCTCAGGATAAGGCAAATCAGCTCTGGGATAAAGTAAGGAATGCAGTTCTTGACACAGCGGGGATAATAATAATTTATAAAGGCAATATTGCCAACCCTGTGTTTCATTCAACCAGCGGAGGCAAGACTGAAAACGCTGAAGATGTTTGGGATGTAGGTCCGGTAGATTATTTAAAAAGCGTAATAAGTGAGGGCGAAGAAGGAAGCCCTTCGTTTAAAACTATATCCAATATTTCAGTTGAATCATTTTGCAAAACCCTGAAAAACTGCTATCCTAATATAAAATTGAATGACAAAAATTTATTTGGTGATATTGAAATCCTTGAATACACTGGAGGAGAAAGGGTAAAGACCATAAAAATCGGAAATATCACATTAAAAGGAACGGAGTTTAGAAAGGTTTTCTCACTTAAATCAGCCAATTTTGAACTGGAAAAAGGCGAAAACAATATGGTTAAAATTATGACCTATGGATATGGACACGGTGTCGGTATGAGCCAATGGGGAGCTAACAGTATGGCAAAAAAAGGGTCTGCCTGGGAGGAAATTATCAAACATTACTATACAGGAGTTGACCTTGATATAATTGATGATAACAGGTACATTTTTTCCACAAAATAAATAAAGAAGACTAGCAGAAAATTTCTATCCATATGTATATTGTTGCCATATACGGTAACAATATTATATGGAGGTGGAAACTGTGAGTATGAAAAAGTTTTATTCAGAAAAAAAAGGCTCTGAAAAAAGTATTTTCCAGGTTTTTAATAAAAAAGGCTTCTATATTATTTTGGCATTGTCAGTAGTCATAGTCGCCGGAGCTGCAGTACTTATCACAAGACAGAATTTGGATTTTCTAAACCTCAAATCCGAAAAGGAGAATTTCATACCAGATGATTTCGAAAACTATTTGACCGATTTTGAAAATGATTTGAACAGTAATGAAGTTGACCGACATGAAGACATGCAGACAGCGAGTAATGATTTGCAGACCGAAAAGACCACTGGAATTAGTGAAGTTGAGAAAGATGTAAAACAACTGGGAAATAATGAAGAGGTAAGTGGGAGTGGTAATTCCAGGGAGAGCAGCATAACAAGTGAGAATAATACTACAGCTGATAATACTATAGCTGCTAAAACCGATGACAGTGAAGCTTTAAAAATACCGGGAATTAAGCCTAAAGACAAACAGGAAGACAAACAGGAAGACAAACAGGAAGAAAAACAGGATAAAAAGAAGGATAGGGAGCAGGATAATAAAAAACCAGGGGAAGAAAAAGATGCAGCACCAGAGAATAAAGACGATAAAAAAAGTAATGACTCAAAAACAGCAGAAGGAATTGAAAAGGATTTTATAATGCCGGTATATGGGACAATTATTAACGATTTTTCCATGGATAAGCTGGTATATTCCAAAACGCTTGAAGACTGGAGGACCCATAGTGGTATCGATATATCTGCTGTAAGAGGAACTGCAGTTAAGGCAGTTGCAGATGGAGTAGTGTCTGAAGTAAGGGAAGATCCAAAACTGGGATATACGGTTATAATTGATCATGAAAATGGGATTAAAACAGTATATGCAAATCTGGCTTCTGCAGATATGGTAGTAACAAATCAGATTGTCTCTCAAGGTGAAAGCATAGGATCTATAGGTGATACTGCTGCATACGAAATTGCCCTTGAGCCTCATTTACATTTTGAAGTAATAAAAGATGGCGTACTTGAAGATCCAAAACTATACTTACCCAATTATTGATGTATTAACATCGCTGCTGAAACTATGTAGAAAGCTATATTGAATTGTAGAAATATTCGAATAATTTAGATAGTGTAATTAATAGTGTAGTTACCTGACATTAACTAAATAAAAAGAGTAGCTGCAAAATTGCCATCTACTCTTTTGTCTTTTCTAAGCTTAACATTTACAGGCTTAATGTTTTATTCCCGATCTTAACGTTTCATGACGTTTCATGACGTTTCATAATGTTTCTTAGTATTTCTTAATGTTTCTTAGCGTTTTATTTTGGATTCTGAAGCATAGCTATATTCAATTTCTTCAATGCTTTCAAGAGCCTTGCCAGTACCCAGGGCTACACTGGAAACTGCATCTTCTGCGATTAATACATTAATACCTGTTTCTTTTTGTATCAGCTTGTCCAAACCATAGATAAGGCTGCCCCCGCCTGTCATAACAATACCTCTGTCACCTATATCCGCCGCCAGTTCAGGAGGAGTTTTTTCAAGGACTGAATGTACTGCTTCAACAACTGTAGAAATTGGTTCCTCAAGAGCTTCCATTATTTCAGTGGAAGTGACGGTTATGGTTTTAGGCAAACCAGAGATAAGATTTCTCCCTCTTACATCCATTGTAACTTCCTGTACTCTTGGATATACAGTACCAATATTTATTTTCAATTCTTCTGCTGTACGTTCGCCAATCATTATATTATGCTTTTTCCGCATATATCTTACAATCGATTCATCAAACTTGTCACCTGCAATTTTTATTGACGTACTTACAACGATTCCGCCAAGGGATATAACAGCAATATCGGTTGTACCTCCCCCTACGTCTACAATCATACTTCCACATGCTTTTGAAATATCTATTCCTGCACCGATTGCAGCTGCTATAGGTTCTTCTATGAGATAAATTTTTCTTGCACCGGCTTGAATTGCAGCATCTGTTACTGCTCTTCTCTCAACTTCTGTTACTCCACTGGGGACACATACGATTATTCTTGGCTTGAATAACTTTATAACTCGTCCACCACAAACTTTATTTAAAAAATATTTGAGCATCTTTTCAGTAATATCGTAATCAGAAATTACACCGTCTCTTAAAGGCCTTATAGCAACTATGTTTCCGGGTGTGCGGCCAAGCATTCTTCGAGCTTCTTCACCTACTGCAAGCATTTTATTGGTATTTTTATCTATCGCCACAACAGATGGTTCCCTCAAAACGATTCCCTTACCTTTTATATAGACGAGAATAGTCGCAGTACCAAGGTCTATTCCAATATCCTGTCCGAAAGCCAATAACAACATCCCCTTTATTCCCGAGTATTAAATATATACTATTTTCCTCAAAAAGTTTCAAAACAACCTATTATTGTATGCAAAACAATGAAGTGGAAGCGTTATAGCGTACTTTTTAAGGAAATAACGTCTTTTTGTGATATTATATATAAATAATCTTATCATATAATTACAATATTGCAATAACTTTATCAGTGCTTATGCACGAAAAAAAATTACTACTCTTAACGCAAATATTTAAAATATTTTATTATTTACTTTTACTATATTGCAAATTATTCTCATTATAAATTATCATCAATAATAGGCTTCTATATACATTAAAAATGTTTCTGGTGAAATGTTTTACAAATTTAAGCTGTTTCGTTATAGTAAAAGCCGGCTAACCGGCTTTTATTTCTGAATTATATTTAGCTTTTGTTGCCTGACCTCCTCGGATGTGCCTTTCAGCTTTATTTTCATCAAGCACTGTTCTTACCTGGTCTGCCAGTTCAGGACTTATACGTTCAAGTCTTTCTGTCACATCCTTATGAACAGTGCTTTTGCTAATCCCAAATTTTTTCGCTGCAGCTCTAACAGTAGTTTTTTTCTCTATTATATAGTACGCCAGTTCTATTGCTCTCTCTTCTATATATTCTTTCAATGCCCAACCCCCCTTTGAACAACATTGAGATGCTATGTTCCTAAACGCAGATAAATGCGTCTTTATCCGGGCTTATTAAAAATATGCAGTTTAGTATAGTAATGTATTAACAGATTTTGTATTACTACAGTATATATATGCCTGCCAATTATAGCTTATGAGTGGCAATTAAAGAGAATGTACGTAAAATGTCAATTTCCTGAGGATGTATATATGTTTTCTTCTAAAAAAGAATATATGCTCGTTGTATAATATATTTATAAGATGGTGTACTGCTTCGTAAAGTAAAGAGGAATGGATATTATAAAATAGAAATACAGTGATTGGAGTGCGATACATTAATACTATTGAAAAACATTTTTATTTGTGTTGTACTATATATAAGCTTTACTACATTTAGTATTCAGAAAGACAATTTTTTGTACATGATCAGGAGAAGATTAATGTGAATAAAGTGAATCTTAGAAACAACGTAATAAATAATATTGAAAAGAACCCCATTATTGCAGCAGCCCGTAAAGATGAGGATATAGAATATGCTGTTAACTCAGGGGTAGCTGCGGTATTCCTTCTTAGAACTGATATTTTTAGTGCTGAAAGTCATGTTGGAAAAATCAAAGCCAGTGGAAAAAATGTTTTTATACACTTTGAGTTCTTTGAAGGCTTGGGAAAGGATAATAAAGCTATTGACTATATTGCTAATGTAATAAAACCTGATGGTATTATTACAACAAGGACCAGCCATGTAAAGTATGCTGAAGAGAAGGGTATCTTCACCATTCAACGTTTTTTTATTGTAGACAGCCAGTCATATGAAACGGCAATTAAGTCGGTACAAACTGTAAAACCCAGCATGATTGAAATTATGCCTGCGGTTATGCCAAGTATAGTACAGAGATTTTGCAGGGATGTAAACCTTCCGGTTATTGCAGGGGGATTAATAAATAGTAAGGAAGATATAATTGATATTTTAAAGGCAGGAGCACTGGGTGTATCAACCGGAAAAAAAGAGCTTTGGGTGCTTTGAAACAAATATTATAGTCTTGCACCTAGGATATTCATGTGATATGATAGTGTTATAGTAGTAGTATATTTATAATTTACTGATGTTTTGTAAAATATAATAGCAAATAGCAATGTATAATGTGTGGAGAATTGGAGTCACATTAAGCTTAGACCTTAAATAGGGTCTAACTTGGTGTGGCTTTTTTATTTTAAGCTCCATTCCTGCTGTGTGTGAAATGAATTCGCCCTTGCAGGAACAAAACTTTTTATGAAAAAGTTTTTATGGGCTTAAATTCATTACAGTAAAAAATCTGACAGGTAGCACTTGGGTAGTATGGCATACTGCATTTAGAAGTATGGTGGGTGGCACTTGGCGGTAAAGCAGGTGCACTTAGAGGTGTAAGAGGGGGGCGTAAATATATGGCTTGGAGTGGAGCTTTTGATTTTTTTGATTTTGCTTCTGATGATATTTATAACACTACTTATGATGTTGTCGTTATAGGTGGTGGTGTTATAGGCTGTCATATTGCAAAACAACTTTCACGTTATAAAATCAACATTTGTCTGGTAGAGAAGGAAAATGATGTGGCCTGCAGAACTAGCGGTGCCAACAGTGGGATAGTGCATGCAGGGTATGATGCTTTTCCGGGTAGTTTGAAAGCAAAGCTGAATATTCGCGGTAACGAAATTATTGAACATATTGCAGAGGAACTGGATGTTCCATTTAAGCGCACAGGTTCACTTGTACTTGCCTTTGATGAATATGATATGACTATGCTAAAAGAATTGTACGAAAGAGGTATAAAGAATGGGGTTACCGGCATGGAAATATTGGATGAAAAACAGGTAAGAGAAAAAGAACCGGCTGTTTCCGCTAAAGTAGTAGGTGCATTATTTGCACCAACTGCCGGCATTATTTGTCCTTATGAGCTCACCATCAGTGCTGCTGAGGTTGCTGTAGAAAATGGCACCCGGTTGTTGCTGTCACATGAAGTAATCAGTATAGAAAAAGTATACAGAGATAAAGAACGAACTTTATATCAAATAACAATAAAACATAAAGAAAAAGGGCCAAAGAAAATTTTTGCCAAATACATTATAAACGCAGCTGGAGTTTATGCGAATAAAATATCTTCCATGGCAGGCGATACTTCTTTTACCATAACCCCAAGGAAGGGAGAATACCTCCTCCTGGATAAAAACCAAGGCAGGATTATAAACTCGGTAGTGTTTCAGACACCTTCCAAAATGGGCAAAGGAATACTTATTACTCCAACAGTGGATGGCAATCTGCTTCTCGGCCCTACAGCATCAGATATTGAAGATAAGGAAGACCTATCTACAGATAATGAGGGTTTAACTAAAGTGAGGTTGGGTGCGCTTAAATCTATACCTGGTATAGGCATGGAGAATATCATAACTTCTTTTGCAGGGTTACGGGCTGTACCTTCAACAGGAGATTTTATAATTGAAGAATCAAATTATGCCCCGGGTTTTGTAAATGTTGCTGGAATTGAGTCTCCAGGATTAACTGCTGCACCGGCCATTGCAGAGTATGTAGAAGATCTCATGAGGGAAGCGGGCCTGGAACTGCTGCCAAAAGAGAATTACAAGCCTAATAGAACTCCTTTTAAAAAGTTCAGAAATATGAGTGATAGTGAAATTAATGAAGCAATAAAAGAAAACTCCCTATTTGGTAAGATTGTCTGCAGGTGCGAGAAAGTTACTGCTGCAGAGGTTGTAGAGGCTATAAGAAGACCTGCAGGAGCAAGGACGCTGGATGGAGTTAAGAGAAGGACCAGAGCGGGAATGGGAAGATGTCAGGGCGGGTTTTGTACACCAAGAGTTATGGAAATTCTGTCACAGGAACTGGGAATACCTATGGAAGAGATAACAAAATCCGGTGGGAAATCATGGATGCTGGCAGGAAGGAGCAAGTGAGAAGAAATATGGAAAATGTTGATTTGGTTGTAATAGGCGGGGGACCTGCGGGACTTGCAGCAGCTATAGAAGCCAGGAAATATGGCGTAGAAGACATCCTGATACTTGAACGGGATCAAGAGTTGGGTGGAATCCTGCAACAATGTATTCATACAGGGTTTGGACTTGAAATTTTCAAGGAGGAGCTTACAGGTCCTGAATATGCCCACAGGTTTATACAACAGATAGTAACCCTTGGAATTCGGTATATGCTGGACACTATGGTTATAGACATCAGCAGCGACATGGATATATCCGGAGAAAGAATTGTAACGGCAGTTAATTCAAAAGAGGGTTTATTAAAATTAAAGGCCAAAGCAGTAATATTGGCCATGGGCTGCAGAGAAAGAACCAGGGGTGCTCTGAACATCCCTGGTACAAGGCCCGCCGGTATATACACTGCAGGAACTGCCCAGCGGCTAATAAATATGGAAGGCTATCTTCCGGGGAAAGATGTTGTGATTCTCGGCTCCGGAGATATTGGACTTATTATGGCGAGACGAATGACACTTGAAGGAGCCCGGGTTAAAATGGTATGTGAGTTGATGCCATACCCCGGAGGCTTAAAAAGAAACATAGTGCAATGTCTTGAGGACTATAATATTCCACTGAGAGTTTGCCATACAGTGGTAGCAATACATGGGAGAGAAAGACTGGAAGGAGTTACAGTAGCCAGGGTTGATGAAGACAGAAAACCCTTGCCTGAAACCCGGGAATACATTGGATGTGATACCTTGCTTCTGTCTGTGGGATTGATTCCGGAAAATGAATTGTCCCGTGAAGCGGGAGTCCGCATTGACCCGTTAACCCGGGGACCTATTGTAAATGAATCCATGGAGACTTCCATACCGGGAATCTTTGCATGTGGAAATGTAGTCCATGTTCATGACCTGGTAGATCATGTAACAGAAGAAAGCAGGCTCGCGGGCAGAGGAGCAGCACAATTTGTGAAACATGGGGACAGTTCTCTATGATATAATATCCTCATAAATGAGGATATTATATGCCTCCGGCGGAATTTATGTGCGTGCGAATATTTTTGCTTCGTAAAAAACGCACATGCACGATTATATCATGCAATTTCTTTGAAATTCATGATATAATAAAGGCTAAGATTTAACAGGTTATCAGGTAATAATTCATACTCGCATTGTTTTAGATATTAAGTTGTGGAGGTATGTAAGATAATGATTTATATTGAAAATACAGATAAAATTGCAGCATATCCGAATAAAGACACTTCTTTGTTAAAAAATAAAAAACTTTTTATCCTTGATATGGATGGAACATTTTACCTCGGAGACAGGATTCTGGAGGGCTCTCTGGATTTTATTAATAAACTTAAGGAAACAGGAAGGGAATTCCTCTTCTTCACGAACAATGCATCAAAGACACCAGAATTTTATATAAAAAAGCTGCAGAAAATGGGATGTGAGATAATCAAGAAGAATATTGCCACAGCAGGTGATGTAACCATTGAATATCTTCTTGAAAACTATAATGGGAAGAAGGTTTATCTGGTAGGTACACCACTTCTTGAGGAAAGTTTCAGAAAGGCAGGCATAAATCTTGTATTGGATAAATCTGAAAACAAATTTAGACAAGGATCTGAAGAAAGGTCTGGAGAAGGATCTGGAGAAAGGTCTGAAGAAAAGTCTGGAGAAGGGTCTGAAGAAAAGTCTAATGGAAAGACCGATGAGAAGCTTGATGAAAAGCCCGATGTTGTGGTAGTTAGTTTTGATTTAACCTTAACCTACGAGAAAATATCCAGGGCTTGCACTTTTATTCGTGAAGGAGCTGTATTTATTGCAACCCACATGGATCTTAACTGTCCTACGGAGGATGGCTTTATACCTGATTGCGGGTCAATATGTGCCATGGTAACCGCATCCACAGGTGTTAAGCCGAGATACCTTGGAAAACCTTTTGAGGAAACTATTGAAATGATAGAACATATAACAGGTTATACAAAGGATGAGATGGTAATAATCGGTGACAGGCTTTATACCGATATAGCAACAGGTTTTAACAATGGAGTTGCAAGCATTCTAGTGCTGACAGGAGAGACAAAGCTGGAAGATCTTGAGGAATCACAGATTAAACCGGATTATGTATTTCCTTCTTTGAGCAGTGTAATTCAGTGGATTTAGGAACGACGTAATTCAATCGATTTATGAGATTTATGTACAGCGCAATTCAATGGATTAAGTGCAGATGGACTTAATAAATGTTGTTGTATAAAGCGAATGTTATTGTAAAAATGAATGCTATTGTTAAGCGAATGTTATGTTGAAAGGAAGACGCTACCGTTATGGAAAAAATAAATATTACTTGCATTGTCTGCCCGAAAGGGTGTAATCTTGAGGTATATTTAGCAGATGGAAAAGTGACTGAGGTAAAAGGCCATTCCTGCAAACGGGGACTGGATTATGGCTGGTCGGAAAGTACCAATCCCAGAAGAGTGCTTACAACGACTGTTAGAATAGATGGAGCAAGACTTGCGATTATTCCGGTAAAATCTGAAAAACCCCTGCCGAAAGGCCTGCTTTTTGACTGCATAAAAGCAATTAATAGAGTTAGAATAAAAGCTCCTGTAAACATAGGAGATGTAGTAGTTGAAAATATTTTAGGTACTGGTGTAAATATTGTTACTACAAGAAGTATGTAAGGATTATGAAAGGGATATGATAGGTAGAACATGACAGAAACACAACAGAACATGACAAAACACAACAGAACATGGCGGAATATGGTATAATATGTATAAAGGAGGAGAAAAATATGAGTCTACTCGACATTTCAAGGGAAAACGTAACAAGGGTATTGAGTCTCAGTACACAAGAGCTGGCCGGATTATCTTTTGAATGCAGCTGCGGGAAGAAGCACTCAGTAGATATTAAAAAGATAATAATTGAGAAAGGGGCAATCAACAAAGTCCCGGAGGTAGCTGTTGATTTTAAAAAGGGTAAGCTGTTCCTGGTAGCTGACAAAAATACATATAGTGTATGCGGTAAACATGTAGATGAATTATTAAAAGAAGATGGGTTTAATTTAAAAACGTTTGTTTTTAATACCCCTCATCAACTTTCCCCGGATGCGTCAACTCTGGGCAGGCTTCTTATTGAAATTGAATTAGGCACATCCTTAATAATAGCCGTAGGTTCAGGAGTTATAAACGATATGTGCAGATATCTTGCATACAAACTGGGAATTCCCTTTATTATTGTAGGCACAGCTCCTTCTATGGATGGTTACGCTTCAGTGGTAACACCTACTATAGTAGATGGTATCAAAGCTACTTTGGGAGGAATATATCCTTATGCTATAATTGGAGATATAGATATATTGAAAGATGCTCCCATGGAGATGCTTTATGCAGGGTTTGGAGATATTTTGGGGAAACTTAATGCTCTTGCAGACTGGGACCTTGCAAGACAATTACATGGCGAGGAATACTGTGAAATTTGTGCGTCTTTTGTAAAAAATGCCCTTACAAAATGTATAGATAATATTGATGGAATTAGGAATAGAGAAGATGAGGCTATAAAATATTTAATGGAAGCATTGGTTATAGCAGGGGTATCCATGGGCATGTTCGGAAACTCCAGACCTGCTTCCGGAGCTGAACATCACTTTGCTCATTATTGGGATGAAGATGCAATTGCAAGGGGAGAAGAGCATCCTCTGCATGGGAACTCTGTTGGTGTAGGGACAGTTGTTGCAGCAGAACAATATAAATTAATAAAAGACAGGCTTCCTGTAAAAGTAAATGTACCGGAACCGGAAGAAGTAACAGCTCTTTTAAAAAGACTTGGAGCCTGGTATAATCCCGCTGACCTTGGAATAAGCAGAGAGCTTTTCAAACGTAGTATTTTACATTCAAAAGATTCAAGACCTAAGTTTACAAGCTCCCACTTTGCAGGTGAAATTGGCGCGCTTGATGAGATAGCAGACAAACTTGCAGATAAGTTTTATGAAGAAATAGTTAAATAAAAACTATTAAAGAAATTTATTAATTATTTTAGAATATATAAACTATCTTCAATAAGTGCCGATATATAATATATCGGCACTTATTGTCGCTGTGTTTAAAACACTGGAAGGGACTAAAGGGAATTATATGATTAGAGGGTTATATTCTTCAGGCTGGAGCATGAAGGCCAATAATAGAAAAATGGATGTAATTGCAAACAATCTGGCGAATGTCAATACAAATGGTTATAAAAAGGATTCGGTAGTTTTTAAGAGCTTTCCTGAACTTGTTACACAACGTGTAAATGATAATAAAGACAGCTCAAATCCCTCTGGCAGGATAGGAAGAATGGAGCTTAGCAGTGATGTTGATGAAGTATTTACCTATTACTACCAGGGCCCTACAATTCGGACAGATAGCAAAACAGATTTTTCAATCAGTGATATGGGAAGTGCTTTTTTCACCATTGCCGTTATGGGGGAAGACGGAAACATAAGAGAATACTACACAAGAGATGGCGCATTTATAATTAACGACAACAACATACTTGTTACAAAAGAAGGATATCCGGTTATGGGCCAGAACGGTTCTATAAATATTTATGATAATAACTTTATTGTAGAGGAAGATGGGACTATAATTCAGAATGGTGACATAACCGATAGGTTCCTAATTAGGAATTTCTCTGATACATCCACACTGCGGAAAATAGGCAGCAACTTAATTGAACGGACGGCAGATACTCAGGAACAACCCTTTAATGGTGCTGTAAAGCAGGGTTTTTTGGAGCAATCCAATGTAAATGTTATTAAGGAAATGGTTGATATGATAACAGTTATGCGTGCGTATGAAGCAAACCAGAAAATTTTGCAGATACAGGACGGAACCCTGGAAAAGGCAGTAAATGAAGTGGGAAGTGTAAGGTAAACTATATTTGGAAGATTTGAAGCACCATTGATGGCGTGGAAAGCGCTGCTGAAACACGATGTTGAATCAGCGTGTGCCCGTAAAAATGCAAGGTGAAGTGTTACAAATTACAATATGTTGACCGCCGAATGAGTTTTTGCACTGAAATCATACTTGAAAAAATATCGGGGAGGCTGTATTTTTATGATGAGATCCCTTTGGACTGCGGGCTCAGGAATGATTGCCCAGCAATTTAATGTTGATGTAATATCCAATAATCTTGCAAATGTTAATACAACTGCTTATAAAAAGAACCGGGCAGAATTTAAGGATCTTCTTTACCAAACCATGGGCAGGGCATATGTTCTTGAAGACAGGGGCAGGCCCGTAAATTTGCAGGTTGGGCATGGAACCGTGGTCTCTGCTACAGTAAAAAACTTTGAGACAGGCAGCTTTGAAAAAACAGACAATCCTTTTGATTTTGCTATTGATGGTGATGGCTTCTTTAGTGTGCTTGGACCTGACGGAGATATTTTGTATACCAGGGATGGAAGCTTTAAAATCAGTATGACAGACGAGGGGAAGATGCTTGCTACATCTGACGGTTATCCTGTCCTTGATGAATTGGGAAATAATATAGTATTTGACCATGAGATGGACTTGTCTGAATTAAATGTTTCTGAAAATGGTGATTTAAGCTATACCGATGAAGATGGGATTGTTATGCCTCTCGATCAGAAAATAGGGATCTTTAATTTTGGGAACAGAAATGGATTGATAAGCATTGGAAAAAATCTTTATGCTACAACATCTGCATCAGGAGAAACAATACCTAATGAGGAACTTGCAAACAAAAGCATATTGATTCAAAGGTATCTAGAAACATCCAATGTGCAGGTGGTAGAAGAAATGGTAAGATTAATTACAGCTCAAAGAGCGTATGAGATTAACTCAAAGGCTATACAATCTTCTGATGAAATGCTGGGAATGGCTAACAACTTGAAAAGATAAATACATTGGTGTAAGATGGATGACATGATGTAGTGTGGAATACATGATATGAGGTAAAAGTATGGATATAAGAGATATAAGTTATATTGCAAGAAGTAACAGCAAATTTGATATTGAAAATAACAGTGTTAAAAATGCCGGGAACAGAAAAGAGAATAAAATTGACGATTTTTCTGATAATAATAGCTTTGAGGCAAAACTAAAACGTGCCATGGATCAGAATGATGAAAAAGCTCTTAAAGAAGTGTGCCAGAATTTCGAGGAAATTTTCCTGCAAATGATGTACAAACAAATGAAAGCCACAGTCCCAAAATCTGACTTAATTTCAGAAGGAGCCGGAAGGGAAATATTTGATTCTATGCTTGATGAGGCATTGATGGAAGAAGCTTCTAAAGGTAACGGTATTGGGTTGGCAGATATGATGTATAAGCAGCTTTACAAAAGTATGAGCAATGTTTATAAGAAAGATATTGCGGAAGAGTGAGCAGGCATTAAGTATAGGCAACCAAGGGTGCATTTTCTATATTTGGAGGAAAATATGACAAATATTAATTACTATGTATATATTCACTTCAGCAGTCAAATAAGGACTGCTTATTTGATTTAAAAAGGGTATAATATACTGTAAAGAGTAAATTCCAGTAGAAAGCAAATTTAGGGAAAATAGATGCTAAACTTAATGCCTATTATGGGAAAATTAACAAAAAAGTTTAAAATAAAGTCATTCAGTGGGTTGTTGCCGATTGTACCGATCATTGCTATTGTGTTAGCAGTAATCCTTGGGTTTTCATTGCTGTTTTTCAGGTTTGTTATGCCTTTCTATAGTAATAAGAACCCTCAAAACATTGAAAACAACTTTGATAGGAATAATAACAGCTCCAATAAATTGAAAGATATGAAAGACCTTGTAAAGCACAAAACACTTAATTTAAAAATAAATGGGTTAGAACAGGTCATCAATATTTTGGAAACAAACATTGGTACAAATGGAATAAAAGTCAGACCGGTACTATCTCATGATAGTGTATATGGATTTGAATTGTTATCTGAAATGGCAGCTAGGTATAATGCATATGCCGCAATTAATGCAGGCTTTTTTTATGAATATGGTGAGCCATCAGGCATGGTTTTAATTGATGGAGAAATTATAACGGGTTCTACAGGCAAATACCCGGTACTTGTTATAAAAGATGGAGAAGCTGAGTTAAGGGAGCTTGCTACGGAGTTGTGGCTGAGATCTGAAGCGGGGGAGCCGGAATCTAAAACGGCTTCTTTAAAACTGGACAGCCTCAATGTGGAGGCGAAAATAGGGAAGTGGGTGCTGTATACCCGCAGGTACGGTACTGATAACAGGGTAAAAAAGAGAAATGTTACTATGGTAATTGAGGATAACATTATAAAAAAAATAATTGTGTCAGATAAAGAAACTGAGATCCCTAAAAATGGCATGCTGGCTACTTTTATTGAACCTTCCGCAACTTCAGCAACAGATAATCCATCTAATTCATCTAGTTTACCCCAAAATAGTTCTGAAATAGCGCCATTTAGTGAAGGCGAAAAGGTAAAATTTGAATATAAACCATTCCTTGGGTCAAATGGCCAGGCTTATGAATGCGGCAGCTGGATAATTAAAGACGGAAAGATTGTCATTGGTGAAAATGACCCTTGGATAGGCGTATTAACAAACAGGGATCCAAGGACTGCAGTGGGGATAAAGGAAACTGGTGAAGTTGTGCTGATAACAGTTGATGGAAGACAACCGGGATATAGTTATGGTCTCACAGCCCAAGAATTGGGGGAATGTTTAATCCAATATGGGATTAGAGATGCTGCTATGCTTGATGGCGGTGCGTCAACCGAAATGATAATTGAGGGAAAAATAGTAAACAAACCATCCTTTAGAAGCTCTGAAAGACCTCTTGCAGGGGCAATAATTATGGAAGAGCAATAATTACAGAGGTTAATAATTTTACTTAAAAAAATGTTATTGAGGAGAATTATGGAGCGTACAAATAAATTTCAAAAATTTTAAAAAACTATGTTCAAATCTATCATTTTTATGTTATGATATAACATGTAAATATATATGGTGAAGGATATTGTTGGCAAATATACCAGTTAGCAAATAAATATACCGGTTAACAGGTAAATATACGTTAATAGGTGTTTTCAGTTAAAATAAATGTACCAGTTAATAAATGTGTAACAGGTTTAAAAAATAAATATGAGGTGGTTAGTTTGAAAGAAATTGATAAGTTTCTGAAAAACTAATGCACATGTGCATATTTTTTGTATAAAATTTTAAAAAATAAATTGCACGTGCGACTAAATTGAATTTAAGCCCATAAAAACTTTTTCATAAAAAAGTTTTGTTCTTGCAAGGGTGAATTCATTTCGCACGCTGCAGGAATGGAGCTTAATATGAAAACAAAAGCAGTAAGATTATATGGCAAAAATGATTTAAGGTTGGATGAGTTTGAATTGCCCCCAATAAAAGATGATGAGATTCTTGCGAGGATTGTTTCAGACAGCATATGTATGTCCTCTTATAAAGCAGCTATTCAGGGTGCTGATCATAAGAGAGTTCCAAAGGATGTTGATAAGAATCCAATTATAATCGGTCATGAGTTTTGTGGTGAAATTATAGAGGTCGGCAAAAAGTGGCAGAGCAAGTTCAAAGCCGGCAACAAGTTTTCCATACAGCCTGCACTAAATATGGAAAGTAACCCATATGCAGCTCCAGGGTATTCATTTCAGTATATTGGCGGTGCCGCTACATATATTGTTATTCCTAATGAGGTCATGGAGCAAAAATGCCTCCTTAATTATGATGGAGAAGCTTATTTCTATGGTTCTCTTGCTGAACCTATGTCTTGTATAGTAGGAGCATTCCACGCCAATTACCACACAACAGGTGGTTCCTATATCCACAGCATGGGTATAAAAGAAGGCGGCAATATGGCTATTCTTGCAGGAGTAGGGCCAATGGGACTGGGTGCTATTGATTATGCTATTCACTGTGACAGAAAACCCGGACTTATTGTAGTAACTGATATTGACGATAACAGGCTAAATAGGGCTGCTTCCATATATACTGTAGAGGAAGCTAAGAAACATGGAATTACTCTAAAATATGTCAACACTTCAGGTTTGGAAAATGTACCCGAGTATCTTAAATCTTTTACAGATGGCAAAGGTTATGACGATGTGTATGTATTTGCACCTGTAAGACCTGTAGTTGAGCAGGGAGATAAAATTCTCGGCAAGGATGGGTGTCTGAACTTCTTTGCAGGACCTACGAATCCTAACTTTTCAGCAGAGTTCAACTTCTACAATGTACATTACAACTCAACCCATATTGTAGGGACCAGCGGCGGGAATACCGATGATATGATTGAATCCCTTGAAATGATGGAAAAAGGGTTGATCAACCCTTCAGCTATGGTTACCCATGTTGGCGGACTGGATAGTGTTGCAGCTACAACATTAAACCTGCCTAATATTCCGGGTGGCAAAAAGCTTATTTATACAAACATAAAAATGGAGCTTACGGCTATTTCGGAGTTCAGAGAAAAAGGGAAATCAGATCCTGTTTTTGTAAGGCTGGCTGATATTGTTGCGCAAAACAATGGTTTATGGTGCACTGAGGCTGAAAAATATCTCTTAGAAAACGCTAAACAGATATAAGAATAGCATAGAAACAGTGTGAAAAGTAAAAAGTATATAATAGCCCATACCAAATAACTATAATATTTGGTATGGGCATAAAAATGTGGAGAGACAAAAAAGATGGGAAAAATTAGAGTAGCCAGATTGGGAAAAATGGATTATAAGGAAGCACTTTCCATTCAGGAAAAGCTTTTAGCTGAAAGACAGGCCGGAGAAGGAGAAGATACACTATTGCTGGTGGAACACCCTTCTGTGTTGACTTTAGGAAGAAGAGGCAAGCAAAATAACATTATTGTACCGGAAGAATATCTGAAGGCTAATAATATAAAAGTATACGAAATAAGCAGGGGCGGAGATGTTACCTATCATGGACCAGGCCAGATAGTAGGATATCCTATCATGGATCTTCATAATTATGGGAAGGATATTAAGGATTTTGTCTGGAAAATAGAAGAAACTTTCATAAGACTTCTTAAGGAAGAATATGGTATAGAGGCCTGCAGGGAAGAGAATAAATATACCGGTGTCTGGGTTGGTGAAGAAAAGATTACTGCAATAGGCATAGCCGTAAAGAAATGGGTGACTATGCACGGATTTGCTTTTAATGTAAACACAAACCTTGACCACTTTAAATGGATAATACCATGTGGCCTGGCAGACAGAGGGGTAACTTCCATTCAAAAAGTTACAGGTAAACACCAGGATTTTGAAAGGCTGAATGACCTGGTAGTCAAATATTTCTGCGAGGTGTTTGACCTGGAACCGGAGCTATCAGGCATTTGAACTGAAACTGGCGGAAGTAAACAGGAATAATGCTATATTATTATATATTAATTAGTAATATCTTAATCTCATATGGAAGCGTATGGCTGCAAACAAATAATCTTGCGATGTGGTATATTAAGGAACAATATTTATATTATATATTCTGTATATTTCAGTAAACCTATAATAAAGTGATAATAATAAAGTATAGTTAAAGGTTGAAAATGTCTTGAATTGCTTGGTCCAAAACACTTGATATAAAGAAGAAATTATGTAATAATATGTAATATAATAAACGACAGATAATGAGGTGTGTAATGTTGGATATGCTTTGGAATCCTAAATATGAAGAAAGCTTTTTCAGAGAATCAAGTAAATTTGCTTCCAAAGAGCAATTGTTTTATGTAACCGATGATCGTAGATATGTTGCATATTGGCCGAAAGGATATGACGGTACAAAAAGTACTCTCCAAAGTAGGAATTCATTAATTGGTAACTTTACTGAAAAGTGGACTTCGGAGCTAATTGGAAGAGCAATTGCTGATAAAGGATTATTTGCAGTACAGGGTGCTATTTGTGATGAAATAGCTTTACCACCTTTATCCCCTGCAGATGTAGTCATTTCTACAAATAGAAATATAAGGCAAAAGACGGAAGAAATTTTAGCTATATTTGAGGTAAAAATGTCAATTGTATGGAATTGGGAAATGAAACCTAACGGAGAACTTATTTGTATTGGCGATTATAGAACACATCAGGGGAATCCGGGGTTGTTAAGATCAGATTCGATGCTTAAAGCTATTGGTAAAAGCATTAACATACGAATATCAAGTCTAAAGGCATCTAAAATTCCGATTATTGTAATAGGTAATACACCAATAACAAATAGTTATCATACCAAAGTTGATCATTTGAAAATGTCCGGCATTATCCAAGGGTTTTGGTCGGTTAATCCGGCACCATGCAGTATTAAGGAAAAGACTTTGAAAGGCACAGTTAAAGAGGGTTATTTAAGAATTGATAATTATAATGAATTAAGAAAACAGATAGGTAATATTTTGAATGAGGGAAGAGAGTATTTTTCTGGTATGAGGAGTAAGGAAGAATTAGGAAAGATTATTGAAAGAGCAAGTGAAGAAAATACATATGAAAAAAAAGCAGAATATTTTCTAAAAATGCTAAGGGAGTGAATATTGAGTGAATAACATCAAACCAAAGCGGGAAAGAACAAGAACAAGCTCATTTGGTACCAGTGGAAGGATTAACCATGACTCTTCAAGCTTTTATGATAGCAAATTATATAATGATTTTAAAGTAAAGAGTAATATTAATTTTGAAGAAAACCAGATTCCGCTAGAAAATTTAAATAAAATATTTTTGAAATCCAGTGAAAAAATGAATGAAATACCTGATTCTAGTGTTCATTTAATGGTTACATCACCTCCTTATAATGTAAAAAAGGATTATGACAAAGATCTATCATTGGACGAATATAGGAATTTATTAAGGACAGTATTTAAAGAGACCTACAATAAGTTGGTTGCAGGCGGCAGAGCATGTATAAATGTAGCAAACTTAGGAAGAAAACCATATATACCTTTACATAGCTATATAATTGAAGATATGCTAAATATTGGATTCCTGATGAGGGGCGAGATCATTTGGAATAAAGCATCAAGTGCTAGTCCTTCGACAGCATGGGGAAGCTGGTTATCGGCTTCTAATCCTGTCCTTAGGGATATTCATGAATATATATTGGTTTTCTCAAAGGATTCATTCTCACGAAAACAATCTAAAAAAATAAATACTATTACTAAGGAAGATTTTCTTGAATGGACAAAAAGTGTATGGACTTTTCCTGCTGTATCTGCAAAAAGTGTAGGACATCCGGCTCCTTTCCCTGAGGAACTACCTTATCGATTGATCCAATTATATACTTACGAATCGGATGTTGTACTTGATCCTTTTTGTGGGAGTGGGACAACCTGCCTGGCAGCGCTTAAATCAAAAAGAAATTATATAGGGTATGAAGTTGAGCCTGAGTATGTAGAGTTAGCTAATAAAAGAATAGCTCCATATACAAATCAAGTAAGCTTATTTAATTTGGAGGGGGAATCCTAAATATTACGAATATGTATTACAAGAACATATACTCATGTGCTAATAGGATATGCATTATTTGATTACAGTAATTCCATTGCACAGTGACGGAAAGGTGGTTAATATGCAAAACAACTTAAACAAGCCGGCCTTTAAGCCTAAACCTGACTGGCTTAGAATAAAGGTGCAGGGTGATCACAAGCTGGCAGAAACTGAAGATATCTTAAAGCGATTGTCCCTTAATACAGTTTGCGAAGAGGCTAACTGTCCGAACAGGATGGAGTGTTTTAATAAAAGAACCGCTACTTTTATGATTTTAGGCAGAGTATGCACTCGTAATTGTACATTCTGCAATGTAGAAAAGAATGTGCCGCAGCCTGTAGATCCAGATGAACCAGCCAGAGTGGCTCGGGCAGCGGCAGAAATGAAACTTAAGCATGTTGTTATAACGTCTGTTACCAGAGACGATATGCCCGATGGCGGTGCAGGTCATTTCGCCAGGGTAATAGAAGAAATAAGGAAGCTGAGTGACGAAGTTGTTATAGAAGTACTTATACCCGATTTCAAGGGCAATGAAGAGGCTCTTTTAAAAGTGGTAGAAGCTGGGCCTGAAATCATAAACCATAATGTTGAAACGGTACCGGCTCTTTATTCCGGAGTAAGACCCAAGGCTGTATATGAAAGATCGCTGGCCCTGCTTGCAAATGTTAAAAAAGCCAATAAGAATATTTACACCAAATCAGGTATTATGCTGGGATTAGGAGAGAAAAAAAATCAAGTGGAAGAGGTACTTAAGAACTTAAGGAAAGTTGAATGTGATTTCCTTACAATAGGCCAGTATCTTGCACCATCTAAAAAACATCATCCTGTAATTGAGTATATACATCCTGATACTTTTGAGGAATATAAAAAACTAGGGTATGATCTGGGATTTAAATATGTAGCTTCAGGACCTCTTGTAAGGAGTTCATATCATGCTGATGAAGCAATGAAGGCATTGTTATAACACTCCTATATCATGTTGACATATGACATATCCGGTGATAAAATATAACTAATAAGTGTTATAAAATAACATTATGAAGGTAGATATGGCACAAGGTATATAAAAAGAATACAAAGGGTATAAAAAATATATACAAAAGTGCAAAAGAATATTGGGGAAAAGGTAATCTTATTGAAAAGGAGAGAAATAGATGGCTGTACCAGTAATTATGCCCAGACAGGGGCAATCTGTTGAAAGTTGTATTATATCCAAATGGTACAAAAAGAAGGGCGACCAGGTAAAAGAAGGCGATATCCTGTTTACATATGAAACGGATAAGGCCACTTTTGATGAGGAAGCCAAGATAGAAGGCACTATCCTTGAGATATTTTTCGAGGAGGAAGATGATGTGCCGATTTTGACCAATGTATGTGTTATAGGCCAGGAAGGAGAGGACTTCTCTGAGTTTGACCCTCGTGAGAAGAAAGAAGATGCATCAGCAAACGCTTCAGAGACTGACACAAGCGGTGCTCAAACAGCCGGTGCTGGAAACGGGACTGCTGAAGGTGTTAAAGGCACTGACAATGATAAGGTTTCCGATTATACAGGAAACACTGCAGTAATTGCTGAAAGCAAGACTGCTGAAGGAAGGATTAAAATATCACCCAGAGCCAGAAACTTTGCAGAAAAGTCGGGTATAGACTATAGTTATGCAAACTCTACAGGACCTGATGGTAGAATAATTGAAAGAGATATTATTACTCTCAAAGAACAAGGACCTGTTTTTACACTTGCCGCAAAGAGAGAGGCTCTAAGAGCAGGAGTGAATGCAGTAACGGAAGGTACAGGAATAGGTGGAAGGATAACTACAGGAGATTTGAGCAGAGGAACACAGGCTGAAGCAGGAACCAATGCTCAAACAGCAGCATCTGGTGCAACAGCGTCCGGAACAACGTTAGCAGGAGCAACTGGAATTGTGGGAGCATCTGCCGGAGATGAACCTGAATCAATAGAAGTAAAACTTACAAACATAAGAAAAGTAATTGCAAAGTCAATGCATCTCTCACTTTCATCAACTGCGCAGTTAACTTTAAACGCTTCTTTTGATGCAACAGAGATAATGAACTATAGAAAGAAAATAAAAGAGAACAAAGATAAGCTTGGTCTCCAGAATATAACCCTTAATGATATAGTTCTTTATGCAGTATCAAGAACATTAATTAATCATAAGAATCTTAATGCATATTTCCTTGACGATAAAATGAAGATATTTAATATCGTAAACCTGGGAGTTGCAATTGATACCGAAAGAGGACTGATGGTTCCAACAGTATTCCATGCAGATAAAAAATCCCTCAATGAAATATCGGGAGAAGTTAAAAAGCTTGCTGAAGATTGTCAAAAAGGCACCATAAACCCTGATCTTCTAACAGGCGGAACATTTACAGTTACAAATCTGGGAATGATGGATATTGAATCTTTTACACCGGTATTGAATCCCCCGCAAACAGGCATACTTGGTGTTAACAATATTGTTCAAAGGGCGAGAGAAGTTAACGGTCAATTTGAATATTATCCGGCAATGGGACTTTCACTTACCTTTGATCACAGGGCAGTAGATGGAGCTCCTGCAGCCAAGTTCCTCAAGGAATTGAAAGCTAATTTGGAGAATTTCAGTGTTCTTTTGGCAAAATAAATTTTATTAATTTTAATTATAATTATGAATTATATTTGTTAACTATTGTTAAAAACAGGTTAATTGAACCAGGAATTAAGTTGATTAATTTATGAATTGAATTATGAATTAAATTATGAATTGAATTATGAATTGAATTAATGATAGAGTTATGAAACAAATTAATTTGAATTGCGAAATAAGTTAATGGAGTTGAGAAATATGACATATGACTTAATTGTTATTGGAGGAGGACCTGCAGGCTATCTTGGGGCCGAAAGAGCCGGACAGGCAGGACTTAATACTCTTTTAATAGAAAAAAGATCAGTGGGCGGAGTGTGCCTCAATGAAGGATGTATTCCCTCAAAAACCTTGCTGTATTCAGCTAAAATGTATGATAATGCCAGATATAGCGAAAAATACGGCGTTATATCTGAAAATGTAACATTTAATCATGGCAAGGTAGTAGACAGGAAAAATAAAGTTGTTAAAACACTTGTTGCAGGTGTTAAAGGCCAGCTTAAAAAAAGCAATGTTACCATAGTTGAAGGTTTTGGAGAAATAGCAGGGAGAAGCAGTGAGGGGTATGAAGTCAAAGTTAATAATGAAAGTTACTTTGGTAAAAGGCTTCTTATTGCTACAGGATCCATGCCGGTAATACCTCCGATCACCGGAGTTAAAGAGGGTCTGGAGAAAGGCTATGTTCTGACAAATAGAGAAATACTGGATTTAAAAGAAGTTCCAGGGTCTCTTGTAATTGTGGGAGGCGGAGTAATAGGGCTTGAGATGGCATCCTATTTTAATTCGGCAGGAAGCAAGGTAACAATAATTGAAATGCTTGACCACATTGCCGGGAACAACGACAGACAAATATCCGAGCTTCTTATGAAAAACTATGAGAAAAAAGGTATTGTATTTAAGCTAAATGCAAAAGTTGTAGAAGTAAAGGAAGGCTCTGTAGTTTATGAATATAGCGGCGAGAAGAATGCAGTTGAAGCCGATAAGGTACTTATGAGTATTGGAAGGAGACCGGTAACCCAGGATACAGGTCTTGATAAAATCGGAGTTGAGACTGAAAGAGGACGTATCAAGACTGACGAAATGGGGCAGACCAATATACCCGGAGTTTATGCAGCCGGTGATGTAAATGGTTTCTCAATGCTGGCTCACACAGCTTACAGGGAAGCTGAGGTTTGCATAAACAATATTATTGGTAAAAAGGACATAATGAGATATAATGCAATACCTTATGTCATCTACACCAATCCTGAAGTAGCAGGTGCAGGCGAGACTGAAGAAACAGCAAAACAGAAGGGGATTGATGTAGAGGTAGCAAATATATCCCTGAGATACAGTGGAAGATACCTTGCGGAAAATGAAGGCGGAGACGGAATATGCAAGATTCTCGTGGAGAAGAACAGCCGCAGACTTGTTGGAGTTCATATGATTGGCAATTACTCATCAGAAATCATATATGGAGCTGCATTAATGATTGAGATGGAAATGAGAGTGGATGATATTAAAGAGGTTGTATTCCCGCATCCAACAGTATCAGAAATAATAAGGGAAGGTATTTTCAGCTTATAGGAGTTGGTTGGTTAGTTGGCTAGTTGGTTAGTTAGTTGGTTAGTTGGTTGGCTAGTTGACTAGTTGGTTGTAAAGTGGAAAGTAGAAAGATCAAAATGAGAATTGTAATGCTGGATGCAGGATGCTAGAGGTTGGAAGATAGAAGCTTCAGATAAAAGCAAAAAATCTAATGCACATTAAAAATGTATAATAATTTGAAAAGAGGGGAAATAAATGCCTAAATCACAATATGTTGATCCAATGGAAATCAGGAAAAGCGGTAAAATCACTTTTAAAGATATTCCTGTAAATCAATACAACAAAACAATTGATGAGGAAAAAGCAAACTATACAAAGGAAGATTTTTTAAGAATATTCAGGGATATGGCAATAATCAGAGAATTTGAAACCATGATAAATGCCATCAAGACTACAAGCGAATATAATGGTATTCATTATAGCCATCCTGGTCCTGCACACCTTTCATTGGGGCAGGAAGCATCAGCAGTAGGGCAGGCATATCTGCTTGATAAAGATGATTTCATTTTCGGTTCTCACAGAAGCCATGGGGAAGTTCTTGCCAAGGGCCTTTCAGCTATTGAAAAACTAAGTGACAGCGAATTAATGGACATAATGGAAAACTTTTTTGGCGGCAGAGCTCTGAGAATTGTTGAGGGTATACAAAAAAATAAAGGTAATGTTAAAGAACTGGCAGTAGACTTTTTGGTGTATGGTATACTGGCTGAAAACTTTGCCCGTGAAACAGGTTTCAATAAAGGCTTAGGAGGGTCAATGCACCTGTTTTTTACACCTTTTGGAATTTATCCTAATAATGCTATTGTAGGCGGCTCAGCAGACATTTCTGTTGGTGCGGCATTATTTAAGAAAATAAATAGGAAAAAAGGAATTGTTATTGCAAATATCGGTGATGGCTCAATGGGATGCGGACCTGTATGGGAAGCTATGTGCCTGGCTGCTATGGACCAATATAAATTATTATGGGAAGGCGAATATAAAGGCGGACTTCCGCTCATTATAAACTTCTTCAATAACCAATACGGTATGGGTGGACAGACTCGCGGAGAAACAATGGGATATGACATGCTTGCCCGCGTAGGAGCAGGTGTTAACCCTGAACAGATGCATTCTGAAAGAGTTGACGGGTACAACCCGTTAGCAGTTATTGATGCTATAAAGAGAAAGAAGAAAATACTTGATGAGAAAAACGGACCTGTGCTTCTTGATACATTAACCTACAGGTTCACAGGGCATTCACCTTCAGACGCATCCAGTTACAGAACCAAGGAAGAAGTAGAAGCATGGATGGAGCAGGATTCCCTCTTAACTTACAGGAAAGAACTTGTTGATGCAAAAGTAGCAAATGATGACGAATTTGATGCTATTCTCGACAGTGTTAGAGAATTGATAACTAAAACATGCAAGCTTGCTGTCGATGATAACGTATCTCCGAGGATGGACCTTGTAAAAGATCCTGAGGTTATTGGAAAGTTAATGTTCTCCAACCAGAAGATTGAGAAGATGGATGACAGAGAATGTGAAGTATTGATGCCAAAGGATGAAAACCCGAGAGTACAGCAGATTAAAAAGAAAATAAGAACAGCTATGGAAGATGGGAAGCCTGTATCCAAAAACAGGGTATTCCAATTAAGAGATGCAATTTTTGAAGCTATACTTGATAAATTCTATGTAGATCCTACATTGATAGCATATGGTGAAGAAAACAGAGACTGGGGAGGATCTTTCGCTGTATACCGCGGCCTGACTGAAGCTCTGCCATATCATAGATTATTCAATACTCCTATTTCAGAAGGCGCTATAGTTGGTTCAGCAGTTGGGTATGGAATGTGCGGCGGAAGAGTTATTGCTGAATTAATGTACTGCGACTTCCTTGGAAGAGCAGGAGACGAAATATTCAACCAGCTTTCAAAGTGGCAGGCAATGAGTGCGGGTATACTTAAGATGCCTATAGTTGTAAGAGTATCTGTTGGTTCCAAATATGGAGCTCAGCATTCTCAGGACTGGACATCATTAACTACTCACATACCAGGGTTAAAAGTAGTATTCCCTGTAACACCTTATGATGCAAAAGGTCTTATGAATAGTGCTCTTGCAGGCACAGATCCTGTTATATTCTTTGAGAGTCAGAGAATATATGACATTGGAGAATTCTTCCATGAGGGAGGAGTACCTGAAGGTTATTATGAAGTTCCAATAGGGGAGCCAGATATAAAGAAAGAAGGAAAAGATGTTACTATCCTTACCGTTGGCGCTACTCTTTACAGAGCTCTCGATGCTGCAAAAATTCTTGAAGAAAAGTACGGGCTTTCAGCTGAAGTTATTGACACAAGGTCCCTTGTACCATTTAATTATGAAAAAGTATTGGAATCTGTTAGGAAAACAGGTAAAATAGTATTGGCAAGTGATGCTTGTGAGAGAGGATCACATTTGAAGGATATAGCTCAGACTTTGAGCGAAGTTGCATTTGATTATCTGGATGCACCACCAGTTGTTGTAGGTTCAAGAAACTGGATAACACCTGCTCATGAACTGGAAGACTACTTCTTCCCTCAACCGGAATGGATTATAGATGCAATTCATGAAAAGATTATGCCTTTAGAGGGGCATGTTCCGGCTAATAACTTTACAGTTAATGAACAACTGAGAAGAAATAGATTTGGGATTTAAAAGGTAATGTAAGGGGATACGCCTCTCTCTAGCAGGAGATATTCCTTTTAGGTTATATTATCAATGGACCACCACTTGTACAGGTAATATCTGCATAGGTGATGGTTCTTTGATACATAAGCAGTTAGTTCAAAAACAGTTAGTTCTGAAATAAATTTAGTTTGAAAGTGATTTGGTTTGGAAGTGATTATGTGCTAAATGAGAGACAGCAGCAAATATTAAATTTAATGGAATCCGGGAAGGGAGATATTCAGCTTCAGGAACTGAAACCGTTATTTCCCGATGTGTCAACTATGACATTAAGAAGAGACCTTATCAATCTTGAAAATGAGGGTTATCTGATACGTACTTATGGAGGGGCTGTAAGCGTTAAGAAAGTTACAAACGGTGTAACCGAAGAAGATGATTATTCCATCAGGGCTACAGAGAATGTGGATGCAAAGATGAAAATAGCACATAAGGCAGTAACCATGGTTGAGAAGGGGCGGTCAATATTTTTTGATGCGGGAAGTACTTTAATGTGTCTGGCAAGAATAATTCCGGATGATAGCTTTTCTATATTAACCAGTGGAGCAAATATAGCTCTTGAGATTGTTAAGAAACTGAGACCATCTGTTGTTACTCTTGGAGGCCAGATTAATAGAAATACTCTTGCTACATCAGGCCCCTATGCCAATTCTCTCCTTGATATCCTTAATGTGGACCTGGCATTTATGTCGGCATCAGGTTTTTCCTTGGAGAGTGGTTTTACAGTTGGAAATATATATGAATGTGAATTGAAAAGAAAAGTTACTAAACGTGCACAGAAGGTAATATTGTTGATGGATACAAGTAAACTGAATAAAAATTTGCCATTTACCTATGCAAATCTTCAGGATATTGATATATGGGTGTGCGAGAAGCCGTTACCCTCTGAAATTGAGGCTGAAGCGAAAAAATTCGGGGTACAAATAATATAAGCATACAAAATTTGATAATACAGCTTCTTTTGTGTGCTTTATATAAATATATAATATTTAGCTAGTATAAAGGTGGGGTGGATATGGTAAAAACAAACCGGGGAAGATTAGAAGGCCAGGTAGCTATCGTTACAGGGTCGGCACAGGGACTTGGAGAAGCGCTGGCCAAAAGGCTGGATAAAGAAGGCTGCAGGGTAGTTGTGGCTGATATAAATCTGGAAAAAGCCCAGCAGGTTGCAGAGTGTTTAACGGATGCAATAGCAGTAAAAGTTGATGTAAGCAGCGAAGAACAGGTTGAAAACATGATAGGTAAGGCAATAGAGAAGTATGGCAAGTTAGACTTGTTTGTATCCAATGCAGCTATTCTGATAGCAAAGCCCACTGTAGAATTTACAGCACAGGAATGGAAAAAAATGATGGAAATAAATCTTATAGGATACTTTTTGTGTGTCAAAGCAGCCGCAAAAGTAATGATTCCCAACAAAAAAGGCAACATAATCCAGATAAACAGCAAATCCGGGAAGAAGGGTTCTTATAAAAACTCTGCATATGCAGCATCAAAGTTTGGCGGAATAGGACTAACTCAAAGCCTTGCCCTGGAGCTTGCAGAGTATAATATAAGGGTAAATGCCATTTGCCCGGGAAATTTGCTGGATTCACCTTTATGGGTAAACAGCCTGTATGACCAATATGCAAAAAACCAGGGAATAACTGTGGAAGAAGTAAGACAAAAATATTTGAACCAGGTACCTCTTGGAAGAGGCTGTACCTATGATGATGTGGCCAATGCTATGGTGTTTCTGGCATCGAATGAAGCAAGCTATATGACAGGTCAGGCCATAAATGTTACAGGTGGACAGGAAATGAGATAACTGAATAATTACTGAATAATTAATGATATAATTGATTATTTAATAAAATAGAACGATAAAGATTAGAACGATAAAGATTAGAAAGATAAAGATTAGAAAGATAAAGATTAAAAAGATAGTTTAGTCCCGAAAACTCTACATATTTATACAGAATCGTGCGGTGACAGCTAAAATAAATAAGGAGCCGTATTATATGAGTAGCAATTCCAGTAATAACAATGATAATAGCATCGGTAATAACCGCGAAGGTAACTCTGGGAATAACCCTGGAGATAACATTAGGAATAATGCTGAAAATAACCCTGACATTCGATATTCCTACCTTATTGATAATTTAAACAATGATGAGATTAATATAAGACTGGGCTCGTTAAATCAGTTGCATCAACTAATTGAAGCCGGTGAGATATTAAAGCCTGAAAGAGGAAACGATGTTAATAATCATATTCATACTACATATTCCTTTTCCCCATATTCACCCACTAAGGCAATATGGATGGCGTATAGTGCAGGACTTGTTACTGCAGGTATAATGGATCATGATTCAATAGGCGGGGCCGAGGAATTTATAGAAGCAGGCAAGTATTTGAATATAGCAACTACTATAGGGGTGGAGTGCAGAGCTGATTTTTCAGATACTCCGCTTAACGGCAAAAAGATTAATAATCCTGATCAATCGTCCATAGCTTATGTAGCTCTTCATGGTATACCACACACAAGAATAAACCATGTTAGAGAGTATTTTACACCCTATACAAGAGAGAGAAACAAGCGTAATGCGTGCATGGTGGATAAAATAAATGGCCTTTTCAAACCTTTTAATATTGCACTTGATTTTGAGAAAGATGTGGCTTCTATTTCAAAAGTAAGTGATGGCGGTAGTATCACAGAAAGACATATTCTTTTTGCTCTCGCGGAAAAACTGGTGGGCCGGTTTGGAAAGGGAGCTGCATTGGTGGATTTCCTAAAAAACAAAATGAATATTAGTCTTAAAGCAAAGCTGGAGGAATACCTTCTTGATTCAGAAAACCAATTTTATGAATACGACCTTCTGGGAGTATTAAAAAGCGATTTAATTAGTTCAATTTATATGGAAGCTAAAAAGGAGTGCCCGGATATAAGAGAATTACTTGAATTTGCCAATACTATAGGTGCTATATCTGCCTATGCATACCTCGGAGATGTAACCAACTCGGTAACAGGTGATAAAAAAACACAAAAGTTTGAAGATGATTACATTGAACAGTTATTTGAGGTTTTGAAGGAACTTGGGTTTAATGCTGTTACCTATATGCCCTCGAGAAATACTATTACACAGCTTAAGCGAGTAAAGGCACTTTGTAATAGATATGACCTACTCCAGATAAGCGGAGAGGATATCAATTCCCCACGCCAGTCTTTTGTATGCAAGGCTATGAGGAATGATGAATTCAGCAATCTTATAGATTCTACATGGGCTCTTATAGGACATGAGAAAGCTGCTACAGAAAACATTGATGATGCTATGTTTTCTGCAAAAACTATACAGAAGTATGGTGATTTGAACGAGAGGATAGCAATATATAAAGAAATTGGCAAATCCATAGGTGAGTAGTATAAAATTATTATACAGGGAGTGGTTAAATATGCTTGAACTTCTGGCATTTGATTACGGTGCAAGCAGCGGTCGTGGTATTTTAGGTACATATGACGGAAAAAAACTATCTTTAAAAGAAATTCACAGATTTTCAAATGACCCTGTAATGTTAAACGGTACATTTTACTGGGACATTTTAAGATTATTCCATGAAATGAAGAAAGGAATTCTTAAATGTGTTCAGGAAGGACATAATAATATTTCGGGAATAGGAGTTGATACCTGGGGTGTGGATTTTGGGTTAATAGGTCCATCCGGAGAACTTCTGGGCAATCCTGTACATTACAGGGATGTGAGAACTCAGGGTATGTTGGAGGCTGCCTTTAATATTATACCAAAAAGGGAAATATATGAAGAAACCGGCATCCAGTTTATGGAACTAAACACTCTTTATCAGCTTCTATCAATGAAGCTTAATAATTCCCCTCTACTTGAAAAAGCAAAGAAGATGCTTCTTATGCCGGATTTATTTAATTATTTTCTCACGAGCGAAAAGTTCAGCGAATACAGCATAGCCAGCACGACTCAAATGCTTAATCCCAGAACAGGCAGGTGGTCTGACAGACTTTTAAGTGCTATGGGCATACCTCAAAACATACTTGCAGATATTATTGACCCGGGCACTGTAATTGGCGGTACAAATAAAGAAATTAAAGACGAACTTACTCTAAAAAACAGTATACCTGTTATTGCTGTCGCCGGCCATGATACTGCAAGCGCAGTTGTATCTGTCCCTGCACAGGAAGGTAAGTTTGCATATTTAAGCAGTGGAACTTGGTCGCTTCTGGGAGTTGAGTTATCCGAACCAATAATAAATGAGACTACCTTTGACTTGGATTATACCAACGAAGGTGGATATAACAGAACCACTAGACTGTTGAAGAATATTATGGGACTTTGGATATTCCAGGAATGTAAAAGGGCCTGGGACAAAGCCGGCGAATCTTACGGCTATGATGAGCTGGAGGAAATGGCAGAAAAAGCGGAGGCATTTAAATGCTTTATTAACCCTGATGATGATATTTTTTACAGACCTGGAAACATGCCTGAAAAAATAGTGAAATTCTGCAGGGAAACAGGGCAGAAAGTGCCTGAAGATAAGGCATCTATAGTAAGATGCATAATGGAGAGCCTTGCTCTGAAATATAACATGACCATTAAGGGACTTGAGAAAATCGCAGGATATAACATACCTGTACTTCATATAGTTGGGGGCGGATCCAGGAATCTGATGCTGTGCAGGTTTACTGCAAATGCAGCTGAAAAGAATGTTATTACAGGACCTGTAGAAGCGACATCCGTAGGAAATCTCATGTGCCAGCTGATGGCATTGAAGGAGGTTTCGGGGTTAAAGGAAGCCCGTGAACTGGTGGCTGAATCCTTCCCGACTACTGTCTATACCCCTTCTAATACTGATGCATGGAAGGAAGCATACGAAAGATACAAACAAATACTTGGGATGAGAAGCAATCAATAAAAATAATTTGGTATAGTAGTATTAAATTACATCTATATTACGAGTTGATTAAAAAAAGGTAAACAATACCAACTGCCGGAACTTTTACAAAGTGCCACCCGTCAAATTATCATGATGCATAAAATGCTAAAATACATAATTTGAAGGGTGGTATTTATGAAAAGAATATTAGCACTAATTTTATCAGTATTGATGATTACCTCACTGGCAATCCCAGCTTTCGCTTCAGCAGAGGTTAAGCCTGCAGCAGAAGAAGCCAGGGATATGCCAGCAGAAGTTAAAGAAGCACCGGCACAAGTTCAAGCAACCTCAGAAGAAGTCAAGGCAACAGCAGATAAGGAAAGCGGACTGGAAGATGCCATTAAGGCTGTGAAGAGAAAGTTTGATATTCCTGATAAGGCTAAATTTGATAACTATAGTGTGTATGACCATAATGGAGAAAAGGTATGGTATTTAAACTGGTATGATAATGAGCAGGATATAAGGGTCAATGTTACCGTAACCAGCAGCGGAAAAATAACTAATTATAACTATTACAAGCCGTATGACTATTCAGAACGCAAATTTCCAAAATTCGGTGAAGAGGAAGCCCTTGAAAAAGCAAAGGATTTCATAAGACTGGTTGCTCCCGAGGGAACTCTTGCAAAAATAGAAAAACAGGATTATTTTCAGAATCCTCTAATGAACCATTATTATTACTTCAATTTTTATAGGTCAATAAACGGCACACCGTTTTACATTAATAATCTCAGCATTAACGTAAACAGTGAAACAGGTGAAGTTCACAGTTATTACTATAATATGGATGAAGATTTGATCTTCCCGGATGCAAAAGGTTCTATATCTCTTGAAGATGCTGAAAAGGCATATGCGGAAAAACTGGGGCTTAAACTTATATACCAGTATAGTTATGATTCAAAGAAAAAGAATGTAAGCATATATCCAGTGTATGTTCCTAAATATGACAACAATATGTTTGCTGTTGATGCAATTACAGGAGAGAAAATACAGACTACATACCCCTACTATGGTGTTAGTTTTAATGAATCAGCTCAAAATAACATGAAAGAAAAAGATGCACTAAGGATGGCTGCAGGAGATATGGGCGGAGTTGTGCTTACACCTGAGGAAATCAAAGCTGCAGAAGAACAGTCAAATCTTCTAACTGAAAAAAATGCAGAAAAAATCGCCAGAGAAACATCCGAAATAGGCTTGGACGATAACTTTCAGCTTAGAAGCTGGTATCTTAACAGAAGCTGGCCCATGCAGAATGAATTTGTATATAATCTGCAGTTTGAGAAAGCAATAGAAAAACCGGAAGAGAAAAGGAACGAAGTTTTATATGTAGGAATATCTCTTAATGCTAAAACCGGAGAAATAATTAGCTTCTATACAAACAATCCATACACAGAGGAAAAACCAAAATATGATGAAGATACAGCCAGAACCGCTGTTGAGGAATTTTTAAAGAAGTTCAAGGAAGATAAATTTGATGAAGTTGAATTCCAGGAACCAGAAAACTATTCTGAAGAAAATCCTGAGTTTGACAATCCTGAAAAAGAACCCCAGAGATACTACTATTTCAACTATATCAGAAAAGTAAATGGTATACATTTCCCAGGAAATAGTATAAATGTAGGGTTTGATGCAGTAAACGGCAAAGTGACAAACTTCAATATGAACTGGTTTGATGTTGAGTTCCCTGGAATTGAAAATGTACTATCTCTTGATGAGATAAGCAAGGCTCTCCTTGAAAAAATAGGACTTGAACTTCAATACAGGAGAATAGATAAGAGGAATGCCCCTATCCCACTTCCAAAAATGGAAATTATGGAATTAGACAATAAACCAGAAATCAAACTGGTATATGCACTGAAATCGGGAAAACCATATGTATTAGATGCAAACACCGGGGATATCCTTGATTACGATGGAAAACCCTTCAAGGAAGAAAAACCTGTTGAATATACCGACTTGAGCGGACATTTTTCAGAAGGAAAAGTTAAAGAACTGGCGAAATACAATATAATTACCTTTAAAGGGCCTGAATTCAAGCCCAATGATGAAATAAAGCAAAAAGACCTCTTCATGATTTTATCAAAATTGCTTGACAGATACTATGTACCTTTTATTACTGAAGACAGCAGTCAGGACGAAATTGATGAAATGTATAAACAATTGGTGCGAGAAGGAATAGTGAAAGCCGGTGAAAAGGCACCTGAATCAGCTATATTAAGGGAAGATGCTGTAAAATTCCTTATAAGGGCCTTGAAGTATGACAAAATCGCAGATGTTTCAGAAATATTTAATGTTACATTCAAAGATGCACAAGATATTACTCCAGAACTCAAAGGATATGTAGCAATTGCATCGGGCCTTGGAATAATTTCTGGTTCCGGCGGAAACTTCAATCCTAAGAAGACCCTCACAAGAGGAGAAGCTGCTGTGATGATTTATAATTATCTTGACTAATTGGCACAGTAGTCAGAGAAAGTAATTAATAGTTTTGGAATCAAAATTTTTAACTGTTAAAACCCAATTTCAATACAAAAGACAACAAAAGGCAACAAAAGACAACAATAGACTATATAAAAAGAGCTGCTTCTCGAAGACGGAAGCGGCTCTTTTTTAAGTCAAATAAGTTATGAAATTTCTTTCCACTTCCCGTACTCCAAAAACACTTTGGCACGTTCTTCAGACGAGTCTACGATTATATCTCCATAGCCCATTAGCTTTAGAAGTTTTATTGCATTTCTGGTGCTGGATATGTCCGGATAAATTTTGTAATCAAAAACAATATCATTATCTGTAACGTATTCTTGAAAGTGATAATTCATGTAATACTTAGCGAGAATACGTCCCAGTTCAAGATCATGAGTAGCAGCAAGGGGCAGGCAATTGTTCCTGCTCAGGTAAAATAACAGCTCAGAGGATGCAGCTATACGTTCAACAGTATTAGTCCCCCTTAATACCTCGTCAATAAGGCATAAGCATGGAATATCAGGGTTAAGGCTGTCAATTATCCGTTTAAGCGACTTGATCTCAGCAATATAATAGCTTTCACCACTGCTTATATTATCCTTCAATGCCATGGAGGTAAAAACTGCAAAGTAACAGGAAGAATATTTTCTTGCAAGACATGTGTATATTGTTTGAGCGAAGATGGCGTTAATAGCTATAGTTTTCAGAAATGTTGACTTCCCTGAAGCATTAGAGCCGGTAATCAGTATAGGCTTGTCTATGCAAAGGGAATTAGGTACCGGGTTATTAATAAGAGGATGGCAGATATCTTTAAAATCAACACTTTTACTTAAACTGCCGCTTCCACTACTATCTGAACTATTATGTTCATTATTATTTGAATTGTTTAGAACATTTTTAATTGAGTATAGCTCAGGTCTTGAATAATAATCAATACTAACTCTATATGATGCAACTGATATAAGGCTGTCAATCAATCCTACAGTATTGAAAATGTCCATTAGATCCTGCTTGTACTTGAGAATAAGCTTGAACATACTTTCATAAGCTATAATTTCTCCAAGCAAAATAACCTTCACATATTCAAGAAAAGGATCTTCTGTCCTATACAATACTAGAAATGACTTGCTTATTACACCTTTGAGTTTTTTTAAACAGGCTTTTAGTGAATTCTGGTAGGTACTAATTTCCTTAATATTAAGATTTGATATTTTGTCAGCACAATCCACGAGACTGACAATATAATTGAATGCTTCAAGATGAGCTTCAATCTCATATTTTTTCTTATAATATACAGTTATGTTTGTAGTAAGAAATGCAATTGCCACAAAAATACCAAAAGATAAATTAAATATCATTAATAAAGGTGATAATAAAAAACCAATTGAGAGGAGCTTATATTTAAGGCTTTCATATGAAGCATATTTCTGTTCATTCAAGAAATAATTTGTAATATCAATACTTTTAGTTTTACCCAGTTTTGCTAATAAAAACTGTAAGTCCATCCTTTGCTTCCGATTGCTTTGAAAAAAAGCAGTGAGTCTTTCCCTTTCTTTGAGCACTGAACCATCAAAAACAGGATTCCTGAGGAGATAATAAAGATATTGCTCGCCTACGGTGGAACCGGTATTATTAATTCTATTAAAAACATTATCCATATCAAGATCGTTCCAGGTAATATCGTCGATATGCGGACTAACCCCGCAATTGTCATTATTACAGTTGTTATTAGTATTATTATTGGCATTAGTAGTATTATTAGTATTAGTAGTATTAGAAGTATTGGTAGTAATATTATTATCTTTCATATTACTATAATAGCAATGCGTATTTTCATTAATTGTGGATTTGGAATAACGCAAGGGATTC
>OFEK01000278.1_pt1 | contig 64453 bp, 49 predicted proteins | sample 1521131 | NCBI WGS metagenome assembly OFEK01 (sample SAMN05720209, study PRJEB24109) | activated sludge metagenome | isolation source: Anaerobic digester | place: China | collected 2015-12-16 | reverse complement strand
GCACCATTTTCATTCTCCCGGGTGTGACGAAGGAACATGAAAGACTGTGGTTTTGAAACTCTGTTGATGCGCTCCGACAGATATCGAGGCACTTGCACCATTTTCATTCTCCCCGGTGTGACGAAGGAACATGTAAGACTGTGGTTTTAATCCCTGTGGTTTTAATCCTGTCTCGATATTGGCATCCCGCCTCTCGTTTCCGTATCTTCCCATGATTTCGTCCGATATTCCCGCCACACATGCCGGAGTTGTCATGATGCTACGCAGTGTCGTACTCGTTGTACTGTTTTCCGTCACGTCGTTGCAAGCGCAGGACATGGGCGTGCGCGATGCCGCGCTGCTCGGTGCGTGGAAGTTGATAAGCCAGAGTTGGGTGATCGGCAATCCTCCTGGTGGGTTGTCGGTGACAGGCATGGTGGTGAATGCGGATGGCTCGGTGGACAATCTCGCTTTCGATGCGGCCACGGGCACACTGGTGCGGAGTACGCACGGGAGGTTCAAACGCAGCATCGTCACCGCCGCCGACGGCAAGCTGATGCTGACGGATGATGAATTCAACCGTTCGCTGGTCTGCGATGGAAGCTACAGCATCGACGGCGACCGCCTCACGATCACACTTTCCACCGCTCGCGGTCCCCGCGGCGTGGAGGAATTCACCCGCGTGACGTTGGGCGAGCGCATTGCCGAGCCAGTGGAATTGCGCGCGAATATGACGAGAAACGGCGTGCCTCTGCGCCTTCGCTCGGCGAGCTGGACGTACAGCGCCATGGTTCGCCACATCACCCTTCCCTCGAGGAATAAAATCACGCTCGTTCTGAATTTCGAAGACGTCGCCGGTGTGGAGGAAAGTGCGAATATCGTGATCGAACCCTTCAAGGGCGCGGGCACCTACCCGTTGGGCGGCAACAACGAAGCGTACTATTTCGGTTATCGCGAGGGCCGGCAGGCGCTGAACATCCACGCCTGTGAAGCGGGCGACGGTTCGCTGGAAATCACCCGCTGGGATACCGAGGCGCGTCGCTGCGAGGGACGGCTGCGCGTGGTACTGGGTTGTGGCAATTCCGGTCCGGCCAAGGAACGCATCGTGCTGGAAGGTGATTTCTCCGTTCCCATTGAAACCTGGACGCGCGACGATGTGACCAGACACACTATCCCGATCAATCAGATGAACGGCATTCGATTGAATGCGGCGCCGGATGCCGTACCTGATTCGCTGAAGAAGCAAGGCGAATCCCGGAAGCTCGTGCAATGATGCGCGCGCTGCCCTTGCTCTGCATCGTGTTGCTCGGATGCGCGGCGTCGCGCGAATCCGAGGGCGTACGCGATCCCGCGCTCGTGGGTATGTGGTTGACCGAGGAGGAAAGCTGGATGTTTGTTCCGGATAATTTTCCGCAGCGTGTGCACGGCTTTCGACTCAATCCCGACGGTTCCACACAGGCACTGGGCTTTGAACTTGCCACGGGCAAACCCGCGCTGATAGCCGCAACGGCCAGGAGCAAGCGCTTCCTCTGGGCCGGTGATGGTGCGGTCGGCTTTATTGAAACCGCGCGTGGATTGGAGAAATACCCCATGCGCATGGAAGGCGACTACCGTCTGAACGGCGACACGTTGGCGCTGGATCTTGAGATTGACCACAAGCCAGCGAAAGCGCTGTACCGGCGTGTCCGCCCCGAGGACAGTATCGCTACGCCGGTGTATATCGAACTCGAAGCCGGGTTCGACGGACAACCACTGCTACACGACTCGGCCGGCGTCTGGCCCACCGCCACCGTGTACTATCTCAAGGAAGGCGACAGCGTGAATGTGAATTTGCGCATCGATGGGCATTGCGCGGACACGACGCTGGAGTTCGGAGTAAAAGTCCGCGGTTTTCGCGGACACGCAGTTTATCCCATCGGCAAGGAACGTGGTGATTCTTATCTGGGTCTCGAAGCCGACGCGCCGGGCGATGGCCCAATGCGCGGCTCGCTGCGTATCGCGGATCCGGACGGAAGCTCGCTGCGCATCGATCGGCTCGATCTCTCGTCGCGACGTTGCGCCGGGAGCTTCGACCTGCGGTTCAACGGCACATGGCGAGGCGAGACCGTGCAGCGCCGCTTGCGTGGACGCTTCGATCTCCCGCTGCAGATCATGCAGGGCAGCAATATCCTCGAGATACGTGTCGGCGGTCAACGCACGCCACCTCCGCGATTCTGAGTCTGTGCACCAGCGAATACGCCAGTTTGGAGCGCCGGTGACAAATTATCGTCACCTTGAGTCAGTCCACCAGCGCTTACGCCGGTTTGGATCGTGCATGACAGAGCTTCGTCAGGCTGAGCGCAGCGCCGAGCACGTATGTCCGAAATGGTAATGAGTGATTCCGGCGCGAAGTCGAAGCCTCCGTAGCCAATTGCATGACGCTTCGACTCCGAGCCCGAACCAGGATCTTCTCTCACCGAACGTCCTTGCCGCGGGCTCGTCGCTCAGCGTGACGATTATGCGTTGTGCGTCGGATGACCTATGTCATGTGCAGCTCGAAGATCCGCCGTGGCGGAGAGGCGCCATACATTCTCGGCACACAGACGTGGGAATTGTGCACAGAAACGAAGGGCATGACCGCGCGGCCATGCCCTTCGACGTAGTGTACACAACAAGTACTCAGCGCACTTCCACGGCGGCGCTGCGCTCGAGCACGGATTCCGCACCGTCGGGATACACCACGCGCACCGCGTAGGTGTAGGTGTCGCCCGCACGCACATCCTTGTCCTCGTGGCTCATCGATCCATCGGGGAGAGTCACGTACAAACGCACGGGCGTCGTGCCTGTACCCTTGTAAATGTACATCTCGCTCGGTCGCGGTCCGGTGAACGACCATTGCAACAGCACCGCACGCTTGACGGCATCGTAGCGCGCGCTCAACGCCTGCACGCCTTCACGCTGTGACACAGGCACGCGGCGCGCGGTCACAACATTGGACAGCGGCGAGAGCAAGCCGTCGTCGTCGCGGGCCTGCACGGCGTATTCGTACAGCACGCCGCTTTCGGCGGTGGCGTCGCGATGGTTTTTGCGCGTGGGATCATCCCCGCGATACAACTCCGTCCAGCGCTGCTCGCCCGCGCGGCGGCGGTACAGCACATGCTCGGTGGCATCGGATGTGGGGCTCCGGTACCAGGCGATATCCACCGCCTCGGTTCCGCTTTCCACTGCGTGAATACTAGGCGCCGTGGGTGGCACGATGTCGGGCTTTTCCACCTCGAGCGCCGGGGTGAAAGGCGAGTGATTGTAGTTGAGATCCAGCGCGGTGACGCGATACCAGATGCGCTCGGTCAAGGTTTTCAGTGTCAAAGTGTCGGTGTACATCGTATCGCGCGTGATCACCGTGGTGAGTTGCTGGAACTCATGCGTGGGATCGTTGGCAAAAAATACGCGATAGCCCTGCAGGTCGTCTTCGGTATTGGCCTTCCACCGCAGCGTGACAATGCCCGAGGAATCGATGTCCGCCACCAGTCCCGTCGGCGTCATGGGCGCAATGGAATCGGGGAAAAGCGCAAACACCGGCGCGGACATGCGCGAGTTGCCAGCGGTGTCGATGGCGGAGACAACGTAGTAATGCGGTGGAATGTCCTTCACGCGAGCATCGACGTAACTGCGGGCACTGCGCGGAAGCACATCGCTGATCACATCGTAGGGTCCATCCGGAGCCTCGCTTTTCGCCACGAGAAAGCCCGCGAGATCGGCGTCTTCCTTACCGTCGCGCACATCCCAGGAGATTTCCACGGAATGTTCGTTGACAATGCGATGCGGGAGAATGGCGGGTTGCGCCGGAGCCGTTTTATCGCGACCCATTGCCAGAACTTCGTTGCCCGGCGGGGAGAGCATGCCAAAGGCATTTCCACCACGTACGCGATAGCGCACGGGTTCGTAATTGCGCTCGAGCTTTACGCGGTACTGATGCACGGTGCTCGCATCGTCCACTTCGGGATTGACCAGAGGTACGTAAGGAATGTCCATCAGACGCGTGTAACTGCGGCCACCGTCGGTGGAGCGTTCAATGACAAAGCTGCCGTACTCCGCACTCTCCTCGCGTTCCCATTGCAACACCACCAACTTTTCATCCTCCGTTGCCTTCAGTGTCGTGATGGGCGTGAGGCCCGGTCCCGCAACGGCGCCGACCACCGCATACGCCGTATCCATCGGCAGATCTTCGCGTTGCGTGGCGGGAAACACGCGATAGAGGTAGCTCTGTCCGCGGGAGACGCCGCGATCCACAAAGCGCAGGCCGTAGCCATCGGCGATGTCGGGTCGAATATCGGCCAGGAACATCCCGAATCCATGCAGGTTCTGTTGCTGCAAATACATTTCATACAGCGAACCGAAGGGATCGGTGCTGGTGCCGATGCTTTCGCCGAAATACGATTGCACGGCGGCACCCGCCAGCGAGTCCTCTGGCGCGAAGCGCTGCCTCCATTGCTCGATGCTCAGCGGCCGCAGGGGTTGCGGCGTGAGCCGCGTCCACTGTGGATCGAGGTTGCCAGCATTGCGCTGAGCGAAGGGAGCGCGTTCGACAATGTAGCCCGCGGCGGACGCGGCTTTCCAGGTCACGTAATCGATGGCGCCCCAGCGCAAGGTGATGGAGTCGGGGCTGCCGTGCGCCGCGAGCTGCAGGTTGCGCATTCGCGTGGTGTCGCTTTGCGCGCGCAGCGCAGGCGAATTGCCCAGCCACACAATCGCGGCGGCAGCGAGGACGAGGAACAGCGCGCGTCCGTGGTACAAGGTACGGTGCTTGGTGATCGTCATCGTGCATCAATCCTTGAAGGTGTAGGTTTTATCCAGATAGTAATTCAAGCCGTCCACATGGAAGTGGAGGTTGATGGTCATGTTATTGGGGAATTTCATATCCCAGAAGTTGTGCTGCGTCACACCGATGGCCTGCGCGGTTTGCGCATCGAGATTGTAGCGCATGAAATGCCAGAACGCCGGGGTTTGTCCAAGCACATTGCCGTAGCGCCGCATCAATTCCTTGACGATAAGCTCGCGGTCTTTTTCCAGCACGGCGGGCACGTCGTAGCGCAACACGAGCTTGTGCCATTCGTTCATGGCGATCTCGCCGGGACCGTTCAGCTTCGGCGCGTTGTTGGCCGCCTTGATACCCACGGGTGCGATTTTCATGCCACCCCCGCCGCCTTGCGGTGGCGGATTGTAGCCCTTCCAGAACACGGCGTTGATCTCGTCGTTGGTGAGCTTGGTGGCGGGTCCGGTGCCCTGATAGGCGATGTCGGTGGCCCAGGCGGGGAATTTGATTTCCGACAAACGCGTCCCGTGAGTCAATCGACTGCCGGGCCGGTAGGCGTTTTCGCTGGGGTACACGCGCACGGTATTCGGATTTGCCCCTCCGTTGAGTGGCAGCGATGCGATGTACACGCTGTTGATGTAGTGATCGTCGAGACTGTAGCGGTAGTAGTTGTCATACAGCCAGCGCCAGTAGGTCTTGATGGTGTTCGGACTCGCGCCGTTCCTGGCTTCCACACGCAGGCGGGGCTCCACGTAATTCGTGGTGGATGCCTTGGTCCAGGAGTACTCTTCGATATCGTAGGGATCGAAGGCCTCCTTGCCAGTGAATCGCAGGTACAGCTTGTTGTAGCCATGCGAGGACTTGTCGTCGGACAGCCGGTACGTCTCGGGTGTGCTGTTGATGAAATCCTCGATCTTGTTCTTGTACGTGGTGAACTGACTCGTTTTGAAGGCCAGCTGATACACGAGGAATTCGTTGTCGGCCAGGCGGGTGGAATTGAGGCGCGCCGTGCGCTGGGTGATCTTTTGTCCACCGCCAATGGATTTCTGCTCGTTGGTAAGGGCGAAGTTGCTCTTCTCCTGTTTGCCGGCCTTGAGTTCGCGCACGCGAACGACCTGGGCGATGTACAGGGTTTTCGGCGTGAGCGTAGGCAGCGTGAAGCGGATACCCTTGAAGCCGCCGCCGTTTTCCCATTGCACTTCCGCATTGCCGATCACCGTGGAGCCACCACCGACGCGGTGATAGCGCATTTCGTAGCGGTAGCGATAGTTCGGGTCTTCGGGCTGCATCGCGGGAATGTTGCTCGGGTACTGTTTCATGGCGATGAAGCCTTGATTCGACTGCGAGTACGGGAAATAGCGCTGCATGCGTCCCGGGCGGGTCTGCACCACGTTGTCGTCGCGGAAGTACTCCGGAGCGGTACCTGTGCGGAAATTCACGGTGCGCGATTCCACATGGTCCTCGGCGCAGTTCGCGCATTTCTTGATGCGAATCCACTGGCCGTGTACTTTACGCTCGCCGTGAATTTCCACCTTGGTCACGAAATCGGTGAGTTCGTCGAACATCTCCTTCGGATCGAACAGCGCCGTCATCTTGTTGTTGTGCTTCGACCAATCGCCCGCAACGAGAGCGTTGCCGGTTTTTTTACGCACCTCGAAGCTTTTCACCTCGAAGCGAAATTGTACGAGTTCCGATTCATCCTCGTTTTTCATCACCTGCACCTGCATGATCTTATCCGATCCCACGGGCAGATTGAAGGACACTTCGGGGAAGGAGAACACATCCGCATCGTTACCGGTGGGCACGACATCGGAGATGACCTGCAGGCCGCCGAACGGATCGCCCTCGGTGGGGTCGCAGACGTCGCCGTACTTGAACTTGAAGTTGCACTGCCCGGTGAGCAGACCGTTCATGATGTTGTAGTAACCGCTCACCTCGCCTTTGAGCCAGGTGGGATTGGGCAAACCGCCCTTGAGGCCGGCGATGAGGCCGACTTCGAGTATCACGATATCCTTTTTCACGAACCACAGATTGATATCGATGCCCACTTTCGCCTCGAGACCGGCGTACACCTGGCCGGTGGCGTACCAGCCATTGAGGCCCATTTTGCCCTGCACATTTTCACAGGACTGATTGGTGTAGAGAATGGACACATCGTAACCGAATGCTATGGCGATGCGCGCATAGAAAATGAGGAAGCGCAGCTTGCCGGTGTCGATGCTGAGATTCTGTCCCATCGCGAAGCCGCTGCCGGCATTGACATCGGACTTGCGAGGATTCTGGTCCTTGAAGCTCGGCAAGGCACTCTGGAAGTCGATGGGTGACGTGGGCAAATCCGGCATGCCGGGCAGACTGTTCTTGCCCACCATGTAGTACGAGCCGATTTCCAGCAGGCCGAGCACGGTGAGGCCGAAGCGATTGTCGGGCTCGCCGAATTTGATGAACCACTTGTCGGGACTGAAATGCATGGCCGCATCACCGCCACCGGTGATGAGTTCCATGTTGCCCGCCTTGAGATTGAATTTGATGGAAACCAATCCATCGAAGGTTTTGGGCTGTGCGGCGTATTTGAACATCACCTTGGCGGTGATCACCGCATCGTTGCCCGGCCGGGCTTTGGGATCGAGGCTCTGTACGAAGTAGCCGTTGCCCGTGAGCGAAATCTCGTTCAACCCGCCACCCTGGAAAAAGGACGCTTCGAGCGTAATGTCGCCATTGAAGGCCTTCGGACTGGGCATGGTGCCGAGTACAATGGTGGCCTTGAAGCCAAAGGCGATATTCTTGTCCGGTTCGTACACCACGCCGGAGGATGTGGAGCCGGCGGCATCGACATCGAAATTGCCGGCGCTGTTCGGATCGCCTGCCAGGGATGCAGCCGACGGCGAGCCACCCACGGGCTTCATGTGATAGTAGGCGCCTCCGCCGAAGCCGTAAATGCCGAGTCCGGGGTACACCATGATGCCGGCGCCCATCACGGCCATGCCATCGAAATACCAGTAGCGGTAGGTGCTGGCCGATTGGTACTTGGTGCTGCCGAACTGCACCGTGGCCTTGATCTTGACCATGGGCCGGAAGTTCACTTCCAGCGCGCCGCGGAAGCCGTTGCCGAATTTCGGATCGCCGTTGTACAAATCCACCGATCCCTTGATATCGCAGGCGGCAACGCTGGCCTCGATCCAGATGCTGTTGAGTTCGGGCTTGTCGAGCGTCCACGACTGTTTGTTGTTCTGCTCCACCATTTTTCCCCACACGGTGAAGGAGGTGCCGCCGCTGATGGCACTCTCGTCGTTGCCATCGAGCGCCACCATCAAGGCCAGTTCCAGACCGATGCGGCTGTCGCCGTCAAACTTCAGCTTGATGCCCTTCTCCGGATCGATGGAAATGGGGAAGCCCGCGAACTTCTTTTCGGGGCTGGCCATTTTGAAATACTCGGCCGAGAGATAGGGTTTCTTGTTCCGGATGGTGAAGTCCTTGAATTCCACATCGGGAATACTGACGTTCACATTTTTCATATCGGGAAATTCGCCGTCGATGGTCAGTCCGCCGCTGAGCACGGCCTGCACGAGCACATCGTTGCCCTGCGTCTCCACCGTCACCGACGATCCTTCCTGAATGGTGAGCGTGGCCGCCCAGAGATCGGCGGACAGGTTGCCAAGATTGGACACGGAGAATTGCGTGTGCAATCCTTGCTGCGAATTGCTCAGCAAACAGGAGTACGCGAGATCCGATTTGGAAATCGGTATGCGCAGTTTACCGTTGAACTGCCCCTTGCTCAAGCTGTTGTTGGTGACGGCCAGTTCGATTTTATCAATGGAAAACGCCCAGCCACCGAGATTGCCCTGATCGGTACCGAACACCGGCTGCACCGTGACGCTGCCGGTAAAGCCCTGCTTGTTGATCAATGCGTGCGACAGCGTGATGGTGACGGGGTCGTTCCCCTTTTTCAGATAATCGGGAAGTACCGCGGTGACTTTGTCGAAATAGAAGCCACGCCAATCGTTGCCCTGCGGACCGTTGTAATTCGCGGGATACGACATCCCCTGCGCATTGCGCGTGTCGGAGAAGTCCATCACCACTTTATTGAATTCGAGCTTCAACCCTTCGAGACCGGCGATGGAAAAGGGATCCATGCTCACCTCGCCCAGCAGGTCACCCCAGGTCGTGCCATTGAAGGTGAAGCTGGCTTTCACCGGGCCGTTGCCTTCGCTGCGAACAAGCATGCCGCCTTTGAAGGTGAACTCGCCCTGGATCTGCACCTCCTTGATGCCCTCGCAATCCCAGGTCACGAAGGTACCGCCGTTGTTGCCATCCACCGCTTTGATGGTGCAATCCACATTTCCACCCCAAGGGAAGGTGTAGTCGTTGCCAAGCATGGTCAGCTTCTGTAATCCACCGATGCTGAGGCCCGTGGGATGGAAGCACACGTTTTTCTGTCCGAAGGCGAGAATCTTGTTGTTGGCCTCGGGAATGGGCATGTCAAAAAACGCGTTGAGGCGCGCGCCGTCGGGGGCGAATTCGATGGCAGCGATATTCACGAGTTGCACGTTGCCCGAGATCAGCTTGCTCATGGCGAACGGCAGTCCCGTGGAATTCACGTTCACGAAATTTTCCACATACTTCTGCGCGCCTTTCACGTAGTCGGTGACGCTTTTCACGTACTCGCCGGTCACATTGTCGAGATTGTTCGAGAAATCGCGCAATGCCTGATTCACCTGCGTGCCGGGATCGTACGCGCCGATGGCTGTACCGGCGAAGACCTTGTGCTGCGCATTCACCTGCAAGTTCTGGAAGGTCGCACGCAAGCGCGTGTTGAACAGCGGCATGTCGATTTCTCCCTCGCCGCTGAGATTGGATGCACTGGACGAGCTGAGCGAAGTGAGTTTGAGTGTGAAGTATCCGATTTGCACTTCATCACCCGGCAGATACACCTTGTTGCCCGCGGGACCGCTGGCCAGCGGCTGCGGCGCACAATTCAGCACTTCGCAATCGCTGGCGTACTGTTCCTGAATATCGTTGTCGCCTTCCTGCTGGCCACCTTCGCCCTCGCCCTGAAGACCTCCCTGCTGCCAGAGGAAGGAGCAGGCCGCACTGTGGCCGTTGTTTTTAAACAGTAATTTGGGCGCACCATCGCGCGAGCGCGCGGTCACGCGCCAGGCGTAGCGCTTGCCCGCTTCGAGCAGTGGCGCATCGGGACCGTAGAGAAAGGAATTGCTTTGTGTGACGGTGGAAAAGAATGGCGGGTCGGTGGCGGCCAGCACCGCTTGTGCAGGATCCACCTGCTGCGGTTGCATTTCCACGATAAGGACAACATACTCCACATGCTGCGGCGGCGCGCCCGCCGGCGCGGTCCAGCTCAACAGCAGATTCTGCGGCGACTGCGCGGCGGCGTTGCCGTTGCACAACGGTTGCAGAATGTCGGGCGGTTCGAAATGCGTGATGGAAAAATACGCACAGCCCGAGGGCGCCGGCTGCGACAGCGGCGTGCCGCTCTGATAATCCACCGCCTGCACGCAGAAGCTGTAGTCGCCTTCCGGCAGACCATTGCCCTGCACCACCTGCGCCTTGGAGATACCTGAGAATTGCAGAACGTCCGGATTGAGATAATCCTGCAACTCCGCACCCATCAGCGCGCGCGACTGCCCGGGTGCGAGATCGATGCTCTGCGGTGGCAGATAGTTCTGCGGGATGGTGACGGTGATTCCGCTCTCCCCTTCGATACGGCCCACCAGACGCACGCTGCGCATGCCGCCCTGCGTGTTGGTGAGTGTGATGACCACCTTGTTCTCTATCGATACGTAATCCGACAGGTATGGTGAATACGGTGGAAGCACCTGCGTGGTGACGAGAACGTCGTTCTGCGCCCAGACGCTATGCGTCGTGAGCAGCAGCAGTACGAACAGACCCGCGAAGCGCGATCGTGTATCAGAATGAGTATGCATAGCCAAGCACCGCTGTGATTTCTGAAAATGACTTCTGTGCGTAATACCCCGCCGAGGAGGTCACATGCGTGAGTTGCGCGCTGAAGGTATGGCGCCGCTGCACGTTGTAGGTGCTTCCGAGTGATCCGGTAATGGTTTCGCCCACGCCGTGGAAGGAGGCGGACAAGGTTCCGTTGACGCGCAGCGTTTGTTCGAGCATTGCCTTGCTCGCCCCGACGGAGACGCCGCTGTTGCGGAACGTGCCCGCGAGATTCTCCATGCGCGTGGTGTTGCCCGACAGCGAGAAGGACCAGTGCTGACGGGGCAATGCAAGCGCGTAGGTCGCGTGGACATTCGTGCTGTTGTATTCCGAGTAACGCGAGGTGAACGCGTTGTTGTCGAGGTAGGTCTGATACGTCAGGTTCACCAGGAAATTATGCGTTGCGGCCGCGGAGCTTATGGTGTAACGCGGCGTAAGCGTGATCATGGGATTGCTGCTATTGAGACGCGTGCTGTCGCTGAGCGGCTTGCGCCCCGCCGCCTGCGAGGTGAACACATCGGTGTATTGCACATCCACACCCCAGACGGGCGAGGGCTGATAGCCCAGCGAAACCGCAGGGAGCATGCGCGTGGTGGTGGCCGCCTTCTTGTCTTGCAGATTGTCCTCGCGCCAGGTCATGGTGGCATTCGCGCGAAACACGCCGTTACCCAGCATCACGCGCGGTGCAATGGCCACGCTCTGCATATCGCTGCCGATGTAGTAGGCGCCCATGGACTGATAATCGGGATCGATGCGCGTGTAAGTGAGTCCCATCCCCCACTGCCGCGCGTTCCAGGCGGCGCTGCCCCGCACGGCCGTGTAGAATTGCGAAGACGCCCGCTGGTTGATCAATCCGTCGAAGGCCTCCATGTGCGAATTCCCGGTTGTTTCGAGTTCCACCGCACGCACATCGCGAGTGTAATCGCTGGCCGCAGCATCCATCGAAATGCGCAACGCCTCGAACAGCGTCACTCCACCACTGAATCCCAACACAAGATTCTCGCCGGGCAGCACCAGCGCGTTGCGCGGTGTGCTTCGCAGGGACGCGGGATCGTCCTTGGCCTTCAGGATGATGACATCGAATTGATTTCCACCATCACCGATGCCAAGGCGTCCGGCGAAACCGCTGCGCTCATAGGCCGGTTGAACAAAACGCCCCGCCGCCGTGTCCTCGGCCACAGCGCGCTGCAAGCGGCCATACATGAATCCCGCGCGCAGCAGCCCGGGCTGCGCCTCGAAACCCGCACCCAGCATCTGATGACCCGCCAGCGTGTACGGAGAGAAGGTGACATTGCGATAGCCGAAATGTCCGGTGAGCCACTCGTAGCGCGGACTAACGCCGAATTGATTGAAGGGCTGAGCGAAATCGCGCTCCTGTTCGCTGAGTGTGAAACTGAAGGGCATGTCCACGCCGTACAGTTGCACGTTCACAGTGCCGTTCAACACCCAGGAGAATGGTTCGCGACGCGCGCGCAATTCGCTGGCTTGGTAGAATACCGCGCGCGCGGAAACATTGCCCCCCACGCGCAGCGCGGGTGTTTCGCTGCCCGAAGAAAAATCCTGCGCGTTGATCGGTGCTCCCGCGAGCAACGCGAACAAAGCGAGCATGAAACTGGTGACACAGGAGCGGAATGTCAAGCGTGCATCTTCCGACGGCTGTTGGCGTGTGATCTCCGCCGGACCACTGTCGGCTACGCCAAACCCGCGCGGAGATATTCAATTAGGATGTTATCTATCCTAATAAAAATTCCGTCGTGATGCAAGAAAAAAATCAAAAATTCACTTTTTCCAATATCGGTATCGACATACGCCGCTCAACGCAGCAGTATCGGACGCCATGAGCTGCGGTCCCGCCAACGCACATTAAGGACATACCAACCGGCCGTCAATCCGTGCGTGGATGGACGCAGGCGCAACACCGGTTCGCCATCGCTAACGCGCAGCACGATGCGTTCGCGTCCCAGCACGTCGTGTATGCGCACCGTGATCTCACCATCTGTCTCCGAAGGTGCAATGTGCAGCACGTCGTCGCTGCGCGCCGGCTGTGGCCACACTGCCAGGTCATACCGTTGTGGGAGTATATCCGTCGCGCTGCTGTTGTCCATACGGATCGCATGAGTCACCCAGTCACTGCCGCAATCACGTTCGACGCTGCGAACATACACCACCGTATCGCGAGTCAATCCCGAAAAGACAAATGAACCCCCGATGCCCAGCAAGGCGCTGCCGTCCGTGCGCGCGTGCCATTCCACCATCCCATAATCCGCACGTGCATCGAGCCGCACGTCACTCCCCGGTGGTACAACGGTTGGTCCGGTCACCACAGGAATGGGCGCAAGAAGCCGAACAGGAATCCCCACGCGTGGGCTCACGCAATTCGCCACCGCCACCTCCGCCCAATACATGGCCGCTTGCGTGAGCGGCGGTGTGACGAAGCGACGGCCTGTACCGAGGGGTTGCGCCGCCGTACTGTCAGCAAACCAGCGGATGACACCATCCGTATTACCCGCTTCCAGAACCGCCACACCACCCGCGCATGCGGCTGCATCAAGCGCTGCGAGCGTGTACAATGCCGCGCCTTGACTTCCGCCGTTGGCAATGAAAACCATGCGGCCATCGAGCACCGTGAACGCCCCGGGTGAGGACGATCCCGCACTGTCGATGTCCGCAACCAGCCTTGTCCCCTCGGCGCTCCCATCGCTGCACCACAACTCGTTCCCATGCGCGCCGTCATTGGCAGAGAAGAACAACAACGATCCCTGTGCGAAGATATCCTGAATTCCCGCACCGCTGAATGGATGAATATCTTTGACCAAGGTGGCGCCTCCTGCCGGAAACAGCTCCCACAATTCAGCTCCACTTCCATCATTTGCCACGCAAAACACGCGGTCGCCAAGTGCGGTGAAATGCGAGGGAAAGCTCCCCTGTCCTTTGCGAATATCCGCGAGCAGACGTGTGCCCTCGGGTGTACCGTCGGTGACGTAGGGTTCGTAGCTGTGCGTGCCGTCGTCGACGTACATGTACACCAGACCGTTGATGGACGTCACATCGCCGATCTGCGATCCCTCGGATCCGGGGCGGATGTCAGCGAGCAGGCGGGTCCCTTCCTCGGTGAGATCTGTCACCCACAACTCCGTGCCGTGGCTTCCATCATTTGCAGAGAAGTAGACTTTTCCATCTGATTCCGTGAATCCTGCCGGATCACTCCCTTGTGCGCCGGGGGCTATGTCCTTGAGCAGTCGAGTCCCCGCCACCGTTCCGTCGGTGATCCAGGGCTCGCTTCCATGCAACGAATCCTCCACCTCCAGAAGCATTTGTGTTCCCACAACAGTGACATCGAAATCGTTGAATGCGCTGGTGTGTGGGAAATGAGCGAGTCGCTGCGTACCGGAGCGCGTGCCATCGCTGCGCCACAGCTCGGCTTTGTCATGGCCGTCGTTGAGAAGAAAGAGCATGGCACCATTGAGTTCGGTAAGCCAGAAATTGCTGTACCCGCTTCTATCGTTCAGCTCAAGCAGCACTTCGTTCGCCTTTGTATCCAGATCCACGCGGTGCAGCGATGGACCGCCGCCCTCCTTGGTGAAGCCGTAGTACAGTGCATCATTCCACAACAATGCGCTGGCAATGCTACCCCGGTCGCCGCTCATACCTGGCACGAGCATGGCGCTGCCGCTGAGCGTCCCGTCGGTAACCCACACTGAGGCATCCTGCGCGCGAAATACGATACGACGGCCGTCTTCGGCCATAACCCACATACTCGATTGCCGGGAGGTATCGGGATCGAACAACATCTGGGCGAGATCCGTCATCACACGCGTCGTGGAAGCCACGCGCACCACCACACGCGACCGGGTGCTGATGCAAGAGTCCACCGCTTCCACATACCAAGCGCGGCTTTCCATCACCACGGGCGTGGCGAAGGTGCGGCCGGTGGCGAGCAGTGTGCCGCCTTCCAGCGCATCATACCAGCGGAATTCCTGCCCCGGCCCCTCGGCGGTGATCAGCACCTGCTCGCCCGCGCACAGCAGCGTGTCGCGCACGCGTGGTGCGGGGAGTTCGCAGCATTCGCGCCGCAGAGCGATAGCCACGGCACGCGCGTACGCGAGTTGCATGGACGAGAGCTCGTCGGCGCAAGACGAGTTGGTGTACGACATGATATTGCGGGGATTCGGCGCGTAGGGCATGTTGTTGGCATCGCGACGCGTACCCACGTACTGGCAGGCGCCGTTCACCACACCGAGCAGATTCGGATCGGCGGGCGTGTCGCAGAAGCGATCTCCATGGGTGGCACAGTTGCTGCCATCGGCCAGTTCATCGGTGGTACCGGTATTGGTGTAGCCATGCGTATGCGGCAGACCGAGTACGTGGCCGAGTTCATGGCTGAGTATGTTTTCGAGCGTGCGATTACACGAAACATTGATGGATACATTTCCCCCCATTTCCCAACCACAGCCGGTGGACGAACGGAACATTGCCACATTCACCGCGCGACTGTTCGTTGCCGGAGCAGTGGAATCCGGATAGTACCGCACATCCCCGCAACGCACGAAGCGCACTCCCGCCGCGGCGAACCATGCATTGGTTGCAGCCAGGGCTTGATTGATACGGTTCACCCCGATTACCGGATTGCCACCCTGCGTTTGAACGTGGAACATCACCGGCACATCGATGATGCTGCTGTCCGCCCGCCACACGGTGGCACGCGCACCCTCGCTGAAGAGCTTGTCATAACGCACCATCCAGGCACTGTCCGTCACCGTTTCACAAAACTGGCCATGCACGGGCACGGCCATACTCAGCAACAACACAACGAGCGGGGCGTAACGTGGCATTTTACAACCTCCAACATGACGAAGCGGGAATGTACCGATGTCTCGACGGACAGAGTTTTCAGCCTGCTGTGGCGGTGCCGACAGAAACCTCGCCGCACAGGGGAGACGCCACATGCCGAGCTGAAATTCTCGAGATAATCTGAGCAAACTTGCGCACAGTTCACAACGCGCCGTAATCGAATATGAACGAGAAGCATCCTCGACGCAGCGCGCGATGCGGCTCGCTGACAAGCGGTAAAAACGGTCCCGCCACGCTGCGAGCCATGTCGTTTGCGACCATGCCCCGAAGCGTGGCGGGAAAATTTGTTGAATCAGCGAAACGTGTTACCGAAGATGCGCGTGCCTTCGCGGGAGAGGCGACGTTCGGACACGCTCAGAACGACGGGCGCGCGCCGTTGGTACCGAACTCCACCAATTCCATCAGATTGTCGCCATCGGTGGACACCGAGCGAACGATGCCGTTCATCGGGACGGAGGGGTGGTAGAACGCTTCAACCGTATCCGACCAGAGCAGGAAATCGAATTCCGTGATGGCCTTGGTGCAGTTGTTGAACGTACCTGCCGGCACTTTTACGGCCGCCATGCCTTCGTCCTTGTTGAAGCGCAGGTACAATCCATTGAGCAGTTTCTTGTAGGTGCCGCGTGTAATGGAAAGCACAGGGCCATCGAGTTTCTGCACCTCTCCATCGTCTTGCTTGATCTTCACCCACACGATGTCGAGATGATCGGGGTCAAGAGTTTCCCAGGTTTTCTCCAAACCCGCGATCAGCATCTGCGTGATCGCTTCGTTCTTGCCATTGATGGTTTGGGATTCGATGATCCAGCCGTTGCCCTCCTTGCCCACGATAGCGTTGCGCAGCACCGAGCGATCCTCACCGCTGGTCATGCGATACACAGTATACTGGCCCACGGCTGGCGCCATGGGTTTCTGAAACAGGCCTTTTCCATCGAACATTTGTGTTGAGGATTTCGCATGCCATTCGAGCACGCGTTTCTCCAACACGGGATTGGTGGACGCGCATCCGGCGACCACGACCACCACCAACAACGACAAGACACTACTGCGCATACATCCTCCTGCGTGAGGGCTTCTGAAAGGGAATGGATTTATGAAGACATGAGGGCAATATACGCGAGAATTTCTTTTTCAAGAATGCCGCGACCGCAGTTGCGTCTGACACGGAAACAGACCATCGCATGGTGCTTACATCTCCCAGGGAAGACCGGCTTTCCCGAAATGCCCATAGTTCGTCGTCTGACGATATATCGGCCGCAGCAAGTCCAGCGTATCGATGATGGAAGCCGGACGGAAATCCATGCGGCGCACGGCTTCTTCGGCAGCGAGCTCATCGCCGGTGCCGAAGGTGTCGACCTTCACCGACATAGGTTCGGCCACACCGATGGCGTAGGCGACCTGCACTTCCACGCGCTCGGCGAGACCTTCACGCACAAGTGAACGCGCCACGTGCCTGCAGAAATATGCCGCGCTACGATCGACCTTCGAGGGATCCTTGCCGCTGAACGCGCCTCCACCGTGCCGCGCCATGCCGCCGTAGGTATCGACAATAATTTTCCGACCGGTCAATCCGCAATCCGCCGAGGGACCGCCTTCGGTGAAGCTCCCCGAGGGATTCACCAGTACGCCAATGGAAGGCGTATACCACGCACCGAGCACTTCGGGTAGGATGGTCGAGGTGATGAACGCTTCAATTTCCTTGCGGGTCACCGACGCGCGATGCATGGTGGAAACCAGCACAGAGGTGATTTCCGCCGGACGGCCATCGACATAACGCACCGACACCTGCGTTTTCGCATCGGGGCGCAGCCAATCCACCGTGCCCTTGCGCCGGTGGTCGGCCAGCGAGCGTCCGAGTGCGTGAGCCAGCACGATGGGTAGAGGCATGAGTTCGGGCGTTTCGGACGTGGCATATCCGAACATGATGCCCTGATCCCCCGCTCCCTGATCGTGACGTTCTGCCGCTTCGCGCGACACGGCGGTGTCAATTTCTGCCGCCTGCCTCGAAATCATGGAAAGGATGCGCACACCATCCGCGTTGAACGCTTCGGTGGCGTCGTCATATCCCACCGCTCGAATGGCTTCGCGCGTCACTGTTTCGTGATCCACCTCGGCGCTTGAGGTGATCTCGCCTGCCAACACGACGGTATCATGTTTGGCAAGCGTTTCGCAAGCCACGCGGGCGTGCGGATCCTGCGCGAGATGCGCATCGAGAATGCTGTCGGAGATGAAGTCGCACACCTTGTCGGGATGCCCCTCACTGACGGACTCGGAAGTGAAGATGAATGATTTGCTCATGAAAAATCTCCTGAAATGAAAAGGCGCCCTCGCCAGGGAGACGAGAGCGCACGCGCGTGTCCGATGGCGATTTAGCAAGTTGTTTTCCGTCGCTGCAAGCTGCCGCAAATGACGACATGGATCGATGATCCGGGGTCAATGTACAACCGGATGAATGTATGGATCAAGACAAATTTCCTTCGTGTAAACGAATCGTATTGACTCCCAGCATCAGCATCACATTTGCCTCGCCGCACTTCGTTGCCTCAATATTCCGTTACCAAGGGCAGGCGAGCGCCGCATGCATTCCTTCGAAGTAAACACTCAAGTGCACGCGGCCAGAGTGCGGAACGCGAAATACGGCAACTTCGCGAGTCCCCCGTTTCGGTGTTGCAGTTCTGCTGTTGCACTGAAACATGTCTTGCGGGATTCGTAACAACGCGGTATGTTGCGTGTTCCATTTCACCTTCATCCATTAGCGGGGAGCTAATGATGCAGCTAGAGATACCGTATCGGCACGCGCGCGCGCGCGGCCACAACTACTCCGAACCCGGCACCTACTGCCTGCGACTCGAAGCCGCGGGCGAAGAGGCGCCATTCGGCGAAGAGCACGACGGCGGATTGCGGCTCAACGCCTACGCGGAAATCGCCTTCGAGAAGCTCGCCCTCGCCGTACAGCGCTACCCCTGCCTGCGTCTCGACGCCGCGCGCTTCACCTCCGACGCGCTCGAAATCCTTGTCACCATCACCGAATACCGCAATCACAAGGCGGAGCATCCGGAGCTGTGGGGAAATCGCCTGCGCGCGCGTCGGCTGATGACCATCCCCATGTTCGTGGGCTTTCTGAAAATGAACAGCGCCCGAGCCATCAACACCGCGCGCGGCACACGTGGACGCGCCGTGTGGAAACGGCGTTACCACGATTGCATCGTCGCGGAGGCTGGAGAAATCCAGAATATCCGCTGCGCATTCAACGCTGCGATGCAGCGTACGCAGCTCACGCGCGACAAGGCGAATCCCTCGGTGCGCAATCTACGCACGGTGCTGAACGAGGCCTTCGCGCTGTTCGGCGAGGACCACGCCCGGTCACCGCGGAGCGATGCGCAGTCGGCCTCCGGATTGCTCATGCTCGGCCGCGCGGTGTTCCTGCGCGACACCGTGCTGAGATCGCCATCCATTGTTTCGGCATCGTCTCGAACGGGTAAGGGGAAGAAGAAGCGATCCCCCACGGTAACGGAAATGGTGGACGCCTCGCTGGCGATGCTGCACACCGTGGATCCGGAGGCGATGCTGCTGTCGCTTGCGCCGGGGTAGCGGACCGGGATATGGGACGGGGTGGTCCGCGATAGGCCGCCGCATCCGCTTGCAGTGAACGTCGATTTCCCAGTCTGGACCGAAGCGCCCTGCGGCGATTCGCGCGGGAGAGCTATGCGCGGAGGTGGAGGATTTGGGATGTGGGAGTGGTTTTTCCGAGATCCCTGCGGGCGTTTCGCTATTTCGGAGTTCGCGGTATTATGAATTTCGGGGGAAATCGGCTCGGGGGTGGGGCGGTCGAGGGCTGAGATTGCGACTTCGGGGCTCGGATTTGGCTATTCAATGAAAAACCGATGCTTGGGGCGGGAGGCGGGCGGTCGACCCAGATTTGGCTATTCACTGAATAACCCACGCCCTCAGCGGAACGTGGCGCGGTCGGCCAGGATTTGGCTATTCACTGAATCGCCCACGCCCTGAGCGGAAGGCGGCGCGGTCGGCGCGGATTTGGCTATTCACTGAATCACCCACGCCCTGAGCGGAAGGCTGTGCGGCCGGGCAGGATTTGGCTATTCACTGAATCACCCACGCCCCGAGGCGAGAGGCGGGGCGGTCAACCCGGGTTTGGCTATTCACTGAATCCCTCATGCCCCGCTGTGGGAGGCGGGGCGGTCAACCCGGATTTGGCTATTCACTGAATACACCGGCCCGGCAAGCGCGAGCAGAGTCCGACGTCCGCGCCCTGGCTATTCTCTCAATATCCCAGTCGTCGATTCCCATGTCGCGTCTGAAGTCTGGACCTTCACTACTTACTGAACATCTCAAACACCGATGATCGCGAATCGATGCAGAGGCCTTGCTATGCATCCAAAGTCCGCACTGCGGATGCTCGCATCCAGAAACCCCGCCGAACCATTCACATCATATCCCCGGCACCTGAGTCGATTCGCATTGTTGCCCTCGGCCTCCATTCATCCTCCCGCAATATCCGGAGTTTACAGTCCGAATCGCAATTCGGAAGTTACCGCACGACTCGGAGAGTGAGACCTTGCCAAGCCTTCCCAACGCGGCTATTGTTATCAAGCCAGTACTCCTGTCGGCCATATACAGAAACGCCGGGCGGGGACCTTCGTCCTTGCCCGGCGCATCGGAATATATTACCTGCGATGCGAGTCTGAGATCACTGCTTTCGTAGATTCACCAACTCGGTCACCACGGTGTCCGCAACCAGATCGGCGGAAAAGAGTGAGAGCCCGTCGGGACTGTACTCGCGCACCAAACCCACGCCGTCGGCAAACCACCATGTGGCCGTTCCCATACCTTGCATCGTGAATTCGTAACGCTTGGTCTTGTATGTTTTCCCCTGCACGGTAATGTTCTCATCTGTTGCCTCGCCTGTCGCGTACACGTGACGAAACAGCGGGAAAGGGCCATCATCGCTCACACCGTAAACGACATTCCCACTATCGATCACCGCGTAAAGCGACGTCCAATCGAACATGTTCGGCACACGCATGAACTGCCAGGTGTACTTGCCCTCCTCCGTCGTCAGGGTATCGAATTTCATCTCCAACGTGACTGACGGGTAACCGAATTCTGCGTAAGCGTTGGTTTGATAGGTCCACACGTTGCTCCGTGACATCGGGAAATAATCCGGATTGGGCTTCGGCGTCACAGGTGAATTGTCGTCATCGGAACACGCCACGAGCAGCACCATCGGAAGTGCGAGCATCAACAGGCGAAAAGGAAGTCGGAACGTTCTCATCTCTCTCTCTCAATTGAACATTGGAATGTGGATTCACTCCGGCTCCTGCGCATGTCGGTTCCCGGGTCATTCGACAAAACACAATTGTTGCCGGTAGCACTGATTGTACGCTGACTCAGGAAAAAGTTGCATTCGCCGATATTCACCGCGACGCAGCACAAGGGTGTCGGGACTCTCTTCGTACAACATGCCTCGCACACCTTTGATCCTGCCGGTGACAGGTGCGCTGAAGCATGAAAGCGGTGAAGTCATGTTCCGATGCCCGCACCGCCATCTGCACCATATCCGCCGTGTTGTAACTCAGCGCTGTCGACCGATGCTTGTGATGAAACCGCCATCGCTGGTGTTGCTAACATGGGTTGACCAACCCTGTTTCTCCACCGCGTCGATGAGCGGCGCGGGGAGGAACGGCGTGCGGAGGTCGAGCACGCCGCCCTCTGGCAACTCGCCGAGACGAGCGAACACGTCTTTCAGCGGGTGCGCACCGGCATCAAGTATCGGGGTTGCATCGAACAACTGTCGCGACTGCGCAGCCGCCAGCCACGCTGGAATTGCCACGCCCGCGCGATGTCCATCATCGGTCGAGGTAAGCATATCCTCCGCGATCTCCGTGTTCTGCCCGGCAGCTGCGCGAAGCTGTACCACAACCTCGTGAATCGGTACATCACCCGTCATCGCAGCTTGCTGCAAGGTTGCGACACGCGCGATGGTGCGACGAAGGACGGGATTGCGAAGTTTGCTGAACGCCGGAGAAATCCCGATCAGTACTTCTTCAAGTTCTGGAAAATGGTCGAGTAACTCCCCGACCTTCATCTGCGGATTGATCAAGGGTCGCGTCATCACGCCTCCTTCGCCGCATACTGCAGCAGCCGCTGCTCGCCATCCAGCGCGCGCTTCGCGGTCAGATCCTGCGATACTTCCAAGGTTCCGAGATACGCGCCAGTCGCATCGCGAAGAGCGAAATATTCAATGTGGATGAACTTCCCGTGCATTTGTATCCAAAACGGTGCACTGCTCTCCTTGCCGGAGCGGAAGTCCTCGATAATTCGGTCGACGATATGCACACTCGACGGTGGATGGCAGAGACGCACATCCCGCCCGAGTATGGCGCGGTTGCGATCGAAGATGCGTTCGCTGCCCTGAGAAAAGTACTTCACCTTGTCATCCTTGTCCACAAAAGTAATGTCGAAGGGCATGGTGTTGAGAATGGCGGTCAGTTCCGCCGGGGTGAGCGCGCCACTGGGCATACGCACCGCTCCTTGCTCCACCGTGGCTTCCGGACGCTCCTCGATGCTCCGCGGCTTCCACTCCACGGTGGGATCGTAGAGACAAAACCCGATCTCCGGCGTCTGCTCGTATATCGAGAACCATTCGAGATCCGTGAGTTGGTCCATGCACATCGGGAACAGGATGTCCTCTTCCTTCATCGTCATGTCCTCCACCGCTTGTATCGCCGGAAGAAGTAGCAGTTCGGCTGTTGCTGCCACTTCCTCACGCGTCATTCCTCCATGGCTTTCCAAGGCCTCGCGCGCTCCTTTCAGCATTTCCCGTGCTTGATCGTGCTTGCCCCACATGACGGTGGGTGGACCGGTGATGCCCTTCTGCTCCAGAAAGGGAAAAAGAAGATTTTCCTTCCTGCGGTAATGCTTGTCCACATCCCATAGCGCATTGAACAACGCGCGCAAACGCAGTATCGTTGATGAAACCTCCATCGCAGCGCTGCCATTCACCTCTTCCACAATCTGACGCACCTGACGCGTCAGTGCCAGTAACTCGCGATTCTCCTTACTGAACGTGTCCACCGGATGTCCCGGCGGCACCAGCGCCACGCCGCTGTGATCTATTTTTCCATCAAGTACGCGCGTGTGTATATCGCAGAATTGCAGCACTTCCTCCTGCGGAAGGCCTTCCGCGATCAACTCCTGCTCCACTTCCACCACTTCGCCATAAGGTATGCTGCCCAGCAATTCCTCCAGACGCGCACGCACCTGCTCGGGGGCTTCACCCTTGTGTAGTTGCAGAATCATGTGCTTGAGTAGTTCCTTCCGCTTCGCGGCATTATTGATAAGCTCGCTCATTCTGTCCTCTTGTTGTTCAATTCATCGACTCCATTGTCGACATTCAAACATAGACTATTTTGTCGATTATGTCAAGAGGGGATGCTATCAACCGGCGACACCAGGATCCTTCACATGGTGTTTCGTGATTTGAGGGTGGTGAATTTGATATTGAATTGTGTTACGCGACGAGTGGTTATTCCACCGAACAGACTCTCCCGCGCCTGTTCACTGAACCGCTTGGTAAAACCGAATATGTTTTCCTTTTTTCCCTTTCACTAACAATCCGTCGCCTGCAGGCCCTCGGTCAATCGCCGGCCGGTGTCCAGGGTGCGAAGCTTCCATCCATCATACTGCCATACACCCTTCGATACAGAAGGTTAAAAAGCGACTCCCACATCCAATATCCACTCTCCTCTTCCCTCTTCGTCCCAGGCGCGATCCACTCGGAATACCACTCCGTAAGGAAAGAGAAAATGCAATCCCACTCCCGAACCGCGATGCATTCGCTCGAGCGTCGGACGGTCCTTCCTCTCCCACACCATGCCAGCATCGGTGAATACCGCACCGTATAGTCCCAGTTTCCAGGTACGAAACTGCCGCACCGGCACCTGCGGCACGTGCACGTACAGGCGCGGCACGATGGGAATGCGAAGTTCGGCGAACATGCCAGCAGCACTCTCGCCTTCAAGTTCGCGGTGGAAATGCCCGCGGATACGTTCGGAAAATCCGAAATACGCGTGCTCGTAATTCGGAATGGCGGGTCCGCTGCCCACAATGCCGAACGCCCGGAGTCCTATCGACAACCCGTACGGAAGAAGATGATACGCCCGCACGTCCATCACTGTGGTGACCATGTCCACGCTCCCACCACCGAGCCCCTTCTTGGTGATGCTCGCTCCGGCAAAGAGTCCCTCTGTAGGGTATTCCACCAGATCGCGCGTGTCGTGCTTTGCTCCAATGCCGAGCGAAACGTATGAGTCGCGACCGTCCTCGGACAGTGTGCGTCCGGCCTGATGATCGCTCACCGTCACCAGATCCCACGCGGCCGTGATCCAGACACTGCGAAAATTGTCGAAGCGCTTCCCGATCGAACTGTTCACACGGTAGTGGATTTCGTCGAAATTCGGTCCCTCACCCTGCGAGATGCGGCTCTTGTTCACAACACGCGACCACGCGAAGCCGGCATCCATGAACATGTGCTGCTTGCCGAATATCCACGGATTGCTGTAACTCACCGTGGCCCAGGGGTTGTAACCGAGAACGAATCCACCGAACAGCTTCTCGTTCCACCCGCGCACATTCTCATGCTTCACTCCGAGCCCGTAGTACCATTGATCCCAATTCCTGTCAACGATACCCGCAAGAGGTACCGGATATAGGAACCATCGTTCGTCCACCTCGATCAACAACACCGTGCTGTCCATCGGTGGCCAGGTGATGTCGACACGATTGAAAAGGTTGAGGCTATAGATGCGATTCTTGCTGTACTCGATCTCTTCCACGCTGACCGTGTCACCCGGCTGCAACGTCAATTCACGGAGTATTATCTCCGCTTTCGTGATATCATTGCCCATCACAGCGAAGCCGCTCACTACAGGGGCGGATGGCATCGCGGTCCGTGCGGAGTCCAGCTGTGCACGGCTGATGGTGGCGAATAAAAATTCCGCGAAGAGTACCAGTATCAGCGAAACGGCGTGGCGTGCCACGGCGAGGCCTTTCTCAGAAGCGCCAGGTGATGCGGGTGCCGGCATAGAGATCGGCACGGCCGTCGGGCAGTGGCCGCAGCGATGCACCGGAACGGAACTCGATGTCCTTGTTCACGCGGGCCGCAGCCCAGGCCGCATCAATGGCGCTGAGGAAATGGTTGACGATGATGAGGTTGATGATGCCGCTCGCGTTGTCGTAATGGCGATTGGCGTCGCCGCGCAAGCCGGAATAGTAGAGAAAATTCGACGAAGCGTTCCAATAGTCGCCTTCGTTCTTGTCATTCCACCCGTAGCTGTACTGATTGTATTTGCCGATCAATTCGTAGTACTGCTGATCTCCGTGCGGTGGAAGGCGATGCGAGAACTGCGGAATGGCCATTTCCGTGGTGTGCATCTGATCCCAATTTACCCGCTGCCATGGGGGCAAACTCGCATCAGGATTGATGTCGATGTGTACCGCCTTGTCGCCACCGGGAAATAGATGCGCATTCGCGTTCAGCCACTCCGCGTATTTGACCACGCTCCAGTTCTGGTCCGCATAGCCCTCGTACACATCGGTGGCATCGTCGCCACGATTGTTTTCGCGCATGGCGAAATACCATCCCGTGGCCTCGAGCGCGGCGAACAATCCGGCAAGCAGATAATTGCCCGCGTAAACCTCGCCCACGCCGGGAATGGCAAGCGAGAGAATACCTGCCAACACGGGGGATTTCCTCGAAGGAAGGTCGGGACGGGCGGGAAACGTCCCGGGAGCGTTCTCATAGTCCGCATCGGTGGGGCCATACCCCTTCATCTCCAAGGCAATGGATAGCGGTGCGCGCTCGGACGTCTCCTCCTCCGCGTGCATATATTGCGCCTGGCTGGAAACGGTAAACGCGAAAGCAAGTAGCAGAGTGATGAACTGTCGCATGAAATCTCGTAAAGCCATGATCAAACAAGCTACATGGCCCAGGCCCCGCATTCAAGGCGAAAGTCCCGCACCATGATTGCGCCCACTAAAAACTCGGGATATCCTCCGGCTCGGGCAATTGCGGCAGCGGCATGCGCGTCTCGAGATTCTCGAAACGGGCGTAATCCGCAATCCACGCCAGATCCACCTCGCCCACCTCGCCGTTTCGCTGCTTGGCGATGATCACCGTGGCGCGACCACGCGTTTCCGGTGGTGCGTCGGGATCCTTATCGCGATGGATAAACATCACCACGTCGGCGTCCTGCTCGATGGCACCGGACTCGCGGAGATCGGCCAGCATGGGCTTGCCACCCGCACGTTGTTCCACGCTGCGGTTGAGCTGCGACAGCGCGATCACGGGAACGTTCAAATCCTTCGCCAGTCCCTTCAGGGCCCGGCTGATCGTCGCGATTTCACGCTCGCGGCTTTCACGCACCGACGGCGCACTCATCAGCTGCAGGTAATCGATGAAAATCACACGCACACCGTGCTCGTGTACCATGCGTCGCGCCTTGGCACGCAATTCCAGAATGGAAATGCCCGGCGTGTCGTCGATGATAATGCGCGAACGTTCGAGCTTGCCCACGTAACGCGCGAGAGCGTTGAAATCCTCCTCACGAATACGTCCCGTACGCACCAACTGCATGTTGACGCGTGCCTCCGCGCAAAGCAAACGCAGCGCGAGCTGTTCGGACGACATTTCCAGACTGAACACTCCCACCGGCGTTCCATGGTCAATGGCAGCGTTGCGGGCCATGGACAAGGCCAGGGCAGTTTTTCCCATTGAAGGACGCGCGGCGAGAATGATGAGATCGGTGGGTTGCCAGCCGCCGGTTTTCATATCCAGGAAATCGTAGCCCGAAGGAACACCGGTAACTCCGGTTTTTTCCTTCTGTATCTGATACACCTTGTCGAGCAGCGGCTTGACCAGCGTGCGCACTTCGGCGAAACTCTGTTTGATATGCTTTTCCGACAACGCGAAGATTTTTTCCTCGGCCTTGTCGATCACCTCGAAAGCGTCGCTGCTCTCGAGATAACACTCACTGACAATATCGGTGTTCAGCTCGATGAGCTGCCGCTTGATCGCCTTTTCCAACACGATTCGGCAGTGCTGCTCGATATGCGCCGGCGACACCACCTCGCCGGTCAGCCCCGAGAGATAGAACATGCCGCCGATGGTTTCGAGCAATTCCCCACGACGGAGTTCCTCCGCCACCGTAATCACATCGATGGGTTGCTGACGTTCAAACAAGCGTGAGATGGCATCGAACACCGTACGGTGCGCTTCGACGTAGAACGCGTCGCGACTCAGCAGCGAAAACACATTCGACACCGTGGCCTCGGGCTGCAACAGCATCGCACCAAGCACCGAGCGCTCCACATCCACAGCTTGCGGTGGCACACGGGTGGCGCTGCGCTCGCGACTGTCTGCGGCATGGGCGGAATACGGGACGAAAGGTGCATCCATGTCAATCGCCGCCTTCGGCACGCAATGCATCGTACATCGCGCGGAATTTCTGCACGTCGGCCCAGGTGTCTTTTTTCCAATTTGGATTGCGCAGCAATGCAGCGGGGTGATAGGTCACCATCAGGGGAATGCCGCGATATTCATGTACTTTCGCACGCAATGTTCCGAGCGTGTCCGTACTGCGCAGCAACGTCTGCGCGGCAATGCGCCCCAATGCGAGCATGATTTTCGGGCGGAGCAATTCAAGTTGCTTGTGCAAATATGGTTCGCAGTGTCCGACCTCGTCGGGCAGCGGATCGCGATTGTTGGGAGGTCGACATTTGAGAATGTTGCAGATGTACACCTCTTCGCGCTTCAGCTTGATGGCTTCGAGGATCTGGTTGAGCAATTGGCCGGCGCGACCGACGAAGGGCTCGCCCTGTTTGTCCTCTTCCGCGCCCGGGGCCTCGCCTACCAGTACGATGTCGGCCTCGGGATTTCCCACACCGAAAACGAAGGACTTGCGCGTATCTCCCAACGAGCATTTGTGGCAGTCGCAGATCATCCCGCGCAACTGCGCAAGGTCTCCTGCGCCTTTCCAGGCCTCATCCACCACGCCAACCGCGGTTTCCACCAATCCTTGCGATGCAAGTGTCACGCGACGCATAACGTCATGCTCCACATAGAGGATGTCGCCGTGCAGTTCGCGTTGCTGTCGAAGGTAGCGATACAGATCGGACACGTGCTTGCCGTTGTTGTCATGGTTGGGTGATCAAGGTCGATGCCACTCAATTTAGCAGAGTATCTCCCCTTCCGCAAAGTGCCTGAGCGGAAGGGGAGATCGAAGATGGATTGCGGCGTGCGGCCGCCTTCCGTACGAATACATGCGGGAACATCGCGCATCGGATCAGCCGCCGACGCGCTCCGTATGCAGCGCTAGAGCGCGATCGAGAATGATATGCGCGAGACGCTTCTTATCCAGAAGTCCGAGTTCCTCCACCGTGCCATCGCGGGTGAGCAACGTGGCGACATTCGTGTCGCCTCCGAATGCGGCCCCCTCGATGCGCGGATTATTCAGCACGATGAAGTCCGCCCCCTTCTCCTCCAGTTTGCGGCGGGCATTCTCGATTTCCCTGTCCGTTTCCAGAGCAAATCCCACCAGGACGCGGCCCGCCTTTCCACTTCGCTGCCCAAGCGTCCGGAGGATGTCCGGCGTCCTGCGTAGGCGCAGGGTGAGGCCGTCCGCATTGTCGTCGGATTTCTTGATTTTCGTCTCCGCAACGTGCTCCGCGGCGAAATCCGCCACGGCGGCGGCAAGGATGGCGATGTCGACCGTACCGGCTTGCTCCATCACCGCATCGTGCATGGACTGAGCGCTTTCCACATCCATCCGTCGCACACCTGCTGGAGTGGCCAGCACCGTCGGTCCACTCACAAGGAGTACTTTCGCACCCCGTTCGGCTGCGGCCGCTGCGAGCGCATACCCCATCTTACCGGAGCTTCTGTTACCGATGAAACGCACGGGATCGAGCGCCTCGTATGTCGGCCCGGCTGTGACAAGCACGCTGCGTCCCTCGAGATCACGTTTCGTTGTGAGGACCTTCTCCACCGCGCCGATCAGTACGGGAAGCTCTGGTAAACGTCCAGGACCGCTGAGTCCGCTGGCGAGTTCACCTGCTCCGGGTTCGACAATAGTCACGCCTCGTCCAGCGAGTATGCGCACATTGTCCTGCGTTGCTGGATGGACGAACATGTCCGTGTCCATCGCGGGTGCAAGCACCAGTGGACAGCGCAACGCGAGTGCCAGCGACGACAGCGCATTGTCGGCAAAGCCGTGCGCCAGTTTTGCGATGGTATTTGCGGATGCTGGTGCGATCAGCATCGCATCCGCCCAGAGCGCGAGATGAATGTGCCAGGTGCCCTTCGAGCGATCGGCGGGAAACATGTCCAGCACCACATCGCTCTGACTCAGCGTGGCGAGCGTGAGAGGTGTGATGAATTCGCAGGCCGAGGGTGTCATGACAACGCGCACCTCGGCACCCGCTTTCACGAGTTCACGGACGAGCATGGCGGACTTGTATGCCGCGATGCTGCCCGTGACACCCAGGAGAATATGGCGACCGGCGAGACTCACTCGTCTTTGTAATGATAGTTCACACGGTCGGAGAACAGATCCTCCACCGCGCGCTGCGTGGGCTTCGCCATCTTCTCGAACTCGATGCTGATGCGCATCTGCTCGGGATTGGTCTCGATTTCCTCGTCCGAATCCATGCGCGAGGAGAACATCTCCAATTCGCGGTTCAGACTGATTTTGATTTCCTCGTTGATCTGCCGTGCGCGGCGCGAGAGCACAACGATGGCCTCGTAAATGTTCTCGGCATGCTTGTCGATGAGACTGAGATCAATGGGTTCGAGGGACATGGACACTCCGGTCTACTGTGATAACGTGTTGGTATCGATTCCTGTAATGTGTGCCTCGATGAGGCCTTCCACTTCGGGTATGGAACGCGCGAGGTCGTCATTGACCACGATGCGGTCGAAATGCACCGCTTGTTCCATTTCCCAGGCGGCGCGGCGCATGCGTGTTTCCACCACTTCCGCGCTATCGGTGCCGCGATGTTCGAGACGCTGACGCAGCACATCCAGCGACGGGGGCTGGATGAAAATGAGCAGCGCCTGGTCGGCGTACAGACGTTTCAACGACAAGGCGCCTTTGACGTCGATGTCGAACAGCATGTGCTGTCCCCGCTCGATGGCGCCATCAATCTGGCTGCGGGGCGTGCCGTACAACTGCCCGTAAATTTCCTCCCACTCCACCAATCCTCCCTCGGCCACGAGTTGCTCGAAGCGCTCGCGCGTGAGGAAGAAATAGTCCACGCCATCGACTTCCTTCGGACGCCGTACACGCGTGGTGGCGGAAACCGAGAAGCGCAGCTGCGGAAAACGCGCAAGCACGCTGCGTGCGATTGTCGTTTTACCCGCGCCGCTCGGGGCTGAGAGGACGAAAAGCACTATTCGATATTCTGAATCTGTTCGCGAATACGTTCGAGTTCTTCCTTGATGGACACCACGAGATGCGCGATATCCGCATCGTAACTTTTGGAGCCGATGGTGTTGGCTTCGCGGTTCATCTCCTGCAATAGGAAGGACAGCTTGCGCCCCTCCGACTCCTCGGCCTCCAACGCCTCGAGGAAAAACTTGACGTGGCTGCGGAAGCGCACGAGTTCCTCGGTGATGTCCATTTTGTCGGCGAGCATGACAATTTCCATCTCGATGCGCTCAGGGTCGACACGGTCGTCGCTCAACACCGCTGCGATACGCTCCTGAAGGCGCGCTCGCTCGATGTCCACACGGCCAGCGGACAGCTCTTCGATACGGGCGATGCTCGCATCCATGGAGGATACGCGCGCGGCCAAATCGGTGCTGAGTTCGGCGCCCTCCTTGCTGCGCATGCTCAGCAGCTGTTCGGCCGCTGTTTGCACCGCCTGCGTGACCAACGCCCATTCCTCATCGGCAATGTCCACCTGTTCTTCGCCACCGAGAACATCCGGAAACTTCAGCAGCATGTCCAGGGTGATATCGCCCGCGATGCCCGTGCTGTCACGCAATTCGGTGAGCAAGGCCACGTAGGCCTTTGCCGCATCGGCGTTGATACGCGCAGGTTGATCCGCCTGCTGACCCCGCTCGATGGAAACACTGAGATTGACCTTGCCGCGTTTGATGCGCGCGCGGACGATCTCCTTCAGATCCAATTCGCGGGATTGCAGATGCTTCGGCAAACGCGCCGAGAATTCATAGAACCTGTTGTTGACGGAACGCATTTCAGCAGTGACGCTCATCGAGTCGTTCGATGTCGTTGCACTGCCAAAACCGGTCATACTTATGAGCATGAAAAAGTCCGTAAGTCGTTACGAACTTGTAATATATGAAGATTCCCGCGATAATCCAGCACCGGGCGAATTATTGACCACAGTTGTTCATCGGCGCTGGCCTCACACGATCCGTTGCTTGATGTGCGTTGCCAAAGACAGCGTTCGTCCGCGCCATCAGGCCAATGCTTCGTCGCAGTCGCTGATGGACGTTCGCCGTTCTGTTGGCAGCGAACGCCCGGTACGAACAACCCTCACAATTGCGCGAAGCGTCAGCGAAACAGCACCTCGATACTATCCTCGGTTTCGAAGCGAATACCCGGTATGCTGCGCATCAATGCCTTGATTTCCGCCGGATCAAGGTCATCCGCGCGCTCGAGTTTCGATAGTGCGTCCTCGTTATCGAGCAGCGCGTCGAAATCCACGTCGATCACCGTCACGGTGTTTCCTTCCCGGAAGCTGGCGTTGGTGCGCACGATCTCACCCTCTAACTGCACCACGATGGAGACGCGCATCCCACGAAAGAGCTGCTTCATTTCCTCTTTGTTCTGTTCGGCCATTTCCTGGGCTTCGGCCTGAAACTCGGCGTCTCCCTCCGGTGCCGTCGATTCCTGAATTGTCTGGTCCTTGTCATCATTTAATCCCGCCGGGGTAATCACGAGCTTTGCAGGCGAACCGGGTGTAAAAGCGAATGAGACCGTTTCGTCATCGCCCTGACCTTCCGTCTCCCCTTCGCCATTGTCACCGGGAAATTCGGGAATGGCCGAAGTGGGATTCTGGCTGGTGCGTACCGCATTGATGTCGCTGAAAGAATACACCGCGCGATAGCCCTGCTTTTCGCCGTCGTCGATCATTTCGTGAGAAACATACTGCACGCCGGCACCGAAGCGCTCGGCGCCTTTGCGAATCTGCTCCTCGCCGAGAGGATCGGACGATGGAGGCGGCGGTGTGGTGCCGTTCTGTTCGGCTTCGGCCTGCATGGCCGCGGCCATCTCGCGCATGGGACCGATGACCTGGGAACTCATCAACACAGTTTCGCGGATCGTCCCGCTGCCGTCGGGTTTCAAGGATAGAAGCAGGTGCATTTCAATGCAGCCGCTTGTGAGGAGCAGAGTGAGCAGCGACAGGGCGGAGAGGCGAAGTGCGCGCATGGGAATCCTTTGGGCTGTGAATGCGCGCAATGTACGGAAAATTCGTAATTCTCCAGCGCGGCACTTTGCCCAATGCCCCGCACATCGTATATTCATCCGACACGGATTTTTTTCAAATTCCCTTCCTTCACATGACACACCCCGCTGTCCTCGTCCTTCAGGACGGAACGGTCTACCACGGCACGGCCCTCGGGCATCACGGCGAGACCCTCGGCGAAGTCTGCTTCAACACAAGCATGACCGGCTATCAGGAAGTGCTGACCGATCCATCGTACCACGGACAAATCGTCGCCATGACGTATCCGCATATAGGCAATTACGGCGTCAATGCCGAGGATATGGAGAGCGATCGTATTCGCGTTGCGGGCTTCATCGTGCGCGAGGCCTGTTCGATGCCATCGAATTATCGCGCCGAGCATGCACTCACAGACTGGCTCCGTGAGCACAGCATCGTGGGCATACAGGGCCTGGACACCCGCGCGCTCACCCGCCGCATTCGTTCGCAGGGTGCGATGAACGGCATCATTTCATCGGACGGCACACCGCTGGATGTGCTGCGGGAACGGCTGGCGGCACAACCATCGATGGCGGGACTCGACCTCGCACGCATGGTGAGCTGCGGTGAACCCTATCGCGTGAGCAGCGCGCAACAGCCGCCGCGCTTCCGCGTGGCCGCGCTGGATTTCGGCATCAAGCGCAATATCCTGCGCTTGCTCGCCGATGCGGGTTGCGAGGTCACGGTCTATCCCGCACAGACTCCGGTGAATGTATTGTTGGCCGATCGTCCCGATGGTGTGTTCCTCTCGAATGGTCCTGGCGATCCGTCAGCGGTGGGCTACGGCATCGAGACCGTGCGCGAGCTGCTGGGAAAAACGCCGCTGTTCGGCATCTGCCTTGGGCATCAGCTGCTTGCGCTCGCGCTCGGCGCTTCCACCTACAAACTGCCCTTCGGGCATCGCGGAGGCAACCATCCCGTGCGCAACCTTGAGCGAGGCACGGTGGAAATCACGAGCCAGAATCACGGCTTCGCCGTCGATGCCACAACTCTTCCAGCGGATTGCGTGGTCACGCACTGGAATCTCAACGACAATACGCTCGAAGGATTTCGCTGCAACAGCATTCCCGCATTTTCCGTGCAGTATCACCCCGAGGCGGCTCCCGGGCCGCATGACTCCCGTTACCTTTTCCGCGAATTTCTATCCTTGATGGAACGACATGCCTCGTCGTAACGATATCTCTTCCATACTCATCATCGGTGCGGGTCCCATTGTCATCGGACAGGCCTGCGAATTCGATTACTCGGGCACTCAGGCCGTGCGCGCTCTGCGCGCCGAGGGCTATCGGGTGATCCTGGTCAATTCGAACCCCGCCACCATCATGACCGACCGTGGCATGGCTGATGCCACCTATCTCGAACCGATCACGCCGGAAATTGTAGCCGCGATTATCGAGAAGGAACGGCCCGACGCCTTGTTGCCGACGGTTGGTGGGCAAACTGCGCTGGACACCGCGGTGGCTCTGCACGACATGGGTGTGCTCGAGCGCTTCGGCGTGGAAATGATAGGCGCGAATGTGGACGCGATACGCATGGCGGAGGATCGAAGCCTGTTCAAGCAGGCCATGGACCGCGTGGGCATCGACACGGCCAAAGGCGACTTCGCGCGCACCATCGAGCAAGCCATGGAGTTGATCGCGAATGTGGGTTTCCCCGCCATCATCCGACCGTCATTTACCTTGGGTGGCACGGGCGGGTCCATCGCGTACAACATCGACGAATTCCGCGATCTCGCACGCGCGGGTCTCGATGCCAGCCCCATCTCCGAAATTCTCATCGAGGAATCGCTGCTCGGATGGAAGGAATTCGAAATGGAAGTGGTGCGTGACCGCGCCGACAATGCCATCATCGTGTGTTCCATCGAAAACCTCGACCCCATGGGCGTGCACACCGGCGATTCCATCACCGTCGCTCCCGCGCAAACGCTCACCGACCGCGAGTATCAAGTGATGCGCGAGCATTCCATCACCTGCCTGCGTACCATCGGTGTGGATACAGGCGGGTCGAACGTGCAATTCGCGGTGCATCCCGATACCGGGCGCATGGTGATTATCGAGATGAATCCCCGCGTCAGCCGAAGTTCGGCTCTGGCGAGCAAGGCCACGGGATTTCCCATCGCCAAGGTCGCCGCGCGTCTAGCGGTGGGCTACACGCTGGATGAATTGCGCAACGATATCACTGGCAGCACGCCGGCTTCCTTCGAGCCGAGTATCGACTATGTGGTGACGAAGGTTCCACGCTTCGATTTCGAGAAATTCCCCTCCGCCGAAGGCGTGCTGGGTGTGCAAATGCAAAGCGTGGGCGAGGTGATGGCGATCGGACGCACCTTCCGAGAGAGCATTCAGAAGGCGTTTCGTTCACTCGAAACCGGACTCCATGGTCTTGAACCAAAGCCGGGCGAAGGGCGTCCTCTCGACATGCGCAAAATGCGTCAGCCCACCGCATTCCGCCTGCTGAAAGTATGGAAGGCCTTCGAACAGGGCGCGGGCGTGGAGGAACTCTACGAGATTACTCGCATTGATCGCTGGTTCCTGCGCCACATTCATCGCCTGGCAACCCATGACGCCGAAACTCTCGACGCCGACACGTTGCGCGAGTTCAAACGCGAGGGCTACGCCGATGCCCAGATAGCGCATCGCTTCCAATTACGCGAAAGTGATGTGCGACGTCAACGCGTGCAGGCGGGCATACGGCCGGTGTTCAAAGAGGTGGACACCTGCGCCGCGGAGTTCGAGGCGCGCACGGCGTACTGCTACGGCACCTATGAGCAGGAGCACGATATCCAGCCTTTGACGGGCCGGAAGATCATGATACTTGGCAGCGGGCCCAACCGAATCGGTCAGGGCATCGAGTTCGACTACTGCTGCGTGCAAGCCGTGATCGGACTGCGTGAAATGGGCTTCGGCACCATCATGGTGAATTGCAATCCGGAAACCGTTTCCACCGATTTCGATATCGCGGACCGTCTGTACTTCGAGCCGTTGACCTTCGAGCATGTGATGGAAATTGTGGACTTCGAGAAGCCCGATGGTGTGCTTGTGCAATTCGGAGGCCAAACTCCGCTCAATATCGCGCGGAAGCTGAGCGATGCCGGTGTGCCAATTATCGGCACCACGCCGGCCGATATCGACCTGTCGGAGAATCGCGAAAAATTCGGCGCCATACTCGACCGACTTGGCATCCCGCGGCCGGAGTACGGCATCGCGCTCAGCGAGGACGAGGCCGTGACCATTGCCGAGCGCATCGGTTATCCCGTGCTGGTGCGTCCCAGCTATGTGTTGGGAGGCCGTGGAATGGAAATCGTGTACAGCGGCGACGCACTGCGCAGCTACGTGCGCCAGGCCGCGGTGATTTCCGCCGATCAGCCGATTTTGATCGACGCGTTTCTGGAGGATGCCTTCGAATTCGATGTGGACGCGTTGTGTGATGGCGAGGATGTGTTCATCGCCGCAGTGATGCAGCATATCGAGGAGGCAGGTATTCATTCAGGCGATTCGGCCTGCGCCATCCCTCCCTACCATCTGCTGCCGGAGGAGCGTGAGATCATCGAGCGTTACACGCGGCAACTCGCGGTGGAACTGCATACCGTAGGATTGATCAACCTGCAATTCGCGATGAAAGGCGGCGTAGTTTACGTTCTCGAGGTAAATCCCCGCGCCAGTCGCACCGTGCCCTTCGTGAGCAAGGTGATTGATATGCCGCTCGCGCGGCTCGCGGCCCAGCTCGCCGCCGGAAGAACGTTGTCCGAGCTTCGCCTTGAGCAACCTCGGAGCAATGGTCTCATCGCGGTCAAGAAGCCGGTGTTTCCTTTCAACAAATTTCCTCGTCAGAATGTGTTCCTCTCACCCGAGATGAAGTCCACCGGTGAGGTCATCGGCCTCGACAGCGGTTGGGGCGCGGCCTTCGCCAAAGCCGAAATCGGCGCCGGGAACCGCCTCCCGCGCGGCGGAACAGTGTTTCTCTCGGTGAACGACAGCGACAAGGATGCCATCATCTCCATTGCGCGCGATTTCAGCGAACTTCCCTTCCAGCTCGTGGCTACGCGCGGCACCGCCGCGGTGTTGCGCGAGAACGGCATCGCCGTCGAGGAGATCAACAAAGTGGTGGAGGGCCGTCCCCATGTGGTGGACGCCATCACCAACGGCGACATTCAACTTGTCATCAACACGCCACTGGGCGCCACCGCCCGCGAAGACGAATACGAGATCGGTCGCGCGGCCATTCGTCATCGCATCCCCGTGGTCACCACCTTGTCCGGCGCTCGAGCCGCCGTGCGCGGTATTCGACGATTGTTGGCTGGACCTCTGGACGTGCGCAGCCTGCAGGACATCGCCCGCGCGGCGGGGCGCGACTGATTATTCCCCTTCCGAAATCGACCGAATTTCAGTCGAGAAATTTTTCGCAAAAATACTTGCGTCTAACAAATTTTGCCCCTATTTTTGAATTGGATAGCGGATAAAAAAACCTTATTACATCCTGCTACTCATGCATCAGTTGGCCCGCACCTCACGGTTGACGCTACGCACCTTCACATTAGAGCGACTGCACCTATGAAGCGACCGATCCACCTCCTGCTGCTCGTCCCGGTCCTGCTGTTCGTGGCCTGCGACGACGACGACACCACCCCGCCGAATCCGCTGCAAGCCAAAGCGGATATCACCACATGCATCGGCTGCCACAGCGACGAAGCCACACTCAAGGCCGTCGCCGATCCCAATCCTCCCGTCGGACCCGGCGAGGGTGGTTGCGGAGGAACGCTTCCTGAAATGGAAGCATGGCTGAAGGTGTATGTAGGTGGAACGTACGGCGAACAATTCCTGAAATCCGCCCACGGCAAGCTCGCCTGTCAAAGCTGCCACGGCGGCAAGGAGCCAGCCAAAGACAAGCACGAAGCCCACGGTACGGATTTCGTGAAAAGCCCCTCGCAGAACGCGGACAAGTACTGCGGCAGCTGCCATCCCTCCATCGCCGCGCGCGACAAATATAGTCTGCACACGCAGGGCTTCGGTCAGAAGCGCATGGTGGCCGACCGCGCCGGTTTGCCCAGCTACGAGAACTATCCCGAGCAGCTCAAGAAGGGCTACGACAAAAACTGCGGCAAATGCCACGCCTCCTGCGGCGAATGTCATGTGATGCGTCCGCGCCAGGCGGGCGGCGGTTTCCTCGCAGCCCACAATTTCCAGAAGCAGCCCGACATGCGCCTCAACTGCACCGCGTGCCACTCCGCGCGCGTCGCCCACGCCTACTTCGGCGAAGCCCCAGGCAGCCGTCCGGACGTGCATTACATGAAACTGCCGGGCGGCCAGTGCACCAACTGTCATACTGCCGACGAGATGCACGGTACTGGACAGGTGGTCGAACAGCGGTATTCTGTACCCAACCAACCCAAGTGCGAGAAGTGCCACGGAGACAAGGCCACGGCCAATTCCTTCCACAGCGTGCACTGGAACAACGTCTCCTGCCAGGGTTGCCACTCGCAGGATTATCAGAACTGCGGCAGCTGCCATGTCGACACCGGCGTGCGCAATGGTCCCTACATGGCCTTCAAAATGGGCAAGAATCCATTGCCCAACACCAAGCGCTTCAAATGGGTGGTGCTGCGCAATGCGCCGCATGCTCCTGATACCTGGAGCAATTACGGCATCCCGACGTTGAGCAATTTCAACCAGCACCCCACGTGGCGCATGGCCACCCCGCACAACATCAAGCGCTGGACGAAGCGTACCGAGGTTGAAAGCGGCAAACCCTGCTACGACGCTTGCCACATCAAAGACGGCCGCAATGCGGAGTGGTTCCTCTTCAATGCCGATCTCAAGGAGCAGTGGGAGAAGGATGCCAATACCTCCGTCGTCGCCGATGGTGCACTTCCCGCAAGCTGGAAATAACAATGATCACCCTTCACCACACATATTCTCCACAAGGAGCACCTATGTCGATCCATGCTCTCCATCTCCGCCGCTATCTGGTGACCTTTCTGGTTGCCCTGCCGCTGCTTGTACTGACCAATGCCTGCTCCGATGACGACGATGGCACGCCGATCACCCCGGCTGTGAACGAAGCCCAACTGCTGGTGCAGGAACTTGAAAGCACCAACGGCGACTACCTCAATACCGCCGCTCCTGCAATCGTCACCGCGCAGAATGTGTACGAAGACATCAATGGCGCGAAAAAGATGTATCTCGTGGACGTCCGCGCCGCCGCCGACTACGCCCTTGGTCACGTCGCTGGCGCCGTGAACGTGCCCATCGCCAACATTCTCACGCACATGAAGGGCGTGAACCTCGCCAACTACGACAAGGTCGTGATCATTTGCTACACCGGCCAGTCCGCCGCCTGGACTACCGCCATTCTGCGCATGGCCGGCTACGCCAAGGCCTTTTCGATGAAATTCGGTATGTCCTCGTGGCATGCGGATTTTGATCGCATCAGCTCGAAGGTTGGTAGCCAGTACTCCGCCCAATTTGTGAAGACCGCCTCCCCGGCCAAACCGGCTGTTGGCAATCTCCCGACGATCAGCACCAGCAAGACCACCGGCGCCGAGATTCTCGCCGCACGCGTGGAAACCATCCTTGCCGAGGGTTACAGCAAATCCAGCGTCGAGGCTTCCGCTGTGTTCGCTACGCCGGATCAGTTCTACGTGGTCAATTACTGGCCGGAAGCCGATTACCTCGGCGTCGGTCACATCCCGGGCTCGCTGCAGTACACGCCGAAGGCCGATCTGAAGCTCGCCACTTTCCTCAAGACCTTGCCGACCAACAAGACCGTGGTGATCTACTGCTACACCGGCCAGACCAGTGCCAACGTGGCAGCCATCCTGCGCGTCATGGGCTATGATGCCAAGAGTCTCTCCTTCGGCACGAACGGCATGATCTGGGATCTTATGAAGGCTGCAGGCAAGACGCGCTACGAAGCTGGCACGGATTGCATGAATTTCGAATACGTAAAGTAAGACCTCTCCTCGACTCTCTCTTGAAAGAGGCCCCGGCAACGGGGCTTCTTTCGTTTTGGTTTCAGACATGGCACAATGCCGATGTCATTCGGCTTTCTCTCCCCGGATTGCTTCCTCCACGTACGGAACATTGCCTCAACTGTTGAATATCTCAGCATCGATGCGGATTCATGAATCCGCATCGAGAAGCCCATCACCCCCAAAGGGCGCATTCGCGCCGGGAAATGTTGATCTTTTCATCATTCGGCATGGATTCATGTCTTCGCATCCGGTCTGTCCTGCCTCCGTGCGACGGATTCATGAATCCGCATCCTGCCAACCACACCCGTATAAACACGAAAGGCTCCCAACGGGAGCCTTTCGCGAAAATGACATCCGAGCTGCTACATCATGCTCAACAACGAAAGACCGAAAACGCTGACCAGTATCGCGGTCAACACACTCAACAGGACAAAGTACACAATCATGAGAATCACGAAAGTCACGATCATGTACACCACCACCTTGTCCTTGGGCGTCTTCATCATATGCGGGAAACCCAAGTACATCAGGTAGATGCCGTAGAGTCCAAAAAGCGATCCAATCATGGCGATGGGCGGGAAAATCGCAAGGATACCACCCAGCCATGCTGGCGTGTATCCGTAGGCCACAAGCTGCAGAGCGCGACCGAAATTTTTCTCCGAACCGAAACTTCCCGCGAGCGCATCAACGATGAAGGCCGTCGCGAACACCGCAACGGTGGTGGAGATCAGCGACACAATGCCCTGAACAATGCCCAACGTTGTGCTGGCAAAACCCATGATACCGATGAAACCGGTGCCGATGAAGGTTGCGATGGCGGCGACCGCTGCGAGTGGCAGCACGTACCCCATGAAGATTCCGCCAGCGTCCGGGGTTTCCTCGGCGATAACCTCCCACTCGGTCTTCGGGGATACGATGATGTTCTTCACACGATCAACGAGATTCATGATGCCTCCTATGATGGATGTTGCGATGCGTCCTGTGCGGCAATGAACGGCCACCGTGACCGGCGACCTTCTGGACTCAATACTGTCGTGAACGTCGCAATGTGCGGCATTTATCGGCCAAAGTCAACCGCTGCAAGGGAGAAGATGTGAAGAATCAACATCACCAGCAATTTGAAACCCATTCGCAGCGTACGCTCGCGTTCCCTGGCGGAGCTGGATTAGGCATCGTACCGATCCGGCCGGTGCACCTGTCGATCCGACATTTGTCACTGGACAATCATGAACGGAAGCTCTCACGATCCGGTTGATCAGCTCCGGCACGATTTTCGCCCGTATACTCCGCGATCAAGTGAAGCCTCATCCCTCCCACGCCCGCATTATCCGGACACGAAAACACCCCGCAACCTCATCGCACATCACCATGGTGAATTTGACAACATAGAAGCCATGAAAAGGAGCGCAACGACGGAGACGCGCCGAGTTGCACAATGAACGTGTCTCATGTCTGTAATCGTGTTGGGGATCCATTGCGACGGAGGGTTCCAACGATCCATCAATTCCCGAGACCAACGAGCAGCACCCCACCCCTGATTCCGGACGCTGAATGAACAGTGAGGATGTATTTTCCTTCGCTCACTCCATTCAGATCCAAACGAACATTTCCGCTACCATGAATCGTCTTGACCTGTTTCATGATACACCGCCCGAGCAGATCGTGCATATAGATGGTGATCGTCGACTCTGCGCTTCGTTCCAACTCCCATAGATCGGTGACAACCCATCGATGTGCCGGATTGGGATACAGATTAAGACGGGCAGTCATATCAACGGCCCGAGCGGGCTCGTTCAACCGTGTTACGGTTGTCGTGTCTGTGATGGTCGCGCCCAGCAACCAATCGAAGGCGCTCCAGAGTAACCCCCAATCCGATTCCGTGTCGTTCAGTTCCGATCCGAACAATGTCCCATCCCGGCTGTCACCTTCCTCAATCTCGGGATGGGGTCCGCACAGTAGCACACGACCACTTCCATATTGGAAAGAAATAATGGCTGCCTGGTTTCCGAGTTCCGTCCATGTCGCGATTGTGTCTACGGCGATGCGTCCATTCGGATGGAAGGAAGGGCCTCCAAAGTACATTACTCGCAATCGATGTTGCTGATAACGGTTCACCGGATGTGCAGGATCGAGCGAGATGTCCGTCAACGCGTACTCCGGCCATGGTGCGATATCATTCAGCGCACCGGATGCGGTCCCTTCGAACAAATCCAGCTCCCCGAAATATCGCGCACCTTCCCATTCGATGATTCCAGCCGCGTAATACGCGCCGGCACAGATCCCGAAGTACGCTCCCCCGTTCTCGGTATAACCTCGAAGTGCTCGATTACCAGCTGCGTTGATCGCAGTGGAGTAATCCCCGGAGTAACCTCCGGGAAACACCACCACCGCGCAGTCGCGCGCGAAATCACCGGAATTGATATCGCCGCGCAGTATCCTTCTGCTTTCCAAACCTTTCCACCGGAGCATGTTTTCCAAAGCGATGATACCCTGCTCCCACGTGCCGGTATCCGAGTAGATTTTTACAATACCATTGGAATTGGATGGAACTTGTGCGTGGCCCGGCACGGGCATCATCGATGCCATCACCATCGCGCACACGTAGAGCGTGATGGAGCGGATTTCACTCCGACGGATTGCGGTACTCATCGTCATCGTACACAGCCTCCTTGTGAATTGCACGTCGCGTTTCGGTGCGGACACACTCCACATGGCAGAACAACTACGGAGGAGCAAGCCGTTATGAGGGAGGACCCCGGCTCCCGACAGCGAAGGATCACGGGCCTGCTGTCGAAGAAACGTTCCCGCATGACGAGACACCGACGCTCCGTGATCAAGCTCGGGGGCGCTGCTGCTGATTGCGAAAACGCCTGTACCGGAAAGGAGATATCAGTCCTTTTCGCCTTCATGTCGAGCCCGAACGGAAGCGGGCTCCTCGTTCCGCTAAAACAGGGATACTCTCGTCCGAAATTCGCCGTTGATGATGATGCTGCTCAGGCTGTCGAGTTTTACAAGCATGGCATCCATACGGCGCACTAAAGTGGTGTCATGCAAGGCCGTGTGCAGCAGTCCCCTGCTTTCGCGGATCTCCGCCAGCAGCGAGCGCACGTCTGTGACCAAACTGTCGGCATTGCCGAGCACGGTTTCTGCCTTGTCAATGCCCGTGCCAATGCGTGGCTGCAAGTCGGCCAGTAACGTATCGGCTCTATCAGTGAGACGGAGAAGATTGCCGGTGATGCGATCGAGTTTGTCATCGTTGCGCGAAACGTATCCTCGTAAATCCCCTGTGATCGCATGGAGATTGGCCACGGTTTCCTTTACGGAAGATATCAACGCTTTATCCCCCACCACAGCATTGAGCGAACGGAGCAGCGAATCGGTCTGCGCCGTGATGCTCGTGATGTCGCCCTCAGCCTGCCCAAGTACACCCAAAGCCCCGGCGATATCCGGGTCCACCCGGCCTCTCAACACGAAACCGGCATCGGCGGGAGCGCCTGAGCTGGATTGACGAATGTCGATTTTCTTTCCTCCCATCAACTCCAGCATCTGTATCACCGGAACCGCGTCCTGGTGCACCACCACATCGCTTTCAATCAACGCCGTCACCAGCACACCGCCGTTCTCCAAGCGGACGTCGGCCACCTCGCCGCAGCGCACGCCGTTCACGCTCACTTGATCACCACGCTGCAATCCCGACGACTGCGGGAAATGCATGCGCAATTCATACTGATCTTTGCCGATGCTCCAGTTCTTGAACACCGAAAAGCCGAACAGCAAAACGAGCAATCCGGCGATCACGGTGAGTCCGACCTTTATTTCATTGCGTTGTTCTTCCTTCACGTCGCATCCCCTCTGTAATGGCGGTACCGCGTATGTCGCAGCGATGACTGAACGCGTTCAATAAGTTACTCAACCCTCATCACGGGTACAATGCACTTCGCGCATCCCCTGATCAGGGTTTCTTTCCGAAAAGGGCATCGAGCGGATTGCCTTTGGGGCGTGAAGCAACGACATATTTCTCGTGCATGGCCACAAGTTTCTGCCGCGAAAGCTTGTCGAGATCCTCGTCGTCCTTGTTCCGCTTGCGGAACATGTCGAACGTCTCCTGCTCCTCGCGCGACATTTTCATTTGAAAATCCATCAAGTCAGCGATAAGTCGTTTCTGCTCGGCGTGTGTCATAAATCCTCCGATTACATCCGTCTGTCGTTCACGAGCGTGGGATCCACTGCATCGCGCAGGCCGTCGCCTACAAGGTTGAAGCACACCACGACAAGTACGATGGCGAATCCCGGCAGCGTGGATATCCACCACGCATTGGACATGAAGTCCTTCCCTTCGAAAATGATGTTCCCCCAACTCGCCGTGGGAGGCTGCACGCCGATGTTGAGATAACTGAGTGCCGCCTCGACCAGAATAATGCCGCCGATGCGTAACGTTGCGTTGACAATGATCGGCGTAAGCGTGTTGGGGAGAATATGCCGCAGCATAATGCGCATATGGCTCAATCCCAATGCCTGCGCGGCGAGCACGAATTCCCGCTCCTTCAGCGACAACACCTCGCCACGCACCAACCGCGCTATCCCCATCCAGGAAGTCAATCCCAATACCACCACGATTAGAAAGATGCGGGGAACCGAGATTTGATCGAACGCGGCGATGATGATGAGAATGAGAAACAACGCCGGAAAGGCCAGAAGTATATCCACAACACGCATGATCACACTGTCGGACCAGCGGCCGAAGTAGCCCGCAACGAGTCCGATAAAGGTACCCAATGTCACTGACAGGAGGACGGCGATGAAGCCAAGGGACAGTGAAATGCGTGAGCCGTAGATGATGCGACTGAACAGATCGCGGCCGTAGCTGTCTGTACCCATCAGATGAAAACGCGTATCCGCGAATTCCTCCGGGTCGGCGCTGACCAGCGAGGAAATGGGAATGATCGCCAACTCATCGCCCTCGGTGGCGAACACATCCGATTGCTCGATACGAAAGGCATCGACCGCACGTTCGCGGTTGAAACCCGCATCGCGAAAATCCTGGTGAATGCGCAACAACCGCTCGAGTACGCGAGGATTGCCGGTCTCCAAGGTTATGTGCTCGAACTCCCGGATGGGCACGCGATCCTCGCGGAGCTTGAGAATGCGCACAGTCGATAGCGGTGGTTGGAATTGCGTTACCACACCATCTTGAAACGCATTGGGATCGTAGGGCGCGATGATGGGGCACAGTAGCGCCGTGGTGTACATCACCACGATCGCAAGCAGTGCCAGTACCGCTATGCGGTTTCTGCAGAATTCCCGCCAGGCGATCAACCATTGACTTCGCTCGTACTCGCTACCGTCTTCTCTGCTCCTGCGCACACTGCGCCTGTGCAGCCGCCACAAGACAAAGGGCATGATGAGGATAAAGAGTGAAGCGACCCAATGCTCGATGACGTCACCACGAAGAAACAGACGGGCATCCACCGAATCCGCCACGAGCAGATACAGCGTCAACGCAAGCGATTGCAAGCCATCGAAAAATGTGCCCGCGTACACCAGTGCTAGAAATGGGAAGAATACGGTATATCCGAACAGTATCCCGCCCATGCCCCGCCTCCCGTCGCGCCATTGCAGCACGCCAGGGATGTGCTCAAGTGCCATGCGACGCACTGTGGCAAACCTGTCCACCCGCTCAGCCATAGCGAATCCTCGGGTCCACGAAGGCATATAGGATATCCGCAACCAGATTACCCACGATCACCATCACTCCCGAAACCAGCGTGCAGGCGATGATCACCGGATAGTCGCGCGCGAAAATTGCGTCCACCGTGAGCTTTCCCATACCAGGCCAGCTGAAAACCGTTTCCACGATCACGGCGCCGCCAAGCAGGAACGGTAGCGACAGACCAAAGAGTGTGATGATCGGGATCATGGCATTGCGCAACGCATGCTTGCCGATCACAACGAACTCGCTCAAGCCCTTGGCCCGAGCGGTACGGATGTAGTCCTGCTGCACCACTTCAAGCAGACTCCCGCGCATATACCTTCCCGTAGCCGCAGCCGAAGCCACGCCAAGCACGAATACCGGCAACACCATGTGCTGCATCAGATCCCAGAGGTATTCCCACGTTGGAAGGAATTGCGCCAGCGGAGAGTGGATTCCCGAGGCCGGGAGCACGTCGAGATTCAATGAAACGCCGAGAATCAGCATCAAGCCAAGCCAGAATTCCGGTATCGAGTACAGGAACAGGGCCAGCACGTTCAGCAAGTGGTCCACTGGTTTTCCGCGCCGCAAGGCAGACACCACTCCCAGCACGATTCCGATTCCAAAGTTCAGCACCAGCGCGAAAAACGTGAGCAGCATGGTGTTGGGAATCGTACGCGCCAGAATATCCACAACTTCGTCGTTCAGACTGAACGACGTCCCCAACTCCCCCGACACCACACCGCGCAACCATTTCACGTACTGTACTGGCAAAGGGTCGTTCAAGCCCAGAGTGGCGCGCAACTGCTCGGCGTAGTGTGGATCCACATCGCCACGAATGTACATGGCGGTGGGATCGCCCGGGGCAAGCCGGATGATGAAAAACGTGAATGTCAGCAGCCCGAACAACAGCGGGACTGCTGACATCACACGACGTACGATATAACGGAACACACCGCGCTCCGATGATGAGCGTTGGAGACGCTCGTTACTGGGTCATCGCCGTATTCGGATCGCCGATGGTCCAATCCCACATGCGGTCCGTAATGCCCAGCGTGTTGATGTTGGTGTTTTTCAAACGGCGGTTGACACCGACGATTTCCTTGACCCAATACATGAAGGTCACGGGCTGCTCCTGATGGAGAATGGATTGGATCTCCATCCAGAACGGCCCTGCCTCGCGCTCGTTCTGCACGTGCAGCCCCAGTTTCAGCAATTCCGCGATTCGGCTGTTCTGGAAGCCGACGGTATTGAAGGGATTCATCACATCACCCCAGCGATCCGAAGGATCGATGGCCAGACCAACCGAAAAACCGTCGATGAACGCGTCGTACTTCTTTTCGTCGATATTCTGATACAACACGATGTTTTCCACCGCTTGTATCTTGCAGCGGATACCCAATTGCTTGAGATTGTCCTGCACCACCGTGGCCACGTACTCGCGGCGTTTGTTGCCCGCATTGTAGTAGAGGGTGAATTCGAAATTTCGCCCTCCCTTGTCCAGAATACCATCTCCGTTGCTGTCGGACCAGCCAGCCAAACGCAAAAGCTGCCGCGCCTTTTCGGGATCGTAGGGATACGGCACCAGCGTCTTGTTGATAGCCCAGCGGAAAATGGGCGAGAAATCCGTCACCGCCAACTCGCCGTAGGATTGCAGCTTCTCGCGCAGTATGCTGCGCCGGTCGATGCCATAGGTCAACGCCTGGCGCACCCGGCGATCGCCGAACAGTGGATGCGGTTTGATCACCTTTTTGTTGTGGTAGGCCTCGATATCGATATTCATCCAGCCGATGTAATCGTAATTGCGCGGCGGCAGGGTGATCAGTTTGATGTCGGGGTTTTTCTCCTGAATCTCCTTCACATCCTCGGGGTACACCGGACGCATCAGGTCCACCGTCCCTTTCTTCAGTTCCGTCAGGCGTGTGGTGGGTTCGGAGATGACACGAAACACCACGCGCTCGAGCTTGGCCGGATACGGGAGTGCGGCTTTACCATTGCGTACGAGTGTGATCTGCTGCTGGCGTACCCATTCCTCAAGACGGAATGGACCCGCACCCATGGCACGCTCGTTTGCGGGATTGGTGCGCAGCGTGCGACGATCCGCGTTGTGATACACGTGTTTGGGGATCGGAGAAAGGTTCAGGTGGAACAGTTGCAGCGGATAGGTTTTCACGAAGTGAAAAATCATCGTCGTATCGTCGACGATGGTCACGCTCCTGTCGATGTCGAACTTGCCGTTGGTGAAGATCATGCTCTCGACGTAGTTGCGTCGCGGGCTCGCGACATCAGGATCGCCGTAGAGCTCATAGCTGAATTTGATGTCCTCGGTCGTGACAGGCATGCCGTCCTCCCATCGCACATCCTTGCGAATGTGCAGGATCACATCCTTGCCATCATTCGCAAATTCCCACGATGTCACGAGACCAGGTCCGAATTTCAGCTTGCCCTCCCGGAGATCGAACTCCACATCGAACATCATCGGGTACACACCCGAAGCGATATCCGAGGCCACCGTGGTGTTTGCCACCACCGGATTGAGATTGTCGGCATCGCCGGAGATCGCGACCACCGCGGTCTCGGCCATGGCATCCTTGTCGGCGGACCTCTTGCCGCAACCGATCAGCATGGCACAACAGAGAACACTGACGAACAGTAACCGTGGAGTCATACTACCTCCGTTCAAATGATTGGAGCAAGCCCTGGGAATACCCGTTCTCAACCTGCGGGACAGGTAATGGATACCGGAAAAAAACACAAAACTGTCGCGAAAGTCAACTGTGCAACCGATGGATTGGCACTATTCGAAGTCGTGTTCGAACCAGTCGATGGCCCGTTGGCCAGGCTCGCCTTTCGCTTTCTCGTCGAGTCGCTCCTTGAGAATGCGCGAAAACTCCTGCGCCGCATCGTAGCCGTAATGCTTGAGCAAATAATTCAAGGCGATCACTTCGGTAATCACCGTCACGTTTTTCCCAGGATAGATTGGCAACTGCACGATTTGAACCGGGACGCCGAGAATCTCCGTCGTGTTCGTATCCAGGCCTGTGCGTTCGTACTCCATGTCGTCGCGCCATTCTTCCAGTTGCACAACGATTTCCAGGCGTTTCTGGAAACGGATGGCGCGAATGCCGAACATCGCACGAATGTCGATCAATCCCAGTCCGCGGATTTCCATGAAATGCTTCACCAGATCGGTCCCCGCTCCCATCAGGATGCCCTCGCCTTTCTGCGTAACGACTACCACGTCATCGGCGACGAGGCGATGTCCACGCTCCACCAGATCCAGCGCGATTTCGCTCTTCCCGATACCGGATCGGCCGATGAGCATCACACCTACGCCGTACACATCCACGAATGCTCCATGAATGGCGGTGTGCGGGGCGAACTGATCGTCGAGAAAATCGCTCATGAAATAGTTTGCCTTCGTGGTCTCGAAGGGCGTGTAGAACACCGGAACGTCGCGCTCGGTGGCAAGCGCCAACAGCGAATCCTCGAGTGTGTTGCCGTTGGTGACCACAATGCACGGGACATCGAACTCCAACAGCTTACGCAAACCCGCCACGCGTTGCTCTTGAGTCAATGAAGCCATGTAACGCATTTCCGTGTTTCCGAATACTTGCACGCGGTGGAAAGTGAACAACTCGACATAACCCGCGAGTGCAAGGCCTGGACGGTGCAAATCCTTTTCGACGATGCTACGTGTACTGTGTTCCAGACCATTGGCCGAACGCAAGTGGATACGGCCGCGATTGCGTTCGAAAAACTTGGCGACGGTGATACTGTCCTGTTGCCGGATGGTGAGATTCTTCAGGGGATCGTTCGAGGATGGCATGGGCGTCAATAAAAATGGGCGGAAGACTCCGCCCATAAGATATATTCAGGAATGCCGGGAGTCAATCATATCCCGCGGCGCTTCCCCTTGTATTTCAAGAGTTGCCGTTCAAGCTTCTCTACCGCGTTGTCGATGGATTTGTAAAAATCCTCCGATTTTTCGATCGCAACAAGATTGGTACCATAGACGGCGAGATTGATTTCCGCGATCTTGGTGGAATCCTTCGCCTTTTCGAAGCGAAGGACGATCGAGCCATTGACGATACCGTCGTAGTATTTCTTGAGCGTGGACACCTGGGACAAGGCATAGTGCTTGAGACCGTCATGTGCCTTGAAGTGTCGGGCAGTGAAGTTGACGTTCATGACAACGCTCCTTTGAAAAAGGTGATGGTTACGCGCGCGGATGCGCTTTCGCGTATTCGCGCTTCAGGTGATCCATGCTGACGTGCGCATAGATCTGCGTTGTGGACAAGCTCTCATGACCCAACAGCGCCCGCACCGCTTCGAGATCCGCTCCATGGTCAAGCAAATGCGTCGCGAAGCTGTGGCGGAGCACGTGAGGAGAACAGCGGAGTTGTTCCGAAACGGCCCTGAGATAGAAATGAACGACTGTGTAGATGCTGCGGCTTGAAAGCCGTTTGCCACGGGAGTTGACGAAGAGCGCCGGATCGTCATCCGTTCGCTCCGCATCACGGAGTCGCAGGTAGCTCCGAATGGCGTGCAACGCCGGCTCGCCCACCGGAACGATGCGCTCCTTGCGGCGCTTGCCCATGACGCGGATCGCTCCGTTGTCTGTCATGGCATCGCGCCTGTCGAGTTGCGCCAGCTCGCTGACGCGCATTCCCGTCGAATACAGCAATTCGAGAATGGCCGCGTCGCGCGCGCCGCGCAAGGTGTCGCGATCGGGAAGCTCCATCATCGCCTGCAGCGCACTCTCCTCCGCGAACGCGGGCAGGCGTCGCCCTGTTTTGGGCGAACGCACATCCGCTGTCGGATCGCGCTCAACGAGACCGCGCTTGAGCGCAAAGCGGAAGAACTCGCGGAGGGACGACACCTTGCGACCGATACTCCGGGTGTCGAGCTCCTGCTGCAACAGCGCTCCCATATACGAGCGAATGGTATGGCGATCTATGGCGGTGATGTCCGTTTCCTCTCCTTCCATGAGTGTGTCGAGCCAGGAGATGAACTGCTCCACGTCATGGCAGTACGCGGTGATGGTGTGTGGCGACGCCGCACGCTCCACCGTCAGATACTCCCGGAACATGAGCAGCACATCTCGCATGGGCATGATACTCAGGCTGCGACTTGCATCGGATCGAATGGATCAAGGTCCTTCGTGAATTCTTCCTTGCACGCAGGACATTTGAGAAACTCGCCTTTCTTTTGAGTGTACTTCGCGAGAAGATACGGATTTTTACATGAAGGGCAAACATGTGGCACAGGCCGATCCCAGGATGTGAAATCGCAGGAAGGATAGGCCGTGCAGCCGTAGAACGTTCGCTTGGTCTTTGTCAGACGTTCCACCACCTCGCCTTTCGCGCACTTGGGGCAGGCGAAACCGAGCGTAATGGGTCGCGTGAATTTGCAGTCGGGATAATTGCTGCATCCGATAAATTTGCCGTAGCGGCTCTGCTTGAGTACCAGCGGCTTGCTGCATTCGGGGCAGTCCTCGTTGATTTTCATGCGCTCGGCTTCCTCAGGCAACGGCTTGGCATTCTTGCAATCCGGATAACCGCTGCATGCCAGGAACTTGCCGTTGCGACCCCAGCGAATGATCATCGCACTACCGCATTTGTCGCACACCTCGTTGGTTTCCTCCTGCAGGCGGGCGGATTCCGCCGACACACTGCCGAGTAATTCCATGAATGGATCGTAAAAATCACGCAGCACGTTCATGTAGCTCGCTTCGCCCGAGGCGATGGTATCGAGTTCGCCTTCCATCTGCGAGGTGAAGGACACATTGAACAGGCGGTCGAAATGCTGCGTCAGCAGTTTGTTCACATCCATGCCCAACGTGGTTGCGAACAACCGTCGGTTTTTCTGCTCCACGTAGCCGCGATCCTGAATCGTGCTCACAATGAGCGCGTAGGTACTCGGACGTCCCACGCCATTGGCTTCGAGTTCGCGCACCAGACTGCTTTCCGAGTAGCGTGGCGGTGGTTTCGTGAAATGCTGATGCGGATCGAGACTGCGCGCCTGCACGCCGTCTCCCGTGGCAAGTCCCTCGGGAATGATGGATTCCTCCTCATCCACATCGCTACCGTTGTCGCCGGCGAAATCGTCATAGACTTGTAGAAAGCCACGGAACGTATACACCGAACCCACGCCTTTGAATTGATAGGGACCGCCCTGCACGAACACCGTCGTTTGCAGCATACGGGCGGCGGCCATTTGACTCGCGATAAAACGCTTCCAGATCAGTTCGTACAGCGCGTATTGTTCAGGCGAAAGATACTGGCGCACGCGTTGCGGTGTGTATTCCATCGAGGTGGGCCGGATGGCTTCGTGGGCATCTTGCGCGCTGGCTTTCACCTTGAACGTGCGCGCATCGGTAGGCAGGAATTCCTTGCCGTACACCTCGGTGATATGTTCACGCACAGCGCCCACCGCCTCGGCGCTGATACGCGTCGAGTCGGTACGCATGTAGGTGATAAGGCCAAGGGCTCCCTCGGGACCGAGTTCCACGCCCTCGTACAACTGCTGCGCGATCATCATGGTGCGCTTCGCACTGAAACGCAGGCGATTCGAAGCTTCCTGCTGGAGTGAACTGGTAATGAACGGCGGATTGGGCGAGCGTGTGAGTTCGCGCGACTGCACATCAGTAATGGCGTACTGTTCGCCGCGCAGTTTCTCCAGCAAGCCCTGGGCTTCGCTCTCGTTCGGAATGCTCGGCGTTTCTTCACCGATTTTCACAAGTTTCGCGTGAAAATTGCCATCGCCGGGTTTCTGAAACTCGCCGGTGATCGTCCAGTACTCCTCGATCACGAAGCGATTGATCTCCTCCTCGCGTTCGCAGATCAGTCGCAGCGCTACCGATTGCACACGCCCGGCTGACAAGCCTTTGTAAATGGTTTTCCAGAGAAAGGGGCTGACTTTGTAGCCCACGAGGCGATCCATCACGCGGCGGGCCTGCTGGGCGAGCACGAGATGCTCGTCGATACGCCGAGGATGCTTCATGGCTTCCTCGATACCGCTCTTGGTGATCTCGTTGAACAGCACGCGGTACACGTTTTTATCGCGCGTCTGCTTCTCGAGCTCCAAGGCGATGTGATGCGCAATGGCTTCGCCTTCGCGATCGGGATCGGTTGCGATATAGACAGCATCGGCAAGTGCGGCTTTCTTCTGCAGATCCTTGATCACCTGCGCCTTTCCGCGGATGGTGACGTACTTCGGGACGAAGCCGTTGTCCACATCCACGCCAAGTTCCTTCGAGGGGAGGTTTTTGATATGCCCCACGGAGGCTTCGACCTGGAATTTCTTTCCGAGGTATTTGTTGATGGTCTTCGCCTTGGAGGGCGATTCGACAATGATGAGCGATTTTGACATGCGTGTGTAATAGGATGACGTTGATGCGGACCACAGTGACCCGTCGTTGCGCCGGGTCGAGCGCGCCGTGACGATCCGGCGACGATCAGTGAATCGTGTCCTTGCTGTTGAGCATGAGGCGGCTCCCGATCCGATTCGAGTCGTCGTAGTCGAACATGACCGAGACGACAACGGATTTCATCTCGACAATGGTGACCGAGCCGAAGCCCGCCATCATGATGCGATCGATGATCAATTCGATTTCCATGTCGTCGAGCAAGCCAAGTTCGCGCATCTCCAGCAGATAGCCGTAGGCCTCCGCGGTGATGACATTGCGCTCGGCGTCGTGCAGGACGCGATGAGAATGCTGCGAACGTCGACGTCCTGCAGGCAGGATGTTGTCGCCGAGATGGATTTTATCGAACAGCCAACTGAAGGCGGTGCTGATCTCGTTTTGCGTGTAGCCTTTATCGGAAAGCACCCGCAGATCGATCTCGCCCAGCCGTTTATCGGCGTGCATTTCGTGAATCAGATAGACAATTATTTCTACTATGCGTTCCTGCATGAACCAGCCGGTGAATAGTGAAGCATCAGAAGAATGTAGAACCTCGCGGCCCGAATGTCAAGTCACGCGCTTTTCCGGTCCAGGGCAAGGAACATTTCGAGCAACTCATCCTCCCGTTCCTTCATGCGCTCACGCGAGGTTGTATCCCTGTCGTCGTACCCTGTGAGATGCAGGACACCGTGAATAATCAGACGCGCGAGTTCTGTGCCCACCGTTACGCCGTATTCTGCCGCCTGTCGTCGCAGGACACCGGCGCCGATCAGCAATTCCGCTTCCAAGGGAGACTCTTCGAGGGGAAAGGTGATGATGTCAGTGGGATAATCGTGTCGAAGAAAGGCGCGATTGACCTCGCGAATGCTTTCATCGTCCATGATCACGATGGAAAGCATGGCTTTGCGCATTCCCTGTTGTCGCAAGGCGAAGTGGGTCATGCGTTGAATGGACGCGGCACCGATATTGCCGAGACGCGTCTGGAACCGTACCGCGACGTCAGGGAGCGACGGTGTCACTCGCGCCGTCCTCCGGCTCCGTAAGCATGATTTCGGTCAGCGACAGGGCAATTCCCGAGAGCATCACTTCGGGGCCGAGCCGGGTGAAATCACCGGACAGCAGGCTTCGATCCACGTTCGAGTACATCGAGCAACCGCCTTCCTTTTCGATGATCAGACCCGAGAGTTTTCCTGCGGCTTCGGCAAAAAAGGTGATTTCGCCCATCATTTCACTGGCCACCATGCCGGTACAATGCTGCAACTGCAGATTGGCATTCGGTGTGAAGACGCTGATCAGCACCCCATCCTGATCACCGATTGCGATGCGTTGGTACACTTCGAGTGCGACGCGGCGTTCGGCATCCTTGCCGGTGATTTCGAAGCGATAGTGATTGCCATAGTGCCGCGCTTCCACACCGAGTATCGCGGAAATCTGGCCGATGTGTTCCTCTGTCAATTCGAAACTCATGCCTGCTCCATGTCGTTGCGATGCGCGTTCCCCCCGCGGCAGCGGGCTGCCACGCACGGCCTTCGTGAACTCCCAAAATAGCCCACGATCGGCCCGAATGTCAATAGGGGCGAGGTATGCTTTCACTGTTGCATCCACTCGATGGACGTAAGAACCGGTGTATTCCGAATTTCCTCTTTCTCCTGCGGATGCTCCTAACCTGCGCGCGCAGCGCATGGCCGCCGCGGGGGATCCGAACATACGAGGTCGGAAAGTGGAGAATGATGGTGGTCCTAGTACCATTGTCGATGATGGTTCGGTTGCATTGGTCCAAGTGAATCAGCGTGGAGTTTCGTCCGGCCGCCCGGCTTTGAGCGTGGGGACTCACGGCGGAGCACATCAGTGAATAGCCAAGTTCAGGGCTACGGCATGCTCCTGCGGACAGTATTCAGTGAAGGGCCAAGCGCACAACGCTCGCAGTAGCCTGCGAACAGCATTCAGTGAATAGCAATGCCATGGTCTTTGGCTCCACGCCGCAGGCATCGGCTGGGATGTTCAATGATTAGCCACCTCACACACACAACGGACGCAGTTTCCCGCCTTCGCGACATCGGTGATTCACTGAATAGCCAAATCCGGGCCGTCCGCCCCGCCCTCGCCCCGGGCATGGGTTATTCAGTGAATAGCCAAATCCGGGCTGACCGCGCCGTGTCCCGCGCCGAGCGTGGGTGATTCAGTGAATAGCCAAATCCTGGCCGACCGCGCCGTCTCCCGCGCCGAGCATGGGTTATTCAGTGAATAGCCAAATCCGGGCCAACCGCGCCGCCTCCCCGACCGAGCGTGGGTTCTTCAGAGAATAGCCAAATCCTGGCCGACCGCGCCGCCTCCCGGACCGAGCGTGAGTTTTTCAGTGAATAGCCAAATCCGGCCGACCGCGCTGCCTCCCGGACCGAGCGTGGGTGATTCAGTGAATAGCCAAATCCGGCCGACCGCGCCGCCTCCCGGACCGAGCGTGGGTTTTTCAGTGAATAGCCAAATCCGGTCGACCGCGCCGCCTCTCGATCCGGGCATGGGTTATTCAGTGAATAGCCACATCCCCGCCCCGAAGCCGCAATCTCAGCCCGGAACCACCCCACCCCCGAGTCGATTTCACTCGATATTCATAATACCGCAAACTCCGAAATACCGAAACGCCAGCGGCAACCTTGGAAAAACCACTCCCATATCCCAAATCCTCCGCCTCCGCGCATACCTCTCCCTCGCGAATCGCCGCAGGGCGCTTCGGACCTCATTCAGTGAACAATCGTTTACTGCAAGCGGATGCCACGATCTATCGCGGACAATCCCATCCCATATCCCGCCCGCTACCCCGGCGCCAGCGACAGCAACATCGCCTCCGGATCCACGGTATGCAGCATCGCCAGCGAGGCGTCCAGCATCTCCGTTACCGTGGGGGTCCGCTTCCGTTTCGCTTTGCGCGTAGTGGAGGAGGTCGGAACCGCTGTCGGTGCCCGCAGCACGATATCGCGCAGGAACACCGCGCGGCCGAGCATGAGCAATCCGGAGGTTGGCTGCGCCTCGGTCCGTGATGACCGGGCGTGGTCCTCGCCGAACAGCGCGAAGGCCTCGTTCAGTACCGTGCGCAGATTCCGCACCGAAGGATTCGCCTTGTCACGCGTGAGCTGCGTGCGCTGCATCGCGGCGTTGAATGCGCAGCGGATATTCTGGATTTCGCCAGCGTCCACGACAATGCAATCGTGGTAACGCCGTTTCCACACGGCGCGGCCACGCGTGCTTCGCGCGGTGTTGATGGCCCGGGAGCTGTTCATTTTCAAAAAGCCCACGAACATGGGGATGGTCATCAGTCGGCGCGCGCGGCGGCGATTTCCCCACAGCTCCGGATGCGCCGCCTTGTGATTGCGGTACCCGGTGATGGTGATGAGGATTTCCAGCGCGTTGGGCTCAAAGCGCGCCGCGTCCAGGCGCAGGCAGGGGTAGCGCTGTACGGCGAGTGCGAGCTTCTCGAAGGCGATTTCCGCGAAGGCGTTGAGCCGCAGCCCGCCGTCGCCGTCCTCGCCGAACAACGCCTCTTCGCCTGCGGTTTCGAGTCGCAGGCAGTAGGTGCCGGGTTCGGAGTAGTTGTGGCCGCGCGCGCGCGCGTGCCGATAGGGTATCTCAAGTTGCATCATTAGCTCCCAACTAATGGATGAAGATGAAATGGAACCTGCAACATATCAAAGATGTCCGATTCCCGCAATGCACAATAGGCCTCACACTTTCCTCACACTTTCCGGTGCCGTGGCAAGCAATCGCGGCGCGCATCGGCGCACTCGACCAAAGGAGCGGTACCACCGTTTCGGGCCGCTTCGATCACCTCTTCCACATCGCGATGAACAATGCACGTGAATCATCCTTGCCCTTCTCCCCTGCGGCTCGTACCTTTCCATGCTATCAGCTCGGAAAGGAAAAAATGAAACCGATAGATATTGAAACTCCCGGCACCAGTGGCACGCAACGCGAACGTCGCCCCGAGTGGCTCAAAGTGAAGGTTCCTCTAGGAACCACATTCAGCGAAATCCGCCGCCTGGTGGACGCGCAACGACTGAATACCGTGTGCGAAGACGCACGCTGCCCCAACATGGCCGAGTGCTGGAATCGCGGCACGGCCACGTTCATGATTCTGGGCGACGTGTGTACGCGCTCCTGTGGTTTTTGCTCGGTGAAAACAGGCCGACCCTACGATCTCGACACCGACGAACCCCGGCGCGTGGCCGAGGCGGTGGAGCGCATGGGCCTGCGGCACGCGGTTATCACCTCTGTCAACCGCGACGAGCTCCCCGATGGTGGAGCCGGAATTTTTGCCGCCACCATACGCGCCATTCGGGATCGCCTTCCCGCTTGCAGTATCGAGGTACTCACCCCCGACTTCCAGGGCAAGTCCGAAGCGATTCAAACTGTGATCGACGCCCGGCCCAGTATTTTCAACCACAACATCGAAACCGTCCCGCGACTGTATCGTCGCGTGCGGCCTCAGGCGAAATATCAACGTTCGCTGGATTTGCTCTCCATGTGCAAACGTCAAGGTCTGCGCACCAAAACCGGTATGATGCTCGGCTTGGGCGAAACCGCCGAGGAAATCCAGGCCGTGATGAACGACCTCCGTGCCATCGACGTGGATATCCTGACCCTTGGCCAATATCTGCAACCAACGAAAGCCCATCTCCCGGTGGAGCGCTATGTGACTCCGGATGAATTCGCCGCGTGGAAACGCATCGGTCTCGAACTCGGCTTCGCGCATGTGGAATCGGGGCCACTCGTCCGCTCCAGCTATCATGCGGATGAACAACGCATCGAGTCGTGACGGCCCAACTGCGTGATGGATTGATGCCAAAGGATCTATTCAATCCTCACTTCCAAACATGTTTCGCGGGGCTCGTGTCTGCGCGGAGTGAGCGACCAAGGATGAAAGGACAACGATGTACGCTCGCTCAACGCCTGTGACGAGCCGCGATCACGCGATTATCATCGCACTCTTCAAAGCACGCTGTGAGCGCTGGAATCTTCGTTAACCTCGCATCCCGGATTCCATACTCCTTTTTGCCGTTGTTCGCTGATTGCTATCATCGACGTCTTGCCGTGCGCGAGTCCTTCGTGTCGGAGCGTTCGTTGGTCCACATTTCGGAAAAAAAACGGGCTCCTCAAGGGAGCCCGCACGTACTTCATTGCGAAGCAACGAGACTTATTGACCACCAGCGGGAGGAGTGGCCGGCTGCTGCTGTGCAGGGGCCTGCTGTGCAGGAGCCTGCTGTGCGGGGGCCTGCTGCTGCGCGGGTGCTTGCATCTGCTGCTGCTTCTGCACGGGCGAAATCGGCTGCTCGGCTGCGCTGCGCTGAATGATGCTCTGCTCGGTCGCGCCCGAGGGCAGGAAGAACATGTTGACCATGAAAATCAGCACGGTCATGCCGATGGCGAGTCCCCACGTGGTCTTCGCGAGAATATCGGAGGCGTGACGCACGCCAAGCATGCTGCCGAAACCGCCGCCTGCACCACCGAAGGCGCTGGAAAGACCGCCGCCCTTGGGATTCTGCATGAGAATCGCCATGGTCATGACGACAGAAATAATGAGGATGAGCAGCATGAGGAACGTAAACATGATCGAGTATTCTCCAAAATCATTATGAATTTTAAATATACAGAGTCGCGCAACCAAAGACAAGCGCAATTTCAGAACACGGGGATCGCGGAGCAAACATGAGGCCACGGAGGGATGCGACCAGGCGCCAATACCTGCGATTTCTCTCGACCACCCCGTCCTGTACTACTCACCGGTGCGGCTCGGCTCGCCTGCAAAACGTCTTCACCTTGTCTTCAACCGCGCTTTCATGGCTTGAATGCGATTCCAGGAGGTGTCGATGCGAGCGCGGCTGACCTTGCCGGAAAGGACGAGCTTTTTCAGCGTCGCATGCGCCTTGCGCGGCAGGTCGGGGACGAAGGTGAAGCTGTTGTTTCCGAACAGCAGAATGTCCACTCCCGCGTTTACCGCTTCGCGCATGGCCGTCTCCAAGCCGTAGTTGTCGACGATTGCTTTCATGTTCATGTCGTCGGAAATCACCACACCGTCGAATCCGAGTTCCTTGCGCAATACTCCGTCGATGGTCCGGGCGGACATTGTCGCCGGATAGATGCTGTCGAGTGCGGCATTGAAAATGTGAGCCGTCATCACCATGTCGGTCTGTCCGGCGCGTACGATGCGTTGAAAGGGCTGCAACTCCCGGCGCGTCCAGGTGCCGGTGACGTCCACGACACCGAGGTGTGAATCGTCGCGCGAGCTGCCGTGCCCTGGAAAATGCTTGATGGCGCCAAGTATGCCCTTGTCGCGCAATTGCTCGAGCACGATGGAACCATGGCGCACGACAATGTCGGGATTCGCGGAGAAACTCCGCCCGAGTTTACCGATGACGGGGTTGTCGGGATTGACATCGAGATCCAGCACCGGGGCGAAATTGACATTCACTCCGGCGATGGCAAGCGAACGCCCCATGAGATCGGCATAGTACGTGGTGCTGTCAACATTGTCCATCGCACCCAGATACTTGGCCGACACATTGGCGGGAAAACCCGCCTTCTGTTTGAAACGCGCAACCAATCCGCCTTCCTGATCCACGGCGATAAGCAGCGGAGCAGCGGCATGACTGCGCAATTCCGCGGTGAGCATGGCCACCTGCTTCGGCGATACGATGTTGCGGCCGTACTTCCGTGTCTCCACATCGAAATCGAACAGTATCACACCCCCGAGGTGGAGGTCGCGCAGATCGCGCGCTATGGACGTTCCTTCGGCCGCGCCTATGCCGCGAAAGCCCACCATGAGCATCTGCCCGATTTTCACATCCAGGCTGTCATCAACGGCGGCGGTGGCGATATGGAGAAATAGGAATGGAAGGAGGAGCTGGAGAGGTGTACGGCGCATGGGAATTTCACATGAAAAATTGCATTCTCTACATTACGCGCTTTCCACGTCGGGTGCAAGGCGCGGACGCCGCCCCATGGCGGCGTCCGCACGTGCGCTGTTATGCGGCGATCTCCACAGCTCCCTCCGCGCCGATGGCCACCTCGAAACCGCGTTGCTTCCATCCATTGAAACCGCAGGTCAGATTACGGATGTTGTGCACGCCCTGTGCGCGAAGCACGCTGGAGGCGATGCTCGACCGATCGCCCGACACGCAATGCACCACAATGGTCTTGTCGCGCGGCAACGTGTGCGCTGCTGAGGTGAGATACCCCGCGTGCAGATGCTGCGCGCCGGGAATGTGTCCTGCGTGGAATTCGCTTTCACCACGCACATCCAGCACATGAAAGCGCTCTCGCTGCGCACGCAATTCATCCACGGTGATCTGATCGAGCACGCGCATCTCCACGCCTGCATCGCCCAGACGATCCAGATCCGGCACATAACCGGCGATGTTGTCGAGTCCAATGCGTATCAACGCGCGGGTCAACTCGGATACGCGATGTTCTGAGGCGACGAGAAGAAAAGGTTGATCATAGTCGAGCAGCCAACCTGTCCAGGTGCTGAATGCGCCGTTGTCCTGAATATTGAAACTACCCGGCACATGGCCGCCCGCAAACGCCAGCTTGTCGCGCGTGTCCACCACTGTCACACCTTCCGCGCGCAACTGCTGGAATTGCGCGAGCGTCAGACGCGCGGGGTGCGGGATGCCACCGAGTACTGCGGGACCTCGCTTGTTGAGAGTTTTCATCATGGCGAAATAGCGCGGGGGTTCGGGTTGGCCCTCGAGCAGGGCGACGATGAAACGCTCCTCGTCGTCGATGCGCAACGCCCAGTTCGCCAGCTTTTCGTAGCCCACCGTGCTGCTCGGGACGGCGCCCAGCGCCTTGCCGCAGGCCGATCCGGCACCATGCCCCGGCCACACTTGCACGTGATCGGGCAACGCGGTGAAGCGGCGCAGAGAGTGGAACATCTGCCGCGCGCCGGTGATCCTCGTGCCTTGTATGCCCGCGGCTTTTTCCAGAAGATCGGGGCGACCGACATCACCCACGAACACGAAGTCTCCGGTGAATATCATCACCGGTGCCTCGCTGGCCGCAGTGTCGGTGAGAAGAAAAGAAAGATGCTCCGGTGTGTGCCCGGGAGTGTGCAGCACATCGAGTCGAAGTTTTCCGATGACTATGCTGTCACCGTCGCGCAGTCCCACATGCTCGAATGCATACTGCCAGTCCGGGCCGCCCTCGCCCGAGAGGTACAGCGTCGCGCCGGTGGCGGCGGCCAATTCGCGCGCGCCGCTCAGGAAATCCGCATGAATGTGCGTTTCCGTGATATGGGTGATGCGCAGCTTGTTGCGCTCGGCCGCTTCGAGGTACACATCGATGTCGCGCCGGGGATCGATGACGATGGCCTCGCCCGTCGCCTGGCATCCGATGAGATAGCTGGCTTGCGCCAATCCCTGTTCGTATATGTGTTGAAAATACATCGTATCCGCTCCTGTTACTTCGTCTGTCGTGTACGTTCTCAGCGCTCGAGTGCGCCGCTCCAGTCGAACAGTCCGTCAGCGAGATTGTAGACCTCACCAAAGCCCAATTTCACCAGCACCGATCCGGCATGGTAGCTGCGGCTGCCGCTGCGGCAGTACAGCAACACGGGACGGCTGCGGTCCAGAGCTTCGATATGGCCGGCGAATGCCGGATCGTACATGTCATAATTCAGCGCGCCCGGGATATGTCCTTGATGAAATTCGCCCGGCGTACGCACATCGATGAGCTGCGCGTCGGACTTTTCCTGAATAAGTCGCTCGAACTCGTTGCCGGCCACATTGACCACAGCGCTCTGCGAAGAACGAAACCTGGAAAGTATATCGTTGAACATGCCTGTATTCCTTGAATGATGTTACCGTGTATGATGCAGCAATTCCTTGAAAAGTATCGCCGTGCCCATGAGCAACGTGAACCACCCGAAGGCAGGTTTCAGCGTTTCCGGGCGCAGACGCCTCGCCAGAAGCGCTCCCAGCACGATGCCGAGTATGGCGAGTGCCGATATGGTTGCGAGAAATCCCCAATCCATCGGTACACGAAGCGCATCGCCGGTGAAACCGATCAGGGATTTGGCCGCAATGATCAGCAACGAGGTGCCCACGGCCTGTTTCATGGGAAGTCCGCCCAGCAGTACCAGAGCGGGAATTATGAGAAAACCGCCACCGGCACCGACAAGACCGGTAAGCACGCCCACCACTACCCCTTCCAGTACGGCAAGCAGCGGTTTGGCACGACGCGTCTCCGTTCCCACAATCGGTTTCGTGCGCCGTATCATCGACACGGATGCGGCCAGCATGAGCGCAGCGAAAAGCAGCATGATGAACAGATCCCGCGTGACCGCCATTCCGGCGAGGGAGAACAGCGTGTCCGGCAAGGCCGGCACGAGCATACTGCGGGTCAGAAACACCGCCACGAGCGAGGGCACACCGAAATGCAATGCCGCACGATAGTCCACCTCGCGTGCGCGCATATAAGCGAAAGAACCCGCCAGCGCTGTGATACCGACGATGAACAGGGAATAGGCGGTGGCGGGCAGAGGCGCCACACCGAACAGGTACACCAGCACAGGGACGGTAAGTATCGATCCACCTCCGCCGATGGTGCCCAGCGATACGCCAATGAGCACTGCGGCGATGTAACCCGCGATTTCCAGCATCACGCCGCCACCTCGCAGCACTCGCGCACGCAGCGTACAATTTCGATCAGGCGCGGGTGGCGCAGCGAATAGTACACATGCTTACCTTCGCGTTCCTGCAGCAAGACTCCGCGATCCCGCAACAATGACAGATGGTGCGATGCTGCCGCCTGTTCGAGTCCCACCTCTCCGAACAACTCGGTCACATTCTTGCGCGCTCCTCCATCCAAGGCCTGGATCAATGCCATGCGTGCGGGATGCGCCACTGCTTTGAGCATTTCCGCCGCTTCAACCAAGACCTTCTGTTCCTGTGCTTCAATCACCATCGTCTACTCACATCGATACATTTAGATAACTCGATATGTTCACAACCCGCGCGCGCTCGAGGGAGTTCCCGGAGAGTGAAGGGTTGGCGGGAGGCAACCCTTTTCACCCCAACGCGAGGGAATCGAACCGCACTCCCTCAACTGTGCCAGGGTGGATATGAGGAGACTTCAAGCAGCTCGTCCTGGAGCGTGTGCTCACCAAATCATCGCAATGAATTGGTATCGTTCGTGGCGATCACGGCGAGTTCGGCGAGTGTATCGGGATTGACCAGACTGCCGGTATCGCCGGGATCCTGGCCGAGCCAGGCAGCGCGCACCATGCGACGCATCACCTTGCCGTTGCGGGTTTTGGGCAAATCACGCACCGCGACGATGTGTTTCGGTGCAAGCGCCTTGCCCATGTCATGCGCAAGCAGCGCGCGCAATTCAGCGAGCACCTCGGATGTCAACGTGTGGCCGGGATTCAACACCACGCAGCACACGATTTCATTGCCCTTCACTTCGTGCGGTATGCCGATCACCGCCGCCTCGTTCACCGCGGCATGCGCCACCAGCACCGATTCCACTTCGGCCGGTCCCACGCGCTTGCCCGCGATCTTGATCGTGTCATCCGAGCGACCGAGAATGTACCACATGCCATCCTCGTCGATGGCGGCAAAATCGCCATGCACCCACACGTTCTCCCAGCGCGACCAGTACGTGTCGATATAGCGCTGGCGGTCGCGCCAGAAGCCGCGCGTCATGCCGATCCATGGCGCGGTGATCACCAGTTCGCCCACAGCGTTGCGAAGGGGACGTCCCTGCTCGTCGTACACATCGGCCGCGATGCCGGGGCAGGCGGCCGAGAAGGACGCGGGTTTGAGCGGCAGCACGGGAGAACCCATGACAATACCGCCGCTGATTTCCGTACCGCCGCTGTAATTGATGATGGGACGCGTACCGCCTCCCACCTCACGGAACAGCCACATCCACGGATCGGGATTCCACGGTTCGCTGGTGGATGCGTAACAGCGCACGCTGGACAGGTCCTGCGCGCGGACAGGATCGAGGCCGTGCTTCATCAGTGATCGAATCAATGTGGGCGAAATTCCCACGACGTGCAGACGATGCCGTTCCACCAATTGCCACAGGCGACCGGGTCCGGGATAATCAGGCGCGCCGTCGTAGAGAAACATGGTGCCACCAAGTATGCTGCTCCCGAACAGCAGCCAGGGTCCCATCATCCACCCCATGTCCGTCATCCAGTAGATGCGGTCGCCCCGCTGCACATCCGTGCCGAACGCCATGTCCTGTGCCGCCTTCACGGGAAAACCGCAATGCGTATGCACGGCACCTTTGGGCTTGCCTGTGGTGCCCGAGGTGTGAATGAGCATGAGCACGTCTTCGGCGTCGACGATCTCGGCCGGGGCCTCGCATGACTGCGCGGGAATCAGCTCATGCCACCAATGGTCGCGTCCCTCGCGCATGGCCACCGCGTTGCCGCAGCGCCGCAGCACGATCATGTGCCGCAGTTCGGGCAATTCGTCGGCGGCCTCGTCGGCGATGCGTTTCATGTCGGCGATGCTGCCGCGGCGCCATGCGCCATCGGAGGTGAACAAGGCCACGGCCTCGGCGTCCCGCAGGCGGGATACCACCGCCTGCTCGCCGAAGCCGGAAAACAGCGGAATGATCACACCGCCAATGCGCGCGATGGCGAAGAATGCGACGACGATTTCCGGCGTCATGGGCATGTACAATCCAATGGCATCGCCGCGGGAGCAACCCAACGCGCGCAGCGCGTTGGCGCAGCGGCCCACATCCTCGGCCAGTTCCGCGTAGGTCAACGCGCGCGTTGTCCCCTCTTCGCCTTCCCACAACAACGCGGGACTGTCGCGCATGGAATCGTCGGCCACCCAACGGTCGAGGCAGGATTCGGTGATATTCATGCGCGCATCCACGCACCAACGCGGGAAGCGCGGGTCGTCACCCGTATCGAGCACGGCGCTATACGGCTGCGCGAAGCGAATGCCGAGGTAACGCAGCACCGCGTCGGTGAACCAGGCCACATCCTTCGTGCTGCGATGCAGCAACTCCTCAAAATCCGCGATCTCATGCTCTCGCATGAATGCGTACACCGCACTGCGCTCCACCACCTCGCGCGAGGGACGATACACGATTCCGCCACCGAACGTCCATTGATCGGCCATGGCACACCCCATCAGATACTCGAAAAACGCTGATCAATAAATGTGTGCCACTGGGGTGAGAATAACAACAGGAATGTGTCATGTGCAGCCGTTTCGTAACCATGACTGCATCAGTGGAAAAATCCTCGTTATTGGTGGA
>OFEK01000271.1_pt1 | contig 65341 bp, 40 predicted proteins | sample 1521131 | NCBI WGS metagenome assembly OFEK01 (sample SAMN05720209, study PRJEB24109) | activated sludge metagenome | isolation source: Anaerobic digester | place: China | collected 2015-12-16 | reverse complement strand
ATGGAGGAGATGCGGCTGCATGGCATACCTGCCAGTATCAAGCTCGCCCAGGCGCTTCTGGAAAGCGATGATGGCAACAGCCTGCTTGCCCGCAAAGCGAATAACCATTTTGGTATTAAATGCCATCAGGGCTGGGATGGGCCGGTTTTTCACAAGGATGATGATGAAAAAAATGAATGCTTCAGAGGCTATAAGAGCGCTGATCTTTCCTTTCGTGATCATAGTTACTTTTTGACCAGCAGGGCGCGTTACAAGGGCTTATTTTCCCTTTCAGTGCTCGACTATGAAGGTTGGGCAAAAGGTCTGAAGGAAGCTGGTTATGCCACCAATCCGACGTATGCGGAGATGCTTGTCAAAATAATCCGTGATAACGGTCTGGACCGATATGACACCATGGTGTATCGTGGGCAGCCGATGGTGGCATTTGAAGACAAGGGTAGGGTGAAGCGAAACAGGAAGGATCGCGAAGAGGATTTTGACCCTGTCCAAATTGGTGATATCAGGGATGTGTTTCTGGAAAACCGGGTGAAATTTGTTATTGCAGGAGAGACCGAAACATACAGCGATATTGCTGCATCCTTTGATCTGGCCATCTGGATGATCCGGAAATTTAATGAAGTCACACGTACTGAGGAACCACGCGCAGGACAGCGGGTTTATATTGCCCCTAAGCGAAAAATGCATCCGAAGGAGCAGCACTATGCTACGGGAAAGGAAAGCCTGTATGATATCAGCATGCGCTATGCTGTGCGGGTAAAGCGGCTGGAAAAATACAATCAGATGGAGCGCACGGCAGTGCCAGCTGCCGGAACACTTGTTCGTCTCAGTCGGTAGTTCCTATTCGAGATAATGGATCAGGACCTCGTTGCCCAGGGCGGTGACGAGTTCAGGCCTCCCATCCTTATCAAGATCCATGTATATCGGTTTCAGGGCGCCAGGCAGGCTCAGAATGGCATTCGCATACCCAAATTCCCAGAAACTGAGTGTTCCGTTTGCGGCATTGGTCAATGCTAACAGTCTTTTCTTTCCTGCTTCTAAAAGGACAGGTTCAGCTTCAGGATGATGGGTTAACCTGGTTTCAAACAGTTTATCGCCGTTCGTGTTAAACACCTTAAGCCAGCCACCGATTACCAGGATGATATCTTCCTTTCCCTTGCCTGAAAACTCTCCTACAAGGAAGTGGTGGGGTAGCAAAGTGTCTTCCAGCATGAGGGTTGAGGTTTTCCCGGAAGCCTGGATAAATTGTAGGTTTGCCTTGCGGTCGGTGGTGACCATCTGACGCTGCTTGCCGTTAGAAATCAGATATATTCGGCTGTCAGGATTGTTTTTAAAGGCACGCCTGATTTCGATCCGGGTTTCTCCGCGCCTGCCGCTCATCTTCACCTCACCCGCGGTATCTGCAATTATCAGGAAATCTTTGCCTCCGATGTCCTGATGTTGCACTGGAGCTGTTATCCGGTGACTCATGGCAGGCGGCGACCAACCCTTGACCTTTTTGCCATCTCTGCTAAGATTGATGATGCTGTTATTTTCCAGAGCAAGGAGGAATCTGTAGTCACGATTATTGTCGTAATCCACGATATTGATGGCGTTGGTGGCCTTGGATGGCAGTCTGACAGGATAACCATTCACCTCATTACCGTTCAGATCAAGGGCATGTATCTGGGTGGTCGTGTTGAATACATACTGGATCTTCCCGTTTTTTAACAGGTCTACGGCGATAGGAGGTCCCGTTGGCAACTCATCCAATTGCCTGGTCCATAGCCTGGTGCCCTCCTGAGAGAAGAGGTAGGCTTTTGCAGCTATGTCAAAAACTAGCAAGTTGAAGGCTTTCTTAATATGATCCCAAACCGGTAACGGACTGAATGCAATAGGGGCTTCTGTCGTTGCATTGGATTGTGATGTCTGCTGGCTTGCTGTTGTCTGGCTTCCAGGAAGATGAAGCGTAATAAAAGGGGATTGCCCTCCGCGAATGGCCCAATCGATGGATGTAATGGCCCTGGTCTGGCCCTGGGCATTTGGCTTGCTTCCGGTAATACTTGCGGACCAGGGAAGGCTGGGATCGAGATCAATTCTTCCCCAGGTACCTGCCTTGTCTGGCAAATGAAGTAGATAGCGTGGCAGCCATGCGGCCCTGGTGATCCTTGGACCTGCCTGCATCCTGAATCCCAGTGCTGAGGGAAAACTGGAGTCCGGTGACAAGTAGAGGTCAGGAGGCTCGAAAACGTATGGCTGGTTGAGAATCACAGCAGGAAAGTCAGGTTTACCGGACAGGACCAGGCCCTGGTTAACGGTATCCCTGGTTGGAGAAAATTCAGGAGGCATCTGTAAATGCATGGCTTCTGTCCAGGCACCATTGAGCAAAGGCAAGGTGAACATGGAGAGGCGCCATGAAGGATCAGGCAGGGTGTCGATTTCCTGTAATGCAGGGGCGATGCTATCGGTCATTGCTTGCTCTACAATGGGAAAGAGCTGACTCATGCATATAAAAGCCCTGGAATCCAGCGGGATATTATCGGGCAACGATGCTTCTCCTGCCTGGGAAGCGAACCACTGCAACCAGTTTTTATTTCCCTGTGGTACACCAAGGTAGGATGTGAGCATCACGTCGTCTTCCTTGAAGGTGATGTCGAAACTCAACCAGGCAGGGCTGGTGATCCGCATATCCCGTATGTTGCTGAAAGAAGGGAAGGGCAGTAATAACAATGATTCCAATGTCTGATCGGTGATGAACAGGGTGGCGCCCACCTTGGATCCGGCAACAGCAAGTGCATGATCAAGGAAATCACTCCGAAATGGTTTGTTCAGGGTTTCCTTTGCCATGCTGATGGGCAGTGGAGCGGAGCCGATCAGGATCAGTTTATGCGAAAACTGGACATAGATCTTCTGTCCATCTCTTTCCCAGACCTGCATATTGTTTTGAGGGACAGGCGTCAAGGTGCCCCAGGTATCCAATGCCTGCCTCCATCGTTTCTCAGAAAAGCCGCTGACGGCATCTCCTGCAAAAAGCAGGTGAATCTCATCGTTCATGGGTATGGCAGCCAGCGCCAGACGGGTATCCTTCAGTCCATGAAATCGTTCATCCTGGTGCCTGGAAAGGCTGTCCAGGTGAGCGAGGGCATCCAGAGCGCCGGTCAGCCGGGGCCAGGACTTCAAAGCACCATAAGCTGAGGATGAGACGATATGCTGCTGTTGAAAGAAATGTGCTCCCCTGATGAGTACGATGACCTTGGCTTGTTCCGGTATAGCTGACAAGGGGTTCCTTGGATTGCTTTTATAGATATTGGCAACCAGGAAGATGCTGATGGCTGCCAGCAAACCCAGGCTGGATAATATCCAGATCAACCTTGTCCGTGTCTCTTTTTGCATAATGAAAAGGCCATGTCGCATGACCTGCATCCAAAGATACGTTGAAATGTTCAGAAAGGCATCCGGGTCTGTCCTTTGACAGAAAAGGAAAGGCGGTGGTGCGGACTGGGTCCATGAATACGTAGCGCCCTGATGTGATCGGGGGTAGGGTAGCCCTTATTCCGGTCCCATCCGTACATGGGATAATCCTCATGAATCCGGAGCATATAGGCATCCCTATGTGTTTTGGCCAGGACTGATGCGGCTGCGATACTCAGATATTTTGCATCTCCACCAATAATACACTGATGTTCAATGTTATGAAACTTCAGAAATCGGTTGCCGTCCACCAGAATACGGTCTGGAATGACAGCCAGTCCTTCCAGTGCCTGGTGCATGGCTAAAATACTGGACTGTAAGATATTGATGCGGTCAATGACTTCCGGGAGAACGAATGCAACTGCCCAGGACACTGATGCAGACTCAATATACTGCCGCCAGGTTTCTCGTTCTTTACGTCTAAGCTTTTTACTGTCGTTTAGCCCTTCGAGAGGATCCAAATGGGGAAGGATGACAGCGGCTGCAAACACAGGTCCGGCCAGGCATCCCCGGCCGGCTTCATCGGTACCAGCTTCTTTTCCAGAGGGATAGAGATGAGGTTGAAGCGCCATATGCTTAAGAGAGATAAGCCAGGATCAGACTTCCTAAAAAGAGAACAAAGGCGAAGTCAGCGGTCCATTTCCGCTTTTTTGCCGGGAGGTGGAATGCCGTCAGATAAAACGTCGCCGGAATGGTTGTCAGCAGGGTATGGGGGATGAAATCCTTGGCAGAGAACGGTAGTGTGATCACAGCGATCAACAGAAACCAAAGTATGACTAGTTGTTTCTTGCGAAAGCTGATGACGCGCTCATTCAGGTGCCAAAGCACGCTGCCAACGGCCCTGAGCAGGAGCAGGCCCGTCAGGGCGAAAAACAGGTAGTGCTGCCAGGCTAGTCCTTGTGGAAAGAGGGTAATATGAATGGGTTGAGCAAAGTATGTTTCCTGGATATAGGACAGATCGTGAACCAGGAATTGCAGGGTAAACGTATAAATATAGGGAGTCAGCAGGCCAAGTAGAACGCCTGTCCAGTTTCTCCATCCAAAATCCCGGTATATCAACAATGCCAGCCAGGGAAGAATGCCAAATCCCAGGACAGGAAAGTAAATCAGCGAAGCCAGAGCGATGCTGAAGGAGGCGCTGAAAACCATTTTGAGAGCACTCTCGGTATCGTAGGCGCGCAGCAGGAAATGGAGTGCGAGCATTAGCAGCAGGGCAGCAGGGAGAACAGGGTGCAGGGTGAATTGGCTGGCATGAAAAGAAGACAGTAATACAAAAGCATAGGCAGGAAAGAAGCTGCTCCTTTCGATGAGTTGATGGGATGACCATATCTGAACGCTAAGCAAACCGGCCATGATGACCAGGAGGAGAGCAGTGATCTGGCCCGTCCATCCCCCGGATCCGAAAGCAAAGGCAAAGGATTCGATCCATGGGCAGAGAATACTGCGTTCATGATGGCAGAGTGGAAGGCTGGCCTTTCCCAGTTGTGGTATCCAGAACAGGCAGGCGACAAGGATCACGAAGATCAGTTGCCATGGCGCTGTTTTGCGAAAATACCTGGGAATCATGGTTGTAAAAATTAGCTTTGATTCATCGCTCCAAAATACGGGAGCAGATCCTGTCCGATATCTTTCCGGTATCCCATGCCTTCGAATGAGACCTGTAAGATATCGTGATACACCTGTTGCATGCAATCAGAAAGGGTATTCCCCAGGCTGGTAACAGCAAGCACACGTCCTCCCTGACTCACGACCTGCCCATCTTTATCCATCCCAGTCCCCGCATGAAAGATAAGACTACCTGACACATCCTCCAGTCCGCTGATGATTTTTCCGGAGGTATAAGGACCGGGATATCCACCCGAGACGAGCATGACCGTTACGGCAGTACGGTCATCGGTATCCAGGGGAAGCGCGCCCAGGTCACCTGCTGCAGCGGCAACCATTAGCGGGACCAGGTCACCGGAGATTCGTGGAAGAATAGATTCTGCTTCAGGGTCGCCCAATCTGACGTTGTATTCGATCACGAATGGTTCTCCTTTGACGTTCATCAGCCCGAAAAAGATAAAGCCGCGGTAATCAATGCCTTCATCACGGAGTCCTTCGATGGTTGGCTGGATGATACGTTTCTCCACCTTATCCATGAAAGCGGTGCTGGCAAAAGGTACGGGCGAGACGGTTCCCATACCGCCTGTATTTGGACCGGTATCCCCTTCTCCAATGCGCTTGTAGTCTTTGGCCGCAGGCAAAAGCCGGTATGAGTGTCCATCCGTAAGCACAAAGACAGACAGTTCTATCCCATCCAGGAAAGCCTCTATGACGACCTTTTTACCGGCAGCGCCAAATCGCCCGCCAATCAACATATCGTATAGATTTTCCCTGGCCGTACCAAGATCGTTACAGATAATGACCCCTTTGCCTGCTGCCAGGCCGTCTGCCTTCAGAACATAGGGAGGTGGTATGGTTTCCAGATAGCCGACGGCCGCGTTAAATTCATCTGAAGCAAACCGCCGGTATGTCGCTGTGGGGATGCCGTGACGCTGCATGAAGGCCTTGGCAAAATCCTTGCTTCCTTCCAGCGCGGCACCAGCTTTGTCCGGACCTAAAACCAGGAGAGAACCTAGCCGGTTGTCGGCAGCAAAATGGTCTTTGATGCCATCGACCAGGGGCTGCTCAGGACCAACAATAACCAGATCGATGCTGTATTCCAACACTGCCTCTGTGATAGCCCGGAAATCCTGCAATGAAATATCAAGGTTCGTACCCAGGTGTCTGGTTCCGCCATTGCCAGGAGCGATCAGTAGCATGTCGGTAAGCGGACTTTGGGCGATTTTCCATGCAAGAGCATGTTCTCTTCCCCCGGAGCCTAGAAGCAGGATGCGCATATGGTCATTTTATTGGCAAATATAGGAAAGTGGACGCAGGACAGCAGTTAAACCTTGGTATTTAGACAACGCATCATGCTGTCGAACAATAGGGAAGCGGTATGATCCCAACTGAAAAGCTGTAAGCGCTGTTTGCCCTGAGAGATGAGTTCAGCCCGGCAGGATTCATCCGACAATATGCGTTGCATCGCATCAGCAATAGATTCAATATCAAATGGATCAACCAGCAGTGCAGCATCGCCTGCCACTTCAGGCATACTGGTCACACGGGAGGTAATGACAGGCACCTGGCATTGAAAGGCTTCCAGGATTGGTATTCCAAATCCCTCAAAATAAGACACATAGGTAAGAGCGGTGGCAGATGCAAGGGTTGTGTTCAGGTTTTCTTCATCCAGGCGCCCCGCAAAGATCACATCTGCTTTGAACTGCATGCCATCATAGGCTCTCTGGATATCCCGCGTCCACCATTGCCGCGGGCCTGCAATGACCAGGAAGGCATCATTACCACGCTTACGTAGCAGGTCGAAGGCCTGAAAAAGTTTGCTCAGGTTTTTCCGGGGATGCTGTGCACCGATGAAAAGAAAATAGGGCCGGCCTTTTGTTAAATGTTGCCGATGCCTGATAATTGCCTCCGGTGTCAGCGGCCTGAAATGATCGCTCACACCATTGTAGACGACATCGATGCCTGCGGGTGGGATACCGAATACCTGGTGAATATCATCCGCAGAATATTCTGAAACAGTAGCTATGCGACTGGCTTTACTGACATACTGCGGGAAGAACGTATGATAAAACCAGCGGTCATGCTTTGGCACATCCATGGGGTAATGGATAAAATTCAGGTCATGGACCACCGCCAGCGTGGGGATTTGCAGGCGTCGTGGCAGGAAGCCATCAGGAGAAACAAAAAGATCGGCCTGGATGCGTTTAAGAACCCGTGGCACCATCACGTCAAACCAAAGGAGGTAGAGCAAGGGGTGGCGTGCCTGAGGATGTACGACCAGGGGCGTGACATTGCTAGGGAATGCATGCTGATCATCCCAGGGACGATCGAAAAGGAAGAAAAACCGGTGCTCAGGATGGGACCGGGTAATGCGCCTGAGCGTCTCATAGGTAAACCGGCCGATTCCATCCAGCCGGCCTTTGATCAGTAGACGCGTATTAACTGCTATGTTCAAAATCCCTGGGGTGCTGCTCCCCTGCACCGGATTGAGGGCAAAGGAATTATTATTCTACCTTTGGCAAATATCACAAAAATCAGGCAAAGGGTAAGCGGAACAATCTAACAGGGCATGCAAAGAAAATTCCTATCCAACCTGGCATTGCTGCTTACACTCAATCTGCTCGTTAAACCCTTCTGGATTCTGGGTATCGACAGAGGGGTGCAGAATGCAGTGGGGGCAGAGGCGTATGGGTTTTATTTCTCCCTGCTTAATTTTTCTTTCCTTTTCAGCATCATCCTGGATCTGGGGATCACTAATTTCAACAACCGCAACATTGCGCAAAATGCCCAACTGCTTCAGAAGCATTTCTCAGGGATATTGAGCATACGTCTGGTTTTGGCAGTGGCCTACCTGTTGGTCACCCTGGGAACCGGCTGGCTGGTTGGATACGACCAACTGCAGATGGGCCTGCTGGCCGTTCTGGGATTTAACCAGTTTCTGTCACTGTTTATCCTGTATCTCAGATCGAATATTTCAGGATTGATGATGTTCCGGACCGACAGCCTTTTTTCTGTGCTGGATCGACTGCTGATGATCCTTGTATGCGGGGTGCTTCTTTGGACAAAGATAGCCGGTGAACCCTTCAGGATAGAGTGGTTTGTATTTGCCCAGACATTTTCCTATTTCGTGGTGGCCATCATCGCCATGGGTGTGGTGGTGCGCAGGTCCGGATTCCGCAGAATACGATGGAACCTTGCCTTTTCATGGATGATATTGCGCCAAAGTGCACCCTTCGCCTTATTGATACTGCTGATGACCTTTCATAACAGGATTGATGCCGTGATGCTGGAGCGGTTGCTGGGAGGAGCAGAAGGTGCGCGGGAATCAGGTATTTATGCCTCCGCCTATCGTTTGCTTGATGCCCTTAACCAGGTAGCCTGGCTATTCGCCGTCCTGTTACTGCCGCTCTTTTCAAGGATGCTGAAACAGGGCGACGAAGTCAGAAGCATCGTGCGCATTTCCTTCAGCCTTCTGCTGACAGTATCGGTCATGTCTGCCGTTTACGGTATGGCCTACAGCAAGGAAATCATGCACCTCTTTTACCGGGAACATGCAGACCAGTCGGCTTCCGTCTTTTCCCTGCTGATCTGGTGCTTCATCCCCATGTCAGCCACCTATGTATTCGGAACCTTGCTGACAGCCAATGGTAGTTTGAAATATCTAAATATTATTGCATTAGCAGGAATGGCTATCAACTTCGGGCTCAACCTAGTACTTATCAAACATATGGGTGCAAAGGGGTCCGCCATTGCCAGTCTGGCAACGCAGCTAATTACAGTATCAATCCAGGTTATGATCGCTGCCAGGATATTTCATTTCACCCCAGGTCAGCGCGATTGGATCGTATTTCCGGTATTTTTCTTGTTGACTGTTCTGCTCGCTTTTGGTTCAAGGTACTTCCTGACACCTAGCTTGGTGGTGATGTTGTTCGCGGGCATGTTGAACCTGACCCTCGCTATCTGGATGCGCATCATTCATCCGTCATCCTACCGCAAACTGATCGACGACAGCATTCAAAACGAAAAGATCCGTTCCGGTTCCATGCAGGCATAAGCGTTGATGCTGTGCGGTAACGCGTTCGTGTCGAATCCTGTGAAACCGGGCGGAAAATTTCCGTACTTTTGACACTTCCTTACCCCCTGATCATTGGTTTTATGAATCAAAACAAGACGTCGCAGGTTGATTTTGACTCAACTGGTTTTCTGCTCTTTCTCTACAAATGGCGAAAGGTGCTGATCTTGTCGCTCCTGATCGCAGCCCTGGGGGCAGTGATCGTCTCTTCTCCCCTGGTGATCACACCCAAGTACAAGAGCTATGTTGTTCTGTTTCCTGTCTCTACCAACAGCATCAGTAAAGCCTTGCTCAGCGAAAACTTCAGTGGGAAGCAGGATATCCTTGAATTCGGAGAAGAAGAGCAGACGGAGCAGATGCTGCAGATCCTCAATTCCAACAAGATCCGTGACAGGATTATCGAGCAGTTTGGGCTGATGTCGCATTATGGCATCAATGCAGATTCGCGCTACCGCAATACCCGCTTATACCGCGAGTATAACCGGAATATTTCCTTCCGGCGAACAGAGTATATGGCAGTAGAGATCAATGTTTACGACAAAGATCCTGGCATTGCTGCTGCTATTGCGAATGAGATTGCTTCCCTGCTTGACAGTACCAAGAATGCCATGCAGCGTGAACGTGCTATCAAAGCCTTCAGGATCGTTGAAGCACAGTACCATTTCCTGCGCAACGAGATCCAGGAGATGGAGGACTCGCTCACCTTCCTGCGGCAGCAAGGTGTTCATGACTATGAAAGTCAGGCGGAGATGATCAACCAGCAGCTTGCCATTGAAGTCGCAAGGGGAAACCAGGCCGGAATCCGCGCCCTTGAGGAAAAACTGAGCCTGCTGGCCATGTATGGCGGCCCATATGTTTCTCTTCGGGATGCATTGGAGCACGAAAAAAAGCAGCTGAGTCTGATCAAAGCCAAATACGAGGAAGCCAAGGTAGATGCCGAACAGGAATTGCCTCAGAAATTTGTGGTAAATGAAGCATACCCCGCCGACCGCAAATCGTATCCCATCCGGTGGCTGATCGTAATGATCACCCTGGTAGCTGCTTTTATCCTGACAACATTCGTGCTGATCGCCATCGAGAACATCAGAAATGGCAGCTGGCGCAGAAGCCGGATTGCTTCAACGATTCCTCCTGTCCACCAGACCCCGGCTTACCAGGCCTACCCTGAGCCACAGGCAACGCCTCCCCCACCATCGGCACCGGTGACATACACGGCCTCCGTTGAACGAACCATCCCGGCCCCTCAAGCCAATGAAACACCGAAATCAAACCCGCCCAGGCCGGGAAAAGGTCTGACACAAAAGACAAAGGAATTCATGGAACAATTTGCTGACAATACCCATCTCCTGCAGGTCGCCATCCGATGGAGAATGCCATTGCTGGTGGTCGGACTTGCTGCTGTGGTGCTGGCGTCTGTGTTCTCCGGCCCTATGTTCATCAAACCTCGCTTCAAATCTACGGCCGTCCTGTATCCAGCCAATATATGGCCCTATTCCGATGAGAGTGAAACAGAGCAAATGCTCCAGTTACTCAACTCCACGCAGATCAGAGACTCCATCATTACCCGTTTCGACCTGGGTGCACACTATGGTCTGAAGCCGGATCTGAAATATTATACCAGTACGCTGCACTATATGTATGGCCGTTTCGTCAAGATCAAAAAGACGGAATATGAGTCGGTTAGCATTGAAGTCATGGACATCGAGCCCCAGCAAGCCTATGAAATGGTAAGAGCCATTATTCAGGTTTACAACGGAATGGTCCAGCAGATGCATAAGATGAAATTTGCCGAGGTTATGGTGAACTATGAAGAGGTCCTGAGCGTGAAGAAATATACCATAGATTCGTTGAAGCAACGGATGGAGACCTTAAACATGGAATATGGATTGCTCGACTATGCCAGTCAAAGCCGTGAGGTCACCCGTGGCTACCTGGGTACGGTCGATGGTGCCGGTAGTCGTATCAACCAACAAGGTGTGCAGGAGCTTAAAAAGAGTTTGCAGGAGAAAGGAGCTGAGCTGCTGATGCTTCAGGAACTCATTAAGTCGGAATCAGAAGGTTACAGTGAGTTCAAGTTGGATTATGATAAGGCTCTGCTCGATGTCAACCGCCGGTATAGCCACGCCAACGTGATCTCGCCCCCATCCGTGCCGGATAAGAAAGCCTATCCGATACGCTGGCTTATCGTGGCGTTCACCACCCTGGGAGCAGTCCTGCTGGCCTATTGTGTCATTCTCCTGATGGAAAACCTGAGGCTTCGCAAACGCATTACGACCTGATCCTTAAAGGACCATGGAAGACAGAAAAAAGTTTTGGGTATACGGACTGAGTGCTGCATTTATCTTGCTGAATTCCTTCTTTATCATGAAGGAAATGTTCTGGTTTATGCTATTGCCGGTGATATTGCTGGTAGCGATCATCTTCCTGTTTTCCCTTGACCGACTGCTGCTGCTCATCGCATTCCTTACACCCCTTGCGATCAATATCAAGGATTTAAACCTGGGCTTCAGCGTCTCGCTGCCAACAGAGCCGCTATTATTGGCAATTTTGATCCTGTTTGTGTTGCGGCAGTTTCTACAATCCGGTTTCGATAAGAAAGTGTTGTATCACCCTATAACTCTGGCGATTTTTTTCTTGCTGTTGTGGATGTTCATCACAACCCTCACAAGCGCCCTGCCGGTGGTGAGCATTAAATACCTGCTTTCCAGACTATGGTTTGTGATTCCGATGTTCCTTCTTGGCACACAACTCTTTAGAAAACTAGAGAATATACCGGTCTTTATCTGGCTTTACGTGGTTGCCATGACAGGGATCGTCTTCTTTACCATCATCAAACACGCCAGCTTTGGCTTTAATGAGGACATCGGACACTGGGTGATGAGGCCTTTCTACAATGACCATACAGCTTATGGTGCGATGTTGGCCTTGTTCATTCCTGCCCTGACCGGTTTTGCACTTTTCAGTGAGAATAGCCGCACAACGCGCCTGGTGTCATTCATATTTTTAGGGATATTCTTTGTTGCATTGATCCTCTCTTTCAGCAGGGCAGCCTGGATCAGCGTGGCTTTTTCATTTGGTGTTTTTATCCTGTTTCTGCTTCGCATCCGCTTCAGGTGGGTGTCATTGGGGACATTGACCCTGGCTTTTCTCTTTTTCAGCTTTCAGAACCAGATCCTTGAAAGGCTGGAGAAGAACAAGCAAGACTCCTCCACCGACCTTGTCGAGCATATACGTTCCATCAGTAACATCTCTTCCGATGCTTCCAACCTTGAGCGTATCAACCGCTGGCAGTCAGCTTTGAGGATGTTTCACGAGAGACCGGTGCTTGGATGGGGCCCCGGAACCTACCAGTTCCTCTATGCCCCCTATCAATACAGCAGGGAGAAGACCATCATCAGTACCAATGCCGGGGACATGGGCAACGCTCATAGCGAATACATCGGACCCCTTGCGGAATCTGGAATAGTGGGTACGCTTACGGTTATCCTGCTGATGATCATTGTTTTATATTCAGGTCTTCGCCTTGCCAGGCATGGGAGTACGCCCCGCGTGCGCATGTATTCCCTCGTCATCACGCTGGGGCTTATAACCTATTATACGCATGGATTGCTGAATAACTTTCTTGACACCGACAAAGCTGCAGTGCCCTTCTGGGCCTTTCTCGGGATGCTCGTAGCCATGGAAGTGTACCACAATACCAGCAATGCAGAAACAGAGGATTTACCGTCTGAGGTTAATGCAGGGTAGGATTTACCGGGATAGAAGCCTGTCGCAGTAGACTATAGTTGCTTCAGTTTTTCAACGATTTCAGGAAGTTGTTTCATCAGCACCATCTCTCTCCAGACCGTGCGTGATTCGCGGGCAGGCACGCCAAAATAGACCTTTCCACCTTCGAGCGTTTTATCGACGCCTGATTTGGCCAGGACAACGGCACCTTTTCCAATCACCAGGTCTTTTTGCACAGCCACCTGACCCCAGAGAATGACGTCGTCTTCGAGGCGGGTAACACCGGCGATAGCTACATGGGAAGAGATCAGGCAGCGTTCCCCGATCACGGTATCGTGACCAATCTGGACGTGGTTGTCAAGCTTGCAGTGGTTTCCGATGGTAGTATCCCCTGAAACGCCTTTATCAATGGTACAACAGGCACCGATCTCCACGTGATCCCCAATTACCACACGACCACAGGATTCCAGCTTATCGAACCGGTCCGGGCGGCGCTTGAAATAAAAGGCGTCTGCACCAATCACAGATCCCGAGTGAATGATCACATTGTCACCAATCACACAGTGGTCATAAATCGTCACATTGGGATGTATGATGCAGTTCTTTCCAATTCGCACATCCGGTCCAACGACGGCTCCGGGCTGAATATGTGTCCCTTCTCCGATCTCAGCACGGGGATCCACCATGTCCCAGGAAGGTTGAAAAGCACGGAAGCGACGTACCAGACTTACATAGTCGCGGAAAGGATCGTCGGAATACAAGAGACATTTGCCGTCCGGACTGGCCACTTCCTGGTTGATGATGATCACTGAGGCAGCAGACCGGAGCACCTTGTCATAGTATTTGGGATGGTCGACAAACGTCAGGTCACCGTGAACCACCATATGGATCTCGTTGAGCCCGCTAACCATGAAAGCAGGATCTCCCTGCAACCGGGTGTTGGTCCATTCAACGATTTGCTGGACTGATACAGGAGATTGGAGCTTCATTTCGTAAAAAGGATATGGTTCCGTTATTTGACGCGTTCCGCATATTCGAAGGTCCTGGTGTCCACCCTGATGCGGTCACCGGTGTTGACAAACAATGGAACATTTACGATGGCTCCGGTTTCCAATGTGGCAGGTTTGAGAGTGTTGGTAGCTGTATCACCCTTCATTCCTGGCTCTGAGTATGTTATCTCTAGTTCAACGAAAGGGGGCAGGTCGCAGGACATGGGCGTGTCATTTTCAGCATGGAACATGATCTCCACTTCCTGACCGTCCTTCAGCAAACCGGGAGCGTTGATCATCTCTTCCTCTAAGGTGATCTGCTCATAACTCTCCAGGTGCATGAAATGATAACCTGATTCATCCTTATACAGATACTGGTATGGTCTGCGCTCTACCCTGACAATGGTGATCTTGGCACCTGCCGGAAAAGTGTTCTGCAATACCTTGCCAGTGGTCAGGCTCTTGAGCCTGGTTCTGACAAAGGCCGCTCCTTTACCGGGTTTAACATGCTGAAACTCTACAATGGTGCACAGGTCATTGTTGTACTCGATACATAGCCCATTCCTGAAATCTGCTGTTGTAGCCATAGAAAAATGAATATGAGATATTTACAAAAAGCGGGGCAAAGGTAAGCTAAAAATGTGAAGTAAACAATCCTGGGTAGTAGATTAGGGATTAGGAATTAGGGATTAGGAATTACGAATTATGAATTACGAATTACGAATCAATGGTCTATTGTTAATGTGTTTATTAAGAATGATATATGAATTGAGTTTCTTGTGAAAGAGGTCTATTAATACTGAGTTTAATTGGTATTGTAGTTTTATAATATTAAATTATAAAATAGAAAAAATATTGATAAAGTAGTTTGTAATCAATATATTAAAAGGAAAAAACTTTGTGAATGATAATTATTTCTATTGAAAGACAATTTGATCTTTAGTTTCTTGGGCACAGACTATGTTTTATATTGATGAATATCAATATGTTCCTGGCAGTGGCGGATTTCATCTTCCATGTGGTTGGAGCTGATGATCACAAGCCGGTTGTTTCTGTATTGATTCAGCAGCTCATCAAACCATGCCCTGCCGGCAGCATCGAGATTCATGCAGGGCTCATCCAAAAGCACAACATCTGTATTGCTCAGGATGGCCAAAGCCTGCCTGACACGTTGCTTCATGCCGGAGCTGAAATAGCGCAACGGCTTGTTCTTATGCTTGCCCAGTTGACAAAGTCCGATGATATCCTCGTCCTTCAGGCCCGGAAGAAAGTCCTTGAAGCGACGCTGGAAGGCGATGCTCTCGCGTAGGCTGAACTCCCATATCAGATCCTGATAAGGCAACCCCAGACTGATATACCGGTATACCTTGTCGACAGGTATGTTCTGATTTTCTTTAGTGTAAGTGATCTCTCCTGCCGTGGCCTGCATACTGCCGTTGATCACCTGCAACAGGGTAGATTTCCCGGATCCGTTGGCGCCCAGGATCGCATAAGCCTTGCCTGAATGAAAGGTATAATCAAGGTTGCGGAAAATCCATTCCTGGTTGAATTTCTTGCCGGCCTGCCGAAGGATGATCTGCATGTCATGCGCGTTCTCAGGAATACATGCCGGCATAACCCCTCATGATGCCGCGCTTGGAGCGACTGATGAAAGCCAGAATGTCATCCCTTTCCGGTGTTGCCGGCAACTCGGCTTCAATGATCTGAACAGCCTGCGTGACATTGTATCCTTTCACATAAAGGATGCGGTAAATATCCTGAACCTGGTTGATTTGTTCCGGTGTAAACCCACGACGGCGCAAACCAATGCTGTTGATCCCAACATAAGACAAGGGCTCACGGGCAGCTTTTACAAAAGGAGGTACATCCTTGCGAACCAGGGCGCCACCAGAAATCATGGTGTGGGTGCCGATATGAACAAACTGATGCACAGCGGCCAGTCCGCCCACAATGGCCCAGTCTTCTATGGTGATATGCCCGGCCAGCGTGGCTGCATTGGCAAGAATGACATTGTTGCCGATGATACAGTCGTGCGCAACATGCACATACGCCATCAGCAGGCAGTTGTTGCCAATCACCGTCTCGTTATTGGCCTTGGTGCCCCGGTTGATGGTGACAAACTCACGTATGGTCACATTGTCTCCGATACGGACAAGGGTCTCCTCGCCTGCGAACTTCAGATCCTGCGGTATGGCCGCCACCACAGCACCGGGAAAGATCTTACAGTTTTTGCCTATGCGGGCACCTTCCATGATCGTGACATTGGAGCCAATCCAGGTGCCTTCTCCAATCTCGACGTTTTTTTCAATGTTGACAAAGGGCTCAATGACCACATTTTTGGCCACCCTGGCCTGGGGATTCACATAAGCAAGCGGTTGGTTCATCGGTCTATCTCTGTGCGTTAAGCATTAGGTTTGCGTACGATCTGAGCCAGCAGTTCGGCTTCCATGACAACCTTGTCTCCGACATAAGCCTTGCCCTCCATATGGCAGATACCCCTGCGGATGGGCGCCAGTAAATGCAGTTCAAATACCAGGGTGTCACCGGGTACTACCTTGTTGCGGAAACGTACTTTGTCAATCTTGAGAAAATAGGTGATGTAGTTTTCCGGATCCGGGATGGTCGATAAAACCAGCATACCGCCGGTTTGTGCCATGGCTTCCACCTGCAATACGCCAGGCATGACAGGCTCATCCGGGAAATGTCCTACAAAAAAGTCTTCATTCATCGTGACATTCTTGAGGCCAACCACATGATGGTCGCTGATCTCTAAAATTTTATCGATCAACAGGAAGGGTGGACGGTGGGGCAGTATCCGACGTATCTGATTGATGTCAAATACCGGTGGCTTGTTAAGATCCCATTGTATACCCTTGTTCTCCTTTTCTTCCTGCTGCATCTGCCTGCGGATCAAACGTGCAAACTCAACATTGCTGTAATGCCCTGGCCGGTTGGCAATAATATGTCCCTTGAGAGGTTTGCCAACCAGGGCCAGATCTCCTACCACGTCCAGCAGCTTATGCCGTGCCGGCTCATTGTTAAAATACAGATCAATGTTATTCAGTATACCTTCTTCTTTAACCGCAACACTGGGTTTGTTGAAGAGCTGAGCGAGCTTGTCAAGCTCCTGCTGGGTCATCACACGGTTCACAAAGACGATGGCATTGCTCATGTCTCCGCCCTTGATGAGGTTATTGTGCAGCAAATACTCCAGTTCATGCAGGAAGACAAATGTCCGACAGGGGCCTATTTCGACCGGGAAATCCTTGATGTGATGCAAACGGGCATGTTGTGTTCCCAGGACCCTGGACTCAAAATCAATCATTACCGATAATTCATACTGCTCAGATGGAAATGCGAACATCTCCACTTTCTTTTCAGGGTATGAATAAGTGATGTGCGACTTGATCTCATAGTATTCACGAGGGGCTTCCTGGGCCTTCCTGCCTACAGCCTGAATGGCTTCCAGGTAGAAACGCGCACTGCCATCAAGAATAGGGGTCTCAGGCCCGTCTACCTCGATCAGTGCATTGTCGATCTGCAAACCTGTCAAGGCGGCCAGGCAGTGCTCCACTGTGCTTACCCTTGCTCCGTTTTTTTCGATCGTTGTACCACGCGATGTGTCAACGACATTATCGACATCGGCATCGATAACAGGTCGCCCTTCCAGATCGGTTCTGCAAAACTTGAAACCATGCCCCTCCGGTGCTGGCTGAATGACGAGATTGACCTCTTTGCCTGTATGAAGCCCTGTTCCCTGTAAGCGAACAGGACCTGCTAACGTATGTTGTTTTTCCATCTTGAGATGCAAAAATAAGGAAATGAATGAATTGTCAGCGCTTAGCTGTCAAGCTGGCATTATTCTTTGTCCCGCATCCATTCATTCAGCCTTGCCTCCATGGCATCCAGCCTTTCGATGTGCTTCGACAGATTGCGGAAATGAATATAGGCTTTGCGGTATTCTGTCAGGTCGAACGATGGGCTTCCCATCTGGAGGCTGCCTTCTTTGCGGACGGCCGATGAGACGCCGGATTGTGCAGCAATCTTTACATTGTCCGCAACCGTGATATGACCCGTGATCCCAACCTGACCGGCAATCATGCAGTTACGGCCAACCTTGGTCGATCCGGCGATGCCGCTCTGGGCTGCCATTACGGTGTTTTCTCCTATCTCAACATTGTGCGCTACCTGGATGAGATTGTCCAGCTTCACACCGCGCCGGATGATGGTACTACCCAGTGTGGCCCTGTCAATAGCACTATTGGCACCAATCTCGACATCGTCTTCAATCACGACATTCCCGATTTGCGGCACCTTACGGTATTGCTCTCCCTGCGCCGGTGCAAAGCCGAAACCATCGGCCCCAACCACCGTGCCGGCATGCAAGGTGCAACGTGCGCCAATCCGGCAGTCAGCATAGACTTTGACCCCCGGATGCAGGCTGGTTCCGGATCCAACCACCACACGATCACCGACATACACTTGTGGATAGATGCGGGCACCGCTGCCAATTTTCGCATTAGCTCCCACAAAAGAAAATTCTCCGATGTAAACCCCATCTTCAACTGTCGCATCCGGATGCACATAAGCCAATGGGCTGATGCCGGCTGAAAGCAGGCTTTGCTGGTGGTAAGCCTCCAGCAGGGTGGCAAAAGCAAGGTAAGCATCCTCCACCCTGATCAGGGTGCAGGACAAGGCCTGCTCCGGCTGAAAAGTGTGGTTGACCAGTACCACTGAAGATCGTGTGCTGTATATATAAGACGTGTATTTTGGATTGGCCAGAAAGGAGAGGGCACCTTCTTCACCTTCTTCTATCCGGGCAAGTCGGTATACTTCTACCTCAGGATTACCGGTGACGACCCCGCCAACGAGGGCAGCAATGTCTTTGGCTTTAAATTTCATTCTTGTGGTATTACTTGACAATGAATGCCTTGCCTCTAAGCAGGGTGGCAGATCTCCACTTTTCATTGGGCCCCGAAAGATAGGTAAAAAAAGTGCTGAATGCTGCATGTCCCTCATGCTTCACCCATTGCCCGGTTGATGAATCACCGGCTTGATAACCGCTTTCGTGCAGCAGACGGTTTTTTGGCTACCGCTGCTTTCTCTTCATTATCAAGATAAATCAAGCTCCTTGGGATAGCTCAGAAAATATTTAGTGACCTTATGGCTCAACACGGAGATGTTGATCTGATCAGAGGCCTCGGCGATATCCACCAGTTTACCATCACGGTAAAGAAGCCAGATCCTGTCTTCCTCCGGGTTGTATGCGTTATTGGCAATCTCCCCGGTAAATACCATCATTCCCCCCAATCCGGCGTCCAGTCCAAAATGTTGTTCCACCTTGCGCCGGAGACGGCACAGACTTTCTTCATCCGCAGGCTGTCCGGCTATTTCGGTCCTGAAAAGCTGCCGGTTCACCAGGCGGCGGCTTAAGACAGACAGCAAGGGATCATGATGATCCTGCCATACCTTGATGGAAGTGAAAATGTCGAAATCATCCAATCGGGCAAACGTATCCAGCAGATCAGGCTTTTCCTGAAAGTCGGTAGCATGACAAGTGCAACTTAGAAACCGCATCAGCGCAGGTGTGGCAAAAAGCGGTTCTCCTGCAGCGCTCAGCATTTGTGCCCGCCGAAGTATGTGGATCAGCAGTTGCTCGGCTCCCAGCACGGTGCGGTGAAGGTAAACCTGCCAGTACATCAGCCTGCGTGCGATGATAAATTTCTCAATTGAGTATATGCCCTTGGCCTCGGCTACCAATTCATCCTCAGCCACCTCCAACATATTGATAATACGATCCGAATTGATCACTCCCTCCGACACGCCAGTGAAAAAACTGTCGCGTTTCAGGTAATCCAGCCGGTCCATATCCAGTTGACTGGCCACCATCTTGTGCAGGAAGCGCTTGTGATAATGCCCGCGAAAGATGGCCATGGCGATTTCCAGCTTCCCTCCGCTCTCAAAGTTCATTCTCCGTATAAAGAGATCCGAAAGGTCCTCATGATCCATCCCCTGCACAATGGAATGCTCAAGGGCATGTGAAAAGGGACCGTGCCCTATATCATGCAGTAATATCGCTAGGGCAGCACCCTCCGCCTCCTCAGGGGAAATATCATGCCCCTTGTTACGCAATACCTGGATGGCTTGCAGCATAAGGTGCATGGCACCCAGGGCATGATGAAAACGGGTGTGCAGGGCCCCGGGATAGACCAGATGGGTCAGCCCCAGTTGCTTGATCCGTCGCAGACGCTGAAAGTAACGGTGCTCAAGGATATCGTAGAACAAATCTCCCGGAAGGGTGATGAAACCATGCACGGGATCGTTCAGGATCTTGCGTTTGTTGAGGATGTTTGGGCTCACTTTGATATAACTTTGCAAAACATGGCCAAAGGCAGGAAATTCTCCCGCGAAGGCAATATTAACCAATATTACAACATTTAATAGGCAGGACCATGGCCGGAATTACCGGCATCCCTGAACTTATTCACCCTAACACACCTCGTATGACCAATGCACACATCCTTTGGGTAGATGATGAAATAGACCTCCTTAAACCCCATATCCTTTTTCTGGAGCAGAAAGGATATCAGGTGTCGACCTCCAGCAATGGAGATGATGCGCTGGAGCTCCTTGATCAGGAAACCTTTGATATCATCTTCCTGGATGAAAATATGCCCGGCCTCACGGGTATCGAAACGCTGGAGAGAATCAAAAACCTGCAGCTCAACCTCCCCGTTGTCATGATTACCAAAAGCGAGGAAGAGAGCATCATGGAGGATGCCATCGGATCCAATATCTCCGATTTCCTTATTAAACCGGTCAACCCTAACCAGATCCTGCTCTGTCTTAAGAAGAACCTCGAAAACCGTAAGCTTGTCAGGGAAAAGACAACAAGTGCTTATCAACAGGAATTCAGACAAATAGGAATGGAAATATCCTCCCGGCTTAACCATGCGGAATGGATGGAGATCTACCGGAAACTTGTTTATTGGGATCTGGAACTGGAGAAAAGCGGGGATGAAAGCATGAATGAGGTCTTGAAACTGCAGAAAGATGAAGCCAACAAGGTATTCAGCCGCTTCATCCAGGACCGTTATCTGAGTTGGTTACAAGGTACCCAGGAGCGACCGGTGCTTTCACATACACTACTTAAAGAGAAGGTGTTCCCACTGTTCAATGGAAAGCCGGTGTTTCTCTTTTTGGTGGATAACCTCCGTTTCGATCAATGGAAAACCTTGCAGCCTCTTATCGAACAGGATTTCCGCATCACTGTCGAAGAGATGTATTACGCCATCCTGCCCACGACCACGCAGTATGCCCGCAACGCCCTGTTTTCAGGGCTGCTGCCATCAGAAATTGAAAAGAAGTACCCGAAATGGTGGTTGAATGAAGGCGATGAAGGGACCAAAAACCAATATGAAGGGGAATTGCTGGGCGAGTATCTCACCAGACACGGACACAGGCTTCGCACGTCTTACAATAAGATATTGAACATCACTGCAGGTAAGAAACTGCTGGACAACTTTGCCAACCTGATGACCAACGATTTCAATGTCATCGTATACAATTTTGTAGATATGCTTTCCCATGCCAGGACCGAAATGGAGGTGATACGCGAGCTGGCGGAAGACGAACCGGCCTACCGCAGCATTACGGAATCCTGGTTTGAACACAGTCCGCTGCGCGATATGATGCGCTTCCTGGCTGAAAAAGATGTGGAGGTTATTCTGACCACCGACCATGGATCCATCCAGGTGAAAGATCCCGTAAAGGTGATCGGAGATAAAGCCACTAACACCAACCTGCGATACAAAACAGGTCGTTCACTGAGTTATGACAAGAATGAGGTCTTCGAGGTCTCCCGGCCTGAGCAGGCTTTTCTGCCTCGTACCAATGTCAGCAGTCAGTTTATCTTTTGCAGAGGAGATGACTTCTTCGCCTATCCCAATAACTTCAATTACTATGTGAAGTATTACCGCAATACTTTTCAGCACGGTGGCATTTCACTCGAGGAAATGCTGGTGCCCTTTGTCCGTTTGAGAAAGCGATAACCCAATACATTGACCTTATGACGCATCCGGCATCTTTTGGGATCTTGCCCCTTGAAAACCAAGCGTTTTGTTCCGGTGTACACGAGCTTGAAGCGCTGGCTGGACGCATCCTGGCAAGTAGTCAGGGACAGCATATTTTTGCATTGCAGGGTGCTATGGGTGCCGGCAAAACCACCTTTATCAAGGCACTATGTAAAAGTCTAGGGGTTACCGACAATGTTACCAGCCCTACTTTTTCACTGGTAAATGAATACCGGGATATTGTAGGGTCGCCTATATATCACTTTGATTTTTATAGGATTAAAAACATCCAGGAAGTGATGGATATGGGGTATGAGGACTATTTTTTCAGCGGTCATCGCTGTTTTCTGGAATGGCCCGAGCTGATACCGGAACTTTTGCCCACCAGTTTCGTATACATAAAAATAGTTGTACAGGAAGATGAAGTCCGGCAGATAACCTGGGGCATCATGGGCTGATGCTGCCGGGATTTTATTGGTTTAACCTGGAATCATCGCTTATGGACCAAGATACCAAGACCAATGCCATGCTGTCACAGGGTACACGTCTGATGACCCAGCCTGAGATGCTGGAGAAAGGGCGGCAAGCCAGCCAGCTTTTGATCGGTCTTCCCCGGGAGACCTCCTTCAGTGAGAAACGCATCACCCTGGTCCCCGACGCCGTCCGGTTACTTACCGACACAGGCCATGGCGTGATGATTGAGAACGGGGCAGGGAAGGAAGCCGGCTTTACCGATCACCATTATGCTGAGGCAGGAGCACAGATTGTATACAGCCGCGACGAGGTGTATAAAGCTGAGCTTGTGCTTAAAGTGGCGCCTCCGACTAATGCTGAGATCGCCTTGCTTCGGCCCCGACAGGTCATCATATCCTCGCTTAACATCTCCGTCCTTGAACGGGATTTCTTCGTTAAGGTGAGTGCCCGCAAAGCGACAGCCCTGGCCTTTGAATACATCCACGATAGCAGCGGCTCCATCCCCCTGGTGCGCGCCATGAGTGAAATAGCCGGCAATGCAGCCATCTATATCGCCACCCGCTACCTGATCGAAAGGGATAACCAGGTTGGCGTGATGCTGGGTGGCTTCTCAGGTATACCTCCCACCGAGGTGGTCATCCTTGGTGCTGGCACTGTGGGAGAATATGCCGCCCGTGCTGCCCTGGGCATGGGCGCTCAGGTGAAGATCTTCGACAATTCCCTCTATAAGTTGAGACGAATACAGACCAGTTTGCAGAACAGGGTGTTTACATCCATTATCGACCCCCGTGTCCTGCGCAAAGTCCTCGAAACAGCCGATGTCGTCATCGGTGCCGTGCATGCCACGGAAGGACGGACACCTTGCTTCATCTCCGAAGACATGGTCAGGGGTATGACAGAGGGTGCAGTTATCATTGACCTGAGCATCGACCATGGCGGATGTGTGGAAACATCAGCCATTACAACACATGAGCAGCCTGTGTTCAGAAAGCATGGCGTTGTCCATTATTGTGTGCCAAATATACCATCTATGGTCTCCCAGACTGCTTCCCAGGCACTTAGTAACTTCTTCTGTCCGCTGCTCCTCCAGATTGGCGATGCCGGGGGGATGGAAAACCTATTAAGACAGGATGATGATCTGCGTAAAGGGGTTTACCTCTTCAATGGTTCAGCTACCAACCGCTTCATCGCCGATTATTATGAGCTTCCCTTTCAGGATATTGGGTTGCTGATGGCTGCTTTTCGGTAAGACAGGCCAACAGGATATCAAATTAAAAGCCCGGACCTGCAGGATCCGGGCTTTTTCTATCATGGTGTGTGATACTTACTCTACCCTGGCGTTCGGATTCCTTGCTTTTTCCATTTGATAGGAGGTCATCATCTTGGATGTGGTAGGCTGAACGATGACGACATCATAGGTATAGCTGTTAGGATTACCGGTGAGGCCGGAGACAGTCACAGTGTATTTTACATCACCAGGACCGCTGGTATTGATGTTGTCAGGTTCCCAGACAATCGTGTTGTCACCGGCGCCTACTGTGGTCTTATCAATCACATCGACCGTAACATTGGCGCCGCTGGCATCTTTCATGCTCACACTAGCATTGGTGAAGTTGACATTGGGCTTACTGAATGACCAGCGGTCAAAAACCAGGGGTGCAGGGAAATATCCCTTGGCAGGATAGGCGATGAATTCCGGTGTCCCTGCCGGGGCACTGGGCAGCCAATCCCAAATCCACAGTGCATTGGTGTTGGGGGTGGATCCTTCACCGATGGCATTGGCCTGGGAATAAAGGATCCAGCGACGGTGACCTACCGGTTTGTTGTTCGCTCCGAAATCGTCAATGTAGGCAGAGACAGCATTGACAGAGTGGAAACCGATAGCAATGTTGGATTTCCCTGCTGCCTCTTCACCGTTGGCTGTAAAGCAGGTCCATGAGGCCGGAGGATAGTGGCTGATGGTATTGTTGGCCTTGAACATCAGAGCAGCCTCCTGGCACTTGGCACTGTATTCCTGCTTCATGACGATATTGTCATGCACCCCTACCAGCCTTCTGAAATAATTCACCCTGCGGGTGACCTTTTCATAGGTGATCTGGGTGATGGTCCCGGCATTGCAACCGGCAACACTGCCTGTCCAACCCACATCACTATGCTCTGTTCCAAGGTAGTTGTCTTTGAAATCCTGAATAATCTTTTGCCTGTCAATCTCGGTATCTCCTACAACTGATGCCATGGTGGAGGCAAAGTCAAGGCCGGCATTGGCTACCACAAAAGCATGCCCTTTGGAAACGCCTTTGGCAACACCTTTTTCATCGATGGTGAGAACGGCTGTGTTGTTTGATTTCCATTCCACTTCGCTGGTAACATCCTCATTGGTGCCATCCAGGAAATAGGCGATAGCCGTAAATTGCTGTGTGGCACCTGGAAGAAGGAAAGCCGATGTCGGCGTGATCTCAAGATAGTCAAGGTCTTCCAGGATGAGAGATTCCTCTTTCTGGCAAGCATAGAAGGCGATCATGGTAAGCACCAGGGTTGCCAGGAGGGCCGCAATACGCATTTTCATAGGAGTTGGTTTTTGATTTTGCCTGCTTGGATCTCGTGAAAAATCCGTCTCAAATTTACAATAATTATGCATGCCTTCGCAAAACCTCTTTTCGGATCAGGCTTAATTCACGGCCGGTCTGCCCGGCAATGGAAGTGTTTTCTTCTGCCCTCCGGATAAGGTAGGGCATTACGGATTTGACAGGGCCGTAAGGCATATATTTGGCCACATTGTAGCCTTCATGGGCCAGATTGAAGCTGATATGGTCGCTCATGCCGTATAACTGGGCAAACCAGATGCGCTTGTCATCCCTGGCCAGCCCTTTCTGGTCGATCAACTCAGCCAGGAGGGCTGAACTGGCTTCATTATGGGTCCCGTTGAAAATGCTGATGTTTTCAATGTGATCCATCGTATACCGCAAGGCATCATCATAGTCACGGTCCGTGGCAGCCTTATCGGGCTGGATGGGATCAGGGTAGCCCCGCTCAGCAGCCCTTTTGCGCTCTTTTTCCATATACGCACCCCTGACGAACTTCACCCCATAATAATAGCCCCCTTCAACAGCGGCCTGGTGGGCACGCTTCAGGTAGGCGAGGCGGTCGTGTCGGTACATCTGCAAGGTATTGAAGACGATGGCCTGCTCAAGGTTATACTTCAACATCATACTTGTCACAACCTCATCAAGGTAATCCTGATACCAACTGTCCTCAGCATCAATCAGGATAGGCAGGTGCACCGCGGCAGCCGCCTTGCATAAGGTGTCAACGTAGTCTTCAAATTGTTGTTTGATATGTACTTCCTTCTCGCTCAATGTTTTGCCCTGGCTGATCTTTTCCAGCACGGCCGGGGGTGCAAACGCGGTGGGTTTAAACACAGCAAAGGGTACATTCTCATCAGTGGCAGCATGTTGAATGGAGCGCAGCACTTCTTCGAGCACCATGCGGGCATGGCGACCATCTTCAGAGCCCTCAACGCTATAGTCTAATATGGCCTTGACACCGTATTGCTCCAGCCTTCTTACATAAGGTTCACAGGCCTCAATGGTCTCCCCTCCCACAAAGTGTTTGTAAATAGTGGGCTTGACGGCCCAATTGATAGGCAAACGCAGCTGCAGCGCCAGATTTGTAATCACCTTGCCGGCCCTTACCAGGCCCGGATATGACATGACCTGGAACAAAAGCCGGGCACGCTGCAATTCACGATCGCTCTTCATGCCAAAAGCAATGGCCGTGTCTTCAAATAACGCAGTATGGGGCATAATACCTTTGTTGATAAGAACTTTCTATTCCCAGCCAGAAGCAAGGATGTCCACCAGGTGGATGGTTTTCAGCGGGAGGTTGTGCTTGTTGATGTACCCCTCCAGGTGCATCAGGCAGCTGATATCGGTGGATGTGATGTAGGACGCACCGGTATCCAGTGCATTCTGGATTTTCTGTTCTGCCATGGCTGTAGAGATACCTTCATGCTTGACGGAAAAAGTACCACCAAAACCACAACATACATCTGCATCTTTCATCTCCACAATTTCCAAGCCTTTTACGTTGGAAAGCAGAACCCTGGGCTCATCTTTGATCCCGTATTCCCGCAAGGCGGCACAGGAATCATGATAGGTAACTTTGTGCTCGAACACTGCGTCTACCTGTGTGATCTTTAATATATTAACCAGAAAATCAGAGAATTCGTAGATGTTCCTCTTAAGCTGGCGGTATTCGTTGTGAAGGGCACTGTTGTAAAAAAGTTCGTCGTAGTAGTTACGCACCATCCCCACACAGGAAGCAGATGGCGATACAACATAGCGGTCGTTGGGGAAATCACGGATGAATTTCTCTCCCATGGCCTTGGCTTCGTCCCAGAATCCGGCATTAAAGGCTACCTGCCCACAGCATGTCTGGTTGGGATTGTAATGTACCCCAATTCCCAGCTTCTCCAGTATCCGCACCATATTCATGCCGGTCTGGGGATACAGCTGATCAATATAACAGGGAATGAAAATATCAACGATCATGGCATGGACTTCTACCTTACAAAAGTATTAAAATGGCCGATGCAATGCGGCCCACTACTGAAATCTTTAAAAGCTTCACCGCTTTTAACAGTTCTTAACATAATTATCAGATTTTCATGAACAATAAGGCCCCTGCATTGTTCGTTTTACATACATAGTTTCCCGGGGATACAGGCGTTTCCTTCCCTAAACTACGGCAGAGTTGATCTACAAAGTCCTGTATCTCCGGGAAATTTTTTTACCCTCCCCACATCACTTATTTATACTTTACAATGAGTTCGAATCCGGCTATCGGCCATGACGATGCATTTTTTCTCTTTGAATTAATCAATCTTCGTGGTATTTTGTTGTTTATTTATGTATATTTATAAATTCTCAGATAATAATTAGTATTGATTGCAATAAAATGCAAATTAGTGCTTTAGCGTTATTTGAGAAAGAAATCTATGGGTTAACCAGATCCGGAAGATGTATCATTAACATAAAACCAACTTAAAAATGGAAAACTCGAAGAACGAAGGGAAATGCCCGGTGACCGGTGCCACAACTGCACACGCCAAAAGTGGCAGAGGTACAAGAAACCGTGATTGGTGGCCCAATCAGCTAAATCTGAGTATCCTGCGTCAGCATTCAAGCTTGTCTAACCCCATGGACGATCAGTTTGATTATGCTGAGGAGTTCAGGAGCCTGGACTTCGCAGCCTTGAAGAAGGATCTGCACGACCTGATGACCGATTCCCAGGATTGGTGGCCGGCCGATTTTGGCCATTACGGTCCATTTTTCATCCGTATGGCATGGCATAGTGCCGGGACCTACCGGAGCGGAGACGGACGTGGGGGTGCCAATACTGGTGCGCAGCGGTTTGCTCCCCTGAACAGCTGGCCGGATAATGCCAACCTCGACAAAGCCAGGCGACTCCTATGGCCTGTGAAACAAAAGTATGGTCGCAAGATATCCTGGGCCGACCTGATGATTCTCGCCGGTAATGTGGCGTTGGAATCGATGGGTTTCAAGACCTTTGGGTTTGGTGGTGGCCGCGAAGATATCTGGGAACCACTGGAAGATATCTATTGGGGATCCGAAAGCAAATGGCTGGATGACAAGACGCGATACAGCGGAGAGCGTGACCTTGAAAATCCTCTGGCTGCTGTGCAGATGGGACTGATCTATGTCAACCCTGAGGGACCGGGTGGCAACCCGGATCCACTGGCAGCAGCACATGATATCCGGGAAACCTTCGCCCGCATGGCCATGAATGACGAAGAGACCGTGGCTTTGATCGCGGGTGGACATACCTTTGGTAAATCTCATGGCGCTGGTGATCCTGCCCTGGTGGGGCCTGAGCCTGAGGCGGCTGAGATTGAAGAGCAGGGGCTGGGCTGGAAAAGTAAATTCGGTACCGGGAAGGCTGGCGATACCATTACGGGTGGACCCGAATTGACATGGACCAAAACGCCTGCACGTTGGAGCAATGACTTCTTCGAACATCTTTTTGGTTATGAGTGGGAGTTGACAAAAAGCCCTGCCGGCGCTTATCAATGGGTTGCCAAAGGAGGAGCCGGTGCCGGTACCATACCTGATGCCCATGATCCCGCTAAGCGCCATGCGCCCGCCATGCTGACGACCGACCTCTCCCTGCGCTTCGACCCGGCTTACGAAAAGATATCCCGGCGTTTTTACGAAAATCCGGACCAGTTTGCCGACGCCTTTGCAAGGGCCTGGTTCAAGCTGACGCACCGTGATATGGGGCCACGCGCCCGTTACCTGGGCCCGGAAGTGCCTGCAGAAGTCCTGATCTGGCAGGATCCTGTTCCGGCAGCTGACCATCCTCTTGTCAATGACCAGGATATAGCCCTGTTAAAATCCAAAATCCTGGGATCCGGCCTCAGCATTGCACAGCTGGTGGTCACAGCCTGGGCCTCGGCCGCTACCTTCAGGGGTTCTGATATGCGCGGAGGTGCCAATGGGGCCAGGATCAGACTGGCACCGCAAAAAGACTGGCCCGTGAACAATCCGGATCAATTGGCCAGGGTTTTGCAGGTTTTAGGCAGCATACAGCAGGAATTTAACCAGGCTCAATCAGGAGGGAAGAAGGTCTCTATGGCTGATCTTATCGTTCTGGCCGGCACTGCCGCTGTCGAGAAAGCAGCCAGGGATGCCGGTTTTGCACATGAGGTGCCTTTTATTCCGGGACGGACAGATGCTACGCAGGAGCAAACAGATGTTGCCTCCTTTGAAGTGATGGAACCTGTTGCCGACGGCTTCCGCAACTACCTGAAAAAGAGGATGGCTGTATGTGCCGAAGAAATGCTGGTGGATAAGGCCCAGCTGCTAAGGCTCACAGCACCCGAAATGACCGTACTGCTCGGCGGTATGCGTGTCCTGAACGCCAATTACGACCATTCCATACACGGCGTCCTGACTGAACGTCCGGAAGTCCTTACCAACGATTTCTTCGTTAACCTGCTCGATATGCGCACGGAATGGAAGCCCACCTCTGAGCACCGCCAGGAATTTGAGGGTCGTGACCGCAAAACGGGTGCAATCAGATGGACGGCTACCCGCGTAGACCTGATCTTTGGCTCTAATTCCGAATTAAGGGCCCTGGCTGAAGTATATGCCAGCGCTGATGCCGGGGAGAAATTTGTGAAGGACTTTATTGCCGCCTGGACCAAGGTGATGAACCTGGACAGGTTTGATCTGGCATAACAGCAGTTTGGTTTTGAAGGTCGCTTGCAACTCATAAAAAAACCCCGGAAGAGGTAGCATCTTATGCCTTTTCCGGGTTTTATAATGTGGATCGCGACAAGGCATGATCCGCAACTACGCGTCAACTATTACTTCCTTAAGCTGGCTTTCGTAAAGATGTGGTCGGGAATGACAGCATCAAACTGGATGCTCCGGATGTTAAATTCTGTGCCATCTCCTTGCTTGAGCATATCTTTGTACAGCATTGTCATCGGGAACCACCTGCCTTGAATTTGTTTTATATTGCTCATCTCCAGTTTTTTGAGAAGCTTTCCTCCCTTTGCGTACAATTCCTGTTTTAATGGAACATAGCGTACAGCATCCACCCATAGCTTCTGGCTATGGTATGCAAGATCCGCTGTCTTGGCTGTGAGCTCCAGGATGACCACCGCCTGGCCGTTTATTTCTCCGCGGCCACTGATAACTGCAGTGTACATCTCGCTGAGGCTGCGGTCATCCATCATGTCCTCATAACTCAGGTCGCTGCCCATCACCGATTGCCGCAGCATATGCCCGCTCAACTGAATGGTGCGATCTGTGCCGGGATCATAGATCCAGAGCTGCTTATCCAGCTTGAGCATTTTCGTGCCTTTGTCTGAAGCAGGAGCAAGATACTCCGTAAACGATTTCTGATTTCCTTCGGCATAGCTCCGTGAGGAAATGGTGCGGCTGCCACGCCGGCTGTGGATGGTCATGTCCGACTCAAAAACGCGGTTGCGGCTGGAGAGGTTGGCATCGACCCGTTGCAGTATGGTTGCGGCATCCTGTGCTGCCAGCACAGGTGTCAGAAATATAACGAATATCATTATCAGAGATCTCATCTTTGTACAGGATTTAAGATTAGGTTTCTTTAACAACTGTCTGAATTAAAGTTAGTTATGTGATGATTGAGGTAGCCTATGCCTCTAATTCTTTAAACAGGCTGGAAGTCTGGCGTTTGAAGATTCCGATGCCGGATAGCAGCGTCCCAAGAACGGTGGATAACACACCCGGAATGAATCCCAGGTAGAAATCGACCGGGGTGATGCGTGCCCGTATTTCACCCGGCATCATCAGGCTTGCGCCCTGCATCATGCCGGAAATATCGATCCCATATGTCTGAATCAGCCAGGCAAAGAACAAGCCCAGGATCGTACCCATGACCGAGCCTGCCAGTCCGATCAGAATGGATTCATAGATCATGGTTTTATATACATGTAGCTTTGTTTCACCTATGGCCAGCCGGACACCTACCTCCCCATATCGACGTAAACCTCCCAACAGTCCTGCATTCCATAGAACCAGCGACATGGCCATGATGAAAATCAGGGAGACGTAACCCGACCATACTTTCGACATGTTAACATATTGTCCCATATGGCCCTGTTGACTGAGGGCATGCATGACCGGACTGAATTCTCCATCCCCGCTGCCCGGCGGCGGTACGAAACCGGCTGACAGCTTCCGGGCCTGGTCGTCATCATAGAATCCGGTATGGAAGAAGCCCAGGATCTCACTGCTGGCATTCTCCATATCCAGGGCAGCCCTGACATCTTCCAGATCGGCGATCATACTGCCCCGGTCAAGGGCTTCCACGCCAAAGACCAGGGTGCCGGACAGGATGAAATTGTGGAACGACATGCTGCCATACATCGTCGATCCGAGCAAGGTCATGGTATCCCCCGGTTCCAGACCCAACCGGAGTGCGAAAGCATCGCTGATCAGCACTTCCCCGGCCCTTTGCGGCATAGCTCCCCTGGCAATGGAGGATGCCAGCCCGTGTTTCACGACCTCGTCCTTCCTTTCACCCAACAAGCGCATGCCCATCCCCATCACGGGCCCCTGTGACTGCGTTTCTCCTTGTGCATCAGGAATATCCACCAAACCACCGAAGGTAATACGTTCCGACCACGTCAGACCAGGATATTCACGTTCCAGGAAGGACATGATCTCATCCGATCCTGTAAGGGCCAGATCGATGGGCATCTGATGGGCATTTTCAGCATAGGCAGCCGTCATGACCTTCATATGACCATGGTTGAAACGGGCATTGATTTCAATGGCATCGCCCATGAAGCCGTTAATATAGGCGTGCATCAGGACCGTCAGCATCACTCCCAGACTGACTACGATGATGGGTAAGCGACTCCGGCTTTTATCCCGCCATAAGCCTTTAAATATGAATGACATCATTGTAGTTTCCCCCTTAATGCTTCTGTTGGGTTCATCTTCGCGATTTTCCTGGCTGGTAGGTAACTCACAATAATTGTTGTGATGAAAACCAGCATTATCGTGCTCAATATCAGTCCGATAGTATATATCGGATAAAGGGTCTGGGCAATGGACATACCAAATTCGCTGACATCAACGGGCATCGTCCAGCCGGCCCTGGCCTGCCATGCCAGGAAAGGAAGACCATATGCCGTGGCCAGTAACGCTGCCAGTACCGCATGCATACTGCCCTCCACCGTAAAAAGCCCCACTACCTCCTGACGTGTATAACCCAGTGCTATGTATGTTCCAATTTCTTTCTGACGCCTGAAAATGGATAGCACCTGGGTGTCAAAAATGGCCAGCATGGCGAGCAGCAGCAGGATCAGGTAAATGATAGACTGCCCGGTGGATTTGGCTTTGATCACATCATCTACCTGCTTTGTCAGCACTGATTTAGTCTTCAGAACCCATCCTTCCACTGCTGCCCTTTCCCTGTCCGGATCCCTGAAGCTCAGAATAGTGGCCTCTCCCGGCAATGACATCATTTCCTGCAGACGCTCAAGGGAGAGATACACCTGCCCCTGATCTATCGCAGGTACAGTTGAAGTAAATATCTCGCAGATTTCCAAATCCGTGGCGTCAAAAGTGCCACGCTTATCGCGCCAGCGCAGGGTAACGATGTCTCCCTTCTCCAAACCCATATTGTGGGCCATCAGATACCCTATCATGGCAGGTATGGCCTGAACTCCTGAATCCAGACATGAGGTGGGCAACTGAAAAAGGCTTTGGTTCGGATCAATCCCCCTGATGATCACCTGCTGCAAACGGCCTTCCGGGTACAAACTCCCCTGAGCCAAAAGTTGGGGGACCATGTCACCTTGTTGAACTTCTCCGGCGAATTCATCCGGAATAGGCGCGTGGCTGTCACCAAGGCTGAGTGGATCATAAGGATCATAAGCAGCCTGCCAGTATTGGCCTCCGCCTATCTGCCACTCAGTCATATCCTTTTTTGCCTGGTGATCCCAGCCTGTCATGATGCCTTTCAACCAAATGATGATCACAAACGAGAATGAAAGTACCAGAACACTCAGCCATGTCCTGAGTCCGGCGCCCAGCAGGTTGCGCAGGGCCAGTGTAAATGCGGTTCTCATAACGATGCTGTTTCAGGTTCAAGGATCTCTTCTTTGTCTACCCTGCCATCTTTCAGGTATATCTTGCGGCGCAGGTAAGAGATGACTTTCTCATCATGGGTGGCGAAGAGAAATGTGGTGTTGAGCTCTTTGTTCAACTGGACCATGGTCTGTAGTATATGGTGGGAGTTGGCCGCATCGAGGTTGGCCGTTGGTTCGTCGGCCAACACCAGGGAAGGGCGTTTTACCATGGCGCGGGCGATGGCCACACGCTGGCACTCGCCGCCGGAGAGCTGCGGAGGTTTGGAACGTGCTTTGTCAGTCAGGCCTACCCATTCCAGTGCATCCATCACCATCTGATGACGCTCTGTGCGTGGGGTCTTTAATAAGAGGAGCGGGAATGCCACGTTTTCATAAACCGTATGAACGGCCAGCAGGTTGTAGCTCTGAAAGATAAAGCCAAGGTTGACCTTGCGTAGCCGGGCAGCCTCCCGGGCGGTCAGCCTGCCAATGGAATGACCGAGCACCTCGACCTGGCCTTCTGTAGGTGTGTCCAACGAACCGATGATGTTCAGCAAGGTGGTTTTTCCGGATCCACTGGGGCCGATCAGGCCTGCAAACTCTCCCCGTCCAAAGCGTAAGTGGATGCCATCCAGGGCAGTGAACTCCCCTTTTCCCATTGGAAAGCGCTTGATCAGACCCTGTGTCTGAATGATGGTTTCGTTTTTCATAAAAATGGTCTCAATATTTGATCAATGATGATAGACGAGCATGCATTGTAATCCTCTTCCTGCGAAAACTGCGCCGCCATCCTGTTGGGTGGGAAGCAGGTATTCCGTTGGGTTCCAGTAGGCCATCAGGTGAATGGCCCATTGGTCATACTTTCGGTTGATATTGATAAATGCGTAACTGTGTTGCGACTTCCAGTCATGGAAGACCATGGTTTGAACCTGGTCGAGAAGACTCAATGGATAGGATAAGGAAATACCACTGAACACCAGCGATTGTTGGAAGGACGCCTTGGTGTCGAACATGCTGGCGATGAGGTTTTCGTTTAGGACATGCAGACCGTTCCCCAATGAAAAAGTATAGTCTACCCCGAGGGTCAGCAACACCTGATTGCGCAGGACGCCCAGGGGGGCGGCTGCGTGCGTCCAGCTGGACTCCAGCCATAGTCCGGCCACCGCGTCCCATTTCGCATCCAGGCCAAGCCGGTATTCCGGGTATTCTTTTTTGTGATTGACAGCCAGTGTGTTATCCTGAGGATCTGCCATGCGCCAATGGGTGGTAAGGCCGAACTCTCCGCCGGGCAGTGGGTGCTGAAACCGCCCTCCGATTTCCGGGATCTTGCTTGCACTGGGGGCCCACTCCCAGGATTTTGGGGATGAGGAGGGCCATAATGTCCATAACCATAGGTTTGCATTGTTCAACCAGTAATAGCGCCCCATCAGGCCCCAGACGCCATCGGTCATTTGCAGCGGATCCCGGGGATCGATACGGTCGAACCACATCAGTGGCCTGAGCATGACCGCCGATCCGAAGCTGATCTTCTGCAATCCAAGCTGGAGTTCGGCCTGATCCCAGGCGTAACGCGCCCAGGCCCGGTAGGGTTTCAGCCGCCCGTCGATGCTGATACTGTCGCAGCAGCGCCCCGCCGCAGAAGCATAGGCGTTGGCCGATAATTCAAGATCAATACGATGATGTGGTTTCTTGTATTCATACCGCAAAGCAGGAAGGTACCTCAGACCCGCTTCCATTGGCAGCACCTGTTGAGTTCTATAGCCCATCCATCCTGTGATCTGCCCGCTCCACAAAAGGGTATCTCCTGATTGCGCGGCCAAAGGCAAAAAGAAGAGAAATAGCGACCAAATGACGGATGCGGTGCGCATGGGAAAGCTATGTGTCAGGGCTGATGTGGAGCGCAGATGCCGAAGGTCAGAAGACGCGTCATTTCCATCACGACCTTCTCTGCTGATCCTAAAAGCTGCAGCAGATAAGGGTCGTTCAAATGATCGGTGAACCGCTGTGTCATGTACAGGAGGAATTGGGGATCAAAATCATCCCGGAAGATTCCTTGCCGCTGTGCCTGCCGGAAATCCTCCATGATGACCTGCCAGGTGGCCGCCGTCTTTTCTTCAATATGGGCCTTCAGACCTGTATCGCGGTCATTATAGAAATCACGCAGAAATTCGGGGCTAATACCATGGACCGACTCAGCCTTCATCTTCAGCATGTGTTCAACTTTTTCCCTTGGACTGAGATCGGAGCTCAGGATATCTCTGAATTTTCGAAGGCCTTCGTCTATCTGGATGTCGTAAACGGTCCTTGCCAGGCTCAGTTTATCGGGAAAATGCCGGTAAAACGTCATCTTGCTTACCCTTGCTTCGCGGCATATTTCTTCGATGCTGACCCGCCTGAAACCATGCTTCCAGAACAGGCGATGCGCAGTTTCCATAATGGCACGTTGCTTCTCGTTGATGATACTGTTGTACATAATGTAGACTAAATCCGGACAAATATACAAATAACGTAACAATTTTCCATACATTGTTATAAGATAAATAAAAAAACCACCGCACTCAGGATGAGGCGGTGGTTTGGGAATTCAGGAACAGCCCTTGGTAAGTATTCCTGAAAAGATTTTAACCTTAGGGAGTTACATAATCATACTCCATGATTTCGGATGGTTTGAACACGGTCATGTTCTTGGAAACCATAAGGTCATAGATCATGGCATTGCCACCGAACAGAAGTGATTTGGCGTCATAGCCCAGAAGGCGCAGGTAAGCAGCCAGGAAGGAGCTGGTTTGGCCGGTATAGCAATACAGTACAATGGGTTTGTTGGTCGGTAGGGTTTTGAGATCTGCAGCCAGTTTCATGCTTTCTTTGGGCGTATACTGCATGGCACCGGGGATATGACCGGGATCAGCGTACTGTGCAGCAGGCCAGTAATTTACGATGTAGTACCCTGCCAGGTTGCCAAAAACGGCAGTATTGGCCACGCGTGCCGGAGTATAACCTTCGGTCAGAAGGGCCGCTACACGGGCTTCCAGGATTTCTTTACCTGTGGTCTTTCCGGTGCTGAGTGTGGGTAGATTGCCTTTGGCAGCCTTGTCAGTGGGTGTTGTCACAAACTGTGAAGCATAGGCATTGCCATTGGCGATGGCGTTGTTCCATGGCCCGGCGAAGGTGCTGTTCCAGGAGCACATACCCCATTTGAGTGACCATACCTTGTCATAACCCATGATTCTCATCAGAGAGGTAGCAAAGGCTGATGTTTGTCCAGAATAACATACGATGGCTACTTTGGTGTAATTGGCCATGTTCAGTCCTTTAACATGGGTCAGTAGATTCGCAACCGTCACATTAACAGCATTTTCAATATGGCCATTGGCAAAATCTGCGGCATCACGGATATCGATGATGTATGCTTGTCCGGCTGTGTTCAGTGTTTTGAGTTCTGAAGCGGAAATGATGGAGGGCATATCGGTGGCCACGTAGTCTTTTCCGTAGGGTGAGTTGGTGGATTCCAGATATTGCACAAGAACCTCTGACTCATTAATAACGACTGGTTCTTCAGTCTCATCCTTTTTACAGGAACTAACGAAGATGAAGGCAAACAGGATGCCAAGTAGAAACAGGTTTCTGGTTTTCATGTTGTTGATTTGATTTGGTTTGACTTATTCAGGATTAACGGATTATTTATTGAACCAGGATGCCGGAAGCTTGCCATCAACTGTGATCGGCCCTGTGGCACCTACCTCCCATGCCAGCAGGTTATCCATAAACAGGTAAAGATCTTTGTTGACGAGTGTCCCGTTCTCATTCCTTATGTGGCATTCAGAAGCGCAGGAAGCGCCCGGGGCAACATCGGTTCTGGAAGTCCAGCGCAGTATGTTGTGAGGGGTGGTATAATTATAGGTAGGGAAGGCATCGAAGTTGGCGTACTGCATGATGCCATACTCACGCCAGTTGTCTGGTGCAGCCAGGGTGCGGCGAACGAGGGCAAAGTTGTAAGCGGGGAAGATATCAGGCAAGGGATTGACGGCGATCTTGAAATCCATATAAGCCGGAATTCTCGCACCTGAACCATGGATGTGGCAACTGCCGCAGTTATTGTAATCCTGTGAATGGCAGACCTGGCAATTGAAATCATCGTAATGCACAGAATGGTAGGTATTGCTGTTCTGCAACCCTGTATGACAGGTCGTACATTTGGGCAGCTTGCTGTATGCATAGCGTTGCTCTACTTTTTGCCCGTCACCATGCAATTCGGCACCCCTATGACAGTCGCCGCACTTGAACTGCTGGCTGGTGAGATGGACATCCGGACGTGTACCCGCGCCTACACCCATATAGGCATGCCCACCCCTGGATGTATGACAGGCCACACAAACGGTAACCATATCAGGTGTTTTATTGAAATTATGCCCGCTTGCCAGACCGCCACCGGCGATAGGAGGGCGAACAATATGACAGTTGCCGCAGGTACCGTGACAGGTGGCACAATTCTTATTGTATCCTTCAATCTGGTGTTCAGGCAGGTATTTGAAATAATCAACACTGCCGAAACCACTGCGCATCGCCACCTTGCGCATCTGGCCAGTGCCGTTGTGTATGCTGGTCTTAAAATTGCTCACGATCGACTGGTGACATGCACCGCATTTGTCGGCATATTGTGAAGAGGGATGTTTGATGAAATCACCGGAATGGGCCAGCGCCTTGTCACCGGTATTGTCAACTCCGTTGTGACATCCCGTGCAGCCAACACTATAGTGGGAGGATTCTTTAAATGCTTTGTATCCTTCACCCCCCATAAAAACGCGGTCGTAAGGTTCGTAATGTGGAGCTTCGCCGCCGCAACCTCCGGCTGGAGGCGTGGTGTCGGGAGAGTAAACAGCCTGTAAATGTGCATAATCCGTATGACAACCTTCACAGGAGGCCGTGGTGATCTTCTCCGGCATGGTTGGATGGTCTTTCATGCAACCGGCAAAAAAAACAATCCCTGAAACGAGCAAACCCAATGTCAACTTAACGGCGAAACGTGTGTTCATGGCTACCTATTTAGAATCTTACATTCGAGATGTGAAATTCATGGTTTTCTTCGACCTGGCGCACCATGATTCCATGACATTCACCCCAAATATCCCTGAAGCCAGACAAGAAAAACATTGACATGGATCAAGTTTTCTTCTGATATTTATGTACTTTTGTTAATGTGTTAAAGGATAGATGGTGATGTTTAACAGGGATCAGTTTACCAGCTGTACGATCAGCGGCCACCGTTGCAAGTGCTTTGAGAAGCTCACCGATGATGAGCGGCAGCTACTGGACGAACGCTCAGTTGTGGTGAAATACCGCAAAGGTGAGGTGATCTGCAAGCAGGGCGGATTGGCTGCCAATGTGATGTTCATGGAGAAGGGACTGGCCAAAGTCTATATCGACAATGGCGTGAATACCCTCGTTCTGAAAATCATTCCTGAAGGCAACCTGCTTGGACTATCTTCGGTACGGGAAGACAACAACACTTTCCAGTATTCTGCCATGGCCTACGTCGATTCTGAAGTCAAACAAATCGATATCCACCTCTTCCGCCAGTTGTTAAACCAGAACCCGGCTTTCAGTAAAGAGATCATCGACATATTGGGCGCCAACAGTGCCCAGATCTACGGCCGCTTTTTCTGCCTGACCCATAAACAGTCCTACGGCCGGCTCGCGGATATCCTGCTTTGCCTGTCAGACCGCATATTTAAAAGCCCTGAGTTTGAGCTGCCTCTTTCTCGCAAAGATCTTGCCGAGTTGTCGGGTATGAGCCCGGAGACGGTGACGCGTATGCTGCAGAAATTCAACGAAGAAGGCCTGATTGAACTGAAAGGGAAGAACTTCAAAATACTTCAGTACGAGCGCCTGAAGAAAATCTCGGAAACGGGATAAGCCTACCGCAAATTTCATTGTTAAGGTGACCTGTGCGCCACCTTTTTTTTGGATCAAAACCCAATTCAATCTTTCTTTTCCGGCACTTTTTCGTTGAAGATATAGATCAGACGAAATGTGATAAAATTATTGTACTGATCTCTGACCGTATTGATTTTTGGAAATTCCCTGGTTCTGATCTTAGCCAGAGAATACGTATAACGCAGATTGAAATGGAAGCGATCATGCAGCCGGAAGCGGAGATCCCCCATCCAGGCCACATCGTTACGGCGGTAGGGACCATCAAGGGTGGTTGTAGCAACCCGCTGCCCATGCTCGGCTTCTTTAACCCTGACCAGGCGCCCCCAGCTCAGCCCCATGCCCGCAGTGATAATGTCCTTATCGGTATAATGCAGCAGCACAGGTACATCCACATAGTTCAACTGCAGCCGGTATGATCCACTCAGGCTGTCATTGAATCGCGGTCGCTGGTAACTGCCCCGCTGACTGAAGTTGTTCTCCAGACTCACTGTAAAATTGTTTCCCAGAGGAATGATGGCAGCCGCCCCTGCCGTCCATCCGAACTTATGAAAACCATATACCTCATCCCCATCCACCTGACTGAGATTAATCCCCCCCAACACAGCCCCCCGGATAACCTGGGCCTGACTTACGCTGGATGAGAGCAATATTAGGAGGATTGTGATGTGTATGTGTTTCATTGTAAGATAATTACGAATTACGAATTACGAATTACGAATGGTGATGAATGGTCAATTACGAATTACGAATGGTGATGAATGGTCACTTACGAATTATTTTGGATTGCGGATTTTTGACTTCATGGTGATTTGAATGGCGCTGATGATTCTGCAAAGCTCCTCGGCATCTTCTATTAATGAGATTGCATCAGGTGCTGATAAATAGTCAACCTCCTTCAGCAGTTTAACCCAGTATATCGTTTCCCTGGCTTCTTTGTAAGAAATCCCTACCTTGAAAAGGAAGTCTTTCCCTGAATGACTTCCAATAGCCTCTTCAATATTTGCTCCAATGGATGTTCCTGATCTAAGCAATTGCCTGGACAGAACAAATTCCTTGTTGTTTTCAATGAGGGTCTGGTAAGTACGAACAACTTTCACTGCAAAAGCAAAGGCCTTCTCCTGAACAACGTTCTCTCTTTTCATTCGTAATTCGTAATTCGTAATTCGTAATTATTTGATTTTTAATTTCTAAGCTGTTCCCTCCCTCGCCTGCTTCATCGACAACTGTATTCTTTTCCTGCCGGTGTCGACAACCAGGACCTTGACGAGCACCTGCTGGTTCAGACGTACAGCTTCGTTGGGGTCTTTGATATAGTGGTCTGACAGCTCGCTGATATGGACTAGTCCATCCTGGTGAACGCCGACATCCACAAACGCGCCGAAAGCGGTAATATTGGTGACGATACCGGGCAGGAGCATTCCGGGTTTTAGGTCTTCGATGCTGTGAACATTGCGGTCGAATTCGAAGCGGGAGAATTGTTTCCTGGGATCGCGGCCCGGCCGCGCCAGCTCCTGCAGGATATCCATGATGGTCGGGAGGCCGGCCTGATCAGTGATGTATTTCTCGGGCTCAATGCGTTCACGCAGCTTTTCGTCGCGGAGCAGGTCAGCGATGTCACACCCCAGGTCAGTGGCCATCTTTTCGACAATGGGATAGCTCTCGGGATGTACGGCACTGGCATCCAGGGGATGGTCCCCTTCCCGGATGCGCAGAAAGCCCGCCGCCTGTTCGAAAGCCCTGGCCCCGAAGCGTGGCACTTCCTGCAATTGCCGCCGGTTCCTGAAGGGGCCGTTGGCATCACGGTAAGCGATGATATTGGAGGCCAGCGTGGGCCCTACGCCTGAGACATAGCTCAGGAGCTGACGTGAAGCCAGGTTGACTTCCACCCCAACAGCATTGACACAACTTCCGACTTCTTCTTCCAGGCTGCTGCGCAACATGGTCTGGTCCACATCATGCTGGTATTGTCCAACTCCGATGGACTTGGGGTCAATTTTAACCAGCTCTGCCAGGGGATCCATGAGCCGGCGCCCGATGCTGACGGCACCCCGGACCGTGACATCGTAATCGGGAAACTCTTCCCGGGCAATATCGGAGGCCGAATAGATGGAGGCTCCGCTTTCGTTGACCATGATCGCCGTCAGGTCTTTGTTGAAGGGGATGCGCCGGATAAAATCCTCTGTTTCACGGCTGGCTGTGCCGTTTCCGATGGCAATGGCCTCAATCTTATAAGCATCCACAAGCTGCAGGATCTTATGCATGGCTTGCCGGAACTCCCGTTTTGGCGGATGTGGATAGATCGTCTCATTGTGCACCAGCCTGCCCTGCCTGTCGAGGCAAACGACCTTGCAACCCGTGCGGTAGCCCGGATCGATGGCCAATACGTTTTTGGCGCCCATCGGGGCCGCCATCAGCAATTGGCGTAGGTTGGAGGCGAAGACACGCACTGCTTTCAGGTCTGCACGTTCGCGCGTCCATTGCCGCATCTCAGTCTCCAGACTGGGCTGCAACAGCCGCGCCCAGGCATCTGTCATGGCCATGCGAACCTGGGCGGCGGCTTCGGTCTTGTTGCGGATGAGGATCTTTTCCATGAGAGTAAGCACCTGGTCTTCGGGAGGACTGATATGCAGCCTGAGCAGCCCTTCGTTTTCGCCTCGCAGAACGGCCAGCACACGGTGCGAAGGTGCACGCTGCAATGGCTCGCTGTATTGAAAATAGTCGCGGAATTTCTGGGCTTCTTCTTCCTTTCCCCTGGCACAGCGGCTGGAGAAGATGCCGTGGCGAATGAAGAGGTTGCGCAGGCCCGCACGGATACGGGCATCTTCAGTGATCCATTCGGCGATGATGTCACGGGCACCTGCCAAAGCCGCTTCCTCATCAGGAACATCCTGATCCGGTTTGACGAAGTACCTGGCTCTGAGCCGGATATCGATGTCCTGCTGGCTCATCAGGATGCGGGCCAGAGGCTCCAGTCCACGTTCCCTGGCCACTGTGGCACGGGTGCGCCGCCTGGGTTTGAAGGGCAGGTAAAGATCTTCCAGCTCGCTCAGATCTTGCGCTTTACGAATGGACGCCTCCAGCTCAGGCGTCAGATTACCTTGTCCGGCAATCGTCTCCAGGATGAAGACCCGGCGCTTTTCCAGCTCCCGCAGCTTACCGGCAAGATCCCTGATCTCACGGATCTGCACTTCGTCCAGACCTCCTGTCATCTCCTTACGGTAGCGGGCAATGAAAGGGATGGTGGCCCCTTCTCCCAGCAACTGCAGGGTGTTGGAGACCTGCCTGCCCGCGATCTGTAACTGTGCCGAAATAATGGGTACAGGGTCAAAGGCGATGTGCTGTTCTTCCATACGTCTGTCCGGTTCTTCTCCTTGCTCATGCGAAGATACAGCAAAGGGGGCAGATTTCAAGCTGCACGCCAAGCCTGGCATCCACTGACCGGAATACATATGGGAACCTGCTGCTCAGTATATGATGATCTTCATCTTCCTGCTTCCTGCTTCAATTGGAGCAGCAAGAAAATAAACGCCCGCCGGCAGGGAATGCAGGTCCAGCGTCATTTCCTGTACCCCGCTGTCCCAGATGCCGCTAAGGACCTGGTTTCCGTTGGCGGCATACAGGGAAATGCCCATGGGGTGGGGAGGAGGGTTGTCCAGCTGCAGGCGAAGGACGCCATCCGTCGGATTGGGGTACGCCAGGATTCCATAAGGACTGGGGTCACCCTGCCTGGCAGTAATGGTGTCCTGTTGATTATAATGCATTATCTCACAAGGGATGAGGCTATAAGCGCCCCATGTGTCGATGTTGACCCCGAAGGAGATACCTTGCAGCTCGTTGTAAAGGAACATCTTAACCCAATTATGGGGTGGGATCATATTATGCCAGAGTACGGTCATCCTCCAGTCTCCGCTCACAAACAGGTGATGGGTCACCACCAGCAGGGGAGGATACGGGAAACAAGGTATCCAGTCAATCTGACGGAGTGAGTCCAGAAGCCCGGATTGTGATGGCAATGCCTGAAGTAGATACGTGAATGCGGCCGCCTGGTAGTATTTGGCGGAGTCGATCAGGTAAAAACCGTGACCGTTGTAATGGTTGTCTACCGTGATCCAATGAACGATACTGTCGCTCGGGGTCCGCGCTACCAGCCGCATCGTCTGTTGCGGCGCCAGGTTGGTGTCGGTGGAGATCACCACCAGGTAAACAAACTGGCTCGCACATAGTGTTGCGGGTTGGAAGAGGGCATGCATGCCGGTTCCTGACTCGGCCTGCATGTGCACGGTGTCGCCAGGTGGCACATATATCCAGGCTTTGGTTTCAAAGCCTCCTCCGGGGATCAGTACGAAGTGTGTATTGAGCAGGCTGAACTGCAGCGACTGGCATATTGCCAGATACGGGACCAGGATCAGTATCCCGGTCAGGATGGTCTTTTTCATCGTGGGTCATGGTTGGTGGGTGAACCATGGAGTTTTGAAGCAGCTAAGCTAGTGATGAAGCTCGGGTGGTAGCAAGCTTTAATCAGATAAAGGATGGTTTGATCAAGGGAATGTAAAGAGGATGAATGCGTTAGGTTTTGATCTTCATAAGGAACGCCTGATAGCGGCTTATTTTGCGGCTATGATGACCTTATTCTCCCATATTCCCGGAATACTCAGGCATTCAGTGGAGGAAAACCTTTGTGCAGCAAGGTTCTGGATACGTTCAGCCTGCGCATGGCTTGGCTGGTCAAATACCAGTATGTTGAAAATGACCTTTCCGCCTTTCTGACAGCACTTTTGAAGATCATCCCAGAAGACCGGTCCTGAAAATGCTTCCGGAACATGGCGGCCAATGAACAGGTCGACCAGAACCAGGTCATATCCCTCCTGGCAGTGGTTCATGAAGGTAGCCGCATCGTCCTGGATGATTTTCAGCTGCGGTCCTTCCTGCAATGCAAAAAACTGCCTGGCCAGTTCAAGGACCACCGGATCCTTTTCAATGCCTGTGATCATGCAGGGGAGCTTCCATTCAAGATGCAGGATATGCACCGCCGATCCGGCGCCCAGGCCCAGCACCAGGACCCGCGCCGGCGGGTGTTGCCTGACAGCAGCATGTTTCATGGCTTGTCGCAGCACCCGGTGCAGGCCACCGAAGGAATAGTTGGATTCGTTAGAATGAAGAACCTTGCGGCCGTCTGACCAGCTTACTTCGAGCCTGCCACTCAGCGCACTATGGGCTGTTGCGACCGGGATCTCCCTGAAATAGGACAGGTATTTCGCCAGAAATGGATGCATCTGTACTTGTCAGGCAGCAAAGATACGTCCATCTGTGCTGCGCGTAGCGCAAAGAAGATGAATAGGATGTAGACCTCCACTGTTTGGGTCACCTGTGCCCTTAGAATCGCAAAGGGTGCTGCCGGGAGGCCTGCTTTGCACGCTCTGCATTCTCTGCGTGAAACCAAAGGAAAGTCCTTGCCTATTCTTTCGTGATGGCACTGCGGTCATCGCAGACCGTGGGACAGGACTCAAATTGGCCTGCCTTGGTGCTAAATATGATGGATGTCAGATCGTTGCCATTGGCATCTGTCCCTACCACTAAGCCCAGGGGCGCCCCATTATTGTCCTTTGCAAAATACACCCGGAAACCAGCTACACCACTGTTCTGTGCAAATAACCGCCCCATGGCCAGGTATTGCGACCGGTCGATACTGAATCCTTTTACGATAGCATTCGTTACAGGGGCAGTGGAATAAAAATTCCGGAAGTATTGGTTTGCAGTCTGTGCATCAATGGGATCGTAGGATTCAAGAGATTGATTACCAGATGAATAACCTGCATGGTACACGAGTGCGAAAGCAGGAATGAGTGCAAAGAGGAGGGCAATCCTCACGAGAGCACGGCGTTGAATCAGGGTTTTCATAGGAAAGGGTTTAGGTTAGGGCTGCAATGTAGTACATTTTTGCATTATTTTTAACGAGTCTAAATAATTGGACTAAAAAACTTGCTTTCAGGTGTTTCCTTAATCTTTGCCGTATGAAATTCATGATGGGGTTCCATATTAAGATCTTGATTTTCTTATGCTTTCTGATATTCGCAGCAGATGTCTCCAGAGCTGCCGGTAAGAAGGAGGATAGCAAGGGGCAGAAAACAAGCAGCACTGATTATCTGCCGGCCTGGCTTGGACGGGCCGACAGCGCAAGGATCGCGGGTGATATGGGCTATGCCGACAGCCTCGTATGCGCTGTCATTTGTGATCCGGAGATCATCTACGACAAAGCAGCCCTGATGCTGGCCTATAATTATTACTTCGAGTACTTCTATAAACCAGGTAACAATGATTTCTTTCTGACTTTCTCTGAGAATGCAGCGGAGAATGTAAAGTGGCTGAAAGATGATGCCTTGTCCCTACGGACATACGTAAACCTGGCTTCCATGTACCGAGAGCGTTTTCAGTTGGATAAAGCCTTGGAATTCAGTTATAAGTCACTCTCGCTCGCAGAGCGTATGGATGGGAATACGGGGCGGATCGAAAGTTACCTGTCGATTGGCCAAAGCCTGGAAGCATTGAACCGTAAAGTAGAGGCCTTCCAGCATTACCTCAATGCTTTGTCACTGGTTAAACAAAGTGGAGATAAAGATCAGCTGCTGAAAACCTATAACCGACTGGCCCAGTTTTACAACATCAATAAGATCTACGAGAAAGCGGTTGAATATAAGCTCAGACAGATCGACCTGCTGCGGCAGCCTGAGGTCGTCGATTCCACAGCCCTGATGGAGGCCTATTACGACCTGGAGACCTTTGGCTTCTATAATAAGGGCAGGCTGAACGAAGAGGCCCTGTTGCGCATCATCCGCTTTGCCGAAGCAAAAGGAAATCAACCCCTGCTGGAGAGCGGACTGAGCCTGTTTCGTTCTTACCTCATTCAAATCGATGATATTCCCCGCCTGTACAGGTTTTATGTGGAGGAGCAACCTGCTTATTTTGAATCACTCAGAACAGAGAACCCCCTGACCTATGTTCGTGTGAAGGCCCTGTTTGCAGAATACCAGGCCGAGTATGACGCTGCCCATACCTTTTATCACCAGGCCGACAGCCTGATGCAGATCCAGGGGAATAAAGTCCTGCGGTCGCATTTTTACCTCAGGTACAGTGATTTCCTGAAGCGTCAGAACCAGATGCCGGCGGCCATCGACAAAGCTTATCTGGCCCTGCAGGCTGCCCGGGAAGCATCCAACCTTGATTATGTCGACAAGGCAGGTCTCAGACTTGAAGAATTGTACAAGGAAACCGGGGATTTTGCCAAAGCCCTGGCCTATGCTGTCCTGGTGCGTGATACCAGAGACAGCCTGCGCGAGCTGGCACGCAGCGAAGAATTGCTGATGATCGAGGTCGGTAACGCCGAAAAAATTAAAGAGATAGAGGAAGAAAAGCTCCGGGAGGAAACAAGGCGAAGAAACAATATCCAGTACTCCGCCATTGTGGTCATCATTATCATCCTCTTCCTGGTGCTAGTCATGTTAGCAAGCCTGCGCGTACCGAAATGGTCCATCCAGGCCCTGGGATTCTTCTCTTTTATCTTTTTCTTTGAATTCATCATCCTCATCGCAGATTACCAGATACATCACCTGACGCATGGTGAACCATGGAAAATATTGGGAATCAAAATTGTATTGATTGCATTCCTGCTTCCATTCCACCATTGGATCGAGCATAAGGTGGTTTCCTACCTCATCCGTAAACGCCTGATTAACCTGAGTGAATTTTCCCTGCGCCGGATTTGGGCAAAGATCCGCCACAAACTGGCCCGACATGAGGAGTCCATGCCTCCTGATAAGGATGTCAGCAGTTCGCCGCATACATCAGCAGGCTAACTCCCGGCCATCCTATCGTCAGTATAACCTATCTCCCATTCTTTCCTGCTTACTTAATGAATTAATGATAAGCATAGTTAGCAATATCATAAAATATTGTTATGTTAAAATAACAAAAAGAATTTATATTTGTGAAATAGAATTAACAAAATGGATCAATTATATCAATTCTCAGCCACCAGGATAAGGTCAGTAAGCACGGATTTCAGAAGGTATTTGTTTGACCTGATAAACTGGGACGATCGCCTCATCGCCATTAGCGGTGCCCGGGGGGTTGGAAAAACAACCATGCTGTTACAGTATATCAAACTGCGTTTAAGAAAAGATCCGGATGAAGTGATCTTCGTCAACATGGATGACCTGCACTTTTCAAAGACATCCCTGGTAACCTTTGCAGGCGATTTTGTTAAAAGAGGCGGAAAATACCTTTTCCTGGACGAGATCCATAAATACCTGGCCTGGTCACCGGAAATCAAGAATATATATGATTATTATCCGGACCTTAAGGTGGTGATCACAGGATCATCTGCCCTCGACATCTTCCGCGGTACCGCGGACCTCAGTCGCCGTGCCATGGTGTACAACCTGCACGGACTTTCATTCCGGGAGTTTATTCTGCTGAAGCATAAAAAGGACCTCCCGGTTATTTCTTTGGAGCAATTATTACATGAGCCAGCCCGGCATACTGCAACTATTCTGGAGGCTGTTAAACCTATCAAGTTGTTCGAGGAATACCTTGAATCAGGCTATTATCCTTACTTCATGGAAGGAGAAAAAGGGTACCATACCCGTATGAGACAAACGGTCAACCAGGTTCTGGAATCAGACCTTCCTGCCGTTGAAAACATGGATTATCAGGCTGTATTTCACTTAAAGCGCTTGTTATCAGTGATAACAGAGATCGTGCCCTTCAAGCCTAATATCCATAAGCTCAGTCAGCAATTGGGATTGAGCCGGCCGACCCTGATGAAGTACCTGAGCCTGCTGGAACGTGCTAAGCTCCTCATGCTGCTTCAACCCAATACGCATGGAATCAGCAGGATGAACAAACCGGAGAAAATCTATCTTAATAATACCAACCTGATGTTTGCCCTGACAGATGGAACTGTCAACAAGGGCACGCTGAGGGAGACATTTTTCCTCAACCAGGTAGCCTCTCATTCTCATGTCCGTGGAGCAGAAAAGGGTGATTTCCTGATCGATGGGAGGTATACCGTGGAGGTAGGCGGCAGGAATAAGCCTGGAAGGCAGGTGGAAGGCATCCCCAATGCCTTCATCGCCGCCGACAACATAGAACATCCCTATGGGAACATAATTCCCTTGTGGTTATTTGGTTTTTTATACTGATCGCAAAACCCTCCATTCCTTACCGGATCAAAACTACATGACCTGTCTTGCGGTTCCGCAGGTACACCTGCCGGTCGGCCTGACCGGTGTAGTGGATGACGTAGTGGTAAACGCCGCCCGGACAAGGTTGACCGCGGAAGGTGCCATCCCAGGGCTGGTCAATCTGATCGGATTCGAAGACCATTTCCCCCCATCGGTTGTAAATCACGATGTTGTAGGCCTGCAATGAGGTGGATGCCTTGGGTTCAAAGTAGTCGTTGATGCCATCACCGGTGGGGGTAAAGGCATTGGGAACCCATAACAGGGTGCATTCAAAGATCTCCACGGTGTCCGATGCAGAACAGCGGCCGTTGTTGGCTTCGACCCAATAAATGCCGGGCAGGGTGACCTGGTATTCAGGCCATTCGCTGCCATCCTGCCAACTGAGGGCCGTAAACGGATCATCGACAGTGACTTTCAACAGGATGACCTCCCCTAAACATAGGTAGCGGTCTCTACCCAGGTCCACCATTGGACGCTCAAGCACAATCAACTGAAAATCACGGGTAGACTGGCAGCCGGCCACCGACACACCGGTGAGGGTGTAAGTGGTGGTTTGTGATGGACTGGCCGTGACCAGTGGTCCCTGGGTGGTGCTCAGTCCCTGTGCCGGCCACCATGTATACTGGCTGGCTCCGCTGGCCTGGACCGGGATGGCATCCCCTTCGCAGAGGATGGAGTCAGGCATCTGCAATCCAAGGATTGGAAGCGGGTGTACGGTAATGGTAAAGAGCAGGCTGTCGATACAGCCAGCCGGACTGGTAGCCCGGATCCGGAAATCTCCGGTGGCGGTTGGGAAGGCTTTAACGGTATTGCCTGTTGTAACAGAAAGATCAGCCGCCGGGCTCCATTGATAGAGCATCGCGCCGCCGGCCTGAAGGGTGATGGTGTCTCCTTCACACAGGGATGGTGCCGGTGGGTTCAGGGTGATCACAGGAAGGGGTGCAACATTCACCTGAACGGTGTCCATATCATGACAGAGGCCACGGCTTACCATTACCACGTAAGTTTGACTGGCGTTGAGCACCGCCCATGGGTTGGGAATATTGGGGTCACTGAGCCCGGTTGCGGGCGTCCACAGGTAGCTGTCTCCTCCGCTGGCATGCAGCCAGGCGGTATCACCTTCGCATAGCGTCGTATCCAGTCCGGCATAAGCAACGGGGAGGGGGATGACAAAGATATCGAGGCTGTCGGTGGCACTGCATCCATTGGCTGTTACAGTTACATAATATCGTGTTGTGTCCTGGGGTGAGGCCAGGGGATTGGGGATGTTGACCGCACTCAAACCCGCGGCAGGTGCCCACAGATAGCTTGTCCCACCTCCGGCCAGGAGCGGGATGGTATCGCCGGCACAGATCGCGGTATCCTGCCCCAGGCTGATCACGGGCAAGGGGACGATGGTAACCTGCACACTTTCTGTGGCCTGGCAGTTCCCCTGGCTGATGGTCACCGAATAGGTTGTTGTAACAGCCGGCTGAACGGTGACACTGGCTGTTGAAGCCGGTGGCACAGTGCTCCATGCATAGGTGCTGCCACCTGTTGCTGTGAGGGTGACACTTTGACCGGCGCACAGGCTGGTATCCGGACTGACGCCCACGCCGCTGAGTGTTATGATCTGTACGACAGCATTATCGGTGGCAGTGCAACCGTTCTCAGTGACGGTGACGGTATAGGTTGTGGTTACCAATGGTTTGGCCCAGGGGTTGGAGATATTACCGGCACTCAGGCTGCTGACAGGTGACCATTGGTATGCGGTGCCGCCGCCTGCCTGCAACTGTACGGAATCTCCCAGGCATAGGGTGGTATCCGGGCCACAGCTCACCAGCGGCAGGGGACGCACCGTCACCAGCACACTGTCGCGGGCCGTACAGCCGTTCTGCGTGACCGTCAGGTGGTACCAGGTGGTAGCAGCGGGACTGGCAACGGGATTTGAGATATTGACGTTGCTGAGGCCGGCAGCAGGAGCCCATTGATAGGTTGTTCCACCGCTGCCTAGCAGCTGCACACTGCCTCCGGCACAAAAGCCCGTATCCGGACCGGCATTGGCCACCGGACTGGTAATGATGCTGATGCTCAATTGTCCGCTAAGGGTGTCATCACAACCCGTCAGGGTATCCCTGGCATAAACCCTGTAGGTTCCTGCCGTTGAGAAGAGTCCGAAGTCCAGGGCGGATCCGCTGCCGGGCAGGTTGACCACCACAGGATTGCCATTATGCAACAGGGTATAGGCAACATGTGCCTGGGATCCGGCCAGGCCAATGTGTACACCTGTGTCGGCCGAGCAATAGGCACCGCCTCCGGTCAGGCCATAATGCATGGGCAAAGCATGCACGTTGATCTGCACACTGGCCGTATCCATGCAGGCGACAGAATCGATGATGATGAAACTGACCGTTGCGAGGCCTGGTCCCGCAAGCGCGGGATCGAAATAGTTGCCCGCCAGACCCGGCCCGATGAACCATCCCAGTCCGGCGGCCGGAGTGAGCCCGATCAATCCACCATCCACGCATGTCTCGTTGGTGTCGGCACTCAGGCTGCTGACCGGACGGGGCCAGACGGTGATCGTGGCCGTGTCGGTGCCCGTACACCCTCTGCCATCTGTGACACTCAGATTGTAAATACCCGTTGCCCAGTAGCTTACGTTATATAATACCGTGTCATGAATATAGGCCGTAAACCCGGCCGGCCCACTCCAGGTATAGGAATATGCCGGGATGGTGGGTATATTGATCATGGCCGATAAGGGGATATTGCCCCCATCGCAGATCACCGTGGTCGCCACGAGGGCCACCTGGGGTCTTGGGTAGACCTGGATCTGGATCAGGGTGTCGCGGAACAGCCCGGTCAGCTGGTCTGTAACCCTGACGGTAAAAGCGGTGTTCGAAACCGGATAGGCCAGGGGTTGGCGCAGGCTGGAATCGCTGAGCAGGGCCGGAGGTGTCCAGGAATAGGTGTAATATCCGCTCCCTCCTCCGGCGGTGACACTAAGCTGAACAGTATCTCCCTGACACACCAGGGCAGGTTGCGCGCTGATCTGCAGGATGGTCAACGGACTGCTGCTGACTGTCACAATCATGGTGTCCCTGTCGATGCAGCCGGTCAGGGTATCGGTGATGGTGAGCACGAAAGGTGTGGTGAGACCCAAAGGTAAGGTTGTGGGCATCAATACATTGGGATTGATGAGCCAGGCCGAAGGCTGCCAGTCAATATGCAGGCGGTTGCCGGTGGCGGAGCCATAGAGTGTGGTGTCGTTTCCGGCCGAGAGGCTGAGGTCGGGGCCGGCATTCGCGACAGGGGCATGGTGTACGATGGTGGACATCATCGTATCATCCTGGCAGCCATGCAAAGTGGAAACGCTGTAGGTGATGCTGATACCAGCCCCGAAGCCGGCGGTGGCAGGATTGAAGAGGGCCAGACCAGGTCCAAGATTTGTAATCCCCGGCCCGCTGAAGGTTCCGGTGGGTGGACTTCCGAAGAGCGTGTCAATAGGACTGTTTTCACAATATGCCTGCTCCAGACCCAGGATACGTGCCGTGTCGACGGGATAAACCGTAAGCTTGACCAGGGTGTCACTGTAACAGCCAAAAGGTCCGAATGCGCCATAGGTGATGAAGTGGGTGCCGGGTCCCGCAACTGCGGGATTAAAATAGCCTGTGCCATTTCCAAGGTCTGTCATCCCCGCTCCTGTGTACCACCCGGTTTGTATCGAGAAGCCCTGAACCGTATCCACAGGATCATTCAGGCAATAATCCGCCTGAAAGCCACTGACCCCCACCACGGGGGCAGGATAAATGGTTACCTGGCTGGTTTGCTGATAGGTACATCCTAAGCCGTCGATGAAGGTAAAAGCATAATTGCCGGCCTGGGCCGTGGAATTGGCCTGGACCATCACATCATACAGATTGACCTGAAAACCCTGAGGCCCGGACCAGAAATAGGTATGTGGCAGTGGAGGCTGGGGAAAGGCCAGGTTAAGGTCGGCAAGCAGGAAGAAGGTATCACCCTGACAGACAGGTGATGTGTTGAAAATGAGGAGCTGGGGCAGGGGAAGGGCATCGATATAGACCGAGTCGGTATCGCTGCATCCATGGATGTCATAAACCGTAACAGTTATAAACCCGCTGCCCTGTACCGTCCATTGGACGCTGCCGGAGCTCTGTGGCGGAAGGGTATCCCATTGATACATCACACCTCCACTGGCGTCAAGGGGGATTTCCTCTCCGTCACATACGGTAGCGCCCCCCGAAGCCTGGGCAAGGGGTGGCGTCCAGACCTGGATGGGAACCAAAGCTGTATCGCTGTTAAAGCTATCATAAACAATCAATTGCATGGTAAATGAGGACCATGGCGTGAGGTAGGGGCTGGGCAGGGTGGAATGGGTACCCCCCCCCAGGGTATCCCAGCGGTATTGCACATTACCCGCACCGCCGTTGATGGTCGCAAGAAGCTGCATACTATCACCGGGGCATACCGCCGGCGGGTCGGTCCATACCATCATGATTTCCAGTGGTCCACCGCTCACCCAGACGGTCATGCTGTCCCTGCCGCTGCAACCCGTCACCAGGTCGCTCACCTCCAGGTTGAAAACCGTTGTGGCAGTAAGGGCCTGTGTCTGAGGCTGTGGCACAGCTGGATTGATAAGCAGGCCGGCCGGTTCCCAGAGATAGGAAAAGGGCCCAATGCTTCCACCGGCCCCGCCATACAGCAGGGTATCACCGCCGAAAGGGATGAGCAGATCGGGGCCTGCCAGGGCCTGGACAGCCGGGTGCAGGCTGATGTGCACCATTTCTTCCGCTGTACAGCCATGCACCGAACTGACTGTGACCGTATAGGAAGTGGTCAATGGCGGGGCTACCCAGATGGAAGTGCCGGTGGCACCGGTACTCCATGTATAGGATGCACCGCCACCCGCCTGCAGCTGCACGCTGTCGCCCGGACAGATGGTCGTATCCGGTCCGACAACGGGTATGGGCAGGGGATAATGCAGGATATGCAGGACAGTATCCCATACGATGTCACACCCGCTCAGGGTATCCGCCGCCAGAAAGCGGTAATGGCCACTGTGCCCGGCAGGAGGAACACCGAAAAATAAGGTATCGCCATTGCCGGTCAATGGCTGGCCCTGAGGCAGACCGTTCAGGGTATCAAATAATTGATAAGAAATTCCTGACTGACTGTTAATCAATAATATATAAGCTGTATCATGCTCGCAGGCAGGGGTGTGTAAGGGCTCCGGATGACCAGGAGGTCCGGGCGTCAGGGGAAGCGGGTGTACCAGCAAATGAAGTCGGTTGATGCTGTCGCATCCATAGGCTCCGCTGAGTGAATCATCATAAATACCACTGTTATACAGGTAATTACCCGCAAAGAAAATGCTATCTCCCTGACACAGGGTATCATAGTGATCCACCACCAGGGGTGGGATGACAGTAATGAGGAGATCCAGGGTGTCAAAACAATTGTTTCCCCGCGCAATAAATTGATAGCTTGTGTTTTGGTTTGGTGTCAACGTGACTTGTGGCGGACTGAGGGGGTTCCCGTTGACCCACCAGGTATTGGCAAACTGGGTAGGTGCCAGGTTGATCAGGGTGCTTTCGCCCTGGCAGATCAGGGTATCGCCTGTAAAATCAATAATGGGTTTCCGCCTGACGATAACGTTACTTGTTGCAGTATTGCGGCAGCCCCGGCCATCCGTCACGGTGACATGATATTGGCCTGCGTGGCTTAAGGCAGCCGGATGGCGATGCGCCGGATTCCCGGTTCCTGTATAGCCGGCCGGTCCACTCCAGGCATACAGGTAAGGACCCACAGTTGGGACTGTCAGTGTGGCTTGCAGGTGTATACTGTCCTGCTCGCAAACACTCGCATTTTGGGCTGTAACCTCCGGACTTGGATAAGTCGGAGCGTAAAAGTAGCTGGTATCAGCCAGTCCTGTGATGGTATCCGTCACCGTAATGCTGATATAGGTGAGGGAGGCAATGGGGATGATGGCGCCGGTATGGCTGGCGTCAGGATGGGTGAAGATGGGCTGCAGGGCGTTGCTCCACCAATTGTACACAAACTGTCCCGATCCCCCGCTTACCAACACTTCCAGCCACATGGTATCGCCGGGGCATACGGTATCCGGGTTTCTGAGGATTTCCAGAATGGCCAGCGGCCCACCTGTGACATGCACCACCATGCTGTCGGCCGCACTGCAGCCACTAAAAGGATCTGTTGCGGTGATCTGGAACTGGGTGGTTTGCTGCAGGGGCGTTGTTGTACTGGAAAGTTGGGTGGGATTCAGTACGAGGGCAGTTGGTGTCCACTGATAATCAAAGATATCCCAGGGGTTGACGAACCCGTAAACCTGGGCGGTGGTGTTGAACAGCACGGTGGTATCCGGTCCTGCCTGGATCTGCGGCAGGCTGAAAACCTCTATCCAGGCTTCTTCATCGGTCATGCACCCCAGGCTGTCGGTGACCTCCAGGTTCAGGTAATAGAAACCACCACCGGCTGAGAACCAAGGATCTGCCACAGCAGGAGAAGACAAGGTATAGGTGCCGGGGCCGCTCCAGGCATACTGCAGCGGAGCAATCCCCCCGCTGATCTGCGGCAACAATTGGATGCTATCCCCTTCACACAGTGCAAAAGCCGGTGGAAAAGTGATGGTTGGCAGGGGATTGAGGTTGATAACCAGGGGGCTGGAGGTGTCCCGGCAACCATCCATCGTGCTGGCAACCACGGAATAAGCACCGGGTGCAACGGCATACAGGACGGGGCCTACGACATTCAGGGAGGTACTGTCAAGGAACCACTCGTGAAGGTAGCCCGGCATATGATGGGCCTGGATCAGGATACTGTCTCCCGCGCAGATGAGGGTGTCGCCACCACTGATAATGAGGGAATTAGCCGCAGGTAAGAGGCTGATGGTCATGGTGTCGACCGTCAGTGAAAAGCAGTAATGTGTGGTATCAAAGGCTTCGACCCAATACTGTCCCGGCAGGCTCTGGGGGCCAAACGACAGCGGTGATCCGTTGCCAAATAGGCTGGGCGGGATGGGTACACCATTGTGGAAGAGGGTATATTGCACCCCTACTTCCGAACCACTTAAAACCATGGGGGTTGTGAGACCCGGACAAAGGGCCGTATCAGGCGGCAGGCTGAAGGCCTGAGGGGCTGGTGTGACATTCAGCAGGCGAAACCCCATCACACTATCGCCGGTCACGATGTCCGTGACGGTCAGACCGATCAGGCCGGTGGAAACCGGTCCTGCCATGGGCTGTGACGCAAAGGGATTATTGAAAAGCGCGGCAGGCGACCAGGTATAGGCATACTGCCCGGTGCCGCCCGCCATGAAAGCCGTCAACAGGCAACTGTCCCCCTCGCAGAGCAGACTCTGGCTGGCTCCGATAGAGTCCAGGCTCAGGGGTCCGCCGGTAACCGTAAATACAACGTCATCGGTATCCGTGCAGGCGTTGGCATCCGTCACTTCCAGGCTGAAGGTCTGGGTGGCTGTCAGGGGTAAGGTGCTTGTGGCCGCCTGGGATGGGCTGGACACCAGTCCCGGTGGTGACCACTGGAATTGATATGGGGGAAGTCCTGCTGTCCCCTGCCCATTCAGCACAGCGGTATCCCCATAGTTGAGGGTGCTGTCGTTGCCGGCATAGGCCAGGGGCAGCGGATGAACCAACAAAGAGACCGGACTGCGTGGGCTCAGGCAGTTGTTGCTGTCGAGCGTGGCGGCGTAATAGGTGTAGGTGCCGGACACATTGCTGCCCGGGTCGTAGATCGGCCCGTTGAATAAAGGCGTTCCTCCGCTCGACTGGCCATACCAGTTGGCCTGTCCGTTGCCCGTGGCGGTGAGCTGGACAGCCGATCCCGCACATACCGTATCGCCCATTACCACCGGAGCCGCCGGCTTCGGATGAACCGTGACGGTACCGTTGATGAACTCAAGGGGATAAGCCACCAAAGTGTCAAAATTGACGAAGGTAAATGCTGTGTTCCACGTAAATTGAAAGCTACCTCCCTGCGATATTAGCCTGATCTTGAAGAGTGTATCACTACCGGTAAAGGGCAGTGGTACTGAAAGGCTGGTCCATTGAATATTGAGACTGCCGTTGTTATTGGTATGAAAGACAAGAGATGGTGAGGGAAATCCGGGATGGAATTGTGTTAAAAAAGAGAAGCTAGCAATGCCGGCATTCGCAGGAAGGACATTCAGGTAGAATCCCAAGGCAGCAACACTGTCAAAACCCAGGGCAATGACGGGAACCAGGACCGTGTCTCCGCAAACGCTGAACGACCCGATCTGTAGTGTGATCGTATCTTTTGTATTAACAGTAATCACCACGCTATCCACTCCCTGGCATTGTCCATTGTCCACCGTCAGGTAATAGGTGGTGGTTATCAGGGGATTGACTGTGGTATTGGCGGTGGAGGCGCCGGTGCTCCACTGATAAGGAGGGCCGCCGCTGCCGTAGAGCGTGGCGCTTTGTCCTTTGAGGATGGTCTGATCCGGACCTGCATTGGCATTGGGAAGGGGAAGGACCTGCACCATCACGGGCGTGGTGGTGTCGGCGCAATAATGGGATACAATGCAGCGGTATTGCCGCGGCTGGGCGGGGTTCTGGGCCGTAAAGCTGAGCAATGGTCCCAATCCTCCGTTATAACCCCCTCCGATGGCATCCTGCCAGATGCTGCCTGTGGCGGTATCAGCATATTGCCATCGAAACGCCGTCGCCGTAGGTGCATCCACGAGGAGTTCAACAGGGTCCTGCAGGCAAAAGCTCAGGACGGGAGGCGGTTGCGACAGGATGGGAGGCGGTGATACCAGATTTGCCAGGCCATCCAGCCAGGATACACCCGGGATCAGCAAGGCGGAAGCATCAAAGAGCTCACTGCCAGGCGCGAAAGCCAGGGCTGTGGTTCCACCATTAAGGTTGTAGCGTATGGTAAACAGGGTGTCGTTGCCCAGGTTAAGCGGCAGAAGATCCAAATACGTGACCCTGAGGGTGTCCTGGGAATAGTTGTAGGTGAACATCGCAAAGGCCGATCCCGATTGCAGCGACGGGTGGATCTGCACAAGGGTATCATAGTTAACCACGGCAGGATCTGCTGTGATCAGCAGGGTAAATGCGGCAATGCCATTGAAGTTCTGCGCCAGGACCGGAATATCAACCGTTCCGGGCTGGCAGAGGCTGTCGGAACCCAATTGCAGCACAGGCTGGGATGACACGCTGATGCTGATCAACCCCATCCACCACACTGCCCAAGCTGTCATCCATCTCCTCATGCCCGTCATATTAGGGTATGCGTATTATCGTTGTGGTGGCCCGTTCCATGCCGGACGGGGAGCCTTGCGTGACCATCAGTTGATAGGCTCCGGGTGCCATCGCCTGCATATTAATTTCAAGGACAAAGGTACCCGCTTTTTCCGTGTAGGCTTCTCCGCTTTGCAGCACTTTACCTGTCATGTCGAGCAGACTGTGCTGCAGCTTGCCGGCTTGTGCATGAAGCACACTGACTTTCACCTGCTCCCTGCCCGGATTGGGTACTGCCTGAAGGTGCAGCTTATTGGACGCCACCGGCGTTGAGACACGCGGAATGCCCAGTCTGGCGCCTGTCAGGATACGGGCGGAAGCATCGCCCGCCATGGATCCCGGCATCAGGCTGGGTTGGACTGGCGTCGCCGTTTCTTCCAGCACCAGGGTTGCAAAAGCTTGTCTGTCAAAGTGTTTTCCCTGAAGGTCGAACCAACCCAGGCGGAGGATGTCCCCTTCCTGTTTCCATATAGTCCCCGGCGGGGCCTTTTCGACATCCCTGACCTGCTGTCCCGGCCCAAGCCTGAGGATCAGTGAGACAGAAGCACAGATGGCCGCATCCGTCTCCAGGTGAAGCGGCAGGCGGATCATGCCGTCTGACGGACTGACCAGGGCGGGGTGGGTAAACATCTCCATCATGGCCTGTGCTTTGGTGAAGGGCTGGTAAGAGCCATCCACGTCCCCGAAGCAGAGGATGGGCACACCAAGTCCCTGGATCCCGCCGGTCTGGAGGATAACAGGGACCGAAGGCAGCAGCCAGTCGCCGGAAGGGAAGGTATCGACCAGGTTCACGAAGCGCCGCAGTATCATCAGGGCATCCCCGGCATTGACGCTGCCGCTGGCGTTGACATCCGCAGCCAGGGCCCGCAGGGGACTCAGACTGATCTGGGAGACGCTGTACAGGGCGGCCTGGAGGGCGTCATTGGCGTTGACCCCGCCCCAGCTTGCCTGTGTAAAAGGCATGAGGCTGTATGCGCCGGTGGGTTTACAGCCAAAGCGGAACAGCCCCGACTGCGTGGCCTGGCTGTCGCTCACCGCCGCAGGCAAGGATTGCAGCAGGATGCCGGTACTGTCCATCAGGGTTTGTATGCTATTGTCATAATAGACATGACCCGAAAGGCTGTAAAGGTTGTCCACGATAAGCGGGAAGGTCGTATCCACCATACAGTTAGCCGTGGCATAGGTATAGGTGATGAGATGTGTCCCCGGGCCCGCAGCAGCCGGGTCAAAAAATGTGCCGGTGATTCCATTGCCGCTGTATTGCCCTCCTGCCGGAAGCACCATGTCCGGGATCCAGGGGGGATCGTCGGCACAAAGCTGGGGTTGTGGCTGGAGGCCTAGCACAGGCACTGCATACACCCCGATCTGGGTTTGTTTAGTTGTTTGACAACCGTTGGTGTCGGTGACCGTGACAGAGAATTGGGTGGAGGTCTGGGCGTAAAAGAGGAACTGCTGGGAAGTTATTTGATTGCTCCATAAGTAGTTAACTCCTCCGGTGGCGACCAGGGTGAGCCAGGTGTCCGGGCAAAGTGTCGTATCAGGTGTGATGGTGGCAACAGGCAGGGGCAGAATCGTAACAGGCAGGCTTGCTGTATTAGCGCATCCCTGCATGTCGGTCCCGGTAACAGTGTAGATGGTGGTCGTCGCAGGCACCACCACTATCCCTGACCCTATCCCTGTCCCTGTCCCATAACTCCAATGGTAGGTATATGCCCCTGTTGCTGACAGGAATGCGGTATCCCCGGCGCACAGGGTATCCTTGCTGGCAGAGGCGGTCACTACCGGCAGCGGGCTTACCGTAATGGTGATACTGGCCGCATTGCTGCATCCATTGGGGTCGGTTCCGGTAACAGAATAGGTCGTATTAGTCGTGGGTGCCACCATCATCGCTGCTCCTGATCCCAGTCCATGGCTCCAGGTGTACTGCACGGCGCCTACGGCGTTGAGGGTGATACTGTCGCCCATGCAAATGGCGGTGTCTGATGCTGTAATGCTGACCTGGATGAGGCTGTCAACAAATACCGTGATGCTGCCGGTCTGTATGCAGCCATAGACGCTGGTCCCCGTAACTGTATAAGTTGTGGTCGCAGCAGGCGTAACGGTGATCCCTGATCCTGTTCCCAATCCTGCATTCCAAACATAGGTATCAGCGCCCGTAACAGACAAAACACTGCTGCTACCCGGGCAGAGGGTGGGTGGTGTTGCTGTCACCACCAGGCTGGGCAGGGGGTGGACGGTGATGGTGATGCTGGCGGAATTGGTGCAGCCATTCGCGGCTGTGCCTGTTACAGTGTATGTTGTTGTAGCGGTTGGAGTTACTGTTTTGCTGGACCCTGTCCCCAATCCATGGCTCCATTCATGCGTACTTGCGCCAGAGGCCGTCAATACGCTGGATTCACCCGCACAAATCGTGTCGGGCAAAGAAATGGTCGTCACCGTGGGTAGGGCATTCACGGTCACCGTGACTGTCGCGGTATTGGTGCAGCCGTTGGTGGCGGTGCCTGTCACAGTGTAGGTTGTTGTGCCAGTTGGAGTAACTGTCTTGCTGGAACCTGTCCCCAATCCATGGCTCCAGGCATAGGTACTGGCGCCAGAGGCCGTCAATACGCTGGATTCACCCGCACAGATCGTGGCGGGTACCGCAGATGCGCTGACCGTGGGCAGGGCATTCACCGTCACCGTGACTGTCGCGGTATTCGTACAGCCATTGGCGGCGGTGCCGGTTACGGTGTAGGTCGTTGAAGTGGCAGGTGTGACAGTTTTGCTCGAACCTATTCCCAATCCATGGCTCCAGGCATAGGTACTTGCGCCAGAGGCCGTCAATTCGCTGGATTCACCCGCACAGATCGTGGGGGGTGCCGCAGATGCGCTGACCATGGGCAGGGCATTCACTGTCACCGTGACTGTTGCGGTATTGGTGCAGCCATTGGCGGCCGTACCTGTGACTGTGTAAGTTGTTGTAGCTATTGGGGTCACTGTTTTGCTGGATCCTGCACCCAGTCCATGGCTCCAGGCAAAGGTACTGGCGCCAGAGGCCGTCAATACGCTGGATTCACCCGCACAAATCGTGGCGGGTACCGCAGATGCGCTGACGGTAGGCAGGGCATTCACGGTCACCGTGACTGTCGCGGTATTGGTACATCCATCGGCAGCGGTGCCGGTTACGGTGTAGGTTGTTGTAGCAGTTGGGGTAACTGTCTTGCTGGGACCTGCCCCCAGTCCATGGCTCCAGGCATAGGTGCTCGCGCCGGAGGCTGTCAATACGCTGGATTCACCCGCACAGATCGTGGAAGGTGCTACAGACGCGATGACCGTAGGCAGGGCATTCACAGTCACCGTGACTGTTGCGGTATTCGTGCAGCCGTTGGCAGCTGTGCCTGTGACAGTGTATGTTGTGGTGGCAACTGGAGTAACCGTATTAGTGGCACCTGTCCCCAATCCATGGCTCCATTCATACGTACTTGCGCCAGAGGCCGTCAATACGCTGGATTCACCCGCACAAATCGTGTCGGGCACAGCAATGGCCGTCACCGTGGGTAGGGCATTCACGTTCACCGTGACTGTTGCGGTATTGGTGCAGCCATTGGCGGCGGTGCCGGTTACGGTGTACGTTGTGGTAGTAGCTGGGGAAACTGTTTTACTGGAACCTGTTCCCAATCCATGACTCCAGGCATAGGAACTGGCGCCGGAGGCGGTCAATGCGCTGGAATCACCTGCGCAGATCGTGGAAGGCGCCGCTGATGCGCTGACGGTAGGCAGGGCATTCACGTTCACCGTGACTGTCGCGGTATTGGTGCAGCCGTTAGCGGCCGTGCCGGTTACGGTGTAGGTTGTTGTAGCAGTTGGGGTAACTGTCTTGCTGGGACCTGCCCCCAGTCCATGGCTCCAGGCATAGGTGCTCGCGCCGGAGGCTGTCAATACGCTGGATTCACCCGCACAGATCGTGGCGGGTGCCGCAGATGCACTGATCGTAGGCAAGGTATTCACGTTCACTGTGACTGTCGCTGTATTCGTACAGCCATTGCCAGCCGTGCCGGTTACGGTGTAGGTCGTTGTAGTGGCAGGTGTGACTGCTTTGCTCGGACCTGCACCCAATCCAAGGCTCCATTCATACGTACTTGCGCCAGAGGCCGACAATACGCTGGATTCACCCGTACAGATCGTGGCGGGTGCTGCAGACGTGCTAACCGTAGGCAGGGCATTCACTGTCACCGTGACTGTCGCGGTATTCGTGCAGCCGTTGGCAGCTGTGCCTGTGACAGTGTATGTTGTGGTGGCAACTGGAGTAACCGTTTTAGTGGCACCTGTCCCCAATCCATGGCTCCATTCATACGTACTCGCGCCCGAGGCGGTCATTACGCTGGATTCACCCGCACAGATCGTGGCGGGTGCCGCAGACGCGGAGACCAAAGGCAAGGCATTCACCGTCACAGTGATTGTCGCGGTATTCGTGCAGCTGTTGGCAGCTGTGCCTGTTACAGTGTAAGTTGTTGTAGCGGTTGGAGTTACTGTCTTGCTGGAACCTGTCCCCAATCCATGGCTCCATTCATACGTACTTGCGCCAGAGGCCGTCAATACGCTGGAATCACCCGCACAGATGGTGGATGGTGCCGCAGATGCGCTGACCGTGGGCAAGGCATTCACGTTCACCGTGACTGTCGCGGTATTGGTACATCCATTGGCGGCGGTGCCGGTTACGGTGTAGGTCGTTGTAGTGGCAGGTGTGACTGTTTTGCTCGGACCTGCCCCCAATCCATGGCTCCAGGCATAGGTGCTCGCGCCCGAGGCTGTCAATACGCTGGATTCACCTGCACAGATTGTGGAAGGTGCAGCAGATGCGCTGACGGTGGGCAAGGCATTCACCGTCACCGTGACTGTCGCTGTATTCGTGCATCCATTGCCATCCGTACCTGTGACAGTGTAAGTTGTTGAGTCAGTTGGAGTAACAGTTTTGCTGGAACCTGTCCCCAATCCATGGCTCCAGGCATAGGTGCTCGCGCCTGAGGCGGTCAATACGCTGGATTCACCCGCACAAATCGTGGATGGTGCCACGGATGCGCTGACCGTAGGCAAGGTATTCACGTTCACCGTGACTGTCGCGGTATTCGTGCATCCATTGCCATCCGTACCTGTGACAGTGTAAGTTGTTGTAGCCGTTGGGGTAACTGTTTTACTTGCACCTGTCCCCAATCCATGGCTCCATTCATACGTACTTGCGCCAGAGGCCGTCAATACGCTGGATTCACCCGCACAAATCGTGTCGGGCACAGCAATGGCCGTCACCGTGGGTAGGGCATTCACGTTCACCGTGACTGTTGCGGTATTGGTGCAGCCATTGGCGGCGGTGCCGGTTACGGTGTACGTTGTGGTAGTAGCTGGGGAAACTGTTTTACTGGAACCTGTTCCCAATCCATGACTCCAGGCATAGGAACTGGCGCCCGAGGCTGTCAATGCGCTGGAATCACCCGCACAGATCGTGGCGGGTGCAGCAGATGTGCTGACTGTAGGCAGGGCATTCACCGTCACCGTGACGGTCGCGGTATTGGTACATCCATTGGTGGCGGTGCCGGTTACGGTGTAGGTCGTTGTATTGGCAGGTGTGACTGTTTTGCTCGAACCTATTCCCAATCCATGGCTCCAGGCATAGGTACTGGCGCCGGAGGCGGTCAATACGCTGGATTCACCCGCACAGATGGTGGATGGTGCCGCAGATGCGATGACCGTAGGCAGGGCAGTCACGTTCACAGTGACTGTCGCGGTATTGGTGCAGCCGTTAGCGGCTGTGCCTGTTACAGTGTAAGTTGTTGTAGCGGTTGGAGTTACTGTTTTGCTGGCACCTGTTCCCAGTACGTGGCTCCAGATGTAAGTGCTTGCGCCAGAGGCGGTCAATATGGTGGATTCACCTGCACAGATCGCGGGGGGTGCCGCAGATGCGCTGACCGTGGGTAAGGCATTCACCGTCACCGTGACTGTCGCAGTATTGGTACAGCCATCGGCGGCTGTGCCTGTTACAGTGTATGTTGTTGTAGCGGTTGGAGTTACTGTTTTGCTGACACCTGCCCCCAGTACATGGCTCCAGGCATAGGTACTGGCGCCCGTGGCCGTCAATAGACTGGATTCACCTGCACAGATCGTGGATGGTGCCACGGATGCGCTGACCGTGGGTAGGGCATTCACGGTCACCGTGACTGTCGCGGTATTGGTACATCCATCGGCGGCGGTGCCGGTTACGGTGTAAATTGTTGTAGCAGTTGGGGTAACTGTCTTGCTGGGGCCTGTCCCCAATCCATGGCTCCATTCATACGTACTCGCGCCCGAGGCGGTCAATACGCTGGATTCACCCGCACAGATGGTGGATGGTGCTGCAGATGCGCTGACCGTAGGCAAGGTATTCACGTTCACCGTGACTGTCGCGGTATTCGTACATCCATTGGCGGCGGTGCCGGTTACGGTGTAGGTCGTTGTAGTGGCAGGTGTGACAGTTTTGCTCGAACCTGCCCCCAATCCATGGCTCCAGGCGTAGGTGCTCGCGCCGGAGGCGGTCAATGCGCTGGAATCACCTGCGCAGATCGTGGCGGGTGCCGCAGATGCTTTGACCGTGGGCAAGGCATTCGCCGTCACCGTGACTGTCGCTGTATTCGTACAGCCATTGGCGGCTGTGCCTGTTACAGTGTATGTTGTTGTAGCGGTTGGAGTTACTGTTTTGCTGGACCCTGTCCCCAATCCATGGCTCCAGGCATAGGTACTTGCGCCGGAAGCCGTCAATACGCTTGATTCCCCCGCACAGATTGTGGAAGGTGCAGCAGATGCGCTCACCGGGGGCAGGGCATTCGCGGTCACCGTGACTGTCGCGGTATTGGTGCAGCCGTTAGCGGCCGTGCCGGTTACGGTGTAGGTTGTTGTAGCCGTTAGAGTAACTGTCTTGTTGGACCCAGCCCCCAACCCATAGCTCCAGGCATAGGTATTAGCGCCGGAAGCCGTCAAAACACTGGAATCACCCTCACAAATCGTGGATGGCGCCGCAGATGCGCTGACCGTAGGCAGGACATTCACAGTCACCGTGACTGTCGCGGTATTCGTACAGCCGTTGGTAGCGGTGCCTGTCACAGTGTATGTTGTTGTGCCAGTTGGAGTAACTGTCTTGCTGGAACCTGTCCCCAATCCATGGCTCCAGGCATAGGAACTGGCGCCCGTGGCCGTCAATACGCTGGAATCACCTGCGCAGATCGTGGAAGGCGCCGCTGATGCGCTGACTGTAGGCAGGGCATTCACGGTTACCGTGACTGTCGCGGTATTGGTGCAACCATTGCCATCCGTACCTGTGACAGTGTAGGTTGTTGTTGCAGTTGGAGTAACAGTCTTGCTGGAACCTGCCCCCAGTCCATGGCTCCAGGCATAGGAACTGGCGCCAGAGGCGGTCAATACGCTGGATTCACCCGCACAGATCGTGGAAGGTGCTACAGACGCGATGACCGTAGGCAGGGCATTCACGTTCACCGTGACTGTCGCGGTATTGGTGCAGCCATTGGCGGCAGTGCCTGTGACAGTGTATGTTGTTGTGGCGGTTGGAGTTACTGTTTTGCTCGGACCTGTTCCCAACCCATTACTCCAGGCATAGGTACTGGCGCCGGATGCGGTCAATACGCTGGAATCACCCGCACAGATCGTGGCGGGTGCCGCAGATGCGCTGACCGGGGGCAGGGCATTCACGGTCACCGTGACTGTCGCGGTATTCGTGCAGCCATTGCCAGCCGTGCCGCTTACGGTGTAGGTTGTTGTAGCAGTTGGGGTAACTGTCTTGCTGGAACCTGTCCCCAATCCATGGCTCCAGGCATAGGT
>OFEK01000270.1_pt1 | contig 65523 bp, 64 predicted proteins | sample 1521131 | NCBI WGS metagenome assembly OFEK01 (sample SAMN05720209, study PRJEB24109) | activated sludge metagenome | isolation source: Anaerobic digester | place: China | collected 2015-12-16 | reverse complement strand
CGGTGATCATGGTCGGCGGCACCTCGCTGATCGAGGGGCTGGTCTACGCGATGGGCCAGCTCCTGCAGACCGAGATCGTCGTCCCGCCCTACTCGCAGTACATCGGCGCGGTCGGGTCTGCCCTGCTCGCGTCCGGGTTCGTCCAGGAGAAGTAGATGCCGCCGCTGAACTACTTCGTCGTCGAGTCTCCCGATGCAACCGGGAGAGAGGCCTACGAACGGATAGCGGGCGACGTCCTCCAGGATCTCGACCTGATCAAGGTGGTCGACCGGCTGCACATCTACGTCGACCCGAAGGCGCCGATCTTCATCGCCGCTGGAATGCTCCGGCATATGCCCCGGGCCATCCGGGTTACCGACTTCGCGAACATCAACCCCGGTGAGAAGGAGATTGTCCTCGATATCGGCGACGAGGCCTACCTTGCGCCGCTGCTCCAGAAACTCTGGGCCCGATACGGCAAGGAGAACGTCGACCAGCCCGACCGGTTCACCGTCGTCCTCCCGGCGGGGTTGGCCGGGGAAGAGGACCTTGAGCAGATGGTGGTGGCAGACCCAAGCGAGACGCTCCATAAGGACATCATCTACGCCCTGCAGTACATCGCTCCCGAGGGGTTCAAGGTCCGCCGCCAGTACATCAAGGACGAGAAGTTTTACTATGTGGCGAGTGAGGATACCCTGGAAGGCGACATCGTGGAGACGATGGTCGCACCGATCTTTGCAAAGATGGGGGTGACGCTGTGACGACGCTGGTGCCGGTGACCTATAAGGGAGGCGTCTACCGGCACGACGAGATCGTGGACCTGATCGACGACCTCGGGGGCTACATCGTGCAGAAACACATCATGGCCCAGGACGTCGTGCTCCAGTCGTTCGTGCCGAGAGACGATATCGACCTGATTCGAGAGATTGCAAAACCGCTCGCCGGCGAAGTGACCGAAGCACCCCTCGTCGGGACCGAGATCGCCGTGGTCAGCCCGAGTCTGGAGATCCATCACCTCCCGCATACCGCCTGCGACATCGCCGAGTACCTCCGGCGGGCCGGCGCGAAGACAAACATGGTCGGGCTTGCGCGGGGATTTGGGAAGCGGATAGCAAATCTCAACGACGAGGAACGGGATGTCATTAACGAGCATGATCTCGCCGTCTATGCGCTCGGCAACTTCGAGGAGTGTATCCGGCAGAAGTTCCCGGTGCTCAGGCGGGGGATCCACGTCCCGATCGTGGTGACCGGGGCCCCGGACCGCGAGACGCTTGTCGCGATCGTCGACCCGCCCGTCGAGGGCTACGTCGGGGGGATCGGCAGGATCATGCACCGGTTCAAGCGTCCCGAAGAGCTCGCGAAACTCGATGAATTGGTGGACGAGGTCTCCCGCACCCTGGATGCCCGGCGGGACGTCCTCGCAAAGGATCCCCTCTCCGTCTTCCCGCCCCGCCTGATGGCGATCCTCGAGGAGCGGATCCATGAGATCAGCATGTTGACGCACCCGACGCCGGTGACCGCCCAGATGGAGGGCCTGCGGCTGAAACTTCCGTATGATTCATACGCCCCGGCGGTCCGGTCGCTTGAGATTGCCGATGGGGTCACCATCGGCGATATTGCCGATGTTACGCCGTCACGGATGCGCAATTACATATTGATCCGGATTAAACCTTTCTCGGAAACCAGGATATTGGTGTAGCGATGGACTTTGAGAAGATACTTGCGAGGGTTGCCGAACGGGGATCGGATGCCATAGCAGGGGAACTCCTCCGGGAGATCGAGGCCGAGTACGGGAGGGTCCCCCTGATATTTGAGCGGATGTCGGAGCGGCCCGAGATCCTCATTTCGCACCTGCTCTACAAGGGTGCCGTTACCGAGACCACCCGGCTCGAGCCGAAGGTGATCGAGCTGATCAGCCTCGCGGTGGGCGCCGCGCTCAAGTGCAGCCACTGCGTCGAGTACCACATGCAGTCGGCGATGGCGAAGGGCGCAACCCGGGCCGAGATCCTGGAGGTGATCCTGATCGCGGGGATGCTCGCGAACTCTGCGGTCCTCGCGGACGCCTACCGGGTGGTGAACGGGTCCGGTCCCTGCCCCTCCTGCGACATCAACGGGACGGGCCTCAACAAGACCTGTTCCGACGAGTGACCGACCCCAGGTATCCGGAGCATGTGCGGTATTGCCGGGCAGTTTGTCCTGAACGAAGATCTGGCGGATGCGTCCCTCGTCGGGGTCATGGCGGAGCGACTCGGTCATCGCGGGCCCGATGGCGAGGGGAGGTATTTCTCCGGGCCGGTCGGCCTCGCTCACCGCCGCCTGGCGATCATCGACCTCTCCGACGAGGGTCGGCAGCCGATGGGAAACGAGGACGGGTCGCTTCAGGTCGTCTTCAACGGCGAGATCTATAACTACCGCGAACTCCGGGAGAAACTCTCTGCCGCCGGCCATCGCTTCGCCTCTGCAACCGATACGGAGGTGATCCTGCACGCCTACGAGGAGTGGGGGAGGGACTGCCTCGCCCGGTTCAACGGGATGTGGGCGTTCGCCCTCTGGGACGGGCGGCGCCGCGAACTCTTCTGCGCCCGGGACCGCCTGGGAATAAAACCGTTCTATTACGCCATGGCCGGCGACTCGTTCCTCTTTGCGTCGGAGATCAAGGCGCTCCGGGCGCACCCGGAGGTCGGCAGGCGGCCGAACGACCGGATGCTCTCGACGTTTCTTGCCTGGGGGGTCGCGGATCATACCGCCGAGACGATGTACGACGGTATCTTCCAGCTCTCGCCGGCCCACCTGGTCGTCGTCTCCGGGGAGGGTGTCGGGGAGCCGCAACGCTACTGGGACGTCGTGATGAACGGCGCCCCGCGAGGGACTGACGACGACGAGGTCGCCGCCCGGAGGGTCAGGGACCTCCTGACCGACGCGATCCGGCTCAGGCTCAGGAGCGACGTTCCGGTCGGGACCTGCCTCTCTGGCGGCATCGACTCCTCGACGGTCACCGCGCTCATCAACGTTCTTCTCCGGGGGGAGGCTCCGCAGAGCGTCGGTGAACGACAGAAGACGTTCTCGGTCTGTTTTGAGGATGAAAGGTTCGACGAGAGCAGACATATCGATACGGTGGTTGCGGCGACGGAGGTCGCAAGCCGCCGGACCACTCCCGACACGGAGGGGCTCTGGGAGGATATCGGGCGGCTGCTCTATATGCAGGACGAACCGTTTGCGTCGCTCTCGATCTACGCACAGTACTGCGTGATGCGGCTTGCAGGAGGCGAGGTGAAGGTGGTCCTCGACGGGCAGGGGGCCGACGAGCAGTTTGGGGGGTATATCGCCTACCAGATGCCGTATATCCGTGGACTCCTCCGGCAGGGGCACGCCCTCACGGCCCTCCGGGAGGCTCTCGGGAGCACGAGGCACCACGGATCGTTCTTCGCGTGGGCGTTCCGTCAGTCTCTCGTCCGGTCGGAGCGGCGAGGGCTTCTCCGGGGCCAGGTACCGGAGGTCCTCCGGTACGCAGGGTCGCTCGATGAGGTGCTCGCGCGGGAGGTCACGACCTCGAATCTCCCTCTTCTGCTGCACTGGGAGGACCGGAACTCGATGGCCTTCTCGATCGAGGCACGGGTCCCGTTCCTCGACTACCGGCTGGTGGAGTACCTCGCCTCCCTCCCGCTCGACCAGAAAGTCCGCGGCGGCGTCACGAAGTATGTCCTCCGGCGGGCGATCAGGGGGCTGGTCCCGGACACCATCAGGTGCAGGATGGACAAGATGGGGTTCGTCACCCCCGAGGAGGCCTGGATGAAGGATGAACTCGCGCCCGAGATCCTCGCTCTCTTCTCCTCGCCGGAGTTCACCCGGCGGCCCTACTGGGATGCAGAGCGGGTGCTCCGGAACTACCGGGCGTTCCTCGACGGGAAGAGCGCGTACTCAACCGAGTTCTGGCGGATAGCCTGCGCGGAGTTGTGGTTGAGACAGTTCAAGTAAACAGCGCCCCCATCACTCTTTCTCCTCCAGGCAAACCCCTCTCTTCTCCCGCAGGCCTCTTCCTGCATACATCGCGAGCAGGACCGCGAGGACGCCGGTGACGAAGATGCCGTCGAAAATCCCTGCTCCTCCTATGGAGAGGACCGTCGCACCGTCCCCCGCAAGCGCCGCGAGCACTTCCGGATTCGCGAGGTTGAGGATGTCGGCGCCGATCAGGGTACCCATGGTCCCGCCCGCATAGGCGAGTCCGGGGGCGGCACGGCAGCCGCGAGCGAGGAGAAGCCCCGCGGCGGCGCCTGTGAGGGGCGCCACGTAAAACGGTATCGTGATCCCGAGGCCGGGGACCGGCGTCGCGAAGACGTAGGCGACGAGCGATACGGCGGCGACGGCGATGAGGGCCTTTATGCGGGATACCCGCCCCCGTCCGACCATCCCGACGGTCACGAAGAGCGGAATTACGGCACCGCCGAGATTGACCGCGATGACTGCTTCTCCCACAGGAACGAGCGGTATGTCGATCAGGCTGCCGAGAAGCGCGCCTGCTGTCGCGAGCACCGCCTGGTAGAACCGGAGGCCGATCGATTCGAAGATGCCCTCGGTTATGAGGAGCAAGTTGAATATGACCAGGGTCGGTATGAGGACGGCTAAGGCGACGAGGATCTGCTCCGGACTGAAAAGAACCGGTAGAATCGCGATCGTGGACAACTCGATCTCCATAGGCCGGATATACCGGACGGGTCCATGCCAGATATAGGTTGATCAGCACGACCTTGAGACTCGAGACCCGGGGCCGTTCTGTGGATCAGCCCTCCTCAGGGTTTCGACCGGGCGTATGCGACTGGATAACGACGCCAATCCGTTTTTCCGAACCCGGCTGGAAATTTTAAGTACAGGCGCATTTCGGCGCTCTTACCGTGAAAATGGCATTTTATAGAATATAGAAACCTTAAATGGCGTATTTCATCTTCATTTACATATAGATATTCATATATAGTGGCCGTAAAAAATAATGACTATACAACATCTCCGTCCTCGAATTTCGTAACGGAGACCCGTTATCGGATCTCTTGGGAGCATCCCGCAGGTGAGAGATCGTATGAGAATAGTGGGTGCATGTGTCGGGGCGATGGCTAATTGAAGGCGATTCCGTTCTATCCGGCTGGCCGCATCTGTGCGGAGGGGCATGGCTGCCTTTACCGTTGAGGATCTTATCCGGCACCTGGAACGGCTTCAGGCACGGGGCCCGATCCCGTTCAACGTGAAGAGCGGAGAGATTCTGGGTCTCCTCTGCACGTGCAGCCAGGGCCAGCGAACCCTGATCGCGATACTCATGACGATCCTCTACCCTATCTCCGAATTCGCCGAACGCTCGCCCCTTGCAATCCTGGGGAACCTCGGGGACGTGCGGCGGAGCATGGGCATCGTCCTCCGGAACCCGGTGCTCGATCCTGCGCTGACCGGCAGGGAGAACCTGGACTTTCACGCACGGCTGCACGGGCTGGGTGAGCGGGCCCGGGACCGGAGGCTCTCCGAGGTCATAGACCTCTTCGGGCTCTCCGGGAGCGCTGCCGCCGCGGTTGAGACCTATACCCCGGCCATGGTGCAGCGCCTTGAGATCGCCCGGGCGTATCTTGCACACCCACGCGTCCTTTTTCTCGCCGGGCCGACGGAGGGGCTGGACGAGCCCGGTCGCCTGGAGATCTGGGGAGTGCTCCGGCGGCTGAACCGGGAGAAGAGGGTGACGATCGTCTTTACGACTCGCGACCTGGAGGAAGCGGCGGCGATCTGCAACCGGGTTGCGGTGGTGGACGACGGGGAGATTGTTGCCCTGGACACGGTGGAGACCTTCCTCACGATCATGGCCGTGAATGGTGCGTCACTTGACGGTACCGCCTAGGTCTCCGGGCCCTGCGCCGGTGATCGGAAACCGGATATACCGGCAATCCGGCGAACCAAAATCTATTTACACTTGTGGCCGCGACATGGATGCATGACCAATCCCCGTTCTCCGCTTACGTCTTTGTTCATGGCCGGAAGCACTATTGTAGCTGTGTTGATCGGCGGATGCGTTGGTGGCGGCCCCGCTTCGGAAGACCGGATCAACCGGACCCTACCTCCGGCCGAAGCGTCCGCCCTGATCGAAGAGATGAAGCAGGATCCAACATTTGCCATCATCGATGTCAGGAGACCGGAGGAGTATGCCGGCGGGCACATCCCGGGCGCAATCAACATCAACTCGGCCCAATTCTCCGAGCACCTTGAAAGCCTCGACCCGGACGGAACATACCTTCTCTGTTGCCAGCGGGGCGGACGGAGCGCCGGTGTCCGCGAGTTGATGGAGGAGGCCGGGTTCCACAACGTTCACGAGGTCAAAGGCGGCATGAGCGCCTGGAAGGCTGCCGGGTTCCCGGTGGTCAGGGATTGACTCTCATCCGTCGCTTTTCACGTAGGTGACGCCCTCCGGCTCTTCCGCTTCACGGGTCTCTATCACGACGGTGCCCGAGATCCGGTTAAAGAGCCTCTGTTTTGAGCCCGACATCGCGAGCCACCCGATCAGGCAGTCGGGGACGAGGAGGAACGCCTTCCCGAAGCTCTCGACCGCCGCGGCACCAAAACCAATATCCTCCCCTGCGCGGCCGGTGGCCCTGATCTTCAGCGCCATCTTGCCGATGGACTGGCCCCGGTAGCCTTCGAGCAACGTCCAGTAGAGAAAGAGGATGATGGAGGAGAGGCTTATGGAGATGAGGCCGGGATCGATCGTGAACCGCCAGGCGGGCGGCAGCCGGTCGGAGATTGCCCAGAGGGGCAGCCCGATCAAGATGATGTCGATGAGCCAGGCCCAGAAACGGCTCTCCCAGCTGGCGAGGTAGAGGGTGACCATATTGCAGATCTGTCGTCCTCCGCGGGCCTTAAGAGTTCGTATCGGCAATCCATGGTTGGCCTGTGGGGCACGATAGAGGACGAACAGGTTTTCCTGCCACGATCGCACCGATCCGGTGAGGGTTGTTGCAGAGGTGCAACGGGGCAGCGGTCCTCCGGCATAAACGGCGGTGCTGCTCCGGGACCAAAAATGGTGTTTTTTAGCCGATATAACTGAGTTCTTCCCGGCCCCGGGCTTCCTCGGCTTCCTGGATATTCGCTATCATCTGCTCCATATCCGCGGCACGCTGCTGCAGGGAGGTATGGTCGACCTCGATTCCCATCAGGCGGGAGAGGACGGCAAGAAGACTGTCGGCGCTCTTCGGGTCGACGATGTAGCCGCTCGTCTCGCCCATCAGGCAGACCCCCTCGATACCCCGGGCCTCACCGAGGCCGAGCAGGAGCCCCGACGCCCCCACGATCATCCCGCCGCCTCCGGCGTTCTCAAACGACCCGCCGGCCGCCTCCACCTCAGGCCGGAGATGTTCCATGTTGACGGCACAGAGCACTCTCGGGCTCTCGACCAGGTGGCCGACGCCGTATCCCCCGAGCGCATAAATTCGCCGGACGCCGAGGTCTTCGGCGATATCAAGGTACCGCTCGGCCAGGATGTAGTGGCCTTCGGCCGAGTTGCTCTGGAAGTCGCCTACGAGAAAGAGGACCGTCCTCCCGTCCTTCTCGCTGCGATAGAGCTCGTTGTTGACCAGATGGGTGACACCCTGTTCGTCGACGATCACCTGTGGAGGAAAGTGGAGCGAGGAGATCTCTCCGATCTTCTCGCCCTGGAGTTCATGGATCAGGTGGTCGGCGACAAGTTTCCCGACATGCCCGATCCCGGGCAGGCCCTCGATCAGGATCGGGGCATCGATATTATCGTCTCTTGAAAAACTCACTCTGACGTGTTCCATCTGCGTACTGCCCTCCTGTAGTTGCCGTACCTGTCCTGTGGGGAAAAACGGGCCGGGTGAGCCGGCCGACACGACCGGCCGCAGACCGGACAGACCAGAGAGAGCGTGTATCTCCGATCGTCCGGACAGCGGCGAATGCGGTTACTCATACCGTCTTATCCGGCTTTCTGCTTCCGGATGAACTTACCGGAACCGCCCGCCCGCTCAACCACACCGACGGCGGCACTTGCCGCCTTCTCGATTGCCTTCTCTGCTTCCTTATAATCGGGTGCGGTCACTTTTATCCGGTATTTCGGAGCCCCGACGTAGATCAGGTCGATCTCCACGTCGTCAACCTTCGGCTGAGCGCTCCGGAGCGCCCGGCGGATCACGTTGACACCGTCGGGCCGGGCCGACGTCAGGATGAGGTGCCCCGTGATGGTCACCCTGGAGACCTTCACGTTCTCGTGTGCTGTGGAGATGAGCGACTTTTTGACCGGCTCGTCGAGTTTCAGCCGCTCGGCCGCCTCGCCGTTGGTGATGACAATATCTTCGAAGGCCGGGTACAACAGGCCGTATTCGCGGTATATGGCCTCTTCGATGATCGCCCGGTCCGCTCCTGTTGCCTCGGAGACAAACCCGACCCATTTCGCGGCCTTCTGCTCGCTCTTCCACTCGTGGATTTTCTCGCGTCGCTGGTGCTCATTTACGTCTTTTAACGAGAGATCAATGTGGCCGCGGTCAGGGTCCACATTCAGGACTTTACAGACGACCTTCTGTCCTTCTCGTACGTAGTCCCGGATGTGCTTAATCCAGCCCCGCGCTATCTCGGATATGGGTATGAGCCCTCTTCGCCCGTCGTACTCATCCAGGGTAACGAACGCCGCGAAGTCTTTGACGTCGGCGACCGTGCAGACGACGAGTTCTCCTTCTTCGGGCCACTCTCTCTCGTGCATGGACTTACTCACTCAAGTACTGCCAATATTTCAGCCTTGATATCAGCTTTTCCACCGTGGGGCTCTGCAAGGATACGCCCGCAGACACTGCACTCCACAACGGTACTCGCTCTCTCAAAGACTATCTGTTCGTTCTCACAGTCAGGGCACTTTACCCGGAGGAATGTGCTCCTGTTCTCTCTGTTCAGCCGGACCATAATAACCTCACTCCGTAAGTTCAAATTTACCGATCCGGAATCCCGGCCGGAGGTGCGCCTTTCCACAGACCGTACACCGGTACCTGACGTTGATCTTCTTCGTCGGCTTGTCGCCGCCGGGCACTTTGCTGTACTTGCCCATGTTGCCCACGGTGCTTCTGCGCCCCTTCTGGCGGTCGATCCAGTTGAAGTGGCGTACCTTGCCTTTCTTCACCTTCACGACTTCATGAACCTGGTGGTTCCTGCAAAACGGACAGTACGTCTTGAATTTGGACGGCATTTTCATGATAGTAACCTCTATTCAATTGATTCGAGTACCTATATTACTTGTTAAGCCTAATATTTAAGGCTATGTCGTGCTCGCAGAGCACATCCGCATTGTTTTCCGGCAGGGTGACGATATCCCCCTGCTTCAACACGTACGTCCTGCCGTCCACCCCCATGAACGACTCCATATCCGAGCGAATATGCACGAGGGCGTAGGGAGACTGGATGGGACGGGAGGCAGGGGCTCCCGGTCTCTCCGATCCGGAGGCTTCCGGGGCTTCGTCGTCGACCTCATCATTGTCCCGGAGGGCGGCAGCCGCACCGCCACTGCTGAAGGTATACTCCCCCCCATGGACGAGCGTCTCCCGGCACCCCTCGATGGCGTCGATGATCCTCCCGTACATCTCTCGTTCTGCCGGGAGCATCTTCCTGGCCTCTTCCTTATCGAAGTACTGCCCCTCCATCTGCTGGAACGCGAGACCGAGGATCTGCCGGGTCCGGATCGAGAAGATCTCCTGTACGGTCTCGGTGACGCTCCCTATCTCCTCGATGATCAGACTTCCTGCCCGACTCTCCAGGGGGTTTTTCAGGCCGTAATAGTCCGCCTTGAGTTTCTCGACGTATGCCCGGGCATCCTCGTAGAGGCCGGGCTCGATGTCTGAAAGCCGTCCCGAGTGCTGCATGTCAAGCAGCATCTGCCGCAGTTTCTCCAGGAGGTTCGCGGCCATACTCTCATGCACCCCCGCTGATCTCTGCCATGTTCCGGCAGCAGAGGAAGACTGCGAGCGCCTCGGGGACGTTTGCGGACCCGGTTTTGAGCGTGTAGGTGTTCCCGAGCAGGGATGTGGTAAAGTTTGCCTTCATTTCCACCCGCACCTCACGGTCGCCGAAGGCTACCGCGTCCACGAGCGGGTCGAATCCCTCAAGATCCCGGATATCGAGTGGCACGACCCGCATTCCGCTGCCGCCGTGCAGCGACCCCGGCGTCCGGATCAGCCGCTTGATATCGGTCGTGACCGGCTCGTCCGCACGTGCTCCGGCGTCACGGACCCGGTTCTCGAAGTCGGGCGCGGCCGCGATCGCCCGGACAACCCGGTTCTGCAGGAGGTCGCCGGGGTCCTTCACGAGAATGGCGTCGAGATCTGCGGGGAACTCCGCGGCCGTCCGCTTGCTGATGCCTTCAAGCCTCGTAAGATAGGCCGCTGTCTCGGCAGGATTGAGGTCCCGGAGCCAGAGCAGGTGAGATTGGAGGGCATCGATGTAGCGTCGCCGCCATCCGGTCGGGGCGCCCCCCGGAGTAAGCATCACGGCCGGGTCAAGCCCGATGCCGCAGACGTAGTCGACGACCTCGCGCCGCTCCGGGCTCCCCCATCCCCGCACAGCGATATCGGTGACGTGGACGTGGTAGCCGCGTCCCCCGGAGAAGGCGACCCGGATATGGTTCCGCGCAAAGCCGAGCTCGTCGGTCAGCATCTCGATCAGTTTTCCGGTCTCTTCCTTGACCCGCGCAAGCATCATCGCGTAAGGGCCGCGGACGATCTGGTCGGCGTCGAGGTCGAAGATCAGGTCGGCACCGGCCCAGTGCTTATCGTTCATCGTCGGCGCCGAAGGCGTCTGGTAGTAGGCCGTCGAGTAGTAGACGTGGGCGGGAACCAGATTCTTGACGTAGGCGGCAAGTTCCTCGCGGTCCACAAAAGCCATGTGCCGCCGCATCCGGACCTCGGCCGCGGCGTCAAAGAAGACGAACCCCCATTCGCGCTGCTCAAGAGAGGACGGAACGGTGAGGTGCTGCCTCTGGTAATACTCGGCAAACCTCTGTTTCACAAACTCGAGCGTCGCGGGCCTCATGGGAACGTCTTGATCATGTATGGGCCCACTTGTTCATATCCCTGTTTCCTGTAGTAGGGCCGCACCCCGACACCGCTCATCACCGCGAGCCGCCGGTAACCATGATCACGGGCCTCCTCCTCGGCGGCGGAAAGGAGCCTTGCGCCGAAACTGCGGTGCTGCCACTCGTCGGTGCCTGCCTGCGTGCTGAGGGGGACCACGCTCCCGTAGACGTGGAGCTCGCGCAGGAGCGCGGCGCTCGTGAGTTCGTCGCGGAAGGGCCGGTGCGGGAACCGGAGACGGGCGAACCCGACGAGGGCGTCGCCGGTGCCCGCCTGGATAAACCGCTCCTCTCCGCCGCAGGCCCGGTAGGCCAGGGTCGAGACCGCCGCCGCCTCCGGGGCAACCGTCCTCCCCACCTCGCGGCACCGGATGCACCGGCAGCGGAGTCCCTGCTCATGGAGCCGCGCCTCTGCAAGCTGCCGGAAGTTGCTGTGCCGGGAGCCCGCGACGATCAACTTTGCCGGGATGTCCCGCTGGATCCGCTGAAGGCGGACGTACTCCGGGATGAGCGATTTCGCGTAGGCAACGAGGTCGATCAGTTCTTCCTCGGTGTAGGGTAGGTACTCCCCCCGCTCCCAGAGGCTCTCGATCTCTGAGGCCGGTGTCACCAGGGTGGGGTAGATCTTCAGGAAATCCGGCCGAAACCGCGGGTCGCCGAAGAGTTCCTCAAACATCCGCCGGTCGTCCGCCATGCTCGCACCGGGAAGGTTCGGCATCACGTGGAACCCCACCTTCAGCCCGGCGTCGCGCAGGAGGCAGTTTGCCGCGACCGAGTCCGCAACCGTGTGGCCCCGCCGGTTGTAGTCGAGGATCCGGTCGTCGACGTGCTGGATGCCGAGCTCGACCTTCGTCACCCCCATCGCGAGCATCCGGTTGATGTGGTCCTCCCGGCACCAGTCGGGCCTCGTCTCGAAGGTGGTGGCGACGCACCTGACCCTCGATGCCTCGTTTGCGGCAAAGATCGTATCGAGATCGGGATTCTCCTGCGGAAGGCCCACCCGCGGGTAGTCGTTCATCGCCTGCACGGCGGCCGCGACGAACCACTCCTGGTACTCGACCGGGCGGGCGGTCATCGTCCCGCCCATGACGATCAGCTCGGCCTTGTCGACGTGGTGCCCGAGCGCCTCGAACTGCCCGAGGCGGGCCTGTACCTGCTCGTAGGGATCGAATGCGTGCTCTCGTGCCCTGAGCGCCGCGGGCTCCTCTCCCGTGTAACTCTGGGGGGATTTGAAGGGGTGCTCCGGCCCGCCGGGGCAGGGGAGGCACTTCCCGTGGGGGCAGGGGTGGGGCGAGGTCATCACCGCGACGGGCGCCACCCCGGAGAGTGTCCGGGTGGGTTTGACCAGGAGAAGCGGCCGGAGCCGCTCATGCTCCTCCGGGGTAGCTGCGGCGAGAACAGCGGAGTTTTTGGGCATACTGACGCCGTACTCCCGGCAGATCTCAAGTTTAATCTTCTGAATATCGGCGTCCTCGCCAAAAGAAAGGATGCGGGAGATGATCTCCCGGAGCGAATCGGTATCGTTCATCGTTTAGTGTTCGGTTGCAATCCGTTCGGACTGAAAATCGGCGTGATATTCGATGTAGGGGTTGTGATGATCCCTGATGTGGTGGACGATCTCGTCGCCCAGAGTAAGGATAGCTTTTTTATGCGTTACCTTGTTCTTATGGATATGGACGGGTGAGATGTGGAGAGCGTTGTATCGGTCGGTCGCGATGTCTTCGTCGGTCGTGCTTTCATAATACTTCTTAATGTGGACTAACAGCATGTGTAAGTGGAGCAGCTCTTCTTTTTGCACAATATCACCTTGCCTCGAAGAATACTACTGTGCGCTGGTAAATATAATTTGTTGGTGATGTTTTTATATGAATGAGATGCGGGCGGTCGGGGCGTTCGTTGGGCTTGCAATTGGGGATGCTCTGGGCGCGCCCCTGGAAGGCCTTCCGCCGGGTCCGATCGTCGTAACGGAGATGCAAGGGGGCGGAATTCACAACACCCTCCCCGGCCAGTACACCGACGATACCCTGCAGGCGGCAGCTCTTGCAGAGACCCTTCTCCGGTGCGGGAGTTTCGACCCTGAGGACTTCGCCCGGCGCCTGGTTCTGGTGTATCGCGCCAATCCGAAGTTTTTCGGGCCGACGTCACGGGCCGTCCTCGACCTGATCGGGAACGGCCTTGCATCTTCGGTTGCCGCGAGGATGGCGCACAGGGCGTTAGGTCGGAGCAGGAGCAACGGGAGCGTGATGCGCGGGGTCCCGGTCGGCATTTTTTACCCCCCCCGCGAGGTGCGGGAGGTGAGTCTTGCCGCGTCACTGGTCACCCACTTTGACCCTGTCGCCGGTGAGGCCTCGGCGTTCGTCAACCGGATGGTCAGCGGGATCTGCCGCGGGGAAGAGGTGGATGCGGCCTTCGGGCAGGCCCTCGCCGCCTGCCCGGATCCGGAACTCCGTGGAATGCTCGAAGATTACCGGGCATACCCGCCAGAGCCCTCGCTCGATGCCGTCCTCTGCACCCACTGCGCGGTTCGGGTCTTCATGGAGGCCTCATCTTTCCGTGACGCAGTGATCGCGGCAGTCAACCTCGGGGGCGACGCCGATACCGTCGGCGCGATCGTCGGCGGCCTCGCCGGGGCGCGTTTCGGGTATGAGGCGATCCCGGCCTTGTGGCTCGCGGTGCTCCAGGACCGGGAGGAACTCCTGGCCCTTGCCCGGCGGCTCTCTCTCGCGAGCCGGCCGTAGCGTTCCGGGTTACAACTGTCTCATACACGCCCCCTGTCCGTCGCACCTCGGGGAAGTCGTTCTTCGCGAAGAACGCGAAGAGGATTAGCGTGAGCGCCCGAACGGCGGAGGCCACTGGATCCGTGGGATGACCGGCGGTTCGCCTCCCGCACCACAAAAAATGGCTCCGCCTTCAACGAACGACCGTTCGCTGCAGCAGCCTCAGGCCGGCCTCAGTTCCACCAGTTTCAGGGGCCGGCCCCGTTCGCAGACGTCGGGAGCGTTGCCGAGGACCTCCCTGACGACGTACTTCTCCCCCTCGATGATGCCGTCGGGGCGACAGAGCCGGTAACTCCGGCAACCCGTCCTCGGGCAGGAGAACTCGTAACTGACCTTTGAGTTCACAATCGCCATATCGGCACCGATAAGCGCGACGACGGGGGCCTCCACGACGTCGACCGCGACCGCTGCCTCGTGGTGGACCGGGCAGTCGTGCCGTGTGTTCGAGCGGATCCCGACGATCCGATACTTCTTCCCGGACTGCAGGTTATGACAGACTTTCTGCACCTTGCACCCCTCGCATTCGGTGCACGTGCTGCCTTCGTAAACAAACTCAAGTCCAACTCTCGCGAGCATCGCCCCGATCAGCGTCACTTTTGTCTTCTCACTTGCCATTTCTTCTCACTCCCGGTAGAGCATCTTCACGAGGCTCCGTGCCGACTCCGGCGTCAGTCCCATATCCAGTATCGTGAACCGCTCCGGCCGGATTGTCCGGGCGGCGAGGAGCGCCTCTACGGCCGTCTCGTCATCGACCCCGATCTCTGCTGGGGTGGTCGGTGCGCCGATCTTTCGTAACGAGTCACGGATCGCCTTCCAGTCGCCGCCGTGGAGGTACATCGTGATGATTGTCCCGATCCCGCACTTCTCCCCGTGGAGGCCCTTGTTCGGCGCAAACCGGTCCAGGGCGTGGGAGAACTTGTGCTCGCCGCCGCTCGCCGGACGGGACGACCCCGCGATGCTCATCGCGACCCCCGAGGAGACCAGGGCTTTCGTCACGATCCAGGCGCTCTCCTCAGAATGTGGTTTGATGAGATCTGCGTTCCGAAAGAGGATCTCGGCGGTCATCCGGGAGAGCGTCAGGGCGTACTCCGAGATCGGCTCTCCCCTGAGGCGGTGGGAGAGTTCCCAGTCGAGGATTGCGGTGTGGTTCGCTATGATATCCGCACACCCGGATGCGAGCAGCCGGTGGGGCGCCGAGGCGATGATGGCGGTATCGGCGACGACGGCGAGCGGCGGCTCGGCGGCAAGCGATACGTTCCCGTCGGCGGTCGGGACCGACGCCCGCGACGATGCGATACCGTCGTGCGATGCGGCGGTGGGGACGCTGATGAAGTGGCGGTCGGTATTATAAGCAGCGATCTTCGCCGTGTCGATGACCCGCCCCCCTCCGACGCCGATGACGAACCCTGCCTCTGCCGCCGCCGCCTCGGCCTTCTTGATCGTCCCGAGGGGGTCGCCGGCAGCAGCGAACGTCGCAACGTCGTAGGATCCGGAGAGAAGCGCCTCGACCCTCTTCCCGGCAACATCCCGTGTCCGGCCTCCTGAGATGATGAGCACAGACTCGCCCAGAGCGAGGTCTTCACAGACAGCCGGGATCTGCTCGAGAACATCGTGGCCGATGACGACGTCACGAGGGAGCTGCATCCATTTGGACTTGTCGAAGACCTTGGTTCTGAGTAGGTTTATGCCGTCTGCGCTCATTTAGATCAGTAATGATTAGGGAGTTCCTCTACAAATATTACATAGATCCCATTCGTTACGGGCAGGCGTATACGCTCGTCGATACGCTGACCTACGCCCTGATCCTCATCGTAGCGGTCTACCTTCTCTACCGGGGGCTCCGGCGGTACAGGATTGCCGTCGACGATGAACTCGTGCTTGCCACCCTGCCCTTCGTCGTCCTCGGCGGGCTCCTCCGTGTCGTCGAGGATACCGGGATGATCACTTCGGATCTGCGGTTCCTCTTGATCACGCCCCTGATCTTCTTTACGATCTTTGCGGTTGCGGCGGTCGCCCTCTTTGCCGGGAAACTTGCGGAGAACGCCGGGCTGGTCTCCCGCTACAGCCGGGTCTACGGGGGGGCGGGCATCGTCGCCTGCCTTCTCGCCGGGGCGGCGCTCGTCTGGTTCGGCCTTGCCGAGACGACGATCGCGCTCGATGTGCTTGTTACCATCCTTGCCCTCGCACTCGTGTCGTCGCTTGCCTTCTGGGCGTTCCTTGTGTACGTGCTGAAGTGGGATTACGCCTCGAATATCCTTTATAAGCTTCTCATCTTCGGGCACATGCTCGATGCGAGCGCGACGAGTTACGGCATCGATATCCACCCCGTCCACTACGTGGAGCAGCACGTTGTGGGTTCGAGCCTGATCGAGTTGACCGGCACCGCGTTCTCTATGTTCCTCCTCAAGATCGCGGTGCTCGTCCCCGCCATATATGTCCTCGAGATGTACCGGCGGGAGGGAAACCCTGAACTCTGGCACCTCATCCTCCTTGCCATGATCGTCGTCGGCATGGCGCCGGGGATACGGGATCTGGTGCGGATGGTGCTCTATGTCTGATCTCCCGGTTGCCCGGACCACGGGCCTTGCGGCTCTTTTCTTTGCCGTCTCGGTCGGCATCGGCGTCGTTGCCGTGACCCGCGACCCGGGCATCGGCGCGGAGGTCCTGGCCCTCTTCAGCGACCGGATCGTGAGCCAGATCCTCTCCGACTCCCCGGCAGTCCTTGCAGGAAAACTGTTCTTAAACAACCTGGCCGCCTGCCTCCTCCTCTTTCTCGGGGGAGCGTCGCTCGGTGTGGTCACGATGCTGATCCTCTCGGTCAACGGGCTCCTGATCGGTGCGGTGACGGAACTCATGCGACAGCAGCAGGGTCTGCTCTTTATCGCGGCGGCGCTCGTGCCGCACGGTATCTTCGAGATCCCCGCCTTCCTCATCGCAGGAGGTCTCGGGCTCCTTCTCGGGCAGGGCCTCATTGCCGAGTGGCACGGACGCGGCGATGCCGCCACCCTGGCAGTGCCTCTCGCCCGCCTCTTTCTCCGGGTCGTCGTCCCGCTCCTCGCGGTTGCCGCGCTCGTAGAGGCATTTATTACGCCGGCAGTCCTAAGTATGATAGCTTAAAAGAGCGGCAGATCATAATTTTTTGAGGTACGAGACGGATGGAAGAAGATACAGGGGCACTTCCCCGGAAAAGTGATTTTTCCCAGTGGTACAACGAAGTTCTCTGGCGAGCCGAGATCATGGACGTCCGCTACCCGGTCAAGGGGCTGTATGTCTGGTACCCCCACGGGTTCGGCATCCGGAAACGTACATACGGGATACTCCGGGACCTGATGGACCGCGACCATGCCGAGACGATGTTCCCTCTCCTGATCCCCAAGACCGAGTTCATGAAGGAGGCCGAGCACATCAAGGGCTTCGAGGACGAGGTCTACTGGGTCACCCACGGCGGCACGAGCGAACTCGACGTGCCGCTTGCTCTCCGGCCCACGAGCGAGACCGCCATCTACCCGATGTACTCCCTCTGGATCCGGTCCCACACGGACCTGCCCTTAAAACTCTACCAGATCGTCAATACCTTCCGCTACGAGACGAAACACACCCGCCCGCTCATCCGCCTCCGGGAGATCACGTCATTTAAGGAGGCGCATACCGTGCACGCGACGTGGGAGGAGGCGGCGGCGCAGGTCGAGGTCGCGCTCGGCCTCTACAAGGAGTTCTACGACCGCCTCCGGGTGCCGGTGATCGTCTCCCGCCGCCCGGATTGGGACAAGTTCCCGGGCGCCGACTACACCATCGCGGTCGACACCATCATGCCCGATGGGAAGACGCTCCAGATAGGGACGGCGCATATGCTCGGCGACCACTTCTCTCGCACCTACGATATCACCTACGAGGACGCGAACGGGGAGCGGCAGCATGCCTACCAGACCTGCTACGGGATCTCCGAGCGGTCGATCGCGGCTGTCATCAGCGTTCACGGCGACGATAAGGGGCTTGTGCTGCCGCCGGAGGTGGCGCCGATCGAGGCCGTCATCGTCCCGATCATCGTCGGAAAACGGCGCGACGAGGTGCTCTCTGCGGCCGCGGCGCTTGAGGAGGAACTCCGGAACGCCGGGTTCGTCGTGAAGCTGGACGACCGGGATATGCGCCCGGGCGCGAAGTACTACCACTGGGAGATGCGCGGCGTGCCGCTCCGAATCGAGATCGGGCCGCGTGATATCGACGCGAACACGGTCGTCGCCGTCACGCGGAGCGGTCGGAAGACCACGCTCGACCGGCGTGGCGTTGTTGAAGGCGTCTCCTCCGTCCTTGCCCAGTTCGGGGAGGAACTCTCGCAGGCGGCGCGGCAGGCGATGGCCGACCGGATCGCCATGGCCGGGACACTCGAAGAGGCCGCCGGAGCGGTGAAGACCGGGGTTGCCGTCGTCCACTGGTGCGGCTCGCAGGAGTGCGCAGAAAAGATAGAGGCGGCGGTGGATGCGAGCATCCTCGGGTCCGAGATCCGGTCGGACCTGATCTCCGTCTCGGACGGTCCGTGCATCGCCTGCGGCGGGAACGGCACGTCCACCCTGGTTGCCCGGACCTACTGATCAGCAGGACGGGCAGGTATACGTTCTTTTGTGTTCGGGGGACAAAAGGTCTCCCGACATCATCACTTTTCCTCCCGAGAGGAATATTCTACCGCACTTTGCGCACCGTTTCGGGAGCAGTCGCTCCCAGCGGCTCATCGGAACTTCCAGAGAAAACTGCATCTTCTCCGCATCAGCGGGATTGCACTGGGTGAGCTCCTCATACCGGGAGAGGATCTGCATGACCTGGAGCGGGCTTGCTCCCTCGTTGCAGAACCGTTTAAAGACATAGAATTGAAAGATCATCCACCCAAGATCGGAGCGCTCGAGGGTCTCCTCATACTCGCTGCAGGTTCCGTCGTCTTCGTCGAGGGAGTACCCGCAGAGGGGGCAGCGCCCGCCCACGAGTTCGTCCAGGAAGACCTCTTCGTGGCAGCTGGGACAGGTGGTGTGGGGGGTATGCATTCTGGAAGTCATGGTTATACTGGCCTCATACCTTTTACTCTTCAAGAGACACATGGCGGGGCCGCGTGTCTGCTGAAAGCGTTCCACGCGAGGATGCGCGGTCTCTACGAGTGCTCTGAGGTTTTACTACGTATTGCGCTCGGTGTGCTCTTATACGTGTCGAATGCGGTGATCGGATCTGCGGAGCCCCGGGTGGTTGAGGTTCAGGTTCCCGGGACCGCGGAACACGCTTGCGTCGATGTCTGGAGGCTGTTTGGGGAGCCCGGCGGCTTCTTGCGGTCAGGATGCCGTCTTCGTCGCACGCCCGGCCGACCAGCCCTTCATGCGAACCCGTAATGCCCTTGAATCAACCTTGTTATCCGGAATAAGGCCTCCGGCAGGCAGGATGACGTATATTTTTATAGGTTGGCGGGCATTCTGCTTGCATGGCATCGCCAGCAGCATCTGAAGTTTACATCATCGATGCATCGGATCGTTACCGCGCTATTGAAGCGCTCTGGCACGAGATCGGCCCTCTTCCCCTCGATGGGAAGACCGTCGCGGTCAAGGCGAATTTCAACAGCGACGATCCGTTCCCTGCGACGACTCACCCCGATATGCTGGAGGCGGTCCTCGGGCAGGTTCGCGCTGCCGGTGCCGGGACGGTACGGCTCGGGGAGCGGAGCGGGATGGGGGAGACCCGCGCGGTGCTGAAGAACCGGGGCGCCGTCGACGTCGCGGCCCGGACGGGCGCAGAAGTGGTGGCGCTCGACGGTCTCCCGCCGGAGGGGTGGGAGGCGGTCCCACCGGACGGTCTCCACTGGGAGCGGGGGTTCCTGATCGCCCGGCTCTTCCGGGAGGCCGATGTAGTGGTCCAGACCTGCTGCTTAAAGACCCACCGGTTCGGCGGGCACGTCTCCCTCTCCCTGAAGAATCCCGTCGGGGCCGTGGCGAAGAGGGCTCCTGGGAGCGGCTACAACTACATGGCGGAACTGCATTCGTCGCCGCACCAGCGCAGGATGATCGCCGAGATCAACCGGTCCTTTCCCTGCGACGTCGCTATCATGGACGCAACGGAAGGGTTCTCGACCGGGGGCCCCGAGCGGGGCGGCCTCGTCGCGCCGAACGTCATCCTCGCGAGCACCGACCGGATCGCCCTCGACGCCGCGGGGATCGCTCTCCTCCGGCGTTACGGCTCAACACTCGAGGTGATGCAGGGCAGGATCTTTGCGATGGATCCGATAGCCCGGGCAGCGGAGCTCGGCATCGGCGTTCGGTCGGCGGAGGACCTCCGGCTCGTCGCGCTCGACTCCGAGAGCAAAGACCTTGTCCTCGATATGCGGCGGATCCTGGACGAGACCGCGTGAAGATCAGAAGAAGAGGTGGTCGAGCAGGATCCGGAGACCGATGCCGATCAGGATCACCCCGCCGAGGACCTCGACCTTCCTCCCGAAGACCCGGTCGAGCGAACTTCCTATCAGCACGCCGGCGGCGGAGAGGATGAAGGTTACGGCGCCGATCGTGACTGCGGGCCAGAGGATCGGCATATCCAGGACGGCAAACGTGACGCCGACAGCGAGGGCGTCGATGCTTGTCGCAACGGCGAGAAGGAGGAGCGTGGTCATGCTCCCGGCGCCGAACCGGACGTTCTCGTCGTCTCCCCGGACTGCCTCGACGAGCATCTTCCCGCCGATCAGGGTAAGCAGCAGAAAGGCGATCCAGGGTGCCCAGGTCCCGACGAACGAGGTGACGCTCACCCCGCCGAGCCACCCGAGCACCGGCATCCCTGCCTGGAACCCGCCGAAGAGCGCCCCGATGATGAGGGCCCACCGCCCCCGGTCTTCTTGCATCGCGGCCCCTCCACTGATCGAGACGGCAAATGCATCCATCGCGAGTCCGACGGCGATGAGGAGGGTTGTTGCGAACTCCATTGCTTCCATAACATTCCAGCGCGATACCGGATAACGCTATGGTCGACGGTTGTTATATGGCGCCTGAGTGCCCTACCGGTATGGAGAGATGATACGATGAGCACGCAAACGATTGGCCTCATCCAGACGGCGGCGGGCAATGACCCCGACCGCAACCTGGTCCACACCCTTGCAATGGCAAGAGCAGCAATCGCGAAGGGTGTGCGGATCCTCTGCCTGCAGGAACTCTACCGGCTCCCCTACTTCCCGCAGTATGAGGCTACGGACGCCTCTGTCTACGCCGAGACCATACCGGGTCCCTCGACCGAAGCGTTCGCGGCGCTTGCCCGGGAGCACGGCGTGGTGATCGTCGTGCCGCTCTACGAACGGACCGAATCGGGGGAGTACTTCAACGCGGCAGTAGTGATCGATGCCGACGGGCGACTGCTCCCCCCGTACCGGAAGGTGCATATCCCCTACGACCCGCTCTTCTACGAGAAGACCTACTTCCGGCAGGGGGACCGCTACCGGGTCTACGATACCCGGTACGGCCGGATAGCCGTACTCATCTGTTACGACCAGTGGTTCCCGGAGGCCGCGAGGGCGGTCGCCCTGCAGGGCGCTGATATCATCTTCTACCCGACCGCCATCGGCCGGATTGCCGGGGAGGAGCCGCCGGAGGGAGACTGGCGCGAGGCGTGGGAGACGGTGCAGCGGGGCCATGCGATCGCAAACAGCGTCCACGTCGCCGCCGTCAACCGGGTCGGCACCGAGGGGGATATCCGGTTCTTCGGGAGCTCGTTCGTCGCCGACGCTTTCGGGAACGTCCTCGCCCGGGCGAGCGAGACCGACGAAGAGGTGCTCGTCGTCGAGGTCGACCTCGCGAAAAACGAGGCTGTCCGGGAAGGCTGGGGCTTCTTCCGGAACCGGCGGCCTGAGACCTACAAGGTGCTCACCCGGAGGTTTCCGCCGGGTAGAACCCCGCAGGCGCTCGGCTACCGCATGCCGGCGGAGTGGGCGTCGCACGATGCCGTCTGGCTCTCCTGGCCTCATGATCGGGAGACGTTCCCCGACCTTGCCGCGGTGGAGCTTGCCTACGTCGAGATCCTCGCGGCCCTCCGGGGGTCCGAGACTGTCAACCTGCTTGTCACGAGCGAGGCGATGCGCATCCGGATCGAGGCGATGCTGGAGGAGGTTGGTGTCAATCCAGAGGGCATCAGGTTTCACTCCGCCGACTACGCCGACGTCTGGTTCCGGGACTACGGGCCGACGTTCGTGATCAACCCCGAGGCGGGGAGCCTCGCGATGGTGGACTGGACGTTCAACGCCTGGGGGGAGAAGTACCCGGAACTTATGGGGGATACCGGGGTCCCGCTTGTGATGAACCGCGAGATGGACCTCCCCCTCTTCACTCCCGGGATTGTTCTGGAGGGCGGTTCGATCGAGGTGAACGGGTGCGGGACGGTGATCACGACGGAGGCCTGCCTCTTAAACCCGAACCGGAACCCTCGCCTCTCCCGGGGGGATATGGAGGCGTACCTGGAGGCTTACCTCGGCGCCAGTCACGTCATATGGCTCAAACAGGGTATCGCCGGCGACGATACCGACGGCCATATCGACGACATCGCCCGGTTCGTGGACGAGAGAACCGTCCTCTGCGCCGTCGAGGAGAACGAGGACGACGAGAACTATGCCGTCCTGCAGGAGAACCTCGCGATCCTCCAATCGTCGACCGATCAGGACGGCAACCTCCTGACGGTCGTCCCACTCCCGATGCCGGGCAGAGTCGGCGGCGAAGAGCGGCTGCCGGCGAGTTACGCGAACTTCTACATCGGAAACACCGTCGTGCTGGTGCCGGTCTTCGGGCACCCGAACGACGAGGTCGCCGTAGCAAGGATCCAGGGGTTCTTCCCGGACCGGGAGGTCATCGGGATCGACTGCACGGCGATGGTCGAGGGGTTCGGCGCGATCCACTGCATCAGCCAGCAGCAGCCATCCATCGTGCCGCGCGCCACCTTCCCGGGGGGAGAAAGCGCACCGCGAGAGGGATGAACGCGGAGATAACCGTGCTCCACGTCCAGCCGGCGAAGGCAAGCAGGATCGCAATGACGGAGACGGCCGGGACCATCGTCACCCCCCGATTTGCGCGCCGCACGTCGGTCCCGGGATGGACGAGCCGGTCTCTCCCGGCTCCGACTCTCTCCTCCATCTGCAGCAATCTCTTCTGGGAGGGCCGGCCTGATATGGGGTGAGCATCTGCACCGGCAGGGAAGTTACCAGCCGTTGCAGTGGACCCGGTCCTTACGGTAGCGGTCAACCGGCGGAGAGCGTGCGGCCGGGGAGCCGACGGTGACGAGGGCGAAGGGAACGACTGGCCGAAGGGTGCGATGGTTCTATGAACGGAAGTTTGAGCACCGTCAGGTACGAAGAACGCGAAATCCGGCGGATGAATGGTGTAACTCCCCTTCGTGGCTTTGCGGCTCGCACTTCGCGTGAGGGCATGTCACCACCTCTGTATCAGCCATCCGCGCCTTCAGCCACCATCCGGGGCCGACCTTCCCCCCGGCATGGGGCAGAGCGGTGTCGCCTCCTCCGGAAGCATGAGGATCTCGCGGACCCCGCCGTCATCGAACGCCCCGATGGTGACGGTGGCCGGGGCGCCGCCCGCGGGCGTCTGGTTGACGGCCGCGATCTCAAGGGCTGCCCGCCGGTCCCCGTTGCCGACCCGGACGACCTGATGCTTCCCGGGCCGGTAGTCCTGGACGTAGCACCTTCTGGCATGCTCTTCTTCACCGGGGCGGGGCTATGGGTGCCGGGGAGATGAAGCTGTCGGAGCATCCTCCTCCCCAATCGCTTCTTCCGGTGGTTCCTGGCGGCGCTTCTCCCGGCGTTCCCTGACGGACGAGAAGGGGAACTTCACCATCTCCCGGAGACCTCCCGCGGGGGAGAAGTTTCGCATATCACGTCGGACTCCTGAGATGAGTTCGTCGACGACCTCCTGCTCCTTTGCCTCCCCCTCCTCCTGTACCGCCGCGAGGCGGTGGAGGGAGTAGAGCCCGAGGATGAAGGCGAAGAGGAAGAAGAACTCCCATTGTTGCAGGTCGAGGGTGACGAAGACGAGCTCCCGTACCGGGTCTTTCCAGACGAGGGTCCAGATGAGTTCCCGCTCGGCAAAGAAGTCCACGAAGAGGCCGCCGAGGATCGGCGCGACGCCGGCGGCGACCGAGTTTGCAAAGGTGCTCGCCGCAAGGTAACTGGTCGCCTGACCTTGTGGGGCCAGCTTCAGGCCGATGTTTCCCGAGGCGAGCGAGACTCCCGCAAGTGAGATCCCCATCAGGATGTGGATGAGGATGAGAAGCGGGTAGGTCAGGACGTAGATATCCGGGAGCGTGACGAACATCCAGGCGAAGATCGCGAGCATGAAGAGCGGACCGCTCACGGCGAGAACCGACTTGTTGGAGAACCGGTCGGAGACCTGGCCCCACGACCGGTAGAAGACGATGTTCATGACCTGGCTGAGGACGCTGAGAGCGACAACGAGCGAGATATCAAGACCGATCCTCTGCAACATGTAGACCGTAAAGAACGGCGACGCGAGGTTGACGGCGAAGTTCCACGAGCCGAGGAAGATGACCAGGTTCCTGAAGTTGAGGTCCGCAAAAGGCTTCCTGATGGCGGCGAAGAGGCCGTCCTCCCCACCTTCGACGACCATCCGGGGCTCGGGCGTGCGGATGAGGATCACGATCCCGGCGAGACCGGCGATGAGCCCGAGGAGGAAGAGGATAGAGTAGCCGTAGGGTGCAAGGTCCGGGAAGATTGCCTCCCACGAGTCGATGAAGAAACCTGCGACGAGGCTGACGACGAGCGCAACCGCTGTCGAAAGGGTCAGCCGGTGGGAGAAGAAGGCTCCGAGCCGGTCCTGCGGTATGAGGTCCCGCATCCAGGAGTTCCAGCCGCAGTGGGAGACCGCCGAGAAGGATGCGTAGAGAGCTATTGAGAGGATGAGCACGAATATGCCCTGCTCCGGCGAGAGGAAGAACGGTATCAGGATTATGAGTATCCAGCAGAGGCGGGCGGCGAGCGATGCCGCGACGACCACCAGCCTTCTCCTGCGCACCCGCTCGACGATGTAGATGGCGGGCATCTGCAGGAGTTCTGCGAGCGGCGGGATGGCGGCGAGCAGGCCGATGACGGTGTTCGATGCCCCGAGTTGGAGGGCGAACGCTACCAGGAAGATGCCGCCGGTCAGCGTCACCATCGCCTGAGTGGCAAGGCCGTCCCGTATGACGAGTTTTAAGCCGTGACGGACCTCTTCTTCCGTCAGGCTCTCTTTTGCCTCAAAGACCATGCTTTATCCGGGCCTCTCTTTCTGATGCTCACGAACCGTTCACCCCGAGAGATTGCCCGTCGGCAGGGTGCCGGAATATCCGTGGGGGACCTCGCGCGGGCATCAGTTTTCTGGACTTATTGTATAAAAATAGAATTATATTAATGTGTTTGATTAAATCGAGAACCTCCCCGTGGTCCCGTCGGTCATGGCCCCGAAGGGATCGGGGGTATTCGCCGGCAGGGTTCCCCGGAAGGTTTCTCCGGTGCCTCAGCTCCCTGACGACCAGGGTGTTCTGAAGTCGGGATAGAGGGTGAGCCCGCCGTTATAGGCGGCCTCTTCGGACACGAGAAAGGCAAAGACCGCTGCGATCTCTTCTGGCTCCCCTGCGCGGCCCATCGGAATATGTCCCTCCACTTCCGTCTTCTTTTCCGGGTCCTCCGCTCACTCCCGGTTGATCGGGGTGGCGATCGCGCCGGGCGCGACCGCGTTGACCCGGATGCCCTCACTGGAGTACTCGAGTGCAAGTGTCCTCCCGAGAGCCCCGAGCCCTGCCTTGCTCGCGGCGTAAGTGGCATAGAGCGGTTTCGGAACGGCTTCGTGAACGGAGGTGTTGTTGAGGATTACGCCCCCGCCACCACGGTCGAGGAAGTGCCGAACCGCTTCCCGGGCGCAGAAGAACGCACCCCGGAGGTTCACCGCGAGGACCCGGTCGTAAGCATCCGCAGTCATCTCGTGAGTCGGGCTTGCAGTCTGGATGCCTGCGTTGTTGACCAGGATATCAAGCCTCCCCCACGCCGTGAGGACCTCGGCGAAGATGCGTTTGACGTCTTCTTCGCTGGCGACGTCCCCCTGGACCAGCATCTCCCGACAGCCCTTCTCGCGGATGAGGCTGCAGGCATCCCGGGCCTCCTCAAGCGTGATCTCTGCTTCCGTCTCGCTTGCATGTAGTTGATGGCGACGTTTGCGCCTGCTTCCGCGAACCTGATCGCCGTCGCCCGGCCGATGCCGGTCGAGCCGCCGGTAACGAGGACGTTCTTTCCTTCCAATCGTCTCATCTCGCCTCCTGGTGGTCCGGGCAGGGCCGCCCGTCCCCCGGGGGCCAGTGATCCGGGCGGGTAATGAAGATCGCGGCCGGGACTTCACCGCCGCTCCTCGAGGATTTTCCGGACGAGCGCTCTCCGGTCGGGCCTCCCGGCGGTGAGCGCCTGGAAATGCTCTTCGTAGATGGGCCTCTTGACCGAGTAGAACGTCCCGAGCGCGGTCGGCGCATCCCGGTCGTAGTCCCACTCCCTGATCTTTCCTAAAGCGCTCTCGAACCTGCCCGTCTCGACGTCGCCCTCCGCGAGCTCGTAGGCGTGAGCGTTGTAGTAGTCGGTCAGGTTGAAGTAAGTCGCGCAGATCTGGAGGACGTCGACGAACGAGAACCCCCGGTGCATGATCGCCTCCTTGAAGAGGTCTTTTAAGTGCCGGACCTTCTTCGTGTAGCCCCGGGCGATATGTGTGGCCCCGGAAGCGAGCATCACCTCGAGCGGGTTGATCGGGTGCTCGGTGATCCCGCCGGGAGTGGAGCGGCCTTTAAATCCGGTAGGGGACGTCGGTGTGTACTGCCCCGTCGTCAGTCCGTAGACCCGGTTGTCGTGGACGATGACGGTGATGTCGCTGTTCCGTTTTGCCGCGAAGATGAGGTGATCGAGGCCCTCGGCGTAGATGTCCCCGTCCCCGACGTGGCAGATGACCCGCAGATCCGGGTTTCCCATGCGTACTCCCGTCGCCGCCGGGACCGAACGGCCGTGGATGCCGTAGAAACTGTTGACGTTCAGGTAATCGGCTAGTTTCCCGTGGCACCCGATCCCGCCGAGGATGACGAAGTTATCGAGTGGTATCCCCTCCTCAGCCGAGAGCTCCGCGATCGCCGACTTCATCATATGCTGGATCGAGAAGTTGCCGCAGCCGGGGCACCAGGTGTTCTGTGCCGGGCTGATGAGGCTGCCGGCCGGCCGGCCGGGGGGGCTGGTCGGGGTCATGCGAAGACCTCCGCAAGGCGGGCTTTCAGTTCATCGACCGCGAACGGCCGCCCGTCGTACTTCAGGACCGATCGTCCCGGGTCGAATCCGTGCTGCCGGAGGAGGCGGGCAAGCTGTCCCGTGGCGTTGTTCTCGACGCAGGCGACCCTCCCGGCGCCGATCATCGCCTCCTTGAAGGCACGGACGGGGAACGGCGCAAGCACGAGAGGCTGGACGACCCGTGCCCCAAACTTCGCGGCAGCCTCGATGCAGGCCCACTTCTCCGAGCCCCAGCAGACGATCGTCTTCCCGGCGTTCCGTTCACCGTAGGTTCTCACGGTCGGGTAGGCGGTAAGTTCCCGGCTCAGGCTCTCGCCCTTCGCAAGCATCTTCTCGCGCAGCCGTATGGTTTCCTCGACCTCCTCCGTAGTGAACCCGGCCTCGTCGTGGGCGTAACTGTTCACCTTGACGACGGCGCCTTCCCGGCCGGGGAAGGCAAGCGGCGATACCCCGTCTTCGGTCCGGGCATACCGCCGGTACTCGCCCTCGCCCTCCCAGAGCACGGGCTCCCGGTCCGGGTGCGGGGTGACGGCGTTGATATCGAAGGAGTAGGCCCCTTCCGCGAGGGTCTTGTCGGTCAGGATGATCGAGGGGACCTGGTACTTCCATGAGAGCATCAGCGCCGTCGCCGACCAGGCATACGTCTCGTCGAGATCGCCGGGTGCGACGACAAGCCGGGGGAACTCCCCCTGCCCTGCGTTCAGGACGAAGTGGAGTTCGGTCTGGGAGGTGTAGGTGGGGAGGCCGGTGCTCGGCCCCGGACGCTGCCCCATCACGATCGTCACCGGGAGTTCCGCCATCCCGGCAAGGGAGAGGCCTTCTGTCATCAGGCAAAACCCGCCGCCCGAGGTCCCGACCGCGGCCTTCTCGCCGGCATAGGCGAGGCCGAGGGCCATCATGATGACGCTGATCTCGTTTTCGGGGTGGAGGACCTTGATCGAGAGGTCTTCTGCATGGTTGGCGAGGTAGTGAAGGATGTTCGAGGTCGGGGTCATCGGGTAGGCGACGTAGGACTCAAGCCCGCCGTGAACGAGCCCGAGCCCGGTGACCTCGTTCCCCGTCAGGACCGGGAGTGCCGGAGCGCCGAGCGGCTCGACGGAGAAGACATGATCCACGGCGTCGTAGCCCCGTCCGGCGACCCGGAGGTTGGCATCCAGGTGCTTTGCGGGGACGCTCTCGCGGAGAACGTCCTCGAGAACCTCCCGGCCGATCCCCGCGACCCGCGCAAGCGCCCCGAGCATCGCGGAGTTCCCGGTGATCGGGGGCGCCTTCTCCTCCTTGAGGATCGCATCGAGCGGGAGGCCGTAACCGTCGCCCCTCGTGACCTGGGAGGCGTCGTAAATGACGGTCGTCCCATCGTGGATCCTCTGCCGGTGGTTATCGATGCTGTTCTGGTCGAAGGCGAGGAGGACGTCGACCGGGGTGCGGTGCGCCCCTATCGATCTGCCCGCGGCCCGGATGATCGCGAAGTTGTGCCCGCCCCGGATAAGGGAAGGATAATCGAAGTACATGTAGGTGCGGTAGCCGAGGCGGGAGAAGAGGGCGGCAATCGAGAGGCCTGCCGTATTGATACCCTCGCCGGCCTTCCCGCCGATCAGCACGGAGTATTCGCCCATGGTCATCAGGCGTGCCGTTGCCCGCCTGCCGGTATATAGGTTGTGTTACCGGGAAGAGCGGTGGGGGGAGTCAACGGCCGCCGCAAACCCTCTGACGTCCTCCGGCACGCTTAGTGGACAATCGGCGACGCTGTCTCGTCGAAGGGATTGCTCCGCATCTCGAGCGAGAAGAGGTAGGGGTAGTTCTTCTGGAGATACTCCATGTAGGCGAGCCACTCCCTGATGAGCAGGCCGTATACCCGTTCGACGTCCCTGGCAAGGTGCCGTAGATCGCTCTCCGGGAGCCCGGCAAAATCTCCCCGGCGTTCGAGTTCCTCGGTCAGGTGGAAGACCGCTCTAAGGAGGTTGGTGAACGATTCGTGCTCCATGAGGACGGGGTTCTCGAGCAGCCGCAGGAGGAAGTCCCGCCGCCCTTTGAGGTACCGGCAGAGCTCCTCGAGGTCTGCGGTATCGGGAGCGACGGTGCAGCAGTGGCCCCGGAGACTGTCCTGCACCGCGGAGAACTTCTCCGGCGTCCAGGCCTCCGTCACGACGAGTTCCTGCCGGAGCCGGGGCAGGTCCGGGTCGCGGTCCGATATGAAGGTGAGCAGCCAGGTGCCGGCCTCCGAGAAGAAGGTGCCGATGACCATATTCAGTTTCTCAAGCCTCTCGCGCTTCGCCCGGATGCTCAGAAGCTGGTTTAAGATGAGGGTTACCAGGAGGACGTTGATCGGCAGAAAGCCGAGCGCGTTGAAGATATAGTTGTAGGTATTCTCCGGATCGCCGAGAATGAGATACTTGACGGTGTAGATGGCCACCGATGAGGCCACCAGGATTATCCCGAGCCGCACTTCCCAGGACCGGAGATTGAGAGGCATACGTTTAAGGATGGTACGTCCGGCGGGGAAAATAAAGGTTGGGCCCCGACGCCCTTCAGACACGGAGACGTGACGATGCCGGGACGTTGATGGGCGAAGCGACCGGCTGCCGCCGTGCGATCTCCGTCTCGACCCAGGCGGCGAGTTCGAGCAGTCCTGCCTCGAGCGGGACCTGTGGGGTATAGCCGAGGACTTCCCAGGCGCGACTGATATCCGCGATGCAGTGGCGGATATCGCCAACGCGGCCGGTCTCCGTTACCTCGGGCGCAAGGTGCTGCCGCCGGGTTATCGTCGCAAGGAGGGTGGCGGCGGTCCGGAACGTGTAGGGGCGGCCGCTCCCGATGTTGAACGTTCCCCCGGCAGCACCGGGCGACTCCAGGGCCAGGCGGAAAGCGCGCGCCACGTCGTAGACACTCACGAAGTCGCGCTGCTGGTAGCCGTCCTCGAAGAGGCGCACCGGGAGGTCCTGGAGCAGGCGAGACGCGTACTCGGTCAGCATGCCGGAGTATGGGTTGGCATACCTCTGGTGCGGGCCGTAGACATTGAAGAGCCGGAGGATCGTCGTCGGGATGCCGTATGCCTCCCCGATCATCCTGCACATCTCCTCCTGGTCGTACTTGGAGATGGCATAGACCGAGAGCGGCGAAACCTCCTTCGTCTCGGGTGTCGGGAGGGGGTAGATCACCTCCCCGTCGGGGCTCCGGGGCTCCCAGTCACCCCGTACCGCCTGGTGGAGGGAGCGCCGGATCTTCGGGTAGGTGGTGCCGTTGTACGAGCAGTATAAGCCTTCGCCGTAGACGGCGGAGCTTGAGGCGACGACGAGCCGCTCGACCGGGTGGTCCAGCAGGGCCTCAAGGAGGACGGCGGTCCCGGTGGTGTTGACGCTCATATACTTCTCGATCCGGTACATGCTCGGCCGCTCCCCGACGACTGCTGCGAGGTGGATGACGGCATCGACGCCATCGAGAGTTTCCTGGACGCTGTGCGGGTCCCGGATATCACCTACAAAGACCTCCGCACGCCGGTCGAGATGGCCGGGCCGGTGCCGTTCCGGACCATGGACCTGTGGTGACAGGTTATCGAGGATGCGGACGTGATAGCCATGCTGCAGCAGTTCCGTAGCGAGATGCGACCCGATGAATCCTGCCCCCCCGGTGATGAGGAGGGTCGGACTGGTATCCGTATGCATGATGTATCAGGCACACTTGATGGCAGTCTTCGCATTAAATATTATCGCGAATGATGGATAAAAAATAAAATGAGAGATTCCGGATTTTTCCCGCCCTGCGGCCTGCTCCACGGGTCTCATCACGTGCGGCTGTGAGAGGTGGTGGGGCAGGCTCCTCCCCACCCACATTCTTTTCGCGTTCAGGAGTCGAGGATCGACTCGGCAGCGTCGCGGTAGGCCCGCATGACGTACGGGATGCCGGAGATCGCCTCTGCCTCTTCGGTCAGCGCCATCAGGTCGTTCCGGGCGACCGTCTTGAGGCTGAAGTTCCGGGTCCCGGCCATGATCTGCTGGAGCCCGGTCCTGAACTTCTGGGCGTAGGTGTAGATTCCGACTGCTCCGAGCGGGATCTCATCGATACGACCGGGATATCTCTCCTTGAGCTGCTCGTAGCAGACGAAGATCTCTTCTCTGGTGCGGCCGTACTTCGAGACGGTCTTCGGGAGTTCGCCGGCTGCAAGCCACTTCTCGATGTTCTTTCCGACCATGCCGGGGATCATGAGGGCACGGCCCATGCAGACCGCCCTGACGTAAGGGCTGCCCATAGCGAGCCCTTTGAAGACGTTGGCCTCGTCGGCAAACCCTCCGGCGATGGCGAGGTCCGGGACGCGGATGCCCCGTGCCTTCAGCCGCTCGGCGAACTGGTAGGCGAGGGACTCGATGTAGAAGGTCGGGATGCCCCACTCGTTCATCATCGGCCAGGGGCTCATCCCCGTGCCGCCGGGTGCGCCGTCGATGGTGAGGAGGTCGATCTTCGCCTCGGCTCCGTAACGGAGCGCCATCGCGAGTTCGACGGCCGAGTAGGCGCCGGTCTTGAGGGTGATGCGCTTGAATCCGATGTCGTGGAGCCGGTCGACTTCCTCGAGGAACCCTTCCCGGCTGACGAAACCGAGGCGGGAGTGCCGCTCGAACTCCTTCAACGCGCCGTCCTTGAAGGATGCCTGGACCTCGGCGGCCCGGGGGTTCGGGTGGACGATGTAGCCGCGATCGTTGAGCTGGTTCGCCCGCTCGATGCTGCCGACCTTGATCTCGCCGCCGATGCACTTTGCACCCTGCCCCCATTTCAACTCGATCGTCTCGAGGTTGTGCTTTGCGGAGACATACTCCGCGGTTCCAAGCCGCGTGTCCTCCACATTCAGCTGCACCAGGAGTTCGCCGTACCGGTCCTTGAAGTTCCGGTAGGTCTCGATCCGGCGGTCCATCTCGGGCGACTTGCTGACCTTGCCGTTGTGGTCGAGGACCAGTCCGGGGTCGACCCCGCAGACGTTCTCCCCGCAGACGAGCGTGATGCCTGCAATAGCAGCCCCGATGGCGAAGTGCTCCCAGTTCTCACGGGCAATCTCGGTCGAACCGAGCGCTCCGGTGAAGATGGGGACCCGCATCGGGACCTTGTTCTTCCATCCGTACTCGGTCGTGGTATCGACGGCCGAGAACAGAGCGGTGTCGGGGTTGGCCTCGACACCTTCCGGCATCCCCTTTGCGCCCCTCGCGTAGCCCTGGATGTTCAGGTGCGAGTAGTCGACCGGGTAGTTCTTGTCCGCACCGGCGGTGATCTCACCGAACGGCCCCGGGTAGAGGACCTCTCTGCCACGGAAGGAGGAGAGCCAGATCTCGCAGGCCCCCTTGCACCCGTCTACACACCGGGTGCAGATGCCTGACATGGGCGCGACATCACGGGAACGGTTGGTCGTTCCTGTCGCTTCGTTAGCGTTCGGTCTTCGTAGGTTCATCGCTTGCCCTCTATTTTGTGGATAGAAGTTTCCTTCCTATGCATATAAATATTTCTCACGACCTCCCATCCAACCCTGATCGGCAGGGACCGCCCCCGGACCAGAGCAGCAACAGGAAGAGCCCGGGGAAGTCCCTGCAGACGGGCTACCCGGCAGCAACCCCGGGTATTTGATACCAGCGTATCCCGGATGTACCATGAAGATGACGAAAAGGTGAAATACCTTGATATCCATGAATGGATTATGAACTTCAGGTTGCTATCTGCTCTGATTGTGCTTCTGCTCGCAGTTTCACTCTGCGCCGGATGCACTGGCTCCGGCGAACCCGCCGGGCCGTCTACGACCCAGACCCCGACGGTCACGGCAACACCTGCGCCCACGACCTCGGGCTCGCTGACGCCCGGCCCGACACAGACGGTGCCTCCGGGAAAAGAGGTTGAGTTCGAGCTTACGGGTGGCTTCCCCTCAAGGGTTACGAACGATCTCTATATCAAGTTCATCGGCGGCAAAGGGTGGGACTACGTAAAATCCATTGACATACACGTGACCAAGTCGAACGGGGAGGTCATCACCGAGGCGATGGAGCCGACTCCCAACAAAGAACTTATTATTCACAATGCAAAAGGGGATAACCGCGTCGCGATAACTGTTTCTCTCATCACAGGAGGCACCTACACAGTTATAGACGAGATTGTAGAGGTTCCATAACCCTTCACGATCTCCTTTTTTACGTGGCCGGACTGCAACACGACCATCCGGGCAATCCCCTCGTTTTCCTCATCGCCCCTCCACATTCCACCGTATGAGCAGGCCGTCGTCGATCTGAACGGCCTCGATGATGCGTAACCGTGTAAAATCCGCCTCCCGGAGAAACCCGGTGCCGTCCGCCGGCGTGGGGGCGTCCTTCCCGCCGATGACGATGTTGCCGACGAACGTCTGGAGTTCGTCGACGAGCCCTCGCTCAAAGAGCGCCCAGATCAGGGTCCCGCCTCCCTCGACCATCAGACGCCGGACACCCTGCCGGTGGAGTTCCTCGAGAAGGGCCACAAGATCGACGGTCTCGTCGCCGGCGATGACGACGGCGGCGCGTTCCCGGAGGGCTTCCACCTTTTCGCGGGGTGCCCTCGCTGAGACGGCGACAATACGGTTTCCGGTCCCTTTGTGAAGGATGTCTGCAGTGAGGGGGATCTCTCCGGAACTATCCACCACGACCCGGATGGGATGCTCGTCGTTCCCGGCCGCTCTCCGCTCTGCACGGAGGTCCGGGGACTTGACGGTGAGTGAGGGATTATCGGCGAGCACGGTGCCGATGCCGACCATAATGGCATCGCTCTCTGCCTTGATCCGGTCGACCCGTGAGAAATCTTCAACTCCGGAGATCCTCACCTGCCGCCGCTCTCGTGTTGAGATCTTCCCGTCGGCGCTCATGGCGACGTTGACGAAGACAAACGGGCGCATATTCTAGGGTTACACGACGACCCTCATATATGCTCTCCTCCCGGACTGTATGTGAGGCCATGGCGCCTGCACTCCTCCTCTTCGGGAACCGGGGAAATGTTCGGCACCTATCCCCATAAAACCAAAGAACAATCCTTCTTTTCTGGAAAAATTGTATTCATTATTGGGATATTTCGAATGACATATATACATTCTCCTGGATATTCTCCGTATTCAGTATGTCCTGGAATTGGTACCCATTGAGCCGTTTTCAAAAAGACCTGTTTACCGGGACGGATATTGTCAGAATGATCGTGGTGGTGTCATTCTCGGCGATATCGTTTATGCTGACGGCTGTTGCACCGGATTACAACGCTTTCCTCATCTATCCCCTGATCTACTGTATCTCCATACTCCTTGTTGCTCTCTGGTTCCCGGAAAAAGGGATCTGGGTGACCGGAACCCTGGTTGCCGGATTCGTGCTTATCCAGGTGTACCTATCAGTCCTTGGGGTTACCATAGACCTTGTGATGACCGGGTTGCACATGGTGATCTTCTTCTGGGTCTTCGCGGCCACGACACTCTTCGTGCGGAGCTCCCGCCTGACCGCCTCCCGGTGCAGGCAGATCCTCGGAGATACCCGCGATGCGAAGTTTCTGTGCGACCCGCAAACCCTCCGACTGCTCTGTGTCAGCGAACGGTGCGCCGATATCCTCGGTTACGCCCCGCAGGATCTCGTCGGCCTCCCGGCGGAGAAATTCTGGGCGGATGAGAGCGGCAAGGCCCGGTTTATCGAGGAGATGAAACGGGAAGGGTACATCGGGAACGCAGAGATGATCTTTCGTGCGCAGAACGGCGATGCCCGCGTGGTCCTCCTCTCCTGCCGGGCTCTGGTCCCGGAGAACCTCTTCGAGTGTACGGTTGTGGATATCGGCAGCCTCCAGAACAAGCATAACAGCCTCATCCGGTCGAACGGGCGCCTGAAAGAACTCATCCAGCAGTCAAACGACCTCTTTTTCGTGCAGGATGCTACGGGCCGCATCCTGCACTTCTCCTGGTTGCGCGCCCACGAGTACGGAATAATTTCCGATGACCTCATCGGGCGGGGAATGGATGCACTCCTGCCCGTTGACCTGGCCGCGCGGCATATGGAATGGGTTCACAAGGTGATCCGTGAGCAGAAGAACGCCCGTTACGATCTTGACCTCACGATAGCAGGTGCCCGGCACACCTTCTCCATCACACTTGCCCCGTATGCCGGGGTGGACGGCTCCCTCGTCGGCATCGTAGGGTCGGCGCGCGATACCACCGAGGTACGGCGGCAGAGGATCGCCTGCAGGCAGATGATATGCGAGATCGACCAGTGGGAGGGGCTCGTCACTACGCTCTCCCATGAACTGCGCACGCCCCTGCAGCCGCTCGTCGGTTACCTGGCGATGCTCGTCGAGAATCCCGGGCGTTATGGTCTCACGGGGGAGACGGAGAAGTTCCTTACTACCTGCCTTGCGTGCGCGAGGCAGGAACAGGCGGTGGTGGAGAGGATGGTCGAGTTGAGCCTGCTGACGATGGACCATGTCGAACTCACCATTCAGGACGTATCCCTCCGCCAGCTCATCAGCTCTGTCATCTCTGATGGCGGGTATGACCGGGATGCCGGGATCCACAACGAAATTCCGGAAACTACCCGGATCTGGGGAGATCCCGATCGGCTCTATCTTGCGGTGGAGAGCCTGGTATCAAATGCGGTTAAATATAATCAACTGCCAAAGGAAGTATGGATCCGCTATGCCGAATCAAATGAAAACCATTATATTATGGTATGCGATAATGGCATCGGTATCCCTAAGGATATTATCGACGCGATCTTTGGGCAGTTTTATATCAGGGACCCTGAAAAACCGAACCGTGACGGCGGTCGGATCGGCCTGAGGCTCTCGATTGCGAAGAAATATATCCAGTTGCATGGAGGAGAGATAACGGTGACGAGTGCGGTGGGCGAGGGGAGCACTTTCACGATCAGATTGCCAAAGGAGGCCTGAATTTGGGAACGAAGATTATGGTCGTCGACGATGACCTGCCGACGCTGGAAGTAATGGAACTGCTGCTCAGGAAGATCAACCGCGAACCTCTTCTGGTCCACAACGGGTGGGACGCCCTGCGGATGCTCAAGAAAGAGAAACCTGCGCTCATCATCCTCGACGTGATGATGTCTCCCATTGACGGATGGCAGTTCCTGGAGGAGTTGAAGCGGAACGACGAACTCAAAGATATCCCGGTCCTGCTCTTTACCGCAAAACACGTCTGGCCCGAGGAGTATTCGCGATATGCGGATGATATCGTCGGCGTCCTGGAGAAACCTATCTCGCTCGCCGAGCTGAAGGCGGCACTGGAGAAGGCTGTTCCCCATGATGCCTCTTCTCACACGGATGACGACACTCACTACACCCCACAGATCCGAAGCGGATAACCTCTTCTACGTTCACACCTTCCTTTCCGGCCCCCTTCCGGGGTCTGCATGCCCCTACCGAAAGGCATTTCTTTTGCCGGAAGTGTAGTGCCGGATAGTGTTGCTCTCATGATCGTTACGGATCTTCCCGGCTGTCCCTCCCTCAAGGAATACCGACGGATCGTGGGTGAAGAACGTTTTTCGGCAATCGATGTTCTTGCCGATCGCCTTTCAGGCGTCAGGCTGCAGGAGATCAACTCGACCCGCCAGGGAGGTGGCGTCGCGGAGATCCTGATCTCGTACGTTCCTTTCCTCAACGCGCTCGGCCTTGAGGCAACCTGGAGTGTCATGGAGGCCGAACCGGCGTTCTTCGATGTCACGAAGACGCTTCACAACTTCCTCCAGGGCCGGGACGGGTTTTCACCCTCGATGGTCGAGACCTACTGGGAGGCCCAGCGGCAGAACGAAGGGCTGATCGAGGACGACTCCGATGTTGTGACCGTTCACGACCCCCAGCCCCTCGGTCTCGTCGAGTTCCTGACGGCGAGGGAGCGCGAGCAGAAGAGGCTGCTCTGGCGGTGCCACGTCCAGCTGGAGACGGTGCCCACCTCGACTGTGGGAAGCATCGGCAACATCATGCGGCGGCTGGTCGAGAAGTACCACGCAAGCATATTTTCAAGTTTCCAGTATCTTCCTCTCTGGAATGTGCCGAGTTTCATCATCCCGCCGTTCATCGATCCCTTATCCGAGAAGAATCGTGACCTTCCCCGGGCCGAGATCGACGCCACCCTTGAGAAGTACGGTATCGACCCGGCAAAGCCGATCGTCACTCAGGTCTCTCGATACGACGTCTTCAAGGACCCGGTCGGTGTCATCCAGTCATTTCGGCGGGTACGTCAGAAGACCCCCTGCCAGCTCGTCCTCGTCGGCGGGCGGGCGTGCGACGACCCGGAGTGCTACCTCGTCCTGCGCGAGGTCCGCGAGACGGCCGAGGACGATCCCGACATCCATATCCTCGACCTCCCGCCGGACAGCCACCGCGAGATCAACGCGATCCAGCGGGCGTCGGACGTGATCGTCCAGAAGTCCATAAAGGAGGGGTTCGGACTGACAGTGACCGAAGGGCTCTGGAAGGGGAAGCCCGTCATCGGCGGGAACGTCGGCGGCATACCGCTCCAGATTCGCGATGGCTGGAACGGCTACCTGGTCTCGACGGTCCAGGAGACCGCCGACCGTGTCCTCCACCTCCTCCGGAACCCGGAGTTGGCCGAGGAGATGGGAGCGCGAGGGAGGGAGTTCGTGCGGGAGTATTACCTCCTTCCCCGGGGCGTCCAGGACCACCTTGCCGTCGTCGACCAGATGGTCAACGGGAGGATTACCGCCCGGGACAGCGTCATCTGCTACCACCCGCAGGTGGTGACGACCCGGATGTCCACGTGCCCCGCGCGGTAACGATTCGCTCCTTCGCTGCCCGCGTCAAGGTCACCGGATGGGGATCTCCTTTCCCCCGGGTCCGGAGCCGGTCCTCATCTTCTTCAGGCGCACCTCGAGGACGCCGTTCTTTAACCGGGTCCCGGCTCCCTCACCCGTTACGCTCGCCGGCAGGCGTATCAACCGGCTCAGGATGCCGTTCCCGCGCTCGTGGATGGAGTAGCCTCGCCCCTCTTCGACCGGTCCGGCACGCCTCGCCGTTACCCGCAGGGTCTGCGGGTTGAGCAGGTTGATCCTGATCGCGTCCTCCTCCGCGCCGGGCAGTTCCGCAACAACGATCACCTCATCGTCGTGGTCGAGGATATCGACCCGGAAGTCCGTGGAGAAACTGAGGGAGTCGCGGCTTCCGCTGTCCTGGGCGGTCCTCCCGCCCCTGCCTTCCCGATTCTCCGCCGTCTCATCGATCCCCCGCCGCCCGGTGCCGAAACGCTCGTCTTCACTTCCTGTCAATGCTTCTCTCCTCCTGCAGTCTGGTAGCCACCGGATGGCAACCGGCCATCCGGCGTCCCCTCTTGAACCAATATACTTAACGTTTCGTATCCTGGAGACGGGCGCACCCCTGGTCGGTTTGTCCTGCCGGTGCTGTCGGGTTGTCGGAAGAAGGTGTTTCTTGCGCTCCCCTCTTCCCGGGCGTCAGGTTTTTATGATGTGACCGGTATGGTGGGAGACCCCCGGAGTTCCGGGGTGCGGGACGACGGGGTAACTCAATCACCTGCACCGCCGTACCGGCGGAGATTCCAGTGCCGACGAACCGGCGAGGATTGTGGAGGAGAAAGGAATGACTCAGTTTAAACCCTTTGATATGGAAGGCATGCCGATCGAGGAGCAGCCCATGAACTGGAAGGACATGATCAAGGCCCCGTATGACAAGAAGACGGTCGACGCCTACACCCGGACCCGGATCATCCTCATGAACGGTATCGAGAACAACGCTGTCCTGATGTCGCACGCGATCGAGCGGATGCACCCCGATCCCGAGGTGAAGAAGTCGATGGCCCTGATGCGGCGGATCGACTCCCAGCAGCAAGAGACAATCAACTGGCTCAATCCGGCGGACCAGTCGATCATCGAGACCACCCTCGGTTACGAGCAGGTGGCGGTCGACCTCACCGCGAACCTGGCGCAGAACGAGCCGGACCCCTACGTGAAGCAGACGCTTGACTTTGCCCTGCTCGAGGACTTCGACCACCTCTACCGCTACAGCTGCCTCTACGACTACATCGAGGGCGGCGACCCGGAGGCGATCGTCCAGGGCAAGACCGAGGTCAAGCCGGGCCGGCCGACGAGCATCGAGCACCGCCACCCCTTTGACTCGATGCGCAAGCACTACGACAAGGATACGGCCGACATCAAGACGAAGATGAACTACATCACGATCGTCGCCGGGGAGCAGCAGACGATGCTCTACTACCGGGCGCACGGGTTCATGTACCCCGACGAGATTGCACGGCAGCTGTATGCGGAGATCGCGGAGATCGAGGAGCAGCACGTGACCCAGTATGGGCTGCTCGGCGACCCGAACGAGACGATGCTTGAGAAGATGGCGATGATGGAACTCAACGAGGCCTATCTCTACTACTCCTTTGTACAGCAAGAGAGCGATCCGAGGATCAGGGGGATCTGGGAGAATTTCATGAAGATGGAGATCACGCACTTCAACGAGTGTGCACGGCTCATGAAGCAGTACGAAGGGCGGGATATCCGGGATCTCGTGAAGGCCGACGTCATCGGGCCCCTGGTTGTCTTCGAGCAGAACAAGGACTACGTCAACAGCGTCATCGACAACCAGCTCGACCTTGCGCCGAACAACATGGAGTTCATGCGGATGCGCGACCTCCCGGACAACTGGGCAAGTTTCGGCTACCAGCGCGTCATGAACGCAAAGGGTGTTCCGAGCGAGGAAGTCGTCGGGAAAGCCGGCCCGAGCCTTGTAGAGCGCGACCAGGCGGAGAATATCCGGAGGGTCAAGCAGGAGATGGCCCGCCGGGTCGAGAAGGGGATGGCAGCGGTGCCGGCCCGGTAAGTACTCCTTTTTTTACGACGGACAGGGCCCTGCGGCTGGTCACGAGTTAAACTCTCGCAGCCTTTGCACAAGAACCACCTGACCCTCTTGCATCTTCGCACGGGATCAGGGTTGCCGGGGGGTGTGCCCGGACGCGGCGTGCTCCCGGGGTTCGTCGCCCTCAGATTTTCTGAGCGTGAACCGGAACGCCGCGCCCTCATCCGACCGGCCAGTCACGCGGTCCTCGACCCGGATTCTGCCGCCGTAACGGTTGAGCAGCATCCGGCAGATCGAGAGGCCGAGGCCATGTCCGCTCGCGCCGGCCTTTCTCTGCTCGAACCGGGTAAAGATCCTCTCCTTTGCGTTGTCGGGGACACCAGGGCCGGTATCGGCGACGGTGACCTGGACCATCCCTTCCTCGTCGGCATCCTCGACGGTTACGGCAACCTCGACGTTCGGCCCGCCGTGCTTCGCGGCGTTTCCGATAAGATTCGTGAAGACCTCGGGCAGGAGGTCGTCGGCGAGGACCGTCACGTTCGTCCCCTCGTAGGTGATGCGGGTGTCCGGGTAATGGGTGATCTCCGCCCGGACCACCTCATCAAGGTCGACCGGGATAAGCCTGACCCGGCTTTCGCGGATCTTCCGGATGGTCCCGACGTTGGCGGTGATCTCCATGCTCTTCTTGATGCCGGCACGGAGTTTCTGCAGGTATCTTCGCTCCTCCCCGCCGAGCATATCCATGAGCAGGTCGGCGTAGATGTTCGCGACGTTGTCGACATTCCGGATGTCGTGGGTGAGGATGTCCAGGTAGAGGTTCGCCTCCCGGTTCGCTGCCTCGAGCCTCTGATAGAGTATCCCCCGCAGGGCCCCGGCCCCGACCTCCCTGCCGACCGCCACGAGGATCTGGCGAGTCGCGGTCGGGATCTCCGGACCGGTGGTGCTCCCGAGCATGAGCGCCCCGACGACGGAGGACTCGGCAACGAGCGGGATGCAGGCGAGGGAGGCGACCTCGAAGTCCGCGAGCACGTCCCGCTCCCGGCTGCCGGCACTTTCCGTCCCCTCGACGAACCATGGCTGGCCGGCGACGAAGACCCGGTTGTAGGGCCATTGGCGGGCGTTGAGTGTCCGGTTCTGCATCAGGGCGAACTCGGAGACCTTTCGATGGCACCGGAGGACCGCCTGGATCCTTTCTTTTCCCTCCAGCATGTAGATCATACCGATATCGAAACCAAGATTATCAAGGACCGCATCAAGTGCGTTGTCGAGCAGTTCGCCCAGGGTGAACGAGGACGCCGACGCCGTGATGACTGCGTTCAGGACGGCAAGCCTCCTATTCCGGATACGGACCTCCTCCTCGGCCCGCATCCGCTCCGTGACGTCGGCGAGCGAGAAGACCAGCCCCAGAACGCTTCCCTCCGCATCCTTCACCGGCACGAGGCTCCAGTCCCAATAGGTCTTCCCGCGTTCGGGCTGCGTCTCGTAGGTGAACGGTTTTGCAAATACCCTGAACGCCTCTCCGGTATCCCGCACCCGCTCGAAGATCGCCTGGTTCTCCGGGTTCGGGAAGAGGTCGAAGTGCCGTTTCCCGAGGAGGTCCTCTTCCGTGTATCCGGACCCCTCCGCGTAGGCCGTGTTCACCCGGACGAACCGGAACTCCGCGTCAAGGTAGGCAAGGTGGACGTCGGTGTACTCCATGACCGTTCGGAGGAGGTCGCGCTCTTCGGCGAGATCGACGGCGAGCGATTGGTTCTCGGCGAGCAGCCACTCCCGCTCTGCATCCACCCGCTTCCTCCGGGTGATGTCCCGTGCGAGCCACCGGACCTCCGCAAGGCTCCCCCGGTCGTCACGGACGGCCGTGGCCGAGATGGAGACGGGGATGGGCTCCCCGGCCGCGGGCTGCACCCATACCTCGATCCCTCGCAGGGGCTCGAAAGGACCGCTCTTGAGGCGCGTGAGGAGGTCCCGGAACGTCTCCCTGCACTCCGGGATGATGCAGGCCAGGCTGGATGTCCCGATCAGGTTCTCCCTCTCGCTGCCGAGGAGGAGGGCTCCTGCCCGGTTCACGTCGAGGATCGCGCCTCGCGGGTCGCAGACGAAGTAGCCGTCGGGAGCGAGGTCGAAGAGGTCCCGGTAGCGGCTGTGCTCCTGCGCGATCTGCCGGTACTTCTCCTCGCTCTCCTTCCTCGCGGTGATATCGCTGACGAGAAGGAGCATCGTGCCATCGTCCTGGACCCGGATCGAGCACGCCACCCAGCGGTCGGGAGCGATCCGGAATTCCAGTCTGGAGAGCACTGTCCCTGCCCGGAGCGCCGCGAGCAGCCGCCCTGCTGCTTCCGCGTCAGCGATGAGCGGTATGATGTGGGTGCGCACGAGCGCCATCCCGTTCGCCCCGGAGAGGTCCCGGCCGTCCGGCAGCGACAGGAGGCGACGAAAGGCCCGGTTGACTCGCACGACCCTTCTCTCGGAATCAAGCAGGAGCAGGCCGTCCTCGAGTTCGTCGAGGGAAAGGTCCGGAGCGGATTGGGTCGAAGGTGTCGTTGCGTGCATGGTACGGTCTCCCGGGTATTCTGACTATGTTCGGAAGAGAAGTTTCTGATATGAGTTCTGATAAAAGTTGGGAGAATAAGTTCCAGCGTGCCCGATTCTGTCTGATGCAATCTTCATCTGCATTCCTACCTGACGGCTGCATAAAGACTTTGCCTTCTGGTGCTGCCCGGTAGCGGCGATGCGGGCGCTCAACATTCCAAGAGAGCGTTTCTTGCCTCGCGGGCAAAAGCCAGGGTTCTTTCGGGGTTGCGGATCCCGTCTTTCCTGACGCCCGTATGCACGTCGACCCCGTACGGACGGACTTTCCGTATCGCCTCCGCGACATTCTCCGGCGTAAGCCCTCCTGCGAGTATGACGGGAATTGCCGAGTTTGCGACGATTGCCGCGCTGATATTCCAGTCGTGAGGGATCCCCGTTCCCCCGAGTTTTTCTCTGGTCCTGGTGTCGAGGAGGAGCGCATCGGCATAGGGCTCATAGCGTTTTCCCATCTCGATAGCCGACTCGTCCATCACGTGAACGGCTTTCACGATCTTTAGGTACGGGAGAGCATCGCGGATGACGTCGATCTCGGATGGTTCGACGATATTCTGGATCTGCAATGTCGTGCAGTGCGAACTGTTCACCAGCTCGATGAGGTCTTCTGTCTCCTGCAGGTGGGTGACTGCGACCGGTTCGATGAACGGCGGGAGATGGCGTACCATCTTCGCGGCTTCTGCCGGAGTTACGAAATCGCTGCTTTGATGCGTCACGCCCATGATGAAACCCACAGCATCGCAGCCTGCATCGATTGCGGACTGCATATCCAAAAGACTGGTCGTTCCACAGAATTTAACCCGCATCGGATCCTCTCTGTCGTTATGGCAGATAGGGTATTTGCAGATATCAAAGGCCGCGACGACAGATCCGTGGCGGCGATCGGCGTTATGTAAAGGAAGATATCAGGAAAGTTGCCTGGGATGCCCCCGCCCGGATTTGAACCGGGGACAACCAGATCTTCAGTCTGGCGCTCTCCCAGTCTGAGCTACAGGGGCTCCTGCCTTACAGTGTTGTAAGTTGTCCCTAATAAATCCTGTGCCTCTGGATGCGCCACCTCCCCTGCGCCGGGCGGCGGGACGGCACGGGGCTCAAGACCGCCTGTTTATCACGTCGTACACCGATATATGAACAATGGACCGGAGCGATAAAAAGCCGGATGCCCGGGGCGCAAATCTTATGCAGGCACTCTCCGGGCGGACGGTGACCGTCGTGCATCTCACCCACAACGACCTCGACGCCGTCGGGAGCGACGCCATTCACCGGAGGAAGTACGGAGAGGTCTTCACCGTCTGGTCTCCGGTCGGCAGGTTCCTCTCACTCCTCGACGCCGTGGCCGGCTCGCCCGGACGGGGCGACCTCCTCAGCATATCGGATATCGGCTACCAGCAGGGCGTGGAGCAGCGGCTCGCCAAAGCGCGGTCGAACGGGTGGCGGATCGAGTGGCGGGACCACCACCGCTGGAAGGATGAGGAGATCCGTGCCGTCGAGAAGAAGACGAACTTTCTCCATGTCGATGTCGGCACCTGCGCGACCGGGATCGTCGCACGCGACCTTGCCGCAGGCGATCCGGTGGCGGAGGAGATCGCGCGGGTCGTCTGCGACTACGACCTCTGGAAACACCAGGATCCCCGGTCGAAGGTCCTCGGTCAGGTGGTGATGCAGAAGGGCTTCCGGGAGTACGTCCGGGACAACCTCGTCGGGGGCACGATCCTTGATCCGAAGATCGAGAGCGAGTACGAACGGATCGTCCGCGAGATGGAGCGCGACATTAAAAAGAGCCTCCGGCACACCACTATCATCGAGAACGGCCGGTACCGGACAGCCTTCGCCCCCCTCTATGGCTACCCGAGCGAGACCGCCCACGCCATCCGCGACGAACTCAAAACCGATATCGAGGTGGTCGTCTCCGCAAACGGCCGGTTCTCGATCCGCTCCGTCCCCCCGGTCAGCCACCTCATCGCCCGGGAGTTCTCCGGCGGCGGCCACCCCCACGCGGCCGGGGGCACGTTTCAATTCAGTTTCTTTGATCGCCTCCTCTTCTGGCTTGTCAAGCGGAACCGGCATTACCGCAGCCTCGCAGAGACAGCGGAGTCTATCGAGGGATGAACGCCCGGTCGACGAGGCTCTTCCAGTACTCCGTGCAGCCGTCCTCGCAGTAGCCGCCGACAACGAGCATATCCGGGTCGGCGAACGCGGCGGCGACCGCAAGGTCTTCCTTCTTCGGGTCGAGCAGGATGAGTCTCCTGACCCGGAACCGCTCCATCAGGTCCTCTGCCCGGGAGAGGTCCTCTGCCGGGAGGATGAGGTCGCCCTGGTACTCGAGCAGCAGTTCCAGATCGAACTCTCCCGGGCTCCGGGGGAAGAAGAGAACCTTCCGGCCGGCAAGTACCTCGAGTTCGATCGGGTCTGCCCGATCCGCGACCAGAACGTGCCCCTTCACACCGAGATCGCGCATCTCCCGTGCGAGCCGGGCATACGCGGTCGCGATCGTCTCGGAGAACTCCTCCTCGTCTTCTATGTAGCCGTCCCGAAATCCGAGCATGTGGGGAGCCGGGAGGGAGAACCAGACATCTTTGCGCCTTGCCCGGACGGAGCGTGCATCTGCGGCCACGGCAGACGGGTCGATCCCCGGCTCGTTGACGAGCATCCCGTCCTCCATACCGAGGAAGGCTCCCCGCCACCGCTCGCCGTAGAAGAGACCTCCGGTGGCCGGCACTGCCACGCCTTCCTGCGTCGCGAGCGACTGCTCGAGCCGGTAGGTGGTGAGGTCCGCTTCCTCCCCCCGCTTCCCTTTCAGCCACTCCGCGATCTCCTGAATCGTGGGCGTCCCGACTTCAGAGCCGAAGGACCGAACCGGTATTGAAATCAGTCGTGCCATACGCTGGTATCTTTATTAGCATCGTGACCAGAGTAGATAAGGATGAGTGGTAAGCCGTTGCTGGTAACGTGTGGGCTCCCGTACACGAACGGTCCCTGCCATATCGGGCATCTGAGGACCTACGTGCCGGCGGACTTTTATGTGCGGTATATGCGCCGGTCCGGGGAGGAAGTTGTCTTTGTCTGCGGTTCCGACAACCACGGAACGCCGATCGTGATCAGCGCCGAGCAGGAGGGCTCGACCCCACGCGCCCTCTCGGAGCGCTATCACGAGCACTTCTACGAGACGTTCCGGCGGATGGATGTCGTCTTCGACCGGTTCGGGATGACGGACGATGCCATGAACCACGAGACCACTCAATCGATCGTCGAGCGGCTCATCGAGAATGGCTACGTCTACGCTAAGACCATCAGCCAGAGTTACTGCCCGCAGTGCGAGCGGTTCCTCCCCGACCGCTATGTGGAGGGGATCTGTCCCCACTGCGGAGCGGTCGCCCGGGGCGACGAGTGCGACCAGGGGTGCGGGCAGCACCTGGAGCCCGGCGAGATCAAGGATGCGGTCTGCAAGGTCTGCGGCGGGAAGGCGGAGTACCGGGAGCAGGAGCACTACTTCTTCAAGCTCTCGGCCTTCCGCGACTTCCTCCTCGAGTACCTCCCGGACCTCCGGGGCACGTCCACCGCCCGGAATTACGCCCTTGGGTGGGTGAAGGAGCTCCTGCACGACTGGTGCATCACCCGGACGCTCGACTGGGGCGTGAAGTTCCCCGGAAGCGATGACCTGGTTGTTTACGTCTGGGTCGACGCGCCTATCGGTTACATATCGTTCACGAAGGAGTGGGCAGAAGCGGCGGGCGCCGACTGGAAGGACTACTGGTGCGGCGACGAGACTCGTGTCACGCACTTCATCGGCGGGGACATCATCTACCACCACTGCATCTTCTGGCCGGCACTCCTCAAGGGGGCGGGATACGGCCTCCCGCACGCGGTGGTCGCGAGCGGGATGGTCACGATCGAGGGGAGGAAGTTCTCAAAGTCCCGCGGCTATGTCGTCTGGACGAACGACGACTACCTGGATAAGGGCCTCCCGGCGGACTACCTCCGCTACTACCTCCTCTCCTACACGAACCATACGAAGGAACTCGACTTCTCCTGGAAGGTCTACGCCGAGCGGGTGAACAACGAGATCGTCGGGACGCTCGGGAACTTCATCTACCGGACGATGTACTTCGCCGAGAAGGAGTTCTCGGGTGTTCCCGACCTCGCGCCCCGGCCGGCGGTCGTCGAGGAGATCGAGCGGTCGCTCTCCGTCATCGACGCCCTGATGCGGGACTATGACTTCAAGAACGCCGTCGATGCGATGATGGCGCTTGCGTCGTTCGGGAACGTCTACATCCAGAACAACGCCCCCTGGAAGCTGATCAAGGAGGACCCGGCCGCGGCGGAGCAGGTGATCGCCGACTGCCTCCAGATTGTGAAAGCGCTCGCTCTCGTCTTCGAGCCCCTGATGCCCGATGCGATGCAGCGGGCCTGGACGATGCTCGGCTACGACGACGATCTCGCGGCCCACCCCATCGCGGAGGCCACGGCGCCGCTCGGCGCCCGTCCACTCGAAAAGCCCTCCACCCTCTTTACGAAGATCGAGAAGGAGCAGATCGCCGACCTTGATGCGACCCTCAACCTGCGGGTCGAGAAGGCAAATGCGGCCGCCGAACCGAAGATGCCCACCGTCTCCATCGAGGAGTTCGGCAACCTCGATATCCGGACGGCGACGGTGATCTCGGCCGAGCCGATCAAGGGCTCGAAGAAGCTCTACAAACTCATCGTCGACCTCGGCGGCGAGAAGCGGCAGGTCGTCAGCGGTATCGCCCAGTTCTACAAGCCGGAGGAGCTGGTGGGCAAAGACGTGGCGCTGATCGCAAATCTCGCGCCGGCAAAGATCTTCGGGGTCGAGAGCCGGGGGATGATCCTCGCCGCCGGGGACGAGGCCTCCCTCCTGGTCCCCCTCCGGCCGGTCAGTCCGGGGACGAAGGTCCGTTGATCGGGACGACCCGCCACTCGCCGTCGGGCGAGAACGGCCGGACGCCGGGATGGTAGGCGGCTGAAAAGACTATATTGGGCTCATCGGTGATCCAGTAGCCGGATGCGGCCGGGTCGTCTGTAAGGAGACAAAAGATGTATGCAGCCCTTCCGTCAGCGAGGGTTGCGTTCCCGAGTATCGCGGTCTCCACGTTATGGAGAACTCCGTCGGGGTCGGTGAGGTAGACCCGGCACTCCGTGAAGTTGATCGTGCTCCCTGTTATCCGTATCACCGGCGTCCCGGCATGGCTGGCGACGGCCTCCACCGGGGAGGCGGGAGAGACCCCGGGGACCGTGATCCTTGCTGTCTCGCCGGACAGGAGGAGAACTCCGGCGACGACGGTCATCATCACTGTGGCTATGATGATGGCACAGACCGTCGCCGTTCCGGTGGAGATGGGGCCCCGTTTCACGAGCAGCCATTGGGCACCATCTTATATTTGAAACTGTGGGTGCTGTGGGGGAGGGCGAGGAGATAGCAGGGGCGTGTTTTAGAAAAATCAATGGAATTAGTCCGGATGTCCTAGAGGCGGTCGAGCGCCTCTCTCCCGGTCATGCCGACGGCGACCCCGCGCTCGCATGCATACCGGTTCGCCCCCTTGATCTCGCCGCGGAGGAGGTCCTCGATGGTCTCGATCGAGGATGCGCTTCCTGCGGGTTTGACACGGGCTGCGGGGTATCCGAACTTCTCAAGCGCATCGACGTCGAACGCGCCGCAACCGACCATCCCTGCATCGGTCACCACCGCCACGAGGTTTACCGGGCCGAGGGGGGATGACGTACCCGTCGGCGTCTTTGCCGGTCAGCCTGACCGTTTCGTGCTGCATGGGATGTCGTTGGCCGTCTGCCGTCATCAACTTCGTGGTTCCGGCCGGGGGGTGCGTTAGCAGGAATCTTTGCATTGACTGGGCAGGTTCTATCGCGTGCAGCGAGGAGTATTCCATGGACCGGATGCCTGTATTTCTCTTACGGCGAACAACTCACAAATCCGACGGGCCTGGGGGGATTCGAACCCCCGACGTCCGGGTTAGAAGCCCGGCGCTATGTCCTGGCTAAGCCACAGACCCTCCTGGTTCCCATACATTTTGGCGGTCCGGGGATATTAACTCTTTGAGGGGCCGGCTGTGTGCACACCTTGCGGTGCTCGAGCTCCGGCTCTTCGGCCCGTCGCACCGAAAAAGAAAGGTGTATCAGCCGGCCCGGTAACACGCCGACCTGATGATCTCGACCTTGGTTGGATCTCCCCACTTCCGCCCTTCCACGTCGCGGGCGATGGTCGTTCCCCGGAACTGGACCTTGATCCGGGCCGACATCCGCTCCCGCTCCTCGAAGAAGAACGGGTTGACGAACTCGATCCGTTTCATGCTGATGTTGAGGACGAGGAGGTCTACCATAATCCCCGCATCTCCGGGCGAGAGGTCTTCCTCGTTGACCGACGTCATGAAGATGCACTCCCCCGGGGCGGTCTCGGTCAGCGAGATGATGTTGTGGGCGCTGCTCAACTCGAGAGTGCGGGCCTTGCCGCTCTTGAGTTCAGCAATGACTGCCGGCGATATTCCTGTTAATGCTGTGTGCTTCATGGCCAATCACCCGTACATCGGCAACTGCTCTCTTCTCGGGGTGGCCTCGGTCTTCTGCACCTGCTCGGAGATCTGGGCCATGGCCGCCTCGATCTCCACCGCCTGTTCGAGTAGTGGGTTGATGTCCAGGCTGATGTTGTAGATCTTGTTTAAGACCTCGATCGTGGCCGCGGAAGACCGTGGATCGGGGGTGTTCACTGTCTCCCCGAGAAGCCCGAGCCCCGGTATGCCTCGTGTCTTGCACTCCGTGAGGATGCTTGCCGCGATGCCGGAGAGGCTCCCCATCGGGAGGATGATCGTCTCTTCTTCAAGACGCTGCAAGATCTCACGAGTGGTAGCGACTCCAAAGACCCTCTTCTCCGGCTCGTTCGTGATGATCCCCGCAATCGTGGTGATCTCCTTGATATCAAACCGGGTGAGCCAGTCCATGATGCCGTTCGCCACCTCGTAGCAGATCATCGGGTGGATGGGGACGTCGGAGATGACCGCGGCGAGGTTATCCTTCTCGTAGAGGCGTACGGGCGCGTTGATCACGCCCTTTGTCATGAGAGCGACCGGCGGAAAGTATTTGCTGGTGATTGTCCCGATCTGCTCGAAGTCCATCTGTTCAACGAGGTACTGCAAGGCAATACTCCCGACGAGTCCGCTGCCGGGGAACCCGATCAACACCGTTTTTTCGGCGCCGGCAAGCGCTCTGGATATGACCTTTATATCATCCATGGAACCAACCACTCAACCTCGGATTAGTTTAACATAGTTGGCTGTCCCTTAAAAATATTATGCAGGAATACCAGATCAAGCGCGGATACACGAAATCTCTTGCGGAATCCATGATTCAGGGTCTTCGCGACCAGTTCGGGACCGAACCCGCGGCATCGGGTGACGGCCACTACACAGTCACTTACGGAGCGCTTCGTCGTCTTGAAGTCTGGTCCGGTGCAGGGGGAAAGACCCTGATCGTTGATACCGAGGCAAACAAAGATGCCGATGATGAGACGATCATCGACACCAACCGCCGGTTCCGGAACTACCTCCAGCAGGTGACCGGGTATACGGCAAAAGAGCGGGCGAAGAAGGCGCAGCAGGCCCTGAAAGGAAAGGAATAGCCGGTTCCTTCTCTTCGGCCCGGTATGACTTCTTTTTTTGCGGGCTCTACAACCTGTTGTTGTGTTACTTCTCACCTGTCCATCTTCTTTCCGGGTTTTCGTGCCGGGAGTGCGGCACAGGTTCTCTGCACCAGTTCCTTCAAGAACTCACGGTCGTCCAGCTCGTCGATCAGGAAGTACGGTCTGGCACCTTCGTATGGGGGTGCGGTCTCGCCGTCCGGCATGAACTCCTTCCCGGCCTCCGTGATCTTGACAAAGAACTGGTTGTTGCAGACACAGGCGAAGAACTTCCCATTGCAGTAAACCCCGTATTCCCCGAACATCTTCCTGTAGGTGATGACCCCGGCATCGCCGAGCTGTTCGGCCACGAACTCCACGAACTCCGGCGTCGACGCCATACGGACTCACCTCGCCTCCCTGCACCAGGTTCTGCACTGTTCGATCCTTCTCCCGCCGTCGCCCTGGTTCGCGTCGAACGCGAACGCTACCAGCTGTTCGCAGGGAAACACATCACACCTGCCGCAGTTCTCGATCCCCTTCGCCTCGCAGCAGACTTTCAGGGGGCAACTCTCACCCCAGAACGGCTTGTCGATCGCTTTACATCCCTTGCAGCCCGCCTTTGCCCGGTATCCGCACTTCCCGCAGAGTATCCCGCACCTTGACTCGATCATCTCTCCACACTCTGCCTCTCTGCATCCCTGCGGACAGTCCGCCGGAGACGCACACTGGCGTATTCACGGTCTCCGGGCAGGTGGATTTACTTGATCCCTGCAGGGCGAAAGTGAATCGAAGGCCGGCAGGCGTCTCTGAAGAAAAAAGAGGGTACTATTCTATCACAATCGCCGGCTTGAAGGGCAGGGCCCCCGACGCCTTCGGGTGCGTGCTCGCTTCGGCGTTCTGGACCGTCACCGGCACGCCGAACTCATGCTCCAGGAACGAGCGAGCGCCCTCGAGGACTGCCTGTTCGTCGAGGCTGGAGGCCGCGAACTGCTTCACGAGTTCGGGCGGGAGTTTCAGGACGAGCTTCGTGATCTGCTTCGCCGCATCCGTCGCCTCGCGGCCGCGCTTGCGCATTCCATCGTTCTGCATGATCTCGCGCATCACCCTCGTCTTGTCGGCCGAGGCCGCGATGATCCGGAAGGCCTCGTGTTTCCAGGCGGGGGCGACGAAGAGGCTGATGGACGCGGGCTCCATCGGGATGAGTTTCACGATCGACTCGATATCTTCGACCGTCCGTGCGAGGAGTTCCTCGGCAAGTTCGATCTCCGGATTGACCCGGCACTCGTCCACCTCCGGCCAGGGGGCAAAGGAGACCATGCCTTCCCCGCCGATATCGCTCCAGAGCGACTCGCAGGTGAAGGGGATGATGGGGGCGAGCAGCCGCACCCATGTGCGGCAGAGATCCTGCATCACGGCCCCGCCGGTTGCGCCCTCGGGAAGGCGGCGACGGTACCACTTCAGGTCGGCCTCCACGCCGAAGAACGCTTCCTGCAGTGCCTGCCGGGTCTGGAACGAGTCGAGTGCAGTGGTCGTGCTCTCGATGCGGCGCTGAAGCCTGCTCGCGAGCCAGGCATCGATATCGGAGGCGTCTTGGACCCCTCTAGCTTCATCGACCGTGTTCCAGAACCGCTCGATCTGCTTTCTTGTCGACGAGACGAGTTCGTTTCGCCAGTCAAAATCCTGCCAGGGTTCCGCGCTCCCGACAAGGAACATCCTGACGGTATCGGCACCGAACTCCTCCACGGCGTCCTCGAGCAGGAAGACGTTTCCTTTGCTCGAAGACATCTTCGCCCCGTTCAAGAGGCCCATCCCGAAGACCACCATGCCCCTCGGCTGCAGTTCCGCCGGGAAGACGGCCCGGTGGTGGAAGAGCTGGAACGTGAGGTGGTTTGAGATGAGGTCCTTAGCCGAGAACCGGTAGTCGTAGGGGTACCAGTAGAGGAACTCGCTCCTGAGGCGGTCGAGAGTCTCCCGGTCAACGGTCTCGGGGTTCCCCTCGCCCTTGAAGATGTACTCGAAGACCTCCGGGGTCAGGTTCTCCGGCGGGATGGCTTTTAAGTGGTGGGCGATCGTGTAGTAGGCCATGTAGACTGTCGAGTCCGAGAGCGGCTCGATGATCCAGGTCGGGTCCCAGGGGAGTTTCGTGCCGAGCCCCACCCGCCGGGTGCAGGCCCAGTCCTTCAGCCAGTCGACCGTCCGGTCGAACTCGGTTCGCACCTCGGGCGGGACGAGCGCCATCTGCTCGAGCTGGGTCTTCACCTGCTCCTTCCAGCACGGGTCGCTGTACTCCAGGAACCACTGGTCGTGGAGGATCTTCACAAAGACCCTTCCTCCGCACCGGCAGATCACCTGCCGGTTGTCGAACTCGTACATCGGGATGGAGCCGTAGCGCTCCATCATCAGCGCCGCTACATCGTCCCGGGCCTCTCGCACCGGTTTGCCGCCGTACTTCTCAAAGACCTTCCCGCGGGAGAACTCGGCGCTGTAGATCTCCTGGGTGAGCGCCTCCATCCCGGGGTCGTTCTGGTCGCGGATGCCTGCCCGCTCGACCGCATCCTTCGCCGGGATCTCGCCGTAGCCATCGACGGAGATGAGCGGGACCGGCCGAATGGCCGTGTACTTCCCCTGCTGCTGCAGGTCGCGGAGCGCAATGTAGTCGAAGGGTGCGTGAGCGGGGACGCTCATGACGATGCCGGTCCCCATGTCGGGGTCGACGAACGTTGCCGGCAGGACCGGGACCTCGCCGGAGAGGGGGTGCGAGACCATCTGGTCGATGAACGCGGTCCCCGGGATCTCCTCGGTCACCAGAACCTCGTGGTCCTGCAGGGCGAGTTTCCCTGCCGCCTCCCTGCTCAGGATCCACTCCTCGCCGTCTACCATCGTCCGCACGTAGGTGACGTCCGGGTTCACCCAGAGGTTCGTCACGCCGTAGACCGTCTCGGGCCGGAGAGTCGCGCACGGGACCCGGGCATCGCCCCAGGAAAAGACGACCAGGGTGAACCTGATGATCTCGGCCTTCTCGCCCTCGAGCAGGTCGTGGTCGCCGACCGGGTTCTCGCACTGGGGGCAGTACTTGACCGGGTGGGCACCCTTGACGACGTGCTCCTCCTCGTGCAGGTGCGCGTATTGCCATTCGATGAACTTGCTGTACTGGGGATCGACGGTGATGAACCGCCGCCGCCAGTCAATCGAGAGCCCGCACTTCTGCATCACCCGCTGGTACTCCTCCGAGAAGTAGCGGACGATCTCCATCGGGTTGATGAATCGGTCCAGGATGTCCTGCGACACCCGGTAGAGGTCGCGGTAGAGCCCGATCGTCTTCGCATCACCGTTTGCGATCCTCTTTGAGATCCCGATGACCGGGGTGCCGGTGACATGGAATGCCATCGGGAAGAGGACCTGTCTCCCCTTCATCCGCTGGTACCGGGCGATGACGTCCGGGACAATATAGGTCCGCCCGTGCCCGACGTGCATCGCCCCGCTTGGGTAGGGGAATGCCACGGTCAGGTAATACTTCTCCTTCTCAGCCGGATCGGCCTCGAACGCGTGCTCCCACCGGGCGCTCCATTCCCGTTCGTTACTCCGCATGTCCAGTCCGCTCACTCTACGCCTCCTGATCTTGGTTCAATCATCTTCCAGTTCGCCTCACACCGGCCGCAGCCGGATCGTCTCGCCCTCATTGTAGCGCTTGATCATCTCCTGGGCGATCGTGCTGTTCTTGGCGAGGAGGATATCGCCCTCCTCGTTCACCGTAGCCGTGAAGAGATATTCTTTCCCGGCGAAGACATCGACGATCTTCCCCTTGTTCTCAAGAGAGACGATCGTCAGTTGCTTTCGATCGAGGCGGATCTTGATGCCGCCGGCAAGTTGCATCTCCTCCTCGACGGGCTTCTGCACCTCAAGCTCGCTCCTCGGCCTGATGTCGATACCGATACCAAGTTTGCTCACGATTGCAGAGACGTTCTTTCCGCCTTTTCCGATCGCTGCCGGGACATCCTTGTCCTCGATGTAGACGACGGCTTTGTTGTCGCTGATGATCCGGACCTCGACCGGTCCTGTCGTATACCGCCCGATCTCGCGCTGAACTTCCTTCTCGGCAACCTTCCAGGAGACGTTCTCTTCGGGCTTTGCTGCCGTTGCGGCGGTGGGCGGGGCCTCCGTAACGGTTGGGGGCGCCTCAACGTCTTTTTTGCTGACCGGCATCACCAGGGTCTCTCCCTCGTAGCGGAAGATCTCGATCTCGGGCTCCCGGCGTGAGTGTTCGTAGACGACGATCACCGGGCGGATGTGGGTATCCCCGGGCATCCCCTCCGGGGTCTTGACCGTCAGTTCAAGGTCGTAAATCTTCGTGATCGCGCCCTCGGCGACATAGATGATGGTATTGATGATCTGGGGCAGGACGCTGTAGCCAACGCGGTCGCAGAACCGCTGGAGGCAGTCATGCACCTCCATGGCATGCACCACCCCGACCATGCCCATCCCTGCAAGGCGCATATCGGCGTAAATGCCGAAGTCCTCGTTCTTCCGGATCTCATCGAAGACGACGTAGTCGGGCCGGACGAGCAGGAGGGCTTCGGCAGTGTTTGCCATGCTGCCGTCGAGGGCCGTGTACTGGGTGATGTGGTCGGGTACCTGCAGGTCCCGCGGTGCCTCCATTGTCTTGACGATGAAGTCGTGGTCGGCAAGGAATGTCGCAAGGCTCTGGGCGAGCGTGGTCTTCCCCGCTCCCGGGGGTCCTGCTATCAGGACCCCACGACGGTTCCCGAGGATCCGCTTCTTGATCTCCGGCGCCATGTCGTAATCGTCGAGCGAGAGGTCTACGAGTGGTCGTACTGCCGTGATCTCCATGCCGTCCGAGAACGGTCGCCGGGCGATCGATATCCGGAGCGACCCGATCTGGACGACCGTGATCCCCCGCTTCTCGAGCTCGATAAAGCCGTCCGGATCACGTTTTGCCCGCTCGAGGAGTTCCTGGGCCATGGACCGGAGCTCGTACTCGTTCATCGGCGCATCCCGGAGGGTGACCAGGCGGGTATCCCCGAGTTTTCCAATCTTTGCCACCGGCGGGGCCCGCTCTTTGAGGGTGATCGCGATCGTCTCCTCATCGAAGTACTGGTCGATCGAGAGCGGCGAGAAGTCCCCGATCTGCGGTCGTAAGTAGGTGACGTCAAGTCCCTTTGCCTTTGCCACCTCTGCCTGCACAAGGTCGCTCGTGATGAACCGGGCGTCATGGAGGAGGGCGACGTTCCTGATCAGGGCGTCGATCTCGCCGCCGCTCGAGAGTTTTACCTGGTCAAGGCTCGGACGCTCTCCGGAGAACTGGAGTTCTATGATAGTATCCTCCGACATCCGAAAGAGCTCCTGGAGTTCGGTCAGACCGGAAAACCCTATCTCCCTTCCCTGATTTGCCTGGGCCTCCAGTTCGGCGACGACGGCTTCCGGTATGATTATTGTTGCGCCCTTATATTCTCCTGTTTTTATCATCGATGTTATGCGCCCGTCTATCACGACGCTGGTATCGGGTACAATTTTCATAAAAAATCACCATAGTAATGAGGTCATTCACCCTTATTAGCGTATACCTTCTCCGGATCAAAGACGATTCCGGCGATCTCTTCCCCTTCGATCGTTCGGTAGAAACATGAGGCATGGCCGGTATGGCAGGCGGCTCCGGTCTGTTCTACCTCATAGAGGACCGCATCCGCATCGCAGTCGACGAGCACCCGGCAGACCCGCTGAAAGTGCCCGCTTTCTTCTCCTTTCTTCCAGAGTTTCTGCCTGCTTCTGCTGTAGTAATGCGCGTATCCGGTGGTCCGGGTGAGTTCCAGTGCTTCGGTGTTTGCGTAGGCAAGCATCAGGACCTCACAAGTTCGCTTCTCCTGCACAATGACAGGAACCAGTCCGTCTTTAAATTGTATCTTCATATTGGTTCACATTCCTGCTAGAGTCTTCATAATAACAAAGAGGATATCTCCTACGAGTAATGCAGCCAGGAATCCCGCCGTAATTGGTATGATGAATGGAATACCGTAAGATATCCAGACCCTGCCGGCCTTCCGGTAGAGGGCAAGTTCCTCCTGGTAATCTTCGGGGTGCAGCCTGAGATCTTTCGTGTATAGTCGCCGCTCCCCCCGTACGATGCGCTTAAGCGACTCGGTAAACCCGACGAACCGCCTGACCAGCTTGCCGTCCTCTTCCTCGATATCCTCCATGACAAAACCGAATTCATTCTGGATCGACTTTCCGTCGACGGGAAAGCCGGTGAAGAGGCAGGATGGCGGGGCCCGGTTGCCCTCGATCAGGTTCTTTGCGAGTATTGCAACCGGTGCCGCGATGTTGATGAGCACGGCGTTCGTCAGCACCGTAAACGGGAAGAATCCGAGGGGCGAGGCACCGAAGTAAGGTTCGATCGGGAAGAACGGGAGGCAGGCGGTGATGATGATGAGAGCGTACGCATCTGCTCCTCCAAAGAGGTTTGCGGCCTGGAAGATGTAGAAAAATCCGCAGAAGACCGCGACCAGAAGAAGGTACCCCGCTGCCGTTCGCCAGTCTGCGAGGAGGGTCAGTCCATATACCCAGACGGCGGCCGGAATCGCGATCGCGAGTGCAGGACGCCAGGTCCTGTGGGGCACCCGCCGCTCTCTTGCATCCAGGATCGACGCGTAGATGAGCGTGACCCCTATCGCAGCCGCTGCAACCATGAGCGGGACAACTACCACGGGCGGAAGAATCATGGGCCAGTACTCTATCCACCTTTCATCTCTTATTTCTGGCGATCTTTTTTTATCCAGAATCGCTTCCGTTTCGGCGCGCATTCGCCGGACAGGGTCTTCTATGATGTTATCCTGGGTTTGGGCGTCCCTGGGTTAGCTCTTTCTGCGATCGGTGCTTTTCCTGAAACCCCTTGATTTCGTGAGATTTATGCCAGCAAATGGGCTCTTTCAGGTTCCCGGATGCGACACTTTCAATCAAACATTTACTCGAATGGAGATCGGGCTACCATAAGGTATTAATAATAGTATAGTGATGAGGTATACTGTGGCAGGGGGTAAAAATCCCCTTTCCTGCATAATAATACCATACCTGAAGATGTGCATGGACATAAACGACCTTTTGGACGAGATCCTCCTACAGTCGACGTATGAGGGGCGTTTTACTCTTGACGAGTTGTTACACCACAACGCCGTTCATCCTCCGACCGGTATCGGGGTCTTCAAAGCGAAGACGCATACGTCTTTCCTGGTTCTCCTCGGGGGCGAACCGGACGGCGCCATATTTGTCGATGAGAAGGGAACACTCTTTGGCGACGCGGCGGTCCTGCGCCTTACCGGGGGGGAGGAGTTCGAACTCCATCTGGTGGCGCCGCAGATCGTCGACGCGCTGGTATCACGGTGCCGGGTCTTCGAGAAGAGCCACCTGAGGAAGAACGGCCGCCTTGACATCCCGACCATCGGCACGCCTACCCGGCAGCGGGTAGGGGTGCTCTGCCTGACCGTGCGCGACAGCCGGGCACCCCTCGCCGGAGCCCACGTCTCGATCCGGAAAGGAAAACTGGTCATCACAAGTGATGTGACGGATTCCGGTGGAAGGGTCTGCTTCCGGCTACTGAATGGGCGCTATATGTGCGTGGTCTCGGATAGAATCGGAGAGCGGACGCGGCGTATCATCGAATTCCATGATCCTCAGGTAGAAACGTGCGTTGATATTGGGGGCACAGAGGATGAGAGCACATGAGGATGAAGAACGTGAATTGATAGCAGCGGTCAGAAACCTTTTCACACTACCCGGGAGGCCGGAGGCCGGCAATGGAGATCCCACGAACGGGTCTGATGAAACCGCTCCGCTGTCCCACCCCGACGAGGGGGAGACCCGGGAAGAGGCGGCTCAGGACACCGATCCTTCCGGTTCCGGCGGAGACGAAGAGCAATCCGAGCCTACCTCAGGGCCGGCGCCGAAGAGGGCGGGCATCCGTTCGCTCATCGACGCGGTGACGGGATCCGGGAGTACCGAAGACCGGCACGCAGCCGGCGGCGGGGATCCGGTCAGGGCCCTCCTCAACCGGATCGAACGGCGCAGGGTAGAGGCGGATGCCGGGGGAGCGCCCCCCCTGCCGGCGGCGGAGGGTATCGAGGCAGGACCGGAGATGCCGGCCATTCTGCCCCGGCAGAATGACTCCTCCGGTATCCTCAGCCGGATGAAGGGGTGGCGGGAGGCTGACACGCTCGACGTCGATGAGCCCGGGCCTGATGAAGACCTGAACGCCGGCGTGGTCTCGGTCGATGACCTCGGGAACCTGGCGGACCTGATCCTCCCGAAGAGTGCGACATTCGCGGTCGAGGAACTGAATATCAACCGTGACGACCACCATTTCGACTTTGTCGACAATGCCCGGGTTGTATCGGAGTTCGACGACCTCTTTGCCAGGACTGTCTCATCCCCTGCATTCGTCGCAGCCGCGGCGCAGGTAGCGATCCCGGCTGAAGAGGGCGTGCAGCCCCGGTTCGGGTTCCTCAAGAAGTTCCAGTTCCCTGGGGCCGGGGAAGCGATCGAGGAGTACAACTCCACGTTCCATGGGCCGCTTGTCGATCTCTCCATGCGCCCGTCGCCGGGGCTGGAGGAGATCGAGCTCTACCCGGTGAACGAGCCGTATGCTTACGTCCGGGTGACCTATGACGGCACGACGCACGAGTATACCTATCATGTCCTCGAGCCCGTGCTCACGCCTGGAGAACAGGAACTCTTCGGGGAGATCAAGGAGCGCCTCTTTGAGACGCTCAACATCACCACCCGCGACCTCACCCGTGAGGCAGCGAGGAAGGCGCTCCGGGACTCGGCAAACACCATCATCGCCGATTATGGGATCCACCTCACGCCGCCCGGGCGGGAGAAGATTCTCTACCACGTGGAGAAGGAGTTCCTCGGCGACGGCCTGATCGACCCGGTGATGCACGACAAGTACATCGAGGATATCTCCTGCGACGGCGTGAACAGCCCGATCTTCGTCTATCACACGACGTATGAGTCGATGAAGACGAGTCTCGTCTATCGGGATGCTGCAGATCTTGACTCGTTTGTCACGAAACTCGCGCAGCGGGCCGGGAAATACATCTCTATCGCCGAACCGATGCTGGACGCCACGATGAGCGACGGGTCGCGTATCCAGATGACGCTCGGGGCGGAGGTGACCGCTCACGGTTCGACGTTCACGATCCGGAAGTTCCGGGAAGAGCCCATCACCCCCACAGACCTGATCGAGTGGCACACCTTCTCGCCGCTCGGGATCGCCTTCATCTGGCTCGCGGTCGAGAACGCCAAGTCCTGCATCTTTGCCGGCGGGACGGCGTCGGGGAAGACGACGACCTTGAACGCCATATCGCTCTTCATCCCGCCGCTCGCGAAGATCGTCACCCTCGAGGATACCCGCGAGTTAAAGCTCCCTCACCCGAACTGGATCCCAAGCATCACCCGGGACTCGTTCTCGCAGGACGGGCGGGGCGAGATCGATATGTACGAACTCCTGCGTGCCGCTCTCCGGCAGCGCCCGGAGTACATCCTGGTCGGCGAGGTCCGTGGCCGCGAGGCCCTGACCCTCTTCCAGGCGATGAGCACCGGGCACGTCACTTACGCGACGATGCACGCCGACTCGGTGGCGAGCGCCGTCCACCGCCTGGAGAACCCGCCGATAGACGTGCCTCGGAACATGCTCTCGGCGCTCTCCCTGATGTCGATTCAGGTCCAGGCCCGGGTGGGCGGGCAACGGATCCGGCGGAACAAGCAACTCATCGAGATCCTGGATATCGACCCCCGGACGAACGAGCTGATCACGAACGAGGTCTTCCGGTGGCACCCGGCAACCGACGAGATCCGCTACTCCGGCAAATCCTACATCCTCGAGCAGATCATGGAGGACCGTGGATGGAGCGAGGAGCGGATGCAGGAAGAACTGAAACGGCGGCAGGAGGTGCTCGAATGGATGCGCATCAAGAAGATCCGATACTTCCGTGACGTGAGCAAGATCCTGGTCTCCTACTTCCGCGACCCCGAGACAGTCATCGAGCGCGTGCGTTCCGACCTCTACGGAGAGGACGGTGGCCTGGCATGAACGGTTACGAGCGGTTCTGCTTCAACCTGATCGGCCATGACTTGAAGGGGAAACGGGCGGACTTCATTAAACTCAGGAACGATCTTGTGGGAGCCCGGATGAATACGCCGTTTGAGGCCTACCTTGCGACCGCGTACGTCTCCTCGATCGTCGTGGGGCTGGTCGCTGCGGTCCTCATCGGGCTCCTGACCTATCTCTTGCGGGTCCCCGAGATGATCACCTACAAGGGAGCGGTCCCGGAGGTCTTTTACGCGTTAAACGACTACAAGCTCCTGATCGGCACCGTCGTTATCACGGTCCTCTCCCTCCTGATCTTCGGGGGGATAGCCTACCTGATCTACCTCCTCTATCCCGGCATACGAGCCGGGGAGCGTCGCCGAAATATCGAAACCACCCTCCCGTACGCCGTCAACTACGTCACCGCCATGTCCTCGGCGGGGATCACCCCCGACGAGGTCTTCCGGCTGCTCGGTCAGAGCAAGATCTACGGTGAGAGCGCCGTCGAGGCGCGTTATGTCTCCCGGGAGACCGACTTCTTCGGCAAAGACCTCCTTGATGCCCTGCGGACTGTCTCACAGGCGACGCCGAGCGAGCGGATGCGGGAGTTCCTGCAGGGGGCTGTTGCGAGTATCTCGAGCGGGAGCAACCTTACGGAGTATTTCCGCTCCAAGGCTCACCAGTATACGCTCGAGAATAACCAGCAGCAGAAGACATTCCTTGAGACGCTCGGCCTGATCGCGGAGTCTTATGTCACGGCGATGGTTGCGGGCATGCTCTTTTTGATCATCCTGCAGTCGATCATGACGCTCATCTCCGGCGACTCGAATCCGTTCTTCCTCTACATCATCATCTACCTGATCGTGCCGTTCGGGAGCATGATGTTCGTCATCCTGATCAGTTCCATGACGCCGGAGGTGTGATCGTGGGATTCAAAGAGATCGTTGACGACTTTCTGAATCGGCTCCCGAACCGTGGTCCGGTTGAGGGCGCCCAGGAGCCCGATCCGTACGAGGAGCGGGAACAGGAGATCTTCGGGAAGATTGAGAACCGGCGGAAGTACCAGGAAGGGTTTTACCGGTTCCTCAAGCACCCGCTCCGGGTGATGATAGAGGAGCCTGCTACTGTTCTCTTCATCTCCATCCCGGTGGCACTCCTCCTCCTCATCGGAGGGTCCGTGAGCCTGATACTCTCCTACGGTGTCGGCGTCCTCTTCATGACGACGATGGTCGACGACGTCATTGTCTTCTCGCTCCTCATCGCCATCGTGCCGCTCGCGATCCTCGACCTCAAGGAGTCGCTGCGGGTATCGAGCATCGAGGCGTCCCTCCCGAACTTCTTCCGGGACGTGGCCGGGATGAACGACTCAGGCATGACGCTTCCGCACGCCGTCCATATCGTCTCGGAGGGCGAGTACGGGGCGCTTACACCGCACATCCGCAAGCTCGATACTGAGATCTCCTGGGGCGTCCCGTTTGTGGAAGCCATCCGCCGGTTCGGGAAGACCGTGAACACCCCGCTTGCCGAGCGGAGCGTCGACCTGATCGCCCACGCGAGTTCTGCGGGCGGGGACGTGAGCGAGGTGTTGCGGGCGGCGGCCCACGACGCTTACGAGTTTTTCAACCTGAAGTCGGAGCGGCAGACCGGTATGATGATCTATATGATCATCGTTGTGATGTCGTTCTTCGTCTTCCTCTTCGTCATAGGGGTGCTCTCGAGCACCTTCCTCACCACCATGGCGGAGGCGGGCGAGGCGGTCGCGGTGTCCGGTTCGAGCCAGGCGTTCATAGGCACCGTTGACCTCTTCCTCTATAACCGGATCTTCTGCCACTCCGGGCTGATCCAGGGATTCTTCTCGGGGCTTGCAGCGGGTGTCATGGGGGAAGGCCGGGTGCTCGCGGGGTTGAAATATTCCGCCGTCATGGTGCTGATCGCCTGGGTTGCGTTCCGGTTCTTTATCTAAAGGTCGGAATGGTGTTTCTTTTTTTATGATGGCCGGGTGGCCGGTGTTTGGCGACACCCGTCATTATCAGCCGGGAATTGTGGGAGTTCAGGCCTGCGTGGTCCGAAGCGATATCGGGCGTCCGGTTAAGGAGCCTACCACCGGCCGATCGCATCGTATCGTTTCCAGTACCATTGCAACGCATCGCGTTCCACACGTTTTACAAAACTATCTTTATCGTCGCAGTATCGCCCTATATTGTTCGGATACCGCATGGCGAGCTCCGACTTGAGAGCGGCATACGCGGCACCGACATCGGGATGGGACCTCAGGTAGTCCCGAAACGCCAGATGCCTTGTGATAGCATAGACGTTGTCGTACTGGAAGGCATGTATCTGGTGGGTGCGGTTGTGCCCGCCTTTGCGGAAGTATCTCCGTCCGGGTATCCCGAGTTCACCCATCGCTTCATAGCCGATAGCCTCAAACTGCCCCAAACACCCATCAACTTGCTCGATATCAAGTACGACCGGCATGATATCGATGATCGGTTTTGCTTTGAGCCCGGGGACCGAAGTGCTGCCGATGTGAAATATCTCCACCCTATTGTCTTTCAGGATATCCTCTATCCGGCGAGCTTCTGTGTGGAAGAGTTCCGGCCAGAGAGAGTCATAATCGACGACGGTTACGTTGATGTAATCGAGCGTCGTTGCGTCCGTCGGATATAGTTCCCTTTCGTTCATCTTCTATCAATCGGGCCGGTCATCCATATCTGTATGGCTCCGGTTGATGGTAGCGGTGTCAGTCCCGTTACGTCCATAGATATGCCTATCTTCCCTTTTTGTCGAGGTTCTGGCTGGAATCCCCCTTTTTGCATCTATTTATCCCTGACCGCTGTTTTGTGCTCAATGTCTTCCCATCCCGAACCGCTCAATGGTCGTTTATCATCGCCACCAGCAGATCAGGATGAGTACCATCAGATGCGGGCGGCGGATTACGGGAAAACTGCACGTGAACCGGATAAGGCCTCCGACTGCGATGGAGAGATGGAATTGCAATTGATCGCATCACTTCAGAGACTATTTTATCTCTCAGAAACGATATTCAGCCATGAAGATGCAGGGAGTCATCACCGGTAAACGCGTTTATAACGTGGGCTACCGGGTGTTCCTGCTCCAGAGATCCCTTGAACTGGGATTCCAGAAGTTCAACGTAAGAAATCGGATTCAGAACGGCGCCGATCAGGTGGTGGTGCAATATGAAGGCGAGCCCGGGCAGGTGGATGCACTCAGTTCCATAATCCGGGAGGAGTGCCTGCCGGATGCAGTTGTCTCCGATGTTGCGTTTGAATCATATGAGGGGTATGTCGTCTCGGTAGCTGACTATATGCATGTAATCCAGATCGAGCAGCTCTCCAAAGGTATTCCTGCAATTATCAGCATCGATAGAAAGCAGGATAGTCTGCTTGAGAAGAATGATCAGATACTTCAGAAGATGGACCGGATGGAGACATCGATCACAAGCGAGATCCACGACCTGCGTACCGATCTGCGTTCCCACCTCGATCAGAAATTATCTGCAATGGAACAGGATATCCAGCAGATCAAAGCAAAGATCGGTCTGCTCTAAAGACCCTTATTTTCTGTCCTCGATATGCTGAAGCCTGCCGGCTCTCTTCGGATCCCGCCCGGGGGTGCTTGAACTCCCGGCGCCCCAGTAATCGCACTCTCCAGTCCCCCGTACTCACGAACCGTCGCAACTCGAAGACCTTCGGTCTTCTCCAGTCCCCCGTACTCACGAACCGTCGCAACCCGAAGACCTTCGGTCTTCTCCAGTCCCCCGTACTCACGAACCGTCGCAACCCGAAGACCTTCGGTCTTCTCCTGCTCCTGTCCTTCGGACAGTCGCATCCACGAACCACGCCACGATCGCATCCATATCCACGTGCTCCTCGAAGTGCCGGGCAAGTGCGTCATACGCGTCCGCGGCGCCGAGGGTGCCCCCGCTGGCATCCGCGACCGGCTCAAACGGCAGCCCCCGCCGCTCAGAGAGGTAGGCGAGGAGGGCGTTTGCTGCCGGAGGGTTCTGAAAGAGGCCGTGCATGTAGGTCCCGAAGACCAGGCCGTCGGGGGTCGCGGCCCCGTCGCCGGAGAACGCTGCCGGCAGTTCTCCCCGCTCCGTCTCGCCCATGTGGATCTCGTAACCCTCCACCTCTCCCATCGCAGAGAGGATGGGGCCCGGGCCGGTCGCCCGGCGCCGGACCTGGACCGTCGTCTTACGGTAGCCGGCAAAGGCCGTGACGACGTCAAGAAGCCCGAACCCCGGGTATTCGCCGGGTGTTCCCGACTCGACGCCGGAGTCGACGATCGTGCGGCCGAGCATCTGGTAGCCGCCGCAGATCCCGATGACCGGGACGCCCCGCTCGCGGGCGAGGCGGAGTTCCTCCCCCGTCCCTGCCCGCTGCAGCGTATCGAGGTCCTCGATGGTGTTCTTTGTTCCGGGGAGGATGATGCAGTCGTAGCCGGCGAGCGTTCGCCCCGGCAGGACGTAGTCGACCGAGGCGCAGCGTTCGAGGAGCTCGAAGTCGGTGAAGTTCGATAGCCGGGGGAGGCGGACGACGGCGATCCTGACCGGCCGAGCAGCCGTCCGCCGCCCTTTATCGGCGATCGAGAGCGAGTCCTCGCTCGGCAGCGGGATCTCCGCGTAAGGGACCACGCCGAGCACCGGGACCCCCGTGAGTTCCTCGAGTTTCTCGACGCCCGATGCAAAGAGCCCGGTATCCCCCCGGAACTTGTTGACGATGACCCCGGCGACGAGCGGCCGGATATCCTCCGGGAGGAGGGCGAGCGTCCCGTAGACCTGGGCAAAGACCCCGCCCCGTTCGATATCGGCGACCAGGACGATGGGAAGGCGGAGGTGGCGGGCGAGCCTGATGTTTGCGATGTCGCGGTCGTAGAGGTTCACCTCCGCCGCTCCCCCGGCCCCTTCGACCACGATATGGCCGTAACGGCTCCGCAGCCGCTCGAACGCCGAGACGGCCTCGGCAAGAAGCGTATCGGTCTCCGCGTAGTAGTCCCGGATCTGCACATCCTTATATGGCCTGCCGAGCAGCACCACCTGCGAGGTCTGGTCCCCCTTCGGCTTCAAGAGGATCGGGTTCATATCGGCCGAGGGTTCGACTCCCGCGGCGAAGGCCTGGACCGCCTGGGCGATCCCGATCTCGCTCCCGTCGGCGGTGACGTAGGAGTTGAGGCTCATGTTCTGGGATTTGAACGGCGCAACCGGGATTCCGCGCC
>OFEK01000264.1_pt1 | contig 66724 bp, 61 predicted proteins | sample 1521131 | NCBI WGS metagenome assembly OFEK01 (sample SAMN05720209, study PRJEB24109) | activated sludge metagenome | isolation source: Anaerobic digester | place: China | collected 2015-12-16 | reverse complement strand
GGCATCAAAATTGCGGTCGACGATCAGGCGCAGGCAAATGCTCAGGGCGCGCGCAACAGTCAGCCTCAGGCAAGCATGGTAGCCGTACAGGGTGAAACGACGGTTGACGATATGGTTTCGGCATTGAATGCGGTAGGGGCAACTCCCAAAGATCTGATCGCAATTTTTCAGGCCATTAATGCAGCCGGTGCCCTTCACGGCGAGCTTAAATTAATGTAATTCGACTATTTCTGCAAAAAAAATCTGTCTTTTCCTTGCTATTTTTGCCCGGGGTATGATATTAGTTACGGCAACGTTCTGAATATTTCACAGCAGATCAGAAATCCCCAACGAGGTTACCACCTGAATGGTTGCTCCAATTTCGATTGAAGAAAAGGATCTAGCCAACCAGCATCTGGAACGTTCAATTTCCCTGGCCATGACCGGCAAATATGATCAGGCAATTGAAGAAGCCAGAAAAGCGGTTAAGATCGATGCCGACTTTTTTCAGGCCTATAACAAACTGGGTGATTACCATCTGAAAAAAGGCCAAATAAAAGAAGCCATTGCCGCATATCGTCAGGCTATCCGCATTCAGCCGGAAAGTCAGAACTCGCACTTTGACCTGGGCCGATCACTCGCGCTTACTGGTGACTACGATGATGCTCTCGCAGAACTGAACGCCGCCTACCAGCTAAAACCCTCCCACACCGAGATTCTTGGGCACATTGGTCGGGTTTATCTGGCCACAGGGGCTATCGACGACGCCATCACCAATCTACACCGGGCTCTTGAAGCCAACCCGGAAGACGTCATGGTAACTTTTTCGCTCGCCTGCGCTTATCAGAGTCGTGGCGAAATGGACAAGGCAAATCCGCTTTTTCAGATGGTTATCAACAGATACTCAGAGCTGTCACGCCATAAGAATTGTTTTGCCGAAGGGCACTACTATATCGGTCGTTCGTATTTTCTCATGGGCGATTCCAACAAAGCGGTCGATCACCTTGAGAAAGCGGTTGAATTCGACACAGATGAGATAGATCATCATTATAGTTTTGGCATGCTTTACAGTGATGCCGATGCCTTCTGTGCTCTGGCCGAAGCACAGTTTGACTGCGGGCGCAAAGAAGAAGCCCGACAGAATCTTGACAAGGCCCTTAAGCTTGAACCGCAGAACCAGAAATTCATAAAAATCAAAAATGAACTGGGGTTGTAAAAAATGAGCAGTTTTCTTGTCAGCCCGACTCTCCAGAATGCACGCGCCAAAGAGCTCCCCGAAGCCAAAAAGAAGGAGCTCGAAAAGCTGAAAAAGGCCTGTGCTGATTTTGAGTCGATCTTCATGCATCAGATGCTGAAGGAAATGCAGAAAACTGTTAAAAAAACTGGTCTGGTGCATGGTGGGCAGGCAGAGGAAATATTCTCTGACATGCTCGATGAAGAAAGGGCAAAAACAATGCAGATCGGCATTGGCGATGTGTTGTTCATGCAGCTTTCAAAAGCCATTGTGCCCCCGGCCCGACCTCGGTAAAACCGGAATTCCGGAATTTTCACGGTAAACCCGCGAAAGGAAAGCAATTGTGGAAAATCCTACCTTTACTTACCTGCAGCTTTGTGACGAGCCGATAAAAAATCTTAAGGCCGTCGCTAAGGCTATGAACATTGAAGGCGCCGACAAAATGAAGAAACAGGATCTCATCCGCGGGATCCTTAAAGTGCAGCTGGCCGCCGAAGGGCTCACTCTCTCAGAAGGCGTTCTCGATGTAATGTCTGAGGGGTATGGTTTTATCAGAACCCGCAGTTACGTTCAGAATGACGATGACGTCTATGTCTCGCCGTCACAGATCAAGCGCTACAACCTGCTCTGCGGCGATACCATCGTTGCCCAGGTAAGGTTGCCCAAAGACGACGAGAGTTACCATGCACTTCTCCGCATTGAAGCGGTCAACGGCGTCGGCCTCGAAAGACTGCGCCAGCGTGTCAGCTTCGAAGATGGCATTCCGGTTTTCCCGACCGACAGATTCAGGCTCGAAACTGGCGAAGAAGATATTTCGACCCGCGTTTTTGACCTTGTCTGTCCGATTGGCAAAGGTCAGCGCGGTCTTATCGTTGCCCCGCCCAAAGCCGGTAAAACCACCCTGCTCAAGCAGGTAGCCAATGCGATCATCGCCAACCATCCCGAAGTCCTGATGCTGATTCTGCTCATCGACGAGCGCCCCGAAGAAGTTACCGACATGCGCCGCTCGGTCGACGCCGAAGTTGTGGCTTCGACCTTCGATGAACACATCAACAATCACATCAAAGTTTCAGAACTGCTCCTGGAAAAGGCCAAGCGTCACGTTGAGCTCGGTCGCGACGTGGTGATCCTGCTCGACTCGATCACCCGCCTGGCAAGAGCCTACAATATCTCGATGCCATCAGCGGGCCAGACACTTTCTGGCGGTGTTAACCCATTTGCACTTCACAAGCCGAAAAGATTTCTCGGTGCCGCCCGCAAAATCGAACATGGTGGCAGTCTGACCGTTATTGCCACTGCACTTATCGATACGGGCTCGAAAATGGATGAAGTTATCTTCGAAGAATTCAAGGGCACCGGTAACATGGAACTGCACCTTGACCGCAAGCTCTTCAACAAGCGTATTTTCCCCTGCATCGACGTCAAGATGTCGGGCACCCGCAAAGAAGAACTGCTGATGAACATCGAAGACCTCAAAAAGGTTATCATCCTGCGCCGCGCTTTCGAAGACAAGAGTTCACAGGAAATCGTGGAAATGCTGGTCAAAGGCATTTCACAGACCAAAGACAACCGTGAATTTCTCAGCCTGATCAACCCGAATTACAAGGGTTCTGCCGCAAAGAGCAACGACTGAGACTGATGACTAAGCAGAATACCGGCCATATGGTTTCGTACGTACGCTTTTTGCTGATTTTGACAGGCCTGATAATGCTGAATTTCAATACTCCGGTGCAGAGCAGCAGCGACATTTCTCTCAACGCTGACTTTACCTTCATCCAGCAGAGCGGTCCCGGGATTTTTCAACTCGGCAGAATACTTGTAGCAACTGTTTCTGCCAAAGCCAGTATTTATCAAAGCGATCTTCTCAGCCGTCTGCAAAAAGCCGGCCTGTTGAAAGAAAGCGATAAAGACGGGCGATCTTTCAGAATCGTCAGTGTTAGCAGCAGACATGCAGCTTCAAAACAGAACTGGCCAGTCAAAGGCGCCATTTCTTCAGGTTTCGGCATGCGCCGACACCCGGTAACCAGACGCAATTCCTTTCATAATGGCATCGACATCAAAGCCAGGCAGGGCACCAGCATTAACAGCCCGGCTGAAGGCGTTGTGGTCAGCGCCGGACGTGCAGGTCTCATGGGCCGGATGGTCAAAGTCAAAACCAGAACCGGCAAAATCCTTTACTTCGGACATCTGCACAAAATCAAATGTAAAAAGGGTGACCAGATAAAACGTGGTCAGCTTCTTGGCACCGTAGGATCTTCAGGTCGGGCAACCGGCCCGCATCTCCACTTTTCAGTGGTATCTGCCGGCCGTTTTATCAACCCGCTCAAGTATCTTTCAGCAGACTGAATCAGTTATTCTCAGTCTGCCCGGCCAAAATGCCGATAGATTTGATGGTATACCTTTTCATCAGACGGAGATCTGTCGCATGCAGACCTTTTCTTGTTCTGGCCGGACTGCCCTGCTTCTGCTGGCGCTTCTGACGACCCCGCCGACCTTCGCGGCCGACGCGCTTCGTGACGTCAGAATGCCGTCAGGTGACATTGCTGCCCCTTATGACGTGGCGATGCAGGCTTACGAAAATGGCTACCGAAGTTACCGACAGGGACATTTCAATCAGGCAGAGGACAGCTTTATCGAAGCCCTGCGCCATGAACCCAACCTCATCAAGGCTCACTACTGGCTCGGCAAGCTTTATCATGAACAGGGCCGCCTTGAAGATGCCATTTTCCACTGGGAAGAAGTCGAACGCCTCAACACTCTCATCAAAGACCGCCGCGCGGCACTGACAGTCGAAAACAATGAATACCCGGCATATTCTCAGATGCTGCGCGTTTCGCAAAAAGCAAAAGATGCCAGAGAAGCCTTTGAAAGAGGCCTGAATCTTCTTGACAAAGGGCACTGGGATGGAGCAGAAGTTGAGGTAAGGCTGGCAGTGCAGCTTTATCCCGGCAACCATCGCTATCTTCTTCAGCTTGCAAGAATTCTCTGGGATAAGGGCGAAAAGCAGGCCAGCGTCAAGTTCTATCGTGACCTGCTAAGCAAAAGAGACGTCGAATTTGTCAGTTTTAAAGAAGGTATAGAAAGAATGCTGCTGTGTGAGATGAAATATGTAGCAGCCCCGCTGATGCTCGATCAGAAACAGAGGTTTGCCGGCGAACCCGCCTTTGCCACCCTTGCTGCCAATTTTTCAAGTACGCAGGATTATTCAGCAACCGCTCCCGGGAAAATCATCAGAAGAGCAGACGGCCAGGTCATCATCAATCTTGGCCTCGATGACGGCCTTAATCTGTCAGACGAATACAGCCTCGACCTCAGAGCCTTCAAAGCCGGCGAACCTCTCAAAGACCCGGATTCAGGCAAGTTAATCGGCAGAGGCCCAGACCGGCCCTCGGCAGATCTGCTGTTGACAAAAGTTTATAAAAACACAAGCTGGGCACTTATCAGACGAGAATATGGCTCAGGCGTGAAAGCAGGTGACCTGATTGAATTCAAAAAAACATTCCGGTGATGGCGTCAAGATAATTGCGGCCAATCGCAAAGCCCATCACGATTATTTCATCATCGAAAAGCTCGAAACCGGCATTGCACTTGTCGGCTCTGAGCTTCGCCCCTGCCGCGAAGGCAAAGTGAACCTGAAGGATTCTTACGTCGAAGAAGTCGACGGGCAATTCTGGCTCCACGATGTGCACATCGGATCAAATCCGTTTTCCAATCGACTCGACCATGAGCCTGAAAGAAAGCGCCGGCTGCTTGCCCACAAAAAAGAAATCATTAAATGGGGTTACAAGGTCAGAACCTCGGGCATGACCATCGTGCCCCTGAGCATTTATTTTAAAAACGGAAAAGTGAAAGTTGAAATCGCTCTGGTCAAGGGCAAAGCCAAATACGACAAACGCGACACCATTGCCAAAAATGATGCAAGGCGCGATATGGAAAGAGAACTCGGAGGGCGCTATTGATGTTTAGATTTTTGAACCGCAAATGCCAGAATCTACTCTCTGGAATGCTGGTGGCGATGCTGCTGACCGCTGCACCAGCTGACGCCCAGGATGGCTACATTAACGCAAGAAGTTTCGCCGAATCGCAGGGCATTGCTCACCAATGGTTCCCGATTCAAAAAATTCTCGTAATGCGCAAGGGTCTCAAGTCGGTCAAACTCAAACTTGATGACACCACGGCGATCGTCGACGAAAAAGAAGTCAGAATTCCGGCACCGCCTAAAATTCAGGATGGGCAGATCATGGTTCCAGCCGCGGCCATGGCCAGAATTTTTCAGGGAACAACTCCGGTTCTCCCGGTTGCTCCGCCCAAAATACTGCCGCCACAGCCACAGATGCCCCCGCCACCACCTCAGACACCGCCGGGAATGGTTCCAATTGCACAAACCCCTGCTCAGCCGGCGGTAAGGCCCGAACCGAAGATTCCGGCAATTACGCAGAATGAACCGCCGGCAATCTCGATTGAAGAGTCAACCGAATCGGTATTACTGGCTCTTCGCCACAGCGTAAGAGAAGACCATACCCGTGTCGTTCTTGAATTCACCTCGCCGATCACCTATCGCACAGAATTCAAAGATGGCGTTTTTCGCCTCACCATTGTCGGCTGCCGCAATCTCATACCTACCAAAAGAACCAATCCGGCAGGTCGTGACGTTACACGCCTTGACATCAACAGCGGAGCTGATCGCAAAGGGCTGGTGCTGAATTTTTCTCTGCCGCAGAAAGAAAAGGCACCGACTATCGAAACGGTGGCATCACCTTTTCGCATGATTGTCACCCTGCCGACTCCGCCAAACCTGCTGCAGGTTGCCACTGCCACCGCTCAAATTGCAACGCCTGCCGTTCAACTGCCGCCGGTGAAAGTCGCATCCGCGAGCGTCCAGGCTCCAGAACCGCCAAAAGCCGAGGTTGCTCCTGAAATCAATATCGAGGTTGAAGCAGCAAAACTCTCTGATCAGTCATTTTCAGGCCGAACCATAGTTATCGACCCGGGTCATGGTGGTGCCGACAGCGGTTTTGTCACTGTCGGCCGCCCGGAAGAGAAGGAAATCAATCTGATGGTGGCTCAACACCTCAAGAATCGTCTTGAAACGATGGGGTTCAAAGCAGTTCTCACCCGCTCTTCCGACATTGAAATGCCTCATGCCCAGCGGGTCAGCTTTGCAAATCGCAACGGTGGCGATCTTTACATTTCAATTCACACCGGTGGCGCCAATGACCCCTCGAAAGCCGGCATTGCCTGCTACTATTTCAGCCCGGCCGGTTATCACGTTAATTCAAACGCACAGGGTGCGGCGCCCGATGCCGCCTTCACCGAGTGGGCCCGCAACACCAGATTCGATCTGGCGCTCTTTCTGGCCAGAAAAGCCAACGAAAGAATGGTGCAACACATGCGCGTTGAGAGCCGTGGAGTCAAAGCCATGCCGATGCTTCCGCTCAAGTTCATAATGAATCCGGCGGTAATGATCGAGGTTGGCATGCTCTCAGAAAAGACTGAAGGCAAGAATCTGATCAGCGACAAATATCGCCAGGCATTGGCCAACTCAATTGCCAACGCGGTCGTTGATTTTTTTAACGGTATTGTAATCAAGCAGTAAAGAACAGGAGAAAAAAATAAAATGGCTGTAAAAAAGCCTTCGCGTCATAATCAGGAACGTATTCTCTTTGTTTTGATGGGTCTGATCATCGTCGGGCTGATACTTTCGGGTTATTTTCTCTTTGTCAGAAAAATTCTCCCCGAATTGTCTTCTGGGAAGGAAACCTCGACCGCTACAACCGCAAGCTCTGGCGTTTCGGCAATGAGTGAGGATATGGCCGCAGCCAATGAGTTCATACCCCAGGAAGAAGCGCAGGATCTGCGTATATTTTTTGGCCTGAAAGGTTCAGACTTGCTTACCTCTGAACTTCGCCGGGTTAGAAAGCGCACCATGCTTATCGCTCAGGCCAGACAGATAGTTGAAACGCTTCTTGAAGGCCCAATTACCGGCAATCTCTACCAGCTTTTCCCGAAAGGCACCGCTTTGCGTGGGCTCTTTTTTGATGCCGGCACCTTTATCGTCGACCTCAGTCGTGAGTTCACAGCCTTGAACAAGCTGGGAGCGGCTGAGCAGACTCTGGCAGTCTATTCACTCGTAAACTCGCTTACTGAGCTTGACCCGAAAGCAAGGGTCAAAATCCTTATCAATGGCAGTGAACCAACAGGCGACGAAGGACACATCGACCTTTCAGCCCCTCTTACCAGACTCGAAAGTCTTATTCAGAACTGACGGCAAGAAACAAAACGGGCGGTGAAGCCAGATAAAGGCTCACCGCCCGTTTTGTTTAACAGAAGCTTTTTGTCTCAGCCGCCCCAGGTAGCGCTCGCACAGCCATGAATGGTGCAAAGAACCTTTTTCCCGTTGGGGAGACCTTCTTCGGTACCCTTGACCCATTCATAGTTACCCAAAGAGGGGCAAACCGGGAGTCTTGAGTTGCCGAGAAACGGTGCCAGATCAGCAACAGTCTCTGGATACTGGCGTTTTTCAATATTGTAAAGCTCGGCAGTTCTGCTCAAAAGAGCAGAGTATTCAAAACATTTGCTCTCTCTAGCCCGGTCACGCACTTTTCGGAAATGCGGAAGCGCAATCGCCGCCAGAATACCGATGATGGCGATTACAATCATCAGTTCAATCAATGTAAACCCAGTAGTTTTCTTTTTCATAGTTATCTAAGAGGATTATACCATCTGAGAAATATTTTGCAAAACATTTCTTTTTCGATTATTATACTGAAAGTTACAAACAAGGATACTTTGGGGTTTCTATGTTTAACAAGAAGACAGCATTGCTATTACTTACGGCCGTGGCCTTTGCCACAGGTTGTGTCCCGAACAAATTCCAGTATGACAAGGAATTTGGAAAATCCGGGTCGAACCGCGGCGAGTTTTTGAGCGCAACCGACCTGGACCTTACCAAAGAAGGTAATTTGGTCATTGCCGATGCCGGCAACACAAGAATACAGATTGTTACAACTGATGGAAATTCGGTTATGGCTGCCGGCGAATCTGGTCGCGAAGGCTACAAAATGCAGAGCCTTGCAGGCATAGGCGTCAACTTTCTTACCGGCGACATCTGGGCATGCGACCAGCGCGGCAACAAAGTCGTTCGATTCGCCTCCGACGGGAACCCCAATCTCAAAGTTACCAGCAAAATGAAATATCCGATGGATATCGCAATTGACCGGGGTGGCGACGCCTACGTCATCATGTCGAAAATCCCGGAAATTTATAAATACGACTCCAATGGCAACTACCTTTCGACCATAGGCGGTTCAGGCAAAGCTGCCCTCGTCTTCCCAACTTCGATAATCATCTACGACAACCACATTTTTGTCTCTGACTTTGGTGGCAAGCGTATTGTCAAAATGAACATGGAAGGTCACTTCGTCGCCGAATTCAAAGACAAGGGCGAATACGAAGAAATGAAGGGCCCCTCGGGCATGCACATCGACAAAGACGGTAATCTGTATGTGCTTGACCTCGGTGAAGTACCAGTTGTAATCCTTTCCCCCACCGGAAAATTCATCTCAAAAATCGGCGACTTCGGCAATCAGCCCGGCAGTTTCCTCTATCCAACCGGCGTCATCGCCAAGTCTGCTGAAGAAATTTACGTTCTCGACAACAGCCGGAACACAATTCTCAACTTCAAGAAAAAACCCGAATAATCCTTTCGAGAAACACCGTGAAAATCCTGAAACTTATGATTCTCGTGGTGTTTTTTGTTTTTTTAGGTATTTCGGGTTTTATTTATGGCTCATTTGTCTGGTTCGAAGAGATGTCGCTGCCGGTTGAATCGGGCAATGCCGGAGAACTCTTCATAGAACCTGGCGCGAATACCAGACAGATTGCGGCTCTTCTCAAACAGCAGAATAAAATTCGCAGCGTTCTATTGTTTCGCCTTTATATAAGGTTTCTGGCAGTAGATCAGCGGTTGAAGCCCGGGCACTACAACTTTACCGGCCAGGAAACCCTGGATGAAGTGATTTTCAAACTGCTGCGCGGCAGCTTCCAGACTGTTGCCGTAACTATTCCGGAGGGCCTGACCGTAAAAAAAGTGGCTGCCATACTCGAAGAAGCCGGGATCTGCGATGCCGCACCTTTCATCGAAGCAGCATCGGACCCAGGCCTGCTCGGGCGTGTTTTCTCAGACTGGGACCTGATACCAGCGGCAGAAGGCTTACTGTTCCCGGACACCTACTTTTTCAGCCGGCCCACCCCTGCCCCGAAAGCAGCAGAGCGCATGCTGCGACTTATGAAACATCAGATAGACCGGATTTTCACTCAACCGTTACCGGGCGGCCTGACGAAATATCAGGGCTGTATTCTTGCTTCAATCGTCGAAGAAGAAGCAGCACTTCCGACCGAACGCAATCTGATTGCCTCGGTCTTCTATAATCGCCTGGCACGCCAGATGAAGCTTGAGTCATGTGCAACCGTTCTGTATGCACTGGGTTCGCACAAAACACGCCTGTTGTTCGAAGATCTCAAAATAGACTCTCCGTTCAACACCTATCTTTACCAGGGTCTGCCACCGACCCCGATCGCCAATTTCGGAACTTCGGCACTGCAGGCAGTAGCCACCCCCGCCGAAACCGATTTTTTGTTCTTCGTATCAGACGGAAACCGCGGGCACCGGTTTTCAAAAACTATCAACGAACATAACCGCTTCAGACATCAGTTCTATGAGAAGCGGCGCAGAGACAGGAAATCACAATGACCCAACGAGCAACAGCAGTATTGCTGCTTTTTCTTTCAGTATTTTTGCTTTCTGCCGTAAATGCCTCAGAAACAAGAGTTATTTCACTCGTCCCTTCTCAGACCGAGATGATATACGCTCTCGGCCTGGAAAATTGCATGGTCGGCCGCTCAGACTACTGCAATTTTCCGCCGGAGGCCCAACAAAAGCCGTCTATCGGCAACATGGAACTGAACATCGAAAAAATAGTTTCGCTTCGACCAACGCTGCTGCTCGACACCAACGGCATGCACCAGCGCTATGCTCCATTGTTTCAGCAGCTTGGTCTCAGGTATATAAACATGCCAACAACGAGTCTGCAGCAGGTCAAGGAAGCGGCGGCGAAAGTTGCAGAACTTCTTGGCAACCCGAAAGCCGGAGAAAGATTTTCCGAAGACTGGGATGCCCGACTCCGCAGAATCGCGCCTGATCAATCTGAAAAACCGGTTTCAGTATATTTTGAAATATGGGACACCCCGACGCAGGCTGCTGGTGACAGTAGCTTTATCGGCGAGATTATTCGTCAGGCCGGCGGTCGAAACATTTATGCCGGCCAGGGCGACTACCCGGTGGTAAACCCCGAAACACTGCTCAAAGAAGACCCTGAAGTGATATTGCTCTCCTACCCGGTCACCGGCCTTGAAAACATCAAAAAACGTCCGGGCTGGAGCACATTGCGGGCGATCAAAGGCAATCACCTTTACGCGCTTGACCAGGATCTGTTTGTCAGACCAGGGCCACGCAATTTAAACGCCGTCGACCGGCTGCACGAAATTTTTAAAAAGGTACGCAGCAATGAATAACTGGCGTGCAACATTTATGGTTTTTCTGGGCACGTTCATTTTCTGCACCGGCCTACAGGCTGGTGCACAACCTGTCGCAAGCCGCATGTGGGTTAAACTGAACATAGCCTCGGACACGGCCGAATTCAAAATCAATCTGCCTGAAACCGGTGTAATGGCAATTATTTCGAGCGTTCCGGGCAGAAAACAGGTCGACCGACTCTGGGGCCCTGCGACCATGCAGGCAGGAACCTGGAAAATCAGCCTGCCGGCCAGCCGTATAACCGGCAGAAGTGGCACGGTAGAGCTTTTTAATCTAAAGCTTGACCCGATCTCAGAAATCGGCACCAGAGGCAATGGCGAAAGACAGTTCAACGCTCCGCAGGGTCTCGACTACGACCAGAGCCGCAAAGAAATTCTGGTCGCCGATACCGGCAATGACCGTATCGTGCGTCTGACCCCGGATGGCCGGCAGATCGCTGTGCACGGCGGTTTCGGGCTGTCATTCGGAGACCGCAGTGAAGAGCGCGAAGACAGCCTTGACGACCCTTACGACGTGGCGGCGGGCGGGTTTTCTAATTTTTATGTTTCAGACCAGAACAACCGCAGAATCTGTATTTTTGACGCCTATAAAAGCTACCGTGGCAACCTTTTCCCGAAAGACAGCGACCGTCGCAACCGCCTGGACCGCCCCAGAGGCCTTAAAATAGACCCGGAAAACAATATATGGCTGGTCGATGGGCGTGCCGACCGGGTAATCAAAATTTCCACCAGTGGCGACCGTCTGTTCGAAGTGGGTGGTTTTGGCTTCAGCACCCTGCAGCTGAAAGACCCGACACAGGTCGACGTCAATACCAGCGGCGAAATATTCATTGCCGACCGGGGCAAGGGTCGTATAGTGATTTTTGACCGCCTGGGCTCATACATTGGCGAAATGCGCGACCATCTCAAGACTCCGACCGGGGTTGCCGTAGACCCTGATGGCCTGATTCTCGTCTGCGATGACACCACCGGTGAAATGGGGCTCTACACCCCTAAAGGCATGCGCATTGCATGTATCGACAAAGCTTCAGACGGTTCTGTTCTGCGACGCCCCAGCGATATCGGCGTCAGCGAAGATCGGATTTTTCTTCTCGATTCGGGCAACCACCGGATCGTTGTAATCAACCGTGAAAAGCGGACAACTGCTGTGCCTTGGCAAGCGCCTGACACTGTGTTAAAATAACCGGGTCAGTGCACAAATCGAACCAGGAGCACCAAATTGAAGAACCGCAAGACCAGGCTGTTTGTCTGCCTATTGCTTGTTATCGCCGTGATGGGTCTGCAGACCGGCTGCCAGAAAAAAGAACGCAAAAGTAAAAAATCCGTCAAGCTCTCAGAGTCGGTCAGAACAATTCCCGTTTCAGAGCTTCTGCCCAAGAGCAAAAACGTCACCGGAAAATTCAAAAACGGTGTTTCAGAAAAGGTTCTCGATGAGTATATGTATGGCACCCTTGCCGGGCAGTATGGCAAGATCGACACGGCCGAAAAGCATCTACTGAAAACCATCAAAATGGAACCGCTTTTCGTCGACGCACACCACAACCTGGGTCTTGCCTACTACAAGAAGGGGCGCATCGATGAGGCCGTCAAATGCTGGCGCCGCGCTCTCGAACTTGCTCCATCATACGCCGAAAGCTATTACAATCTCGCAATTTTCATGCTCGACATGAATCGCGAAACTGACGCCATCGAACTCTTCAACATCTGCACAAAATATGAACCGTTTCACCTCAAAGCCAGATACGCACTCGGCACCATCGCCCAGAAAAAGGGCCAGAACAAGGAAGCTATCCGCCATTTTCGCGCTTACCAGAGCAAAGACAAGGGCGATGTCAGAGTTCTGATCGCACTTGGCGAGCTGTATCTGCTCGAAGGGCAGCTCGACGCCTCTCTCAAAGAATTTGAAGCGGCCGCCCGCATTGACGACAAGAACGGCAAGGTTCATTATCAGCTTGGCGTGGCCTATCATCGCCGCGGTCTGCTCGATCACGCCATTCTCAACTACAAGCGCACCACAGAGCTAATGCCCAATCACGTCGATGCGTTCATCAACCTTGGCGATATCTATGTTGCCCGCAACGAGTTCGCCTCGGCACTCGCTTCATACAACGCCGCCCTGTCGATCGACCCGACCAATACCTATGCGGCACGCAAGGCCAAACAGGCCGAAGCCAAACTGCTGGAAAAATAAATTTGAGACTGCTGCGTAACCACGAACCTCCACGAAAAAAACTCACGGCCGGAGAGAAAGTGCGCCTTGCAATTCTCGGAAACCGGCTGAATATGAGCAGCGACGAAGCCGGTCGCCTGCTCGACGATCTGCAGAACGAAATAGCTTCGATTCTTGGGGTTACCCCTGCAGCCGTTGCACCCGATACTGAGTTCGCCGGCCGCGACCTCGACCTTGTATTTACCCTCAACAAACAGAACACCCCCAAAGCAAAAAGATGAAAAACGTAATTGAAGCCCTCTCACACTGGGAACTGCTCGAAATCGAAAAACCAGCCCGTTACCTCGGTGGCGAAGTCAATCAGGCGGCAGCGAAGGCGTCACCGGCATTGCGCACCTGCCTGGTTTTTCCTGATCTCTACGAACTGGGCATGTCTAATCTTGCCCTGAAGATATTTTACGAAACTCTGAATCAACGTCCTGATATCGTCGCGGAAAGGGCCTTTTCGCCATGGCCAGACTTCGAAAGCCTGCTGCGTCGGCGCGGCCTGCCGCTTTATGGTCTTGAATCAGGCATGCCTCTCAAAGACTTTGACGTCATCTTCGTTACCCTGCCCTACGAAATGACTTTTACCAATGTTCTCAATATTCTAGACCTTGCCGGACTCCCTCTGTCCTGGAAAGATAGAATTGACGGCCCGCTCGTAATTGCCGGCGGCCCGTCAGCATCAAACCCGCTTCCGGTAGCTAAATTCATGGATGCGATTCTGATCGGCGATGGTGAAGAAGCGATCATCGAAATCTGCGACAGCCTGATAGCCGCAAAAAAATCCGGCGCCAGCCGTTCTGAAACAAGACGGGCGCTGACAAAAGTTGAAGGACTATGGGTCCCTGAGTTTCCCGGCCCGGTCAAGCGTCGTGTCTTCAAACTGTTCTCACAGAGCCAGCCGCCGCTCAAACCTGTGGTTCCAAATGTTCAGGCAATCCATAATCGTGCCCCCCTCGAAATCTTCAGGGGCTGCATGAAAGGCTGCCGTTTCTGCAACGCCGGCTTTTTCTACCGCCCCAAGCGGGAACGGTCGGTTGAAGATCTCGTAAAATATGCCGGCGACCTGTTGCAGAACACCGGCGAAGAGTCGCTCGGGCTGCTTTCACTGTCGACCTCTGACTACAACAACCTTGAGGACCTGATACACAGCCTCGACAAAGCCAAGCTTTACCCGGAGCAGAGCGTGTCTATTCCGTCGATGCGCATGAACGACAATACCATCGCCCTGCTCGACGCTACCCCGCACATCCGCAAGGGAGGCCTTACTTTCGCCCCCGAAGCCGGCACTCAGCGCCTGCGTAACGTCATCAATAAAAACGTCACCGAAGAAGACATCATCAGCGTCATGAAGGCCACCGGCGGCTCAGACTACCGTACCGTAAAACTCTATTTCATGATGGGGCTGCCTTTCGAAACCGACGAAGACATTTACGGTATTGTCGATCTCGTCAAAAGACTTGAAGCGATCGGCAAAACCACCAAACCACGCAAACAGATATCCATAAGCCTTTCAGGCTTTGTCCCCAAGCCATTTACACCATTTCAATGGTCTGAACAGGCAAGTATGGCCGAACTTAAGCGCAAACGTCAGATAGTCTGCCGCGGCCTCGAAAACGGCAGCAGCCGCGTCTCGTGGCGCGAAGAATTTCTCTGTCTGCTCGAATCTGTGCTCTCGCGCGGCGACGAAAGAATCGGCGACCTTATAGAAAGTGCCTTCAGAAACGGCTGCAAATTCGACGGCTGGCATGAATTTTTCTCAAAAGAAAAATGGGAAAAAGCGTTTACCGAAACCGGAGTTAAAGCAGAAGATTATCTGCGGGAGCGCCCGGTAGATGCACAGCTTCCCTGGGATTTCATCGACTTTCAGGTGCCACGCACCTATCTCGAAAATGAATACCGGCTTGCGGCAAAGGCAGCAGGAGAACAGCCATGAACAGCGAAACGACCCAGAGCCGCCCCGAAGTTAAAATCAGAGTTGAATACAGCAAAACCAGCCAGTCCCGCTATATTGCCCACCTAGATACCATCGACGTCATCTGCAAGGCCCTCAGGCGCCTGCAGTTACCTTATGCCGTAACCCAGGGCTGCCATGTCAGACCCAAAATCAGTTTTGGCCCGCCCTTACCCCTTGGGCACGCGAGCTATTGCGAATATTTTGTTCTGACGCTGACCGAACCGGTCGACTCGCAGGCACTGACTGAATCATTGAATCGCGAGCTCCCCAGCGGGATGAGGGTAATTTCAATCATCAATCCTTATGTGGAAACGCGAAACGGCAATTTTGGCGAAAAGCTGCATTACCGTTTTTCTTTTACCAGCGCTGAAATTGCAGAAACAGCACGGCAGTGGCTGCTGAACCCCGAAACTTCGTTTTCGGCTGAAAGCAAAGGCAAAACCCGGACCTATGCTATCAGGAGCGCGGTTCTTGGCGCCAGCCTCGCAGAAAACGACAGCCTGATTCTTGAAGCCGACTTCATTCAGGGGCAGGCCGATGTGCCGTCGGTTTCAAAGATTGTCACGGCTTTAGCCGGCTTTCTCGATGCACACAAAGATTATCTCAAGCTTATTGAGAGGGTATCGCTCAGCGAATTGAAACAGAAACAGGAGATTTCATCTACTTGAACAGAAAAATTCTCGTTAATATCGGCCCCTATGAATCGCGGGCCGCAATTATTGAAAATGGCAAACTCGTCGAACTGTTATACGAAATTCAGGACAGTGAAAAAATCGTCGGTTGCATATACAAGGGCCGGGTGGCCAATGTCGTATCCGGCACCCAGAGTGCATTTGTCGACATCGGCATTCACAAAGACGCCTATCTGACCCTTACCGGCGTCGAAAGCAACGACGACGAAGATCTCAAAGACATCTTCCGCAGCCCGATCCAGGACCAGCTCAAAGTCGGCCAGGAAGTGATTCTGCAGATTCTCAAAGAGCCAACTCCCACCAAGGGGCCACGCTCGACCATGACAATTTCTTTCCCTGGCCGCTACCTGGTCTTCATGCCCAAAGTCGACCATATCGGTGTCTCACGCAAAATCAACCAGGATCGTGAAAGAGACCGTCTGCGCGCCATCGGCAAGCGCATCGCTCCGAAGGGCGGCGGGGTCGTCTTCAGAACCGCTTCTGAAGGGCTCGAAGAAAGCGTTCTCAAAGCCGACCTCGATCTGTTGATAAAGATGTGGCGCAAGGTCGAGAGCAAAATCGCCAAATCACCGCCGCGCACGATGCTGCATCGTGATATTCCCCTGCCGATGAAGGTTGCAAGAGACTTTTTCACTGACGATATCGAAGAAATGATTATCGACTCAGAAGAAGCCTACAAAACCATTATCGAAGACTGCGAATTTCTCTCGCCGTTACAGAGGGCTTCACTCGAACTTTACAAAGACAAGACCCCGATTTTTGAGAAATTCGGCATTGAAAAAGAAATTGAGCGGGCACTGGCACGCAAAATCTGGCTTGATTCAGGCAGTTATATCTTCATCGACAAGACCGAAGCCATGTATTGCATCGATGTTAACAGCGGTCGATTCTCAGGCGGGTCTGATCTTGAAGAAACCGTATTCAGAGTCAATCTCGAAGCCGCGCGCGAAATTTCCAGACAGATCAGGCTGCGGAACCTGGCTGGCATGATCATTATCGATTTTATCGATATGGAAGCGCCCTCGCATCGGGCGCAGGTTCTTAAAGCCCTGCGCGAAGGTTTCAAAGGTGACCGCAACAAACCCAACATACTTGAGTTTTCAGAACTTGGCCTGGTGCAGATGACGCGAAGGCGCACCTCGGCAAGTCTCGACGAAATCCGCAAAGCGCCGTGCCCCTGCTGCCAGGGTGCCGGAAAAACTCTCTCACCCGCCACGGTTGCCAACCAGATCCGGGCCGGTCTGATCGACGAGGCAAAGCGCTACCAGACAGAAAAGATCATTCTCAACGCTCACCGCATGGTTCTTGATCACCTGCGTGGTAAAGACAACAACGGCATAAGAGAACTCGAAAATCTGATCGACCGGAAACTGATTTTAAAGCCGGCCAATAGCTTCGATATTGAAACCTTCAAAATCGAGCCGGTCATGGAAAGACAGGAAAAGCCAGGCAAAAGACCGAATGACAGACGTCCACACGGCACACAAAACCGTCATGTCGCCAGAGAAACGCCTCAGACAGCAGAACCCCCTGCCGACGACAGCGACGCCCCGGAACAGGGAATGCTGCCAGGTCTCGCAGAAAATGTTCCTGAAAAAGCTCCAGAAGCCGATTACAGTGAAAACCACGGAGAAAAGGATGAAAGCAACGCCTAGAACTATTCTGCTGCTGGCCCTTCTTTTCTGCTGCACAACTCTGAGTGCAGTCGAAGTCAGATATGCTTTCCGCAAGGGATATACCTACTCATATCAGTATACCCAGCAGAGTACCGGCAAAATTCAGACCTTCACCTCCAGTCCGTCGGCCAGTCAACCGGCCGCGACGGCCGAATTCACGGTCAAGGCCATCGACTTTCAGGATGGGGCTTTCATCGTCGATATTGGCGACAAAAGCTCAACTTACAGGCGTTACCTCAAAGAAAATGGCGAAATCAAAGGTGCCCCGGCCGAATCGGGGCAGACGATTCCTTTCTTTATGCCGCTGCCAGCCGGCGACTGGAAGGTGTCAGAAAAACGCCAGATAAAAAAAGACCTCAAGATCGGCGACAAAGCGGTGCCTGCGGCCTGGAACCTGCTTCTAAAGTCTGTCGACAACGAAAAGGGTCTGGCAGAAATTCTTTTTGCCGCCACCATGAAGCTGCCCGATGACCGCTTAAGGCAAAAGGCTTTCAGCCTGAAGGGCCGTCTGCTGTTCAATCTCTTCGAGGGCGTCGTGCACCAGGCAGACTGGCAGACTTCGTATAAATTTACTTTCATCAATAAAGAATTTGCCGTCACCCGCAACCTGTGGGACTTCGAGAAGCAGGTCAGCCACAGTCTGAAGATGACCGGAATGCAGGAGTAGAATATGAAAAAGATTTTTCTGCTGCTTTCGCTTCTTTTTGCAGGGCCGGTTTATGCCCAGGCCCAGGCGAATAACATCACTTCGCCATTTAAACTCTGGCTGCTGAACAATGAGGCCAGGGCTCTGTCTTCGCTAAGCTCAGACGAAATGCTGATCAGCAAAACCTCGCTGCCCTTTTCATTCATGCCGCCGTCAGCATCTGCCGCAGCAAAGCCCGAAGAACGCCTGTGGGCCATTCATCGCAAATTCTACATACTGCTCGACGAAGTTCAGGGCACATACACCCTGGCACGCCAGTTCGGCAACGGCAAGTTTTCTGTAGTTCTGAAACAGGCCAGACCAGAAATCTGGTCAGTAATACCGCTCATGCAGTTCTGCCCGGAGCTGATCAACCGCCTCGCACCGGAATTAAGACGGGCTTTTCATCAGACTCTGCTGAAAGCCCTGAATCTTGACCCGCAAAGAGACGCCGATCTCACGACCAGGCTTAACCGGGCAATCAAAAAGCTTTCTGACGAAGAGTTCAGGCTCTTGAACGATTATTTTGCCTCTTTTGCCGCTCTGTTCCCGGCCGACGGCAGTATCAAAGTTCTGCGAGGCTTCGTTGAAACCGGCAGTAAAAAGCCTTTTGGCACCGGCATAAAAGAACTATTCAGACCGGTCGGCAGCCAGCCCGCTGAAGCTCAGAGCACCACAACTGCCGCCGCCCCGGCAGTGCTCGAATCTGATGACCCTCTCGCCGAGCTCGAAAGACTGGCACAGTTTGATTCGGGCGAAATAAGCACTCTTGCAGAGCCGGCTTCAGACAGTGAAAATTTCGAAGAAAACACCGATGGCACCCCGGCGCCAACTCAGCCAACCGAGCTTGAACCACCACCGCCCGGCACTGACGACCTTTTCAAAATATGGGATTAATCCCTTTAATAAAAAAACGGGCTGTCGCCAGACGACAGCCCGTTTTTTTATTAAAGGGTAAATATCAGCGGTGGTAATATTCTTTCAGCTTTGGCGTCGAACTGGCGCGCAGCTTTTTGAGTGCTTTTTCTTCAACCTGACGCACCCGCTCACGGGTCACCCCGAGGATTCTGCCGATCTCTTCAAGCGAACGCGGCGTGCCGTCGTCGAGACCGAAACGCAGCTTGATGACAATCTGTTCACGATCTGAAAGAGTCTCAAGAACGCGGCAGATCTGATCGCGCAGCAGCGAATCGATAACGGCTTCTTCCGGGCTGACGGCATCATCATTCGAAATATAGTTTTCGAGCGAAGTGTCTTCTTTGTTACCAACCGAGATTTCGAGTGAAACCGGCTCCTGAGTCAGACGCACCACTTCTTCGATACGGTCGACGGGCAGGTCGACACGGGCAGACAACTCTTCCATGGCCGGCTCGCGGCCCTTTTCCTGGACAAACATGCGAATCTGCTTGCGAACCTTATTGACGATTTCCATGATATGAACCGGAATGCGAATAACCCTTGATTGTTCAGCCAGAGCACGGGTTATCGCCTGTCTGATCCACCAGGTCGAGTAAGTCGAAAACTTGTAGCCCATCGTGTAATCGAATTTTTCGATAGAACGCAGCAGACCGAGGTTGCCTTCCTGAATCAGGTCAAGAAAAAGCAGGCCACGGTTGGTATATTTTTTGGCGATACTGACTACCAGCCTGAGATTTGCAGTAATCAAAGCCTCGCGGGCTTCTGGGTCGCCTTCGAGAATTCTCCGCGCGAATTCCTTTTCCTGGTCATGGGTTGCCAGGCTGAGCTTGGTGAGCTGCTGCAGATAGAGCTTCACCGAGTCGTCAAATATCGACTCTTCCTTGCGCTTTTCGCGTTCGTCCTGATGATCGACAACGTCTTCATCACTTCGTTTGCGATAAGGCGAAGCGACCTTGATCTCTTCATGAACGGGCTTTTTCCGGGTTTCAACCGGCTTATCAGCCTTGTCAGTCACTTCGCCTGCTTTTGGCTTGCTCTTAGGCATGCTCCAGCTCCTCTTCGCGGGTAAATCTTCCCATGCCGCGAAACTTTTTGTAGCGTTCGTCCAATAACTTATCGGCGTTCATCGCCAATAATGAAGGCAGATGTTTTTCGATCTGCTTTTTAATTTCATCGGCAGCCATCTGATGATTACGATGTGCACCGCCAATTGGCTCAGGAAGTATGCCGTCGATGATCCCTGCTTCAAGCAGGTTGGAGGCACGAAGCTTGAGCGCGGTCGCCGCTTCTTTCGTTTTAGCCGGATCGTTCCAGAGGATGGCGGCACAGCCTTCGGCTGAAATTACTGAATAAACTGAAAACTCAAACATGAACACGCGGTCACCGACGCCGATTGCCAGAGCACCGCCGCTGCCACCCTCGCCTGTGACAAAACAAAGAATCGGAACCCTGATTCCGGACATTTCGGCGAGATTACGCGCAATTGCATCGCTCTGGCCACGCTCTTCGGCGCCAATACCAGGGAAAGCGCCGGGAGTGTCAATAAAGGCGATAATCGGCAGACCAAAACGCTCGGCAGTGCGCATCATACGCAGAGCCTTGCGATAGCCTTCGGGGTGCGGCATACCAAAATTGCGGTAAATGTTTTCTTCGGTGTCGTGCCCCTTCTGGTGCCCGATGATCATAACCCGCTGGTCGCCAATTCGGCCGATACCGGAAACAATTGCCGGGTCATCACCAAACAGACGGTCGCCATGTAATTCGACAAATTCTTCACCGCACAAATGCTTGATCAGATCAAGAGTCGACGGGCGATTGATGTGGCGGGCCACCTGAGTGATCTGCCAGGGCTCAAGATTGCCATAAACATCATTCTTGAGGGCATCGACCTTTTCGGTAATTGCTCTGATCTCGCGCGAAAGATCGACTTTGCCGGTTTCAGAAATGGCCTGCAGCTCTTTTATACGGGCTTCAAGCTCGATAATTGATTTTTCGAATTCAAAATCTTTTGCCATATGTACCCCGTCAGGCTACCAGAAGCCGCAGAATTCGTGCAACAGTATTTTTCATTACCCGACGATGAATGACGCAATCGAGCATGCCATGCTCGAGTAGAAACTTCGAACGCTGAAATCCCTCGGGCAGCTTCTGCCTGATAGTCTGCTCGATTACCCTCGGGCCAGCAAAACCGATCAAGGCACCGGGTTCAGCGATATTAACATCACCAAGGCTGGCGAAGCTTGCCGAGACACCACCGGTGGTCGGGTCAGTCATGATAGAAATAAAAGGCACCGCCACCTGATTGAGCCGTTTAATCGCAGCTGAAGTTTTAGCCATCTGCATCAGCGAAAAAATGCCTTCCTGCATACGGGCGCCACCGCTTGCTGAAACAATGATTACAGGCGCTTTCTCCTGCGCACCCAGCTCGAGAATCGTCGTCAACTTTTCGCCAACGACCGAACCCATGCTGCCACCCATAAAGTCAAAATTCATTACCCCGAGAAACACCTTGCGGCCCGACAAAGTCGCCCGACCGGTGGCAACCGCTTCATTGACATCCGTCTTTTTAATAGCCTCTGCCATGCGCTCGGGGTAAGGCTTTGAATCGACAAAATTCAGCGGATCGACAGATTTCATATCGTGGTCGATCTCGACAAAAGAATTGTCGTCGGTGAGCAGGGCAATGCGATCCCAGAGGGGCATGCGAAGATGATGATCGCACTTGCTGCAAAGAAAAAGGTTCTTTGCCAGATCCTTGATCAAAAGAGTTTCGTTACAGGCCGGGCACTTTTTCCAGAGGTCGGAGGGGGTGTCCCGTCTGGGACGGGTAAGCTTATCAAACCATCCCATGCGTTACCGCCATATGTAAAGAATTGGAAATGTTTTCATAAAATCTGGTTATACCAGATTTAATACCCAGTTTCAAGAAGAAACCTGTCGAAACGATAGACTGCAAAAGAAAAACGCCTCTCCAGACGGAGAGGCGCAATTGTCACAGAATTTCCGGTTTATGCCGGAGCAAAAAATCATAGTGGATCGGTGGTAAAAGGACTGGTAGGAGGAGTTCTCTCTTCGACATTGGTTGAAATCACCGTGGCAAAGATGCGACAATAATAAGTTGTGTTAGCAGTCAGAGAAAACAGCTTGTTGCTGTAACTGCTGTTGACCGTACCAAGGTCTTCTTCATCGAGCGGGTTGGTTTCACCATCCCTGAAAATATAAACGATACATTTGGCCGGCTCTTTGAGAGAGAAGCTGACACTGGCTTTATAAGGGCCGCTCTTGGTTATATCGATACTATTGAAAACTGTTGTAGCCGGGGTTGTCGGAGTTGTAGGAGTGCTTGAGGTAGACGTGGGAGTCGCGACAGCCTCAAGAGTGGTGAACGAAAGCACGCCAAAAGTGGCGGTAGTGGTGCGGTTGCTGCTCTTGTCGGTGCAGATAAGTTCGTAAGTGTATCTGGTCGAAGCCAGCAGACCATTGATTTCATATTTATGACTGGTTTTGTAGGTAGTACTGACCGGAAATTCGAGTCGGTCACCGCCAACAGTCTTGAGAACAAGTCGACTGAGACACTCTTCGTCACTTTTCCAGGTAATGGTTACCGAGGTCGAAAGCGGTGTGGCAACTACGCCGCTGATAATCGGCGGAATGGTGTCACCAAAACCGGGCAGACCGTTGGTACCATGGCAAAGATAGCATTGTTTGTCATCGGTGTAATTATGATCGGGATTACGGGTGGTGTCGTTATGACAGCTCAAACAAGAAGCCTGCTGCCAGCCCGGGTGCATATTATCAAGCAACGGCGCATTGTCGTGACCATTAACACCGCTACCACCGTTCGGAACCGTAACAATCGGAGTAGTTATCTGACCGGGGTTCTGAACGACACCGTCGGTGGGCAAACCACCGGTTCCGTTCGTAACCTGATAGGCGCCAAGCGGGTTAACGTTTCCGCCGGAATCTGAGGAACTCGACGAACAACCGGCTGTCAGCATGGTTACTGCAACAAGCAGAAACAGCATCAGCCAGGGGTGATCAGGCAGGCGACGGTAAGACTTCATAGTTGATCTGTGACCTCCAGACGCAATGTCTTATACTTATACCCTTGGCTTATCGGCAGAATGAATTACAAAAATTAAATAAAAAAACTTCTGGTTTTCATTCATGAATTCCGGAAACCTGCCGAAAGGGTTGAAGATTTCGCATCGTTATCTTATTCTCAGGGAAATTATGAAACTAATCAGCAACGCACTGGTATGGACAGCCACCTGGCTGATAACGGGTCTCTATACCCTGGCAATTTACCCTCTGTATGTCATCAGAAACCTGGGCTACCACCTCAGGTCACCATCGGTCCTTCTGTATGCACTTATTTTTTATGTTGTCGACCGGGTTACCAAACTACTGGTCGTTAACAATTCTCACCTGCTCCCGGTCAACGTCATCGATAATTTCTTTACCCTTACCTATGTAAAGAACCCGGGAGTTGCCTTCGGCTGGTTCCCGGACTGGCGTCTGCCACCGATTCTGATGGCAATGACAATGATAATAATCATTGCCTATTACAGCCTCAAACTGCCCGAAGAAGAACGCATGACCCGCTGGGCCCTGGCACTGCTTGTCGGAGGAGCGGTCGGTAATCTCTATGATCGCATCGTCTATGGTTTTGTCGTCGATTTCTTTCTCTTTCACTTTGGCAGCTTTGATTTTCCGGTGTTCAACGTGGCCGACATCGCCATCGACCTTGGCGTATTCATGCTGTTCGTCGACATCTTTTTTCTGAGCCCTGACGAAGACGAGGAAACCAGTTCAGAAGGCCTGACGCCCACTGCGGCCTGAGCCTGAACCATGTATCCGATTCTTTTTTCGACGCCCTGGTTCAACGTATACACCTATGGTCTGCTGATCGCTGCCGGCTACACAGCCGGCACTTTTATCATTCTGCGCGAAGCGGGGCGCGCCGGCCTCAACCGCGAAGCAATCTTCGACATGCTGATCATTCAGCTGATCGTCGGCATCATGGGCTCGCGACTGCTGTTTCTGCTCGAATACAACCCTGAAAAACTCACCTTTTCTGATTTTTTCGCCTTCGAACAGGGCGGCCTGACCTTCTATGGTTCAGTTATCAGCAGTTTCATATTTGATCTTCTCTACCTCAAGGCGCGAAAAATACCTTTCTGGCCGGTCATGGACTGCATAGGCTTCGGTCTGCCGCTCGGAATCATGCTGGCGCGGCTTGGCTGCTTTTTCAATGGCTGCTGCTACGGCACTGCCTGCAGCTATTTCTGGGGGTTTCATTTTGAACACGCCGGCCCTGGCCTGCATCATCCAACTCAACTGTATGAGTCGGCTTCAGGCCTGGCGATCTTCATCATCATCCAGTATTTGCGCCGTTTCAGACGCAATCATGGCGAAATGTTTCTTGCCTGCATGGCTCTTTATGGTTTTTTCAGATTTTTTATCGAATTCTGGCGCGCCGAAAACCCGGCGGTGCTGTTTGGTCTCAAACTGTCTCAACTGATCGGCCTCGGCGCCATCGCTTTCTCTTTTGTCGCCTGGAAGCTCATCGACCGCAGCCGGAAATACAGACTCATGCCTGATCAGACATCCGTAGATCTGAAACAGAGTTGATTTCTGATGCAATTGCTCGCCGATCTTCAAATGCCCGTCTACACCTACGGCATTCTCATGCTGGTCGCTTTTCTGGCTGGCACCTGGCTCTTTTCAGCCAACTGTCGGGCAATAGGCGTAAAAAGCCCTGATCTTGTCGATTTTATGCTGATAATTGCACTGGCCGGTCTGGCAGGCGCAAGAATCATGTATATCACGCTGTTTCCGCAGCAGTTCAACAGCTTTCGCGACCTGATTGCCCTGCACGAAGGTGGTCTGGTGTTCCATGGCGGGCTTTTTGCCGCCGCCGCCGGTCTGCTTGTCTATTTTATAAAAAAATCACTGCCCTGGCGCACTCTATTCGACGCTGTCACGCCATCTCTGGCCCTTGGGCACGCTATAGGCCGCTTTGGCTGCCTTATCAACGGCTGCTGCTATGGAACCAGGACTGATCTTATCAGCATTTATCGTCTCGACAGCGATCCGCCCGGATGTTATCGACACCCGACGCAGGCCTACGAGGGTGGTTTTCTTCTGCTGCTGGCATTTTTTATCACGCTGCTCCTGCGCAGACGGCCCTTCATGGTAAAAACACACTCAGGCGTTCTTACCGGCCTGTATGTTTTTGTTTATTCAGCATGGCGATTTCTGCTGGAATTTATTCGTGGCGACGACCGCGGCGGCTTTTTCACCACTCTGGTTCTCTCGCCCGGGCAGCTTGCCTCAATCTTTCTTATGACATTGGCAGGTCTTATGGTAATATACTGCTATAAATATCCAGCTGATACCGGAGACAAAGCAGATGAGCAAAATTAAAACCTGGGCCGTCGAACCCGAATACGCCGGGTTACGTATAGATCTGGCAATCAACAGAAAATTCGGCCAGATTTCGCGCACCCTCGCCCAGGAAATGCTGAAAACCGGCGAAATTAAAGTGGGCAACCAGCTGGTTAAACCAGGTCTCAAGGTTAAAGGCGGCGAGAATGTCGAAATCGCCTTTCGCCCCGAAGAAGTCGAACCCGAAATCAAAGCAACCACTCTTGATTTTCCGATTCTTTTCGAAGACCGGCACATGATCGCCATTGACAAACCCGCCGGTCTTGTCGTTCACCCTGGTGCCGGCAAAGAAAAAACCACTGTCGTCTCGGCTCTGCTCGGTCACACAAAGCTCAGCCCGATCGGCGCGCCAACCCGACCAGGGGTCGTGCATCGCCTCGATAAAGACACCAGTGGCGTCATGATTCTTGCCAAGACCCGCGACGCGCACCGCAAGCTGGCTGAGGCTTTTGCCGGGCATGAACTCGAAAAAGAGTATCTTGCAATCATTCAGGGGCACATTGTCAACCGCAAAGGGCGTATCGAGGTGGCCATCGAACGCGACAAGATTCATCGCAAACGCATGAAGGCAACCTCTGCCGAAAAAGGCCGCATGGCTATAAGCATTTTTGAGGTTCTCGAATACCTCAAGGGTGCAACTCTCGTTAAAGTAAAAATTCTGACCGGCCGTACGCACCAGATTCGAGTGCACATGGCTTTTACCGGGCATCCGCTGCTTGGCGACGTCACCTACGGCGGCAAGCGCCTCGAAAAAAAAGCCGAACATTTTCTGCACAGCCACCGTCTTGCTCTCAAGCACCCGGTAACCGGCAAAGAGCTCGAATTCATTGCCCCGATGCCCGACAGGTTCACCCACATGCTCACGCAGCTGCGCCAGGAAGCGCCGGCAGATTCCAACTGATTTAAAACGGCAGTTATGCCGATAAAGTATTAACCTTAGCACAACAGGAAGATTTTTGATGTCTGAGAACCTTCTTTACAGCGGTATACGCGATATGCGACAGGGTAATATCGCCCTCTATGCCATTGTTTTTCTGATGGTCGGCGTGGTAATGTCGATTTTCATCTTTTTTCCGCAGTTTCTCAATATGCAGTCGGGCATATACGGCATTTCGTGCCGCGAAATCAGGCAGAAAATTCAGGTGGCCATCGAAGACCATGATGCCAACAATACGCGCAGCATCGTCGAACGCGGCAAGCGCGTCGATCTCGACACCCTCAAGGAAAAGGGCTTTCTCAACGAAATCAGGCTTTGCCCCGAGAAGGGCGAGTATAAATTTGATGAACGCGGCAGAGTGATCTGCACTTTTCATAAAAGCGGAGAGTAAACATGAACAAGCATCGAAGACGGACATATCTGATCAAAACAGGTCTTCAGCTGAGATACATGGGCATCATTATCTCAACCATGCTGCTGGTGGCCTTTGGCGTCGGCTGGATAATCTACCACACGTCATGGAGCCGCATCGCCAACACTCCGGACCTGACACTCGACAAGCTTTCAGACATCTTCGACTCGGTTAACACCATTCTGATGCGCTGGATCATCGTTTTCATACTTGCGATTGCCATATTATCGATATTTGTCTCACACAAGATTGCGGGGCCTGTCTACCGACTGGAAGAGACGGCGCGAATGATTGCCTCCGGCGACCTGACACAGCAGATTCATCTGCGCCACGGCGATGAACTGAAGGACCTGCAGGAAGCGTTCAACCTCATGTCTGAATCCTTACGCAAAATGGTGGCCAAAGACCGCGAAGTGATCGAGAAACTGGTAATGACCGGCAGCAGACTGCGTGATAAGATCGACCAGAAGAAACTCAGCCCCGAATCGATCGAAGAAGTCACCCGCGAGCTGCATGTGGTAATTGAAGAACTTCGGCTGGTCACCAGTGGTTTCAAGATCGAAGAAGGTCTGAACGAAGAAACGGGCGACACCGATTCAGCAAAAGATGCTCAAAATAAAGCCTGATTAAGCTTACTGCGTAAAACTGTTTAAAGAGATTGTATCTTCTGATACAATCTCTTTTATATTTACAGACAGTTGCAAGGAGAAGGAAATGATTCATCACCCGATTCTGGTCAATGGCGAATGGCGCGAAGCCAGCTTTCCTGTCTCATCTTTTCGGGCAATCAACCCGGTTACCGCCCGAATTCTGCCCGACAATTTTCCGGTCTCGAGCTTTCTCGATCTCGATGAAATGCTGCAGGCCGAAGAAAACTCACGTGCTGCAATTGAAGCGATAACCTTCGAGCAACGCTCTGAATTTCTGACAAATCTGGCAGCCAGGCTGCGGCAGAACGCCGAAGAGCTCTGCCAGACCGCCAATGCAGAAACCGGTTTGTCTACCAGTTTTCTACTCGAACACGAACTGCCCCGAATGCAGCAGCAGCTGCTCGACGCCGCAAGGTTCTGCCTCGACCGCAGCTGGCGTAATATAACCATTGATTCAAGAAACAACATCCGGTCGTTGCGCGTGGCCCTCAACGGCCCGGTGGTGATTTTTGGCCCGGCGTGCAATCCGTTCAGCCTTAATTCGTGCGGTGGCAATGACTTCGCCTGCGCGATTGCTGCCGGGAACTCAGTCATCGCCAAGAGCAACCCGGTCTACCCTCTCACCAGCCTTAAACTGGCGCGGCTTATCCACGAAACGGCCTGCGAAAAGAATTTTCCCGTTAGTTTCTTTCAATTTTTCTTTCATACCACTGCCGATCTTGGCTACCGTCTTGCTTCGCACCCGATGCTTGGGGCTCTTGCCTTCACCGGCAGTCGCAAAGCCGGGATGTCGCTGAAAGAAAGCGCAGATCATTCGGGAAACCAGGCATTCATCAGCATGACCGGCATGAATCCGGTCGTTATTCTTCCCGGAGCAATTGCCGGGCAAAAGGCTGAAATTGCCAGAAAGCTTACTGATGCGGTTCTGTTGAATGAAGGTCAGACATGCGCCCGCCCCAGCCCGGTTTTTATCGTCGAGAACAAGGAGTCTTCAGGCCTGATAAGGTCGATCGTTGACGAATTCAACGCCGGCACCTGCAGGCCACTTCTCTCCGACCTGGTTGCGCACGCGGCCGATTCGCAGGTTTCTTCCTTCATCAGGCTGGGAGCGCGTAAACTGACCCGCAAAGAATTCTATCAACCAAACCCTTTCGTTTACCCTTATACCGTTCTGCATCTCGATCTTAAAACCTGGCTGAAACAGGCCGCCCAGTTTCAGGAAGAAGTATTCGGACCGGTAATAATGTTTGTAACGCTCGAAAACGATTTACAGTTTTCCGAAGCAATCAAACCGCTCGATGCCTGCGGCAATCTCAGTGTCTTTGCCGGTATTTCAGAGTCAGATGACCATATTCTGAAAACAATCGGGCCACTGCTCAGACGAAAAGCGGCCAGACTGCTTTTCGACCGCCTGCCCGCACAGCAGGTTGCAAGTCAGGCACTCGTGACCGGCGGCAGCTTTCCGGTGTCCAATCATCCTGAATGCACGTTCAGCGGCATGCCGGCTGCGATCGCAAGGTTTACCCGGATGCAGTGCCATGACGGTTTCACGCAGGCGCACCTGCCGGAAGACCTGAGAAACGACAATGCCGCAACAGGAATATTGAAACTCGTCGACGGCAGATATATTCCACAATGAAACTTCAAGGAGTCACACCATGATTAAAGACGGCGAATTCGGTGCCATAATTCAGCGCGACAAGCAGACCTATGCGGTCGCACCCCATATTCCCTGCGGTGTTGTCACCCCCGAAATTCTGCGCAAACTTGCCGATGCAGCAGAAAAATACCAGGCAGCGGCCCTGAAGATCACCAGCGCCCAGAGAATTGCCCTCGTCGGTCTGAAAGAAAACGACGTCGAAAAGGTCTGGACCGACCTAGACATGGACAAAGGCGCCGCTACCGGCCTGTGTGTCCGCAGCATCAAGGCCTGCCCCGGTACCGCTTTCTGCAAACGCGGGATTAAAGATAGCCTTGGTATGGGTATGCAGCTCGACAAGCTCTATCACGGCATGGAAATGCCCGGCAAAATGAAAATGGGTGTAAGTGGCTGCGCCAACCAATGCGCCGAAACCTGTATCAAAGATATCGGGCTGGTCGGCTTCAGCAAAGGCTGGAAGCTTCTTGTCGGCGGTAATGGCGGCGCCCTGCCGAGACTTTCAAGCGAGCTGGCTTCAGAACTCGACGACCACCAGGCTCTCGAAATGGTTGCCAGACTGGTTGACTTTTACAAGGCTAAGGCAAAACCGCACCAGAGAATGGGCCTGCTGATCGAAAAACTCGGCGGCATCGAAGAATTCAGAAAAGCTTTCGCCGAATTCAGACCCTAAACAAAATCTTCTCCTCTGCCGATTCCTTTCCTGTATGCGCAAAAGAATAATTTACGCTCTGACAGGTTTTTTCTGCCTCACTATAGTTGCAGTTATGCTCAATGGGGCAGCGGTGCGCCGTTCGGTCGAACGGGGCGTCAAAGACGTTATTCCCAGAGGGCAACCGAACTACGATGCGATGTTTGCCGACGGTAAGCTGAGAATCGCGGTCTTCTGGGGCTGGGATCACCCCCGCGACACGATCATGGGGTCGTTTCCGGCCTTCGAGACGCTGAACGGCAAACGCCTGTATTACCGGGGCAAACCGGTATTGATCGAGATCGGCATGATCACTCAGATCAACCAGACCCCCAAGGGCATCTTCAAAAAAGCCCTCGAAGACCCGACCATCGACGTGGTCATTTATTCAGGACACGCCCGCTACGGCGGCGGCATGGCTTTCGCCTCGATGGATGACATCTTCAAATGCGGCAACGGTGATCTGATTGAAGACCGCCACGTCACCCCCTACCGTATCGTGCGCGCCACCGCAGAAGATCTCGACGCAACCGAATTTCCGGCGAATGCTTACAAGATTATCATGCTCAACTGCTGCGATTCGCAGGGCCATTTCCGACAGAGCTGGGGAAAGCGCTTTCGCGAGTGCTCGGCACCTATCGATCTGCTGACCGTCGAGTTTCCGGTATTCAATCTTTACGATCACCGGCGCGTGCTCAATCTGCTGCGCGACCTGCTCTCGTTCTCAGACTGGAAAACTGTAAAAAAGCACTACGACTCAGAAATTCACAAGCGCAAAAACCGCCTGATCATTGACCCGGTCTATATCCCGTCAGAAGACGACATGGTCCTCGACCGCGACTACTGATTTTTTGCAGATTGTCGGCCGGTGCCTTTTTTATTGAACCCCCTGCCCTTTTGCTGTACACTTTAGGCTGACGATTCAGCCTGACAGCTAATTGGGGGGGAAACATGAAACTGCGGTTTGCGCTGCTTTCTATTTATCTTGCGTTCTTTTTGTCTCTGCCGGCCTTCTCGCAAAGCCGGATTCAGGTTCAGGAAATACAGCAGCAGAACAATATTTCCAACATTGGCGCTGTAATCAACCAGCAGGCGAATGACACGCCAGAAACTCTGCAGATAATCAACTCTTCTGAAAACCCTGAGTTCAGTAAAACCAGGCAATCGGGGCAGCCGGTCGCTATCAACACCATTAAATCACTGGTTCCCTATGAAGATTTGTATAAAGTGCTGCAGAAAGAGGTTGGCAAATATTTCATTCTGCCAATCGAAGAATTCGAAAGCCTGAAAAAGGCCAAAGAAGCCTGGCTTGCCTCTGAATCTGCCCCGGTAGCCGACCCGCCACCGCTTCTCTATCAAGTGAACTCAGCCCGCCTTGCGGGACGCATCGAAGAAAACTTCGCCTTTATCGAAGCCAGCTTTAAAATTGAAACCTATACTGATGGCTGGCACGAAATTCCTCTGATCTGGGGCAGTCTTGCGGTTGAATCGGTCAGCCTCAACGATCGCCCGACCACCCTTAAAACCAGCTGGTTCGCCGGCAATGCCCGTCAGGTTCAGTTCGGCAAAATGAGCAAGCAGAATATCCTGCAGAACGTCTATCAGTCATTTGGCGCAACCAACGACACCCTCAGCCAGAACAACTGGAAAGATACGATGTTTTCGTTGCCCGTATCCGGAAAAGGGCTGCACGACTGCCGCATTGCTTTCGTCGTGCCGGTGCAGAACATCGATGATCTCTTCAATCTGCAGTTCAACATGACCCGCATACCGCTTGCATTCATGGCACTTAAGTCAGAACGCGACGTTCTTTCGATCGACACCACCAGCTTCAAGGATTTCAGTGTCAGCGAAGACAATGCCGCCGGCGGCTGCGAATTTATCGGCTGGCTCGGTGCCAACAGCGATGTCAGTATCAAATGGCGGCGCAAATTTTCGAAGCAGTCGCTGGTAAAAGATGAGCCCAGGCCCGTGACCGATGAGCTCCAGGGTCAGAACCAGAACGCAACTCAGACCCCGGAAGTCGCTCCCGTCCAGATAACCGAGCCGGCAAAACCGGTTATAAAACCACTGGTCTACGCCAGATCTCATACCCTTGCCAGCCTTGGTGAAACTTCCATTTTCGTTCAGAAAACTTTCAACTACACGATCAGCAAAGCTCCGGTCGACACCTTTACCTTCAACCTGCCCGATGATGTCGAAATCGTTGCCGTTAATGCCGACCGCCCGCAGACCCAGAAAATGACCCGCGAAGGCGGCCAGAAAAAACTGCGCATCGAATTTCAGCCGGGCCGCGAAGATGTCTGCCAGATCGAAATCGCCTATGAAGCCCCGGTAGACCTTAATCTGCCGGTTATCAGCCTGCCCGAGATCACTCCGGTCGGCGTCGAAAGAGAGCTCGGCGCCATCGCCGTCGAAGCCCTTTCATCAGTTGAAGTGCAACCTGGCAACAACGAAAAGGAACCCTTGAACAAGGGCGTCTACCCACTCGATCCGCTCGAAATTCCGCAGCCGCTAAAAGACAAAGCCACCCGGCCACTTCTTCTCGCCTGGCGTCAGAACGTCAGCCCCGCCGGCATCAGGCTTCGCATCAAACGTTATCTCGATGTGCCGCAGCAGACCGTTGTCGCCGACAGCATGGATGTGAAAACCACTTTCACGACTAACCGTTCGAGCAGCACTCTGGTCACCATGAGTATCCGCAACAATAACAAACAGTATCTGCAGCTGCAGCTGGCATCAGGCTCAGAAGTAGTATCGACATTCCGCGGCGGTGTTCCGGTCAAGCCGGTTAACAGCAAGATTCCCGGCGTGGTTCAGATACCTCTTGAAATGAGCCAGATCGTCGGCGAACCGGTTGACATGAACCTGCAGATCACTATCAAGGAACCGGTTGATGAAGTTAAGTGGCGCGGCAGTCTGGCTTTTACGCCGCCTCTCGTCGACATACCGGTCTCGCGATTTTCATGGTATCTCTACGCCCCCGAAGACTACCACCTTTACGATTTCTCAGGCACGGTCAAAGACCCGCAAACCCGCAAAGACCCTTATTTTTTCAGAGGTTTCATGCACATGCTGCGCGCCGCCTGGCTGCTGATAAGAAACCCCGATGCCATTGTTTTCATGATTTTCATGGCTGCAATAATCCTGGCAATCGTTTCACGCAAACTGCTCGTGGCAATATTGACCTGGATCTGGAACTTTATCTGCACCATATTCGGCTTTATCTTCGGCGGCAAGGGATTCAGACTCGTCGAGCTGATGATTGTCGTCATAATCATTGGTGTTCTGGCCGCCATGGCGGTTCCGAACTTCAGAAAAGCGAGAGAACAGGCCAGAGACAAGGCCTGTTACGCCAATCAGCGGGTTCTACTGGGTGCGGTTGAGATGTATAACATGGATGCCCAGCCCGACAATATGATGACCTCACTCGACATCGACCGGCTGGTGGATGGAAAGTATCTGAAAAATCGGCCACACCCACCAGAAAGCGGTTGCCGTTATTATTCACAGGGTAACATTGCCGAAACCGGCAATATCTACTGCCAGCTGCACGGGCCGATAGAAGATGTTGCGCAGCAGATGGCTGCATCCCCAAGAAGCGACATGGCCGCCAACGAGATGGACTTCAAACGTGAAGCGAAATCTGCCAGCTTTGAAAAATCAAAGACCAGAGCTCTTGAAGGCAAAGACATGCAGGCTGACGCGATGGCTCCTGGCGCTTCTCAGGCAGGCTTCGGCAATGCCAGAGTCCGCGGCATGCAGCCGATCAAAAGCAAGTTTATCATGACCAAAAATTTCTACACCCTCGAACGCGACCTGGTAATGGCCGAAATTGCATCAGACGGCGCTTTGATTGCCAATTCGACCTGCCCCAGCGTCAAAGTCAGCTATATCTGGAACTCGGTTTTGAATTCGGCAGAGGTCGTTGCCTTCATCATAGCGGTTTTTAGCGCCCTCTACTTCGTTGCCGGGTCGTTCCTGCGCGTGCCCGAAAAAATAACCTTTGCCGCGATTATCGTCATTCTGATTTCGCTGATCGACCTGAAGCTTAAAAGCATCGGTGATGCGGCAAATGCAGGTTTCTGGCTGGCAATTGCCGGTGCGGTAATCTGGAAACTGGTCTGGCTGCTGCGCTTTGTCAAGCTGCCAGAAACAGATGTCTCTGCCCCGCCACCGACAATCAATCTGAATGCCGGTAGTCCTCCCGATGCAGGCAGAGCAAGCACAGGCATACTGCTGCTGCTGACTTTCATGATGCTGGCGATTGCTTCCGTTCCCGCAATTTCGGCAGACTTTCGTGAGATCAGAGTCATGGCCCCGTTTCAGGACCTGTCAAAAGTACTGCCCTCGGGCGACCGGGTCGTCATAATCCCCGAAGAAGACTACAACTACCTTAAAGACATAACTCCAAAACCCGTTCCCGAAATCATCGCTCCCAGCGAATATCGCTTCGAAGCGGTTAAATACCACGGAACCATTGAAGAGAACGGTGTCAGATTCAAGGCTGAGTTCAAACTCAACCTGTTCAACAGCAGCTGGAAAAAGATCGGTCTGCTCTCTACCGAAGCCGTTCCATCTTCTGCGTCTCTGAATGACAACCCGCTCGCCATGACTCTTATCGAGGACCGTGGCGAAACCTCCTACGGTTTCATGACCAATGCCTCTGGGCCCGCAATGGTAACCGTCGAATTCTTCATTCCGATTTCATCGAGCGAATACCGCCATCTGAGAAGATTCGATCTCAAAATGATTCCGGTCTGTATTTCGACTCTGCAGCTGACCATCAACGAAAAAGACTGCGAAGCCTGGATCGACCCGGGAGTTTTGCGCAACAGTGAGCGGACACCGGATAAAACCGTTTTTCGTGCCATTCTTCCGCCCACCCAGGTGGTCAATGTCGAGCTTTACCGCAATGTCAGCATGGCAAAACCAGAAGAGATAAAACCCGAGCCGACCGCCGACGAACCCCAGGAGGAACCGGTGGTAATCGAAGAAAAAACCCGCATCACGGTTCGTCAGCAGAATCTTCTGCACTTTAAAGAAGGCTTTGTTACCGGCACCAGTATCTTCGAATTTAAAATTATGGGCGGCGCCGGTATCGCCACCGCCAGCTTCCAGCTGCCCGAACGCATCAGGGTTCTCAAGGTCGAAAACAAGCTCATTGAAGACTGGAAAATTGTTGAAGAAAAGGGGCGACGCCTCGACATCGTGTTCAAATCAAAAATTCGCGGCAGCACCGAAGTTGCCGTTGAATTCGAAGAAGATATTCAGAACCTCAAAGACGGCACCTACAATGTTCCTGAGATTATTCCGCTCGATGTTGAACAGTCCTGGGGCCTGCTGGGCATTGGCTGCATGGCAGCCCTCGAAGTTTCTGTGAGTGACGCACCGCAGGGTTATTCACCCGTGGTGGCCGCCGAGTTTCTCAAGGACTGGTCACGCGAACGCCCTGAAAAAACTCCGTATGCCTTCAAGTTTCTCAGACACCCGAACAGCATGTCGCTTTCTATCACGAGGCCCGAAGACATCGAACAGCAGACCGCAGTCATCGACCGGGCCGAGGCCATGACCCTGCTCAATGAAGATGGTTATCTGCTGACCCGTGTCGTTTACGAAGTCATCAACAATTCTGAACAGTTCCTGAAAGTTAAGCTGCCAGTCATAGGCACTGCAAAAACAGAACTCTGGAGCACCCAGGTAGCCGGGCTTTCGGTCAGATCTGGCTTTGACCCAGACTTTGGCGCTTACAATCTGCCGATCGTCAGATCAACGGTCGAAAAGGGTGAGTCCAAATCCTTCCCGGTCGAAATTGTCTATGCCATCAAGCTCGGCACACAGCTTTCAGCCTTCAACCACACCTACGTTGAGCTTCCGACTGCCCATCTGCCTATCAGTGAACTGAGCTGGATAGTCTATCTGCCAGAAGGTTACGAGCTGATGCGCGAAAAAGGCAATGTCGACCGCCTGATGAAAACCGCAGAAACGCGATTTCTCGATAACAGCTCATATTTCTCGTCGATGAGCTCTTACACCTCAATGCAGAAGCGTCAAAAAGGGTCTTCGCAGATTCAGATGCAGTCTCGACAGAGCGAAAAGGTTTTTGGCCAGAGCGGGCTATTGCCGGTCAAATTCAAGATTCCGACAACCAGCTGGCCAATCTCTTTCTCGATGTTGCAGATCGATCCGAGCGGTAAAGCCCCGCACATCGAAGGCATGCTGGTCAACCCGAGAAAGGGCCGCGGCTTTCTTTTCCAGTTCATCATGATACTGGTCGGCATAATCATGGCAGTCGGCCTGATCAAGATGTTCACCTCAGAGAACCGCTACGCCTGGTTCCTGGTAACTGCGGTACAGGGCATCATTCTCGCAGTGGCCGTCTATCTCAAGCTTTATCAGGCCGACCATTTCGTGCAGCTTGGCTTTTCGGCAGCCCTGTCACTGTATCTGCTGAACCGCTTCTTTTCCTACAAACCCCAGGCGGCTGAATGATGGCAATGGAAGAATTCGCGCCGCTTAACGAAAAACCAACCGGCAATGCCGCAGGCATGGCATTGCCGCTGGTTCTTTTCCTCGTTGCCGTCTACTTCTGGGACTCAATGCTGGTATTGCCAATTAAATATCTGACGGTCTTCTTTCACGAACTATCTCACGGGCTGGCAGCGGTTTTTACCGGTGGCAGCATTGTGAGAATCGAGCTCAACGCCAATCAGGGCGGAGTCTGCTGGACAAGTGGCGGCATAAGGTTCATTGTCATCAGCGCGGGCTATCTTGGCAGTCTGCTCTGGGGAAGCCTGATTCTTCTTGGAGCCGTAAAAACAAGGTTTGATCAGCAGATAACTGCTGGTCTTGGCGTGCTGCTTCTGGGAGTGACTCTGGTATGGGTACGCAATCTTGAGGGCATAATAATCTGCGTTCTGACCGGTTTTGCCCTATTGGCTCTGGCTGCCTATTCGAATGAAAAAATCTGTGACCAGTTTCTTAAATTCCTTGGTCTGACCTCATGTTTTTATGTTCTGATCGACATCAAAGAAGACCTTATCGACCGCTCGGTAAGAGGGTCGGATGCTTATAAAATAGGCGAAATGCTGTTCTTGCCCGACTGGCTGGTTGGTATTGTCTGGCTCGCCATAGCCGGGTTCGTCACCTGGAAAGTTCTTGCCTACAGCCTTAAAGAGTAAAAAATTTATCAAGAGGTGCCAATATGAGTTTTAACCTGCAGGAACTGCAACTGCTGCGCGATCTTCAGCTCGAACTCGATGGAGTCATCGAAAAATTACAGACCGCTCACCACGATCTCGAAACCTCTCTCGGGAAGGTCTTTCTTTTTCTGGCGGGCAAATTGAACGTGGTTTCGCTTTTCGTTGAAACTCAGGATGAAAACCTGAATCACCGGGTTTTCTGTTTTGGAGCCTGTGATGATAATATCAAAAGACAGGTACCGCAGCTGCATCAGATAAACAGAGCGATAAACTTCAATTTTAACGGCATACTCTGGTATGCCCAGCCAATCGAGATGGCCGGCAAAAACACCGGGGCAATAGCTCTTGCCTTCGCCCAGGATAAAGCCCCCGAAAAGAATCTCGGCAGCGCCATGCTCGATTGCATCAGCGAGCTGCTCGACGGCTTCTTCTTCGGAATTCATTCGAGCAGTCTCAAACACAGCCTGATCATGGGTGTGCAGTCAGCGCTGAAAAATCATTCTATCGTCGATTCTATCGACGGTGCTGTTTACGTACTGAAAAAAGAAGTTCCGTTCAGAAAGCTTATCATTCTTTATTCTGACCATGAGCTGACCGGCATCGAAAACATCAACTATCTGGTATACGAAGGTGATCAGAGAATTCACGACTCGGTAGAAATGAAGCATGCCGGCCTTGACGCGTTCATCAAAGACCATGGCAATTGTCTCTCTGCCAATACTGAAGCCTTAAAAAAAGTGGTCGGCGAAGAAAACCTGACGATAACTTATCTGCTCGACGGCCTGATCGAAGAAAATCTGATCGGCAAGTTAATTTTCGTGCCCGAACACGGCAACAATTTTTCAATTTTCTCACGTGAGATCGTGCAGGTGTTTGCAGAAACTCTTCGACAGCGACTTGTCGATTTCAACCGTGAGCGCAACGCGCTGCGCAAATTTTTCCCCGATACCGTAATTGCCAGATTGATTGCTGAACCTGGTTACGAAAAGATTTATCTCACGCCGCGCGAAGCACAGATCGGTATCATTTTTGCCGATATTTCCGGCTTTACCAAAATGAGCGAACAGATTCTCAAAACCCCTGAGCGCATCACCAACCTCGTCGACAAGTGGTCGAACGGTATCATTCATCGGGTTTTTCCGATTGGCGCATGCCTTGACAAGGTGGTTGGCGACTGCCTGATTCTGCTGTTCGGCCCGCCGTTTTATGAAGCCGACGCGGCAACCATCGTCGACAAGGTGCTCGAATCCGCCAGAATCATCGTTGACTACACTAATGAGTTTCTGCGTCTGCCAGAAAATATAGACATTCAAAAACACCCCGATTTCGAAAAATTCGGGGTTGCCATCGGCACCAATTACTGCCCGGCCGTTGTCGGCCTGATCGGACCCAACGACGACCTCACCGCCTTCAGTTCGGGCATGAACATCACCGCACGCCTGCAGGGTCTCGCCAAAGCCAACCAGATTCTCGCAACCGAAAAGGTCAGAGAACTGGCCATGGCCAGCGGAAAATGGTCATTTACCGGCCCCGAATCGGCACCGGTGAAGAACGTAGAAAAACCACTCGTTTACTACCACGTTAAAAAATCAGAAAAATGACAAAACCAGAAGCGGACGGTCACTGGACCGTCTACATACTCGAATGTCGCGATGGCAGCCTTTATACTGGCATAACCAACGACATCGGGAAGCGTCTGCAGGCTCATAACGACGGCACCGCCGCCCGCTTTACCCGCGGGCGCGGGCCGGTCAGCCTGAAATACACCGAACCGCATCCCGATCGCTCAGCCGCATCAAAACGTGAAGTCGCGATAAAAAAACTGAGCCGCACAGAGAAACTGCTGCTGATAAGGCATTTCACCGAAAATCAGAAAAAAGCAGCCGCAAAACGCCGGCGAGGCAAAGCGTCAGAAACAGCAGATGCCACCTCGTGAACCGTGAGATGGCACCTGTTATCAGGCAAAAATAGGGCCAGAAAAGCTGATCAAGGCTTGAATCTTTCATCGACGACCGGTTTGAGCTTGCCGGTTCTCGGGTTGCGCTTGATTTCACCCGGTTTGAACCACTCGATTACAATGTTCATCCAGTTATCGTTGAGCGATTCAGCAATCTTGTATGAGCCCGTCTTGAGAGCTTCGATTACCTGCCGGTCGGGCAGCTTCTTTTCGGCTTCGAGGCGCAGACAGAGCTGATCTCGACCATTTGCGGTCTGAGCTGCAATCTGAAAAGACTGGCTGACGGGCAGACCCGCCAGACCAGCGGCCACATCGACCGGCATCAGATTTATGCCACCAATGACAAGCAGATCATCACAGCGGCCAAGCAGTTCAAACGAGCGGCCGCTGAAACCACAAGGGCAATTGCCGGTTTCAACCCAGCGACCGAGATCGCCGGTGCGATAACGCACCACCGGCATCAGAACGCGATTGAGATTGGAAGCAATTATTTCGCCTGATGCGTTACCTGTTACCGGTGTGTGATCGAGCGGGTCAAGAATCTCGGCGTGACAGTATTCTTCGAGAACGTGATGCACAGATCCTTCGAGATGCATGCACTGCCAGCCGACCGGCCCCGTATCGACACAGGCATAGCCTGCCGATCTGATCGACACAGCCCCGATGGCTTCGCGCAGGAAATCGCAGGTCTGCGGCCGCAGATGCTCGCCGCCGTAGAGAATTTTTTCGATTCTGATATTGAGCCCACGTTTCTTAATTTCTTCGGCAAGGTTGATGATGATTGACGGCAGGCCCACCACCGCGTTAACCTTGAATATCTGCAGATATTTAAGAATGTTTTCGAGGTCAGAAGCGCCGCCAACCGGCAGGTTCAGACAGCCAAGGTTTTCGAGTGCCCGTCCGGCAACGTTGAAGCTGGTCCAGAGGTTGCCGGCAATAAACAGGTTCGCGACCCGGTCACCGGATTCGAGCCCGGCATTGCGATAAATATCGGTCAGAATGTCGGTAACATAGCGGTATTCTTCGTTCGAATAGAAAGTGAACTTCGGACTGCCGGTCGTGCCGCCCGAGGCGTAAACATAAGCATCGGTCATCGGCCCTGTAAGAATGTCTTCTGATTCAGGCGGCGAATTGCGATAAAAAGTTTCGCGGTCGAGCAGCGGCAGTTTATGAAAATTCTCAAAACCGCAGCCACCCGCCTTATCAATAATGCGGCGGTAATAAGGAGAAGAGACAATCTGGCGCAGCAGCCATTCAACCCGACTTTCGGAATTTTCACGATATTCGACGTCAACCCATTCAACCAGCTGGCGCAGCAGAAAATTGCCTTCGTGCGGCGCACCATCGTGCCCCTCACTCATGCCACCAACTTCGGTGATTCGCTTAACGCCGGCACCGAACAGCTCAGCCTCGAGTCTGGCAGTCAATTCAGCGCCACAATGAATCCCGGCAGTCTGCAGATAGGCAGACAAGGGCTTTACCTGCTCAAGCAATGTTTCAACATCGGCCACAACTTTGAAGAACAGAGTGCGGTTCAGACATGACACCTTGAACGTCGAATCGTATTCGAGAACGAGTGTAAAACTGAAATCTTCCGGGCAGACCAGCCGACCCTCACCCTTTGCCTGAGCCATTCTCGCCAGCTCGCGCACCTTGCGGATCTCGACTTTTTCGTCAAAACTGAGGGCGCCAAGGGGCAGTTCGCTGCGCAGCTGCACCAGCTCATCGAACATGGCTTCAATCAGCAGATGCGCCGTTTTCACATCGCGGTCAATGATATAGACCACATGTGGCGAAGAACAGGCCTGCTGGTCCCAGCGACAGAGGTCGAGAGCCAGACCCCGCACCATCGATGGCGAAGGCCCTTTCCTGATGCGGCTGCCTTCTACCACGGCAAATGAATAGCGCGGGCCGTTCTCGATCAGCGAAGTTGTTGGCCCGAGTCTTGATTTAAGCGACTGCAGAGCTTCATGCCCACCCCAGAAAACTATGGTCAGTGGCGCCTGAAACAGGAGGTTCTCGATGGCAGCATCGCCGCCTTTCCAGAGCAGTGCCGCCTGGTTCGGCCAGATTATGCCTGCCGGATCATGCTCTTTGATGCTCTCAATGAACAGCAGCGGAAAAACCGGGTCGACCCGCGACATCTTCAAAATATTGGCATTCTTGGTGATTATGCCCGAAACGAGGCTGTCGACCGCGCCGACAAAGACGTTGCCGGCGGTCAGATGCAGCAGTACTCCACGCGGGCGGGCGCACAGACGATAGCTGTGATGCGGCCGCTCACTGCCGCCATCGAGAACCTTCAGGTCACCAAGCTCCCCTCTTATGCGCTTTTCAACATTGGCGCGACGGCAGATAGCACTGATTACACCAAAACCCTCTTCGATCATTGCCGGGCTGAACAATGTCAGCTCCGGCAGAAGTTTTGCCGCTTTTTTGCGCAAATGATAGGCTGGATCAGCCCAGGCATCGGCAACCCGGTCGAGAATATCGACAACACAGGCAATGTCAGGATCAGCCGCCAAGGCAGCGCGTTCTGTCGCTGCCGCCAGTATTTCACCGACTGTCTCTGAGGTCAGCCAACCGGCATCAACCTCCTGCCCGAAAACCAGACATTTTTGCTTTTTCATGGTTGTTTACCCGTTATTTTAGCAGGTCGAGCGCGGTAATGGCACAGCCTTTGTGCTTTGCCAGACCGGCACGCCCGGTAATTCTGAAAGTTTTTCCTGAACGGCCACAGGGACAGTTGCCTTCGATAACAGCCTTGTCAGTGGTAAGCAGAGCAATCGAGGGATAACTCGAAAGATACGGCGTCATCAGGTAAAGCAGGCCCTCTTCACCATCTTTAACTGGTTGCAGCGTTTCGGGGTCAACCGCCAGAGCCCTGGCAAAAACCGGAACATGCAACCGGCCGGCTTCGCAATCAACATACGGAATTCCGTGTTCGACCATACCAAACAGGTCACGCAGGTTCTCGCGGGGCATACCCAATACTCTCTCGATACGGTCTTTGAAAAAGTCTTTGGTGACTTCCTGGTCTTTGTGCATTTTCCAGCCGCCACCGGTAATGATATAGGAATCTTTACCAAGGTTGAGCGTCAGACCTTTTTCTTCGAGGCGGTTGCAGACCTGCCAGAGATAGGCCGGAAACCCGAGAATCCGCACCGGTTCGGGTCTACGGCTGAACTCGATCAGCTTTTTTACTGTGGCATCGAGGTCGAATTCAAAGTCATTGACGGCCTTGTTCCAGCGAATGGCGTAAAAAACCGAACGCCGGCCTGTCAGACCAGTCAGCATCTTGTCTGAAAATGCCGTTCCGACACTGCCGGCAACTTTCGGGTCATAGGTAAAACAAAGGTAATTAACCCTGCGACCACGGTCGACCAGCCCAAGCGAGGCAAAAATACTGTCAACGATTTTCCAGATGCGGCGATATGATCGATTATCAAGCACAATGGCGCTCCTGCGCCCGCCAGTGCCTGAAGAAGTCAGTTCAATTTTAACCTGCTTTTCTGGCACCGAAATCAGCCTGAATTCTTTAAAAATAGTCACCAGCAGCGGCGGAATCTGCTCGGGCAGATACTCTTTGCTGAGATCGGCAACGCCGCAACCGGCAAGAAAAGCCTTGAATTCAGGGCATCGGGCGGCATGCCAGCGCAAAGCCTCGTTCATGGCCGCGTTAAAAAGTTTTTCACTTGTGGGGTTGTGATCGAAAGCGTCGGGCAGATCAAAAAGCTGCCCACAACTGACAAAGGGTTTTGCTTCAGCCAATTCTCCACTCCTCGTCGAAATCTGGCTGGCAGCGAACCAGCAGGTCATACCAGCACTTCATGAACGCATCGAGAAAACGACGGTTGTTATCAACCAGGTGCATATCCATAAAATCGAGGCTCTCGAACGAGCGCGAAAAAACGAGAAAATCTTCGCGCAATCCATCATCATTGATTTTCATCGCCGGGAAATAGGCGCAGGGCAAAAACCTGGCATCGAGTGCCATTCGCTGTTTCTGCGGCAAATAAGCACTCACCAGCATTTCGATATAGCGCATGCCTGACTTTGAGGCCTCTTCACAGAACCACATCAGTGTTCGCCTGATATCGGTGCCCGAAAAGCGATAGCCGACGATAACCCCATTGCCATCGAGCGGATTGAAATTCACAAAAATATCGGCGGTGCCATCTTTGGCGGTAAACAGCATATTAGGATCGGTAAATGGAAAGAACACCCGCTTCATCAGATCTTTATCCTGGTAGCGGTAAAATTTTTCGCTGATTTCTTCGATATCGCTCTGCACGTCAAAAGCGATAGCCTGCCCCATTTTGCGCGGGTCTTCCTCGTCGATGATTACCGTTTCGGCTTCTTCGAGATTGAGTTCACCCCTGACAATGTTATAAAAATCAAGCATTTCAGGAATCAGCTGCGGAGTCTTGCGCCGGTATTCGAGGCATTTGGGGCCAAGATAAACTTCTAGACCATGCGTTTCAAAAGACTCTACTTTGCGGACATTCGGAAAAATACCGGTCGACAGAAAGCCGAGATGTTCGAGAACCACCTGAGGCGCAAAGCTGACAGTTCGGGTTGTGGCATAAATAATATCGCAGACACGCGTTTTTTCAGTAAGCATCTGCAGGCCATGCCTGACCATCGTCCGCATGACATCCTGGCCGCGAAATTCGTTGAGAACCGCAGCTGCGTATGACTTGCCGATTTTGTTTACCGGGTCGATCGCAAAAATAACCGAGCCAATCAGGCGATTCTCGATTTTGGCGACTGTCCAGAAATAGGCGGAGTCTTCGACCTTCTTGGCGATAATTGCCGGATCGGCAACGTCGGGCAGGGTGTACTTACCTTTATAAACCTTGATATAAAGGTCGATAATCGCGTCGACATCGTCTCTTGAAGCAGGCTGAAATACGACTACACGTTTATCGTGCAGAACGAGCTGCATTCAGAATTCCCCTTTCAAACACGATCGCCGTTACAATCTATGCACGCTTAGTATACCCGCCAGAAGAGAAGATAGTCAATACGGCCCACCGCAATTAACGCCCGCCACAAAACTGCTGAAATATGTCAGATGACTCGCATTCTGATATAACAATGCCTGATAGAACTAGGCTCGCCATGATGTTTCGGTGGCCCATTTTTCTGCGGCAAAATAAATCAGATCGACCGCCGGGTCTTTAACTTCAGGATACATCCTGGCGTTGGCGAGATTGCCAGCAAGCCGTTCTTTCAAACGCCCATAAGCACAGGCATAATCTGGATGGGCACGCAGAAAATCACGAAACAGCAACGGGTAACGCTGATTGGCTCGGCCGGCCACTCTTACATGCACGTTGGTCGGTCGATGCCCAGTCGGCGGCTTGAAAAACCATTTGCGCCACTGCTCAGGGTCGGCAGTCTGGCCCGGTGGCACGTGATCGGCATCCGCAATCTCTGAGCGGGTAAAGCCGATTGCGGTCATTGCGGCCAGCAACTCTTCATCAAGCGCTCTGACGGTAATCTGGACATCGATAATGTCTTTGGCTGCCAGCCCCGGCACCGAGGTCGAGCCAATATGGTCTATGCGCAGCGCCAGCGGGCCGAGCCCGGCTGCCAATCGGTCACAGATAGCCACAAATTCTTCAGGCCAATGCGGGTCATAGTTTTTAATCAGCCTCCTGACGCCATGCCATTGACCGGTTTCAATCAGTTCAACGCAGGTCTCAATCGCGACCTGCAGACCTCTGATTATTTCCGGCAAAGCCAGGCCAGCAACTCTGCCGGCACCGGCCTGCAGCATTGCTGAATTCATAAGCATTTCGGGGGTTGCTGGCACATGTATAAACCCGCCCATGATCTCTGGCATTTCATTGGCAATCAGATGCATCAGCCGGAACATGACATCATTACAGACATAAGTGCCGGCCGAATCGGACAGCGAAGCCGAGATACCGCCAGCGGCGATTCTATCAATGATTCTGCGCATCGGCAGGCCGGTAAAATAAGCATTTGGTGCCGAATAATCAATGACGCGGTCAATCGGTTGAAAACCGTCATTATCAGCTATCTGCGCGTCATTGACGTTAATCGCCGCCCTTTCAACACTCAGGCATTCTCTTTTTGCTGCCAGCCCGGTGCAGATTACGATTTCCGGCCGCAACTCTCTGATCGCCTTTTCAACAGCCGGCCAGGCGCCCCGAAAAGAAACCGGCAGCAACAGCTTTTGCAGTCTGAAACCACCGATTTGCTCCGGCAACCCCTCGACTCCTTGCCACGAAGAGTTCACGGCAAAACCTTCAAAGGGTGCAAACCCTGTTACCAGCACGATTTTTTCTTTCATTAAAGCAGGCTCCCGCATAGATTTATGCCCCGGTCAACGGTCGAATCAATATACCAGACCAACCACCAGCAACAAAACACACCCTTGTAAAAATAGCTCTAGAACCCTTTATTTCAAAAAAATTTCGCAATTCTTCATCATTACAACACTTGTGCCCTGAAAGCTTAAAGGCGGGAGTCTTTCTCTAAGACCTCGAGCCGGGGCCTTCGAGTTCATTGTTGCACAAGAATTACATAGTTCTCCGTCATCCTGAGAAGCCTGCGCCAGCGAAGGCGGGTGGTGAAAATCTTACATATAGCAGCTTAGATACATGCTTTCCCCCTCCAGTGGCAAACACATGGCCGACGTATCAATAACCGGGGCAACTGTAGCGCTGCTGGCAAAAAAACACTTCAGGGCGGCAACAGAAAAGGAGAAGACGGATCGTGGCGCCTGCAGTTGGCGACGACTCTGGCCACGCCTTTATTGGCATAACAATATCGGCAGCCGGCCGGGCAGGTTGAGTAGGCACCGATATCGACACTTGCGACACAGCCGCAGCCGGGCCGCTGATTGCGATCACGCGGCAGTTCAAGATTGCGACCAGTAAGCTCAGCAATAATCCGGTCATCGATGCAGCGACCCGGCTGAATATTAAAACACCGCAAATCAACCGGTTCGCAGCAGCTTTCGATCGACAACCCAAATTCTGTCGCGGTTTCTGCAAAGCTGCCGGCGATTTCACCAAGCATTTCTTCTGTAAGTGACACTGCTCCAAGCTCACGCAGACCAGCCGCAGCCCCACGATAGGCATCGACAAAGCTGATGACCACGCGGCGCGTTTTCCCTGCCAGAGCGTGGCAATATGTGGCAAAACTGCGTTTATGCCATGCAATGTCGTATTTCGGAGTAACCACAATCGGGTCGTAGCGCCACACGACCCGAGCCGCGCCAACGGCCTGCGCCAATACCGAAAAAGTCTTCAGCAGCTCGCTCTTTTCTGGCAAGCCCGGCTCAACATCCTGGTCATAAGGGTTCAGCGTGAACTGAAAATAGAATTTATAAGCCTGTAACGCGCCAATGCGCTGCAGCAATGGCGCCGGGTTCTTGCTCCAGAACACAAAACAATCGACATCCTGAGGTCGCAGCGACACTTCACGAACCTGCCGCGGGTTGAATGGATTCGCAACTTGGACAAACCCGGCCGCCAACCGGTTAAAAAACCAGTCGGAATAGTAAGCCGGTATATCAGTTCGCCGACTGGCACTGATTATCATCTGTCAGCAAACCTCTTTCAGCAATATCAACGGGGCCAATATAACACCTCGCAAGCGCTGTCAGTCAATAATTAACACACGAAAAAAAGCGATGCTTGCTTAACTATCTCTAGATAATAATTTCTGCAGGTCAGGCGATTGCATAAGCAATACTTGTTTTTGCCAGGGCGGCATTATGCTTCTTGAGCCAGGGACGGCGAAAGCGGCGGTGAAAATTTGCTGGTTTTGTCGACTTTCATTAGAATTAAAAAACAACCTGAAACGTCAGGGTGAAAACTTTCGTTGAGATTTGCGGTATTCTTCCAAAAAGGCAGGGCTGTCTGATGAAAAAACTGTCGAGACTTAAGGGTTTTACGGTCGGCGTTTCGCTGGTGCTTCTTTCCCAGGGCGCCCCCTGCATTGCAGCAGACAATATTCAGTCTGCCTACGATGCTATGCAGCAGAAGTTGACAGAATATCGCGATGCGGTATGCATCCAGACCGACCTCAACGCTGTCACCCTCAAACGCGATGCTTATTTCAAGGCGAAACAGGCCTACGAGAAGCTCCGCCAGGCCGGTAATCAAGGCGTCGACAACGTCAAACAGGCCGCCTCACAAATCCGCCAGGCAGCCGCGCCGGCAACCAGTTCTGACAAGCCAGACACACAAACGCTGACAACCGCCGCCGGTATTGACCGGGCAGTGCAGAAAGCCGTCAGTGGCGCGAAGGTCAGCGAAAAAGATCTTGATATTTCGTTCAAAGAAACCAATGACAACTCGCTTGAGCTGCAGACCGGCGAAACCTTCTGGCAATCAGTCACCCGGGATCTACAGGGCGCCAAAAAGAGCATCACAATTCAGATGTTCGGCATGGAAGCCGATAAAACCGGCTGGGAATTCGCCCGCCTGCTCGCAGAAAAAGCGAAGCAGGGCGTTGAAGTCGTGCTGGTCGCCGACCGCTCTGGCGCCCGCATGGCCGGCTTGAAAAATCTCACCTCGAAAACCGAAGAAGAAAAACTTTTCGATTTTTACCGCCAGAATGGCGTCAAAGTCGTTCTTTACGACAGAATCAGCAAAGCCACTTCGGTCGGTCAGAAACTCGACTTTTTTCATTTCGACCACCGCAAGAAGTTCATTATCGACGGCCAGATCGGCTATGTCGGAGGCTACACCCTGCAGCAGGAATCGCGCGAAAAGAAACACGACATGATGGTGCGCTGCCAGGGCTCGGTGGTCAACCAGATGCAGACCGGCCTGCTGCTCAGCTACCTGTACAATGGCGGTAAGCTGCAGGACAAAGATGCGGCAGCCATTCGCGAACGTTTTTTCCCAAAACCTGCAGTTAAGGGCACTTCGAACGCCAGAATCACCTACAATATTCCGCGCGGCGTTCATGATGTGCATGATGATTACAAGAAGCAGATCGACGCTGCCAAAAACTATCTCTATATCATCAACCCATACATCACCAACAACGACCTGATCGACCGCCTGGCAGCCGCTGCCAAACGCGGTGTCGACGTGCGCATCGTGCACCCGGCTTCGGCCGAGAACCCGCTCAATGACGCCAATACCCGCTTTCATTTCGACAAGCTCCGCAAAGCCGGCGTAAAAATTTATCTCTACGAAGGCGAAAAAGGCCTCGGGAAAGTGCATGCTAAGGGTCTGATCGCCGATGACCAGTTTGCATCGATCGGCAGCTGCAACATGGATACAATGGCGCTGCGCCACAATTACGAGTCGAATGTCGCCTCAAAAGACCCGGAATTCGTGAAAAAGGTTAAAAAAGATCTGTTCGAAAAAGATTTTACCGTCAGCAAGCTCTATGAGCCGCCGAAAAGCCTCTGGGAAAGAATAAAGATCAAGGTTAAGGGCGGCGCTTCAGAACTACTCGACCGCTGGGACTGACCACGGCCATTTTATTCTGTGATTTGTCTGCCTTTCGATGCCTGCTGCCATTAAGCTGATTCTGGTATTTCGCGCATGAGTGGCATTTTAACCTGTGCTATCATTAGGCAATGATAAATTCACAGGTTCAGCAACCGACAGACCTGATCGTTGCCGGCGCCGGGCCGGCAGGCATGGCTGCGGCAATTGCGGCAGCCCGGCAGGGCGCGCGGGTTCTATTGCTCGAAAAATTACCTTCGCCCGGTGCCAAGCTCAAAGCCACCGGCGGCGGGCGCTGCAACCTGGCAAGCAATCTGAGCAACGCAGAAATCATGCGGCGGTTCGGCCGCGATGGGCGTTTTATGACCCCGGCTCTGCAGGCTTGCGACTGCAGCAGGCTGATTGAATTCATGGCCGAAATTGGTGTTGAATGTCATGTTCCTGATGGAATGCGGGTTTTTCCGAAAGATCATAACGCCGGCACGGTTCTGTCTGCACTTGAAGCCGAAATCAAACGTCTTAACATCGAGCTTCATTGCTCACAGACAATAGACGCTCTGGTTATCGAAGCCGGCATAATCAAAGGCGTAAACTGCAACAACAAGCTTTTTCTGGCCGAAAGTGTCATTATTGCAACCGGTGGCAGGGGCTACCCAACCCTGGGCTCTGACGGTAGCGGACTTAAACTGGCAGCAACTGCGGGCCATACTGTCACTGAACTGTTTCCGGCGATGCTGCCGCTGCAGACCCGCGAAACATGGGTAAAAAACTGCCGGGCCGACACAATCGGCAAAGCCGAGATACGCATAGACCTGCCCGAAGCGAAAAAACTGCAGGCCCGCGGCGACCTGATATTCACATCTGATGGCATTCGCGGGCCAGTGGTTCTTGATTTCGCCCGCGAAATCACGCCACTGCTCGCCAGATACGGTGAGATTCCGCTTCTCGTAAACCTGGTAAAAGGCATGAACGAAGAAGAGCTGAGAAAGCACATCGACAACAGACGCAAAGCAGAGCCAAAACTGACGGTGGCACAAGCCCTGTCTGGCCTGCTGCCTGAACCGCTGGCGGCAGAATTATGCCGACAGGCCGGGCTCGACCTGGCAAAGCCTCTTAAAGATCAGCCCGGCAGCAGCCGTGACCGCCTGCTCAAACTGCTGGTCGCCACGCCGCTGACCGTGATCGGGCACGCTGGCTGGGAAGCCGCCATGGTTACACGCGGTGGCGTTTCGCTTAAAGAAATCAGACCCGAAACTCTCGAAAGTCGGCTGATCAGAGGCCTGTATTTTTGTGGCGAAATCGTCAATCTCGACGGCCCATGCGGCGGCTACAACCTGCACTGGTGTTTCGCCAGTGGCCTGCTCGCTGGCCAGCGTGCCGCAAATTCGGCTGCCATCGCCGGGCAATCTTTATCTGTCACAGAAAGTAGTTCTATCAGAAAGTGAGAATAACCATGTTGCGCCTTATTCACCTGCTGTTGTTTCTCTGCTGTTTTTTTTTTCAGCGGCACCTGCTTCTGCTGATGCCCCTTACGAAACCTTCAATGTCAAATACCGCGAAATTGCGCCTTCGGTCCTGCGTGACACAACCGGTGTCGTTACCATAAACGCCGATTTTAGCTGGGAAAACGGCTACAGCGTTAAAGATGTTGAGCTCAAAGCTTACGACAAAGTTGCCGGCAGTTTTGTCGCATCAGAAGCAATCAGTCTTCAGAAGCAGACTCTTGCGCTCAGTTCCTTCGGTTATTCAGGCATTGGCAGCTATCGTTTTCCGATGACCGAAGAGGAAGGCGACTACTGCCGGATAGTTATCGACCCGAAAAGCGACAGAAGAATCTGGATCAACACTCAGATTCAGGCAAAGGGACTGGAGAATGGCGTAGATAAAATGCATTTCGATGGCCTCAAGAATCTTGTGGCTGTAGATTTGTTCGTCTTTACCGACAGTGGCAAAAAGAAGCTCTATGCCGAGCCCAGCCGTGAAAGTTCATTTGTAGTCGTCGACAGCAAAAAGCACGAATTCCTGCTTGCTGCAGAAGTTAAAAATGGTTTTGTCAGGCTGGTTTCTGAAGAAGCAATAACTCTTCAGTCAAAAGACGGCAAAGAAAACTCCACTCCCCGGACGCTCGGCTGGGCCAGAATTCGCGACAACGAAGGCCTGCTGACACTGTGGATCGTTGGGGGCCCGAACTGTTGAACGGAGTTCACATTTCCGGCCAACTGGTGTAAAATGGCACGGTAAATTATAACCAACGGAGGTCATCATGCAGAAGGAACGCAAAGCAAAGGTTATTGAAGTACTCAACAAGGCCCGCTCAATGGAGTTGCATGCTATTCATCAGTATATGAATCAGCATTACGGTCTTGATAATGCTGATTATGGCGAACTGGCAGCCAACGTTAAACTGATTGCCATCGACGAAATGCGCCATGCCGAAGCATTTGCCGAAAGAATCAAGGAACTCGGCGGCGAGCCTACCTCTGACCTGGCCGACAAAGTAAAAAAAGGCCAGCAGGTCAAGCAGGTGTTTCCGTATGACGCCAAACTTGAAGACGACACCCTTGATGCCTACAATCAGTTTCTCAACGTCTGCCGTGAAAATGGCGACAGCATTTCAGTGAAGCTGTTTGAAACCATAATCGACGAAGAACAGGCCCACTTCAACTATTTTGACAACGTTAACGGCCATCTCGAAAACCTTGGCGACACATACCTTGCCAGGATTGCCGGCACCCCGGCCGATACCGGCCCGGCCTCAAAGGGTTTTGTAACCCAGAACGCCGCCTGATTTCTCTTATATCAAAGGGGCTGTCGCATAGAAATATGAAACAGCCCCTTTTTATATTGCGTTAAATCGACAACAAAAGTTTAAAACGTGAAAAATGGGCAGTTTTTTCCGGACCAGTGAACAACAATGCAAGCATGCCAGAGCGAGCATGCAAAAAACAGCTTTCAATAACCGGCAGTAAGGTTTTTTTTCAGATTTGCCGGCAATTCCAGAGTTGTGAGGTCAAAGAGGCAGGCGTATTCTGACTTGATGCCCTGCGAACCAATTTCTGCAGAACAGGCGGCACACCATGAGGTTTTTTCTTTTTCTTTTCGCCCTGGTAATTTTGTTGTCTCAACCTGCCGATGCCGGCAGCCCGAAAGACAAGGAACTTTTCGACAAGGCATCTGAGCTGACCTATGAAGGCCAGCTGAAAATGGCCGAAAAGATGACCGGTCAGCTGCAGGAAAAGGAAAAAACCGGCGCCACCGCAGAAGATGGGACTTCAATGTTCATGACCATGATCTTGGGCGCAATCGGCACCGGTTATTTCATATTCGGAAAAAAGCAGTCAAGATTCACCTTTCTTCTCTGCGGTGTAGGGTTGATGGTTTTTCCGTTTTTTGTTTCCGACTTTATGGTCAGTATGATTCTGGGTCTCGCCATGACCCTTGCGCCATTCAAAATTGAGTTCTAAGACCTGAGAGCAGCAGAATATCACAAAGCCAGCCTGTTTTCTTTTTCTACAGAGCTGGCCCGTCATACAAATTGCTGTTTCTCACCCCGCCAGGCCCATCGCCAGAGGTTGATAAGGCCGCGCAGCAGTTCATCGAAAGCCAGCGCCACAGCCAGCCCGACCGCGCCAAGTCCGACCTTGAAAGCAAGCAGCCATGCAAGCGGCACGCACACGAACAACATTACAATAAAAGCAGTTCTGGCAACGAATTTGGCGTCACCACGCGCTTTCAAAGATGGCGCCAGAGTTGTATTGAGTCCTCGGCCGGCTTCAAGCAGGATGTATACCGCCAGCATCGAGCGGGCCGTGGCAGCAACCTGCTGGTCAGCGGTAAAAAGGCATAAGAGTCGCGGCGACAGCGCGTAAACCAAAGCCGCCGCGGCCGGACCAACCAGAAACGTCATCAGACTGCTGCGCAGAACCATCTTGCGCGCTTCTTCAAACTTGCCGGCGCCGATAAGAAAGCTGACCTGCACCTGGGCACCCCACCCCAGCGCAATGCCAGGCAACGACGGAACCGCCGAAAGAGTGCCGGCATAGGCGCGCGCAGCAAGGGCAACCGCCCCCAGCCCGGCGAACATGCGACCGATAAAAAGCTGCGAAAGGGCGTAGGCGAAAGGCTCAAGTATCACCATAGCAGCAAGACAGATGATCGGACTGATCTCGGCCAGCAACCCGTCCTGGCGCCCGGGAAACCTTACAGACAGCCGCAACAGGAACATAAAAGATGCGGAGGCAATTACAATTGCCGTCAGGTTGCCAGACAACTGCGACACCGCCACCCTCTCGATACCGGAAAGCTGCAAACCGAACAAATCACCCGGCAGAAGCCACAGACAGAGGAAGCAGACAGAGTGGTTGCACAATGCCACCAGCAGCGGCAGCAGACTGTTGCCGGCACTGCGAAAAACAGAGGTAAAATATTGGCCGAGGGCAGTGCAAGCGAGTGACCACTGAGCGATGCGGCAATAATCACCGGCATAAACAGCGGTGTCGCCTTTTAAACCAAGAATTTCGGTAATGAAAAACTGCCGTCCAGAAGAAAAAACCGTGAGCATAACTGCGGCAACGATCAGAAACAGGCCAAGAAGAGCACCCCGCAATCTGGCTGCGCTATCTTCATCGCCATTGCCTGTTACACGGGCAATCAGAATGCCGCCAGCCTGAGACAGACCGAGAAACATTGTCTGAAACAGCCAGAAGAGATTGTTAACGACTCCGACCGCACCCGAAGCAGCGTCAGCAATTCGCCCAAGCAGCGAAAAAAGCAGCATGCTGACCGCAAAAGAAAGCAGTAACTCAGCAAGTATCGGCCCCGAAAAACGGCTCAGACTTTTCATTTATTTGAATTTCTTGAAGAACGAGTAATTCTTCTTGCTGCCATCTCGCAACTGCCAGATGACACATTCGCCGGCTTCAAGCTCAACATGCGTCAGACCGGCAGAGGCGACGATAAAATGCTCTGAAAACACATCATGCAGTCTGGTCTCAGAGAACAGCCAACCCCAGGGCAGAGACAATGTCGCGGCACATCTGCTTCGGCTGTTATTCCAGGTCACCAGAGTAAACCGTTCCGGCTCCTCTTCACTTGCCCTGAAAAAAGCAAAAAGCTCGGGGTGCAGGTCGGTAATCACCGGCCGCCAGATGCCACTGCGCAATTCAGGCGACGCAGCCCGCAATCTGGCGAGCGCCTTTATTTCATCACCATAGTGGAGGCTGGTGGCAGACAGGCGTTTGTCCCACGGCATGCCGGCACGGTTTTCGGGATCAGAACCGCCTTTGAGACCTATTTCTTCGCCATAATAGATCATCGGTATCCCCGGCAGCGTAAACTGCAAACGCCGCGCCACAGTTATCTTTCTGCGGTCATTTTTAAAATCTGTATTGGTACGCGGAGAGTCATGCGAAGCCAGCATGAGAAAATGATTACAGAACCCATCGTCGTAAGCCGCCTGCAGGTTGCGGGTCAGCTGACGGGTATTAACACTTCCCGCCAGACACGCCTTAACCGAAGCAGTGAAAAAATAGCTTTGCGTAGCATCCAGAGCCTTGAGCCAGGGCACCGAAAAATTGGCAACTTCGCCAATCAATGCAGCATCAGGAAACCTGGAGCGAAACTCGGCGGCAATTCTATGACAGACCGGCAGACTCAGATCGTTGGCACAATCGAGACGGATTCCGTCAAAGCCTTTGTTGATCCAGAAAGCAAGAACGTTGTCTTTGCCAGCAAACAGATATTCCTGCACTGCCGGCTCAGATAAATTGAGTTCCGGCAGACCAGGGTAACCCCACCAGCAGAGATAACTGCCATCTTCCTTGAAAGTAAAACGGCGACGCATCTCGGCATCACCCGCCAAAGCTGCCATAAACCATGGATGCTGGTTCGAAACATGATTAAGGGCAATGTCGCAGACAATCCGCAGGCCGCGTCGATGCACCTCTCGAATCAGCTGCTCCAAATCTTTCCATGTGCCCAGCATCGGGTCAAGCATGCAATGATCCGTAGTTTCATAACGATGATAAGAGGGCGCAGCATTGAGCGGTGTGAGCAGAATGGCGTTGGCACCGGTTGCTGCAATATGATCGAGGCGGCTCAAAATACCCGGCAGATCGCCGCCAAAAAATTCACGGCCGCCGCGACCGCTCTTGCCCGGCACCGCCGACCACGCAACCAGTTCGTGCCCTTCCGGAACAGCGATTTTGCCGGAACGGCAAAACCGGTCAGGCATGATCTGGTAGAAAATCGCGTCAGAAATCCATTTACACCCGGCTGCAACATTCATGCTCATCTTTATCCCTGTCGACCTGACGTTTTTTCACAACTTTGGCGCGTTCATTATGAGAACATGGCCGACAAAAATCAAGGGGGTACAGGCATTGCCATCAACGGCTGAAGAGTTTTATCATGGTCAAGGAACATTTGAACGAACAAATGTTTGCAACGACGTCAAAAGCTAGTTTACGGGCAGCCATGAAACGAGACAGAAAGCATCAGTCACCACTTTTTCAGCTGTTATCTTTTATCAGAAGCTATTTTACCGGGCCGGCAACCAGAAGGACAGATTCGGATGGAAGCCCTGCAAGCTCGATCAGCAATGCCGGAGCAGCAGCTGAATCATCTGAAACGACATTAAAACAGAAAGACAAGGGTGAACTGTTCGTTGTCTGGGATGCCCTTGGCGACGGCCGGGCCGTCGGGATATTCGAGAGTGAAGACCTGGTCAGGCAGATCCTTGCCATAAACCCTTTTTATTATCGCTATTATCGCTGCAAACCGGGCCAGGCAACCCAAACCGCTCTTGAATGGCTCGACGAAAAACAACGGGCTGATCTGCTGCAGCTGCTCTACCATTCACAAATTCCTGAAAAATCTGCCAGACAACGGCCGGCAACCGATGGCGTCATCAGAACCGCTGAGCCGACTGATCTTGACCGACTTACCGAATTATGGCTTTCGGCCTCACTCGAAGCCCACAATTTTATCAGCAGCGACTTCTGGCAGCAGAACTCCGAAAAAATGCGCCACAAATACCTGCCCGCGTCAGAGAACTGGGTTTATTGTGAAAATGACCGTATTCTCGGCTTCTTTTCACTGTTTAACGACAACCTCGCAGCTCTCTTTGTCGACCCGGCAGCACAAAGCCGCGGTATTGGCCGAAAACTGCTCGATCACGCCAAGGTTTTGCGGCCGAACCTTTCACTGAATGTTTATGAGCAGAATATCAGAGCGGTGAGCTTCTACAGCCGCAACGGGTTCAGAGTGATTCAGGCTCAGAAAGACCCGTACACCGGCCACAGTGAACTACTGATGCAGTTTTCTGCCTGAAAATCTCAGCGCAGCCAGGTGCCGTCTTCGCCGATTTTGCCAGGACCATTGCGCACCCAGACACCAGCCGAATTGCCCTTCACCGAAAATGTGAGCGACCTTGTCGATGTTGCTACGGTTTGAGCCGCCCCGGTGACCGCATCGATATAATCACCGGGCAAAACACGGCTTACGGTGATTTCCTGATCGATAAATGCGCTCAGGCCGATGACCGCATAGCTTTCGGCATTGTTGAAATTGCGCACGAAACTCATGCCGGATACGAATTCTGAGCCATTTTCGAGCGACCCGAGGCTCAGTGCCGGCACTGCCGCACGAATCTGGTTCAGGCGCCTGACATGCTGAAACAATGGGTGAGCGATTGCCTCCTCGATGACCGACTCTTCGAGATTACCGCCAAAATAGGCCTTGCCGGTGGCGGAAAGCAGATCGGTCGGCAAGACGAACTTCTGCGGCATGCCTTTCATGAATTCGATTTCTTCGCCCATAAGCAGCATCGGTACGCCGCGAATTGTCCAGAGCAGGTTATAGGCATTTGCCGCTTTCCAGGCATCACCCGAAAATCTTGTCAAATTGCCATTCTCAGGGCCAAGATCGAAGTTGTGAAAGAAAGTGACGAGTGTCAGCGGGTCGGCGTAGGCACCATCAAATTTGATCAGATTGCCGACCCCGGTAAAATGCCCGTTGACAACCGAGGTCGCAAAGGCCTTGAACAGCGGGTAGTCCATGACTGCGATGCCCGAATTCTGAACCCCGGGGTCCATCGGGTTGTTTTCGTTGCGGCTATACCACCACGGGCAAAGCTCAGAAGGCTCTTTGCCGCCGGCAACCAGACGGCCAAAACCTTCAAGAACCGGCTCAACATCGGCAAAAACGATCAGATCAGGCTTAAACCGCCGCCACATTTCTACCATATAAATAAGATCGCGCCGGTCGGTATTTCGGGCAAACTGAATTCTGAAACCATCAACGCCCATGCCGATGTATTTTTTACCCAGCGCCGCAAAGAAATGGCGAATTTTCCAGCTGTCGGTAACGAGATCGATGCTGTTATCGTCAAGATGAGCGCGCTGCACCCGGCTGACCGTGAGATTTTCGTCAGGCCTCAGCCAACCCTCACGGTGAAACCATTCCGGGCTCAGCAGCTTCTCATCGGTGCCAAAAAAGCGCTCGGGGTGAAGATTCTCGGCCGGAAAAACCGCCCCGGTCACCGGGTCTTTCAAGGGCCCCGCACCCCACGGGTCACGGTAACGCAGATCCTTGAACCACTCGGGTGCGCACGGGTTATCGTTATCCATGCGGTAAGGGTGCTTATAATTGCCTAGATTGAACACATATGGCCACTGCGCCTTGATCGGGCCGCGATAAAATTTAAGCGGCAGTCGCGAAATGAAATAGTGATTTCTGATGCCGTAATTGCTGACGTGGTTCACCACCAGAGTCTGAATGACCTTTAAGCCCTGCGCTTTTGCCGCGTCGATAAAATCCTGCCATTTAAAGTCATCAGAGCTCAACCTGGGCTCAAAAGTCTCATAATCATAGGCATTGAAGCCCATAAAATCGAGGGCGCCACGATTCTCGACCGGCGGCGTGACGCATACGGCCGTAAATCCCAACTCTTTGATGTAAGCCAGCCGTGAAGCCAGCCCCTTAAAGTCGCCGCGATAGTGCGGGTCATCTTTCTGAATGCGTTCGCGATTATAAAAATTGTTTTCGATATCGCCGTCATAAAAACGGCTGGTAATGACCGAATAGATTCTTTCACGTCTGATATCAGCAGGAACAATGATTTCCGCTTCCTGCGCCAGCGAGGCCGGTAAAGCGGTCAGGCCCAGCACTGCCGCGAGAATAAGATTTCTGAGTTTTCCTGCCATAATTTTTTACCTGATCCAAGAATCTGTTTAAAATCACCAGGCTTGCAAGGCTATTTTTTAACGGTTTTACAATGGTTATCAAACGCTGTTTTTGCCGACAAAAACTTAATTTTTCTCGGGGCTTGTACCATTTTAGCGGTTGTGCTATTCTTGGCACACTTCAACCATCAAGTAATATGGAGCCCCGCCCTTGCCAATTTCTGAGCTGATTTCGCGCTACCTTGAAAGTATCGGGAAAGAACGCAACCTGTCAGTGAACACGGTGCGCGGTTACCATACCGACCTCGAATTCTTTGCCGCGTGGCTTCAGAAGCAGGGCATAACCGAATCGTCAGCACTCGAAAATCTTTCGCATGCCAGAATCAGGGCTTTCTGGGCCGAGCGTCGCAACGGTGGCCTTTCGGCACAGAGCATGCGCCGCGGCCAGTCAGCCCTGCGCGGCCTGATGAAATATGCCATGCGCCACCACATTATCGCCAAAAATCCGGCCGAAAACATGGATTCGCCGAGACGACAACGGCCGCTGCCGCGCGCCCTGAGCCAGGAAGATATCAATCTGCTGCTCAACGCCCCCGATTTAACCACCCTTCTGGGCCTGCGTGACCGTGCCATACTGGAAACCCTATACGGCAGCGGTCTTCGGGTTTCTGAGATTGCCAGCATGACTTTTTCCGATATTGACATGAGCAACTGCATGATCCGTATCACCGGTAAAGGTCAGAAAGAACGCATCACACCGATGACCCCGGCGTCACGCGATGCAATTCAGGCCTACTGCTCGGCGCGGAATGCCCAGCAGCCAGAGGCTAAGCAGCAGCCGAAAATTTTTCTCAACCACCTGGGCACACCGCTTTCGACCCGCAGCATCGCACGGCTGATCGACAAATATGCCCGGCAACTGGCAATGATGATGAACATCACACCGCATCAATTCAGACACAGCTTTGCCACTCATCTTCTCAACAATGGCGCCGACATCAGGGGCGTGCAGGAAATGCTCGGACACAGCAGTCTGGCGACCACACAGATTTATACGCGCATCAGCAAAGAAAAACTCATGCAGACCTATCGCCTGAGTCACCCAAGATCAGGAGAGAAACAATGACTTATCACGGAACAACCATTCTGGCGGTAATCAGAGACGGAAAACTCGCCTTTGGCGGCGACGGCCAGGTTACCCTCGGCGATCAGATCGTCAAGGCACGCGCCCAGAAGATCAGGCGACTCGGTAGCCACCCGATTATCGGCGGCTTTGCCGGCGCCACAGCCGATGCCTTCACCCTTTTCGAAAGATTCGAAAATAAGCTTGATTCGATGTCTGGCAACATGACGCGCGCCGCAGTTGAGCTCGCAAGGGACTGGCGCATGGACAAAGCACTGCGCCAGCTTCAGGCAATGCTGCTGGTCGGCAACAGCGAAAAAATTCTCGTTCTTTCGGGTCAGGGCGACGTTCTTGAGCCCGACGAACCGGTTGCGGCAATTGGCTCTGGAGGCCCTGCGGCTCTTGCAGCCGCCAAAGCCATGCTGCGCCACACAGACCTCTCTGCGGCCGAAATCGTCAAGAACGCCCTGATCATTGCTTCAGAACAATGCATTTATACCAATGACAAGATTATTGTGGAGGTTATGCCGTCTTGAGCAAAGAAGCCATCAATCTTCCCGGCCCTGAACTGACACCGCAGGAAACCGTAGCCGAGCTTGACAGATATGTCGTGGGTCAGCACAAGGCCAAACGCGCCGTGGCCATAGCACTGCGCAACCGCTATCGTCGCCGCCAGCTGCAGAACTCGCTGCGCGAAGATATCAGACCGAAAAACCTTCTACTGATTGGTCCGACCGGCGTCGGCAAGACCGAAATCGCCCGCCGCATATCAGGCATCGCCAATATTCCATTCGTCAAGGTCGAAGCCACCAAATTTACCGAAGTCGGCTACGTTGGCCGCGATGTCGACTCCATGGTCAGAGACCTGGTCGAAGTCAGTATGAATCTCCTCAGAACCAGAAAACTTGCCGAGCTCGAGCCGAAGGCACGCGAGAAAGCGCACGAAAAAGTTCTCGATGTCCTGCTTCCGGAGAGCCGAAGATACCATCCGTTAAGTGGTTTCGAAAAATCCTCAGAAAAGTTTAGCAACGTGTCGATAGGTATTGAAGAGACTGATTCAAATGCATCAGCCAGACAAAAACTCTCTGAAGAACTCAAATCCGGCAGACTAGACGAAAAGGAGGTAGAAATCGACGTGAACGAGCACCAGACACCCGTAGTCGAAGTTTTCTCCTCCCAGGGCGGCTTTGAGGAAATGGGCATCAACATGCAGAGCATTCAGAGCATGATTGGCAATATTCTTCCGGGTCGCAGCCGCCGCAAGCGTGTTACAGTTGCACAGGCCCGCGACATCTTCTTCAGCGAAGAACTCAGCCAGCTCATGGAACATGAAGATCTGCAAAAGGAAGCCGTGTCACTGGCACAGGAAAGCGGCGTCATCTTCATCGACGAAATCGACAAGGTCGCCTCTTCATTTGTCAGCAAAACCGGCCCCGATGTTTCTCGCGAAGGCGTGCAGCGCGATCTGCTGCCGCTCGTTGAAGGCACCAGCGTCATGACCAAATATGGCATGGTTAAAACCGACCATATCCTGTTCTTTGCCGCCGGCGCTTTCAATGTCAGCAAGCCTTCCGATCTGATTCCCGAGCTTCAGGGACGTTTCCCGGTGCGTGTCGAATTCGACAAACTGAGTGTCGAAGACTTCAAACGCATTCTCACCGAGCCGAAAAACTCTCTGGTCCGTCAGTATCAGGCCATGCTGGCCATCGACAACCTCGAAGTCGAATTCACCAGCGAAGCCATCGAGCGTATCGCCCACTTCGCCTGTGAAGCGAACGAAATGCACGAAAACATCGGCGCCCGCCGGCTGCACACCATCATGGAACAGCTGATGGACGAAGCATCGTTTTCGGCACCTCAGAGTCTGACCGGCCGCTATGAGATTACCCGCGAGACTGTCGACCGGGTTATCGGACCGCTGATGCAGGACCGCGATCTGGCAAGATTCATTCTCTGAATTCATCGCCTAAGGGGAAAAACGAAAAATGTTCGAAAGACTTACCGGAACTGCGACTTTCAATCTGCTTGGCAAGGGCCTTGAAGTATCGTCAAAGCGCCATAAGGTTATTTCAAACAACATTGCCAACGTTAACACTCCTCTGTTCAAGCGACAGATTGTCACTTTCGAAGATCAGATGGCTAAAGTGTTCGATGGCAAGGTCGATATCGTCGGCCGCCGTGAAGACGACCGCCACATTCCGATCGGGACCATCAACTACATGGATGTCGACCCGGTCACCATAAAAGATAGAATTCACGTAATGCGCAACGACAAGAACAACGTCGACATCGATGTTGAAATGAGCGATCTGGCCAAGAATACCATGACCTATCAGATTCATTCCAGCCGCCTGGCCGCTATGTTTGCAGGTCTTAACGACGTAATCACCAGAGGAGGTAGAGCATAATGACAATGTTTCGTGGCATTGATATTTCTGCATCGGGCCTTACCGCTGAACGTCTGCGCATGGACGTCATCTCGAACAACATCGCCAACGTCAACACTACCCGCACCGAAGATGGCGAACCGTTCAGAAGAAAAATGGTCATTTTTCAGGCCAGGCATGCCTATGGCCAGCGCCCGTATCTTGACCGCATCAACCCGCAGGAACCGGGCCGAGGCGTCAGAGTTAACGCCATTATGGAAGATATGACCCCGTTCAAAATGGAGTATGACCCGAATCACCCTGATGCTGACTCCGAAGGTTACATCAGACGCCCCAACATCAACATAGTGCACGAAATGGTGGACATGATCACTGCCACACGTGCCTACGAAGCCAACGTTACCTGCATCAATTCGGCAAAAGACATGACAAATGCCGCTCTAAACATCGGCGGAAGAGGGTAATAAATGAAAATTGACAGTAACCATCCTTTGCACGGCGTAAGATCAAAACCTGAGCGCCCACAGACGAACGCCAAGGAACAATGGGGATTCTTCCTCGACAAGTTTCAGACAGCGATTGATGAAGTCGACCAGCTCGGCAAACAATCGGAAAAACTGACCCAGGATGCGGTTCTCGGTCGTGTAGAAAACCTGCACGATGTCATGATTGCTGCTGAAAAAGCGAAAACCGCAATGAATCTCACCTTGGAAGTACGCAGCAAAGCACTTGAGGCATACAAAGAAATAATGCGCATGAATTTTTAATTTTTAGTCTTTACAGAACGGCTTTGCCGTACTATAACTAATCTATCAAATCCCGCCAAAAAAAAATTATAAATACACAGGGCACCACAAAGAGTAGGGAGTAGCAGGCAATGACAGATTTTCTTCGGCAGTTATGGGAACCGATTGCAAAACTGCCCCGATCGCAGCAGATCGGGCTCGCAGCCTTTGTAATCTTCGTGGTTGTGGGTATTTTAAGCGTATCCATGTGGGGCACGCAAAAAGAATTCATACCCCTGTTCGAAGAACAACTGAAAATCGAAGATGCCGGCAAAGTCACTGCCAAGCTTACCGAACTCAACATCGAATACAAGCTCGGCAAGGACTCAACAGAGATTCTCGTCCCGCTCACCGACAAGTCCTACATTATTCTGCAGCTTGCCCAGGAAAAAACACTACCCCAGGCCAAACCTGGCTGGCAGAAACTGATTGACGAGCGGTCGCTTTTCTCCGGCTCCACTGACAAGGAATTCGATCTGAACTATGTGCGCGGCCTGCAGATAGAGCTTGAAAACACTCTGAAGCGTATGGGCCCGATTGAAGAGGCCAATGTCAGCATCACCAAGCCGAAAAAAGAAGTTTTCAAGGAAGACCAGAAAGAGCCTTCTGCCAGTATTCTTCTGCAGCTGAAACCAGGAGCTGAAATTAATCAGGATCAGATCAGAGCGATCAGAGACTGGGTCTGCTCAGCTGTGGAAGGCTTGCAGCCAGACAAAATCAGAATCGTCGACAGCGAAGCCCGCGATCTGACCAGAGTCATTGAGGACGATGAGATGATGACTCTCGATAAAACCCAGACCGCTCAGCTCAAAATCACCCGCAACCGCGAAAGCCACCTGCGCAAGGAACTGCTCAACATTCTCGAAGGCATGTTCGGCTATGGCAAGGCGCTGGTAAGTGTTCGACTCGATATGGATTTCGATCAAAAAGAAGCGGTCAGCGATCTGGTAATCCCGCCAATCGAAGGTTCGAACACCGGCATCATTCTTTCTGAAAAACTCGAATCTGAAAAATACGAGGGCAAGGACCTGATCGAAGACGGCGAACCCGGAGTCAACTCGAACCTGCCCCCCGGAGCCCCCGCCTATCCCGGCACCGAAAATTCGACTATCAACAAATACGAACGCGATGGCACCATCAGAAACTATGATGTTGGCCGCTCAAAAGAAAAATACGTTAAAGAGCAGGGCACCATCAAGCGCCTGACCGTATCGGTCGTTCTCAATGGCGACCCCGAAGAATTCAACACTCTCAATGACCAGATCACCGAAGTCGCCAAACAGGCTGTCGGCTTTGACAAACTGCGCGGTGACAAGATTTCATTGATGGTCACTCCGTTTAAAAATGACGAGGCAGACCGTGCCAAAGAAGCTATTGCCCTGAAGAAAGAGCAGGAGAAGCAGATGTTCATGATCGTTGTGGGCCTACTCATGTCATTCCCGGTTTTTCTGGGCGTGATCTACATTTTTGTAAGAGTTTCCAGAGCCAGGGCCCTGGCCCGCGAGCAGCAGAAACTGCAGGAAGCGGCCATGGAAGCGGAAAGACTGCGCCAGGCCAGAGAGCAGCAGGTGTTCCAGCAGAACGAACAGCAGTGGAAAGACTGGGAGCGCCGCTTCAAGGACATCAAGAACTTCTTCCCCGAAATTGGTGACGTCGAAGAAAAGAAACGCAAAGTCCAGGATCTTCGTCATCAGGCTTACCAGTATGCCAGCGAAAATGATGCTCTGCCTCCTGATTTTGACGAAATGACACCCGAAGAACAGTTCATCTACCGCGAAGCTTTCCAGAAGAAGGCCGACGGCACTCTCGAAGAAGGTCTCGAAAGACTCTCTGCCATCATTGCAGAACGCGACCGCGCCCGTGAAGAAGAACTCGCCCGGCTCAACGCTCAGGCAAACGCGCGCGAACTGCTCGAAGAACGCGTCAGAAATCTTATCGAAACCAAACCCGAAGATGCAGTACAGGTTGTTCGCCTGTGGTTAACCAAGCAGTAAGGAGAACGACCCTGTGGCCGAGAAAGTTCAAACCGCAACCATCAAGCCCGAAGACCTGCCGATTCTCGAAATACCAGGCAAGGCAAAAGCCGCCATTCTGCTGATTTTTCTCGGCCCGGAAACCAGCGGTTATATTCTGCAGTCGCTCTCGGACGCTGAAATCGAAATTCTCACCATCGAGATTGCCAAAGCCCGCAAAATAACCACCGAAGAAAAACTTTCGGTTCTCTTTGAATTTGAACAGCTGATGATGGCCCGCAAGTTCTATTCAGAAGGCGGGCTCGAATATGCCAAGCATCTGCTCGAAAAAACCATCGGCCCGGGCAAGGCCCTCGAAATTCTTGCCAAAATGGGTACTTCATTGCAGGTTCAGCCGTTTGAAGCCGCCAGAACCGCAGATCCGACCCAGCTTGCAACCCTGATTCAGAATGAGCACCCGCAAACAGTCGCACTGATTCTTGCCTATCTGCAGCCAGAAAAGTCGGCGGTAATTCTGCAGTCGATGACTCCGGACACCCAGGTTGAAATTGCCAAACGCCTCGCTTTGATGGATAGAACCAGCCCGGAAATTACCCGCGAGGTCGAAAACTACCTCGAAGAAAGACTGTCGTCGATCATCGGCCAGGATTTCACCAGCGTTGGCGGTATCGATTCACTCATTGGCGTATTGAATGCGGTTGAACGAGCTACCGAAAAGAACATCATCGAAACCATGGAAGTGCAGGAGCCAAGTCTGGCTGAAGAAGTCAAGAAACGCCTGTTCGTATTCGAAGACGTTGTTCTTATCGATGACAGAAGCCTGCAACGCCTGTTCAAGGAAATCGACATGAAAGACCTGTCGGTTGCCCTCAAAGGCGTCACAGACGAAGTCAAAGAAAAATTCTACAAGAACATGTCGAAACGTGCTGCTGAAATGCTCAAGGAAGAAATGGCATACATGGGCCCGGTGCGCATGCGTGACGTAGACCAGGCACAGCAGAGAATCGTCGCCGTGGTCAAAAAACTCGAAGCCAGAGGCGAAATCGTTATTTCACGCCCTGGAGAGGAGGAGCTGATTGGCTAAAACTCAACTTGGGGCCAGCACTGGCCTCGAAATTCTTGCAAATATCATGCGGCATTGCGATGCCAAAACCAACCGCCATATAATGAACGGTCTGCAAAAAGATGTGCCGCATGTGGTTCTTGAGCTTCGCAAGAAAATCATGATGTTCGAAGATCTTGCTTATGCCGATGCACGTGGTGTGCAAAAGCTCCTCAAGCTCATCAGAACCAGAGATCTGGCAGTATCGCTCAAAGGCGCCCCGCCGGCGGTTCTCAAAAACCTTGCCAACAATATGTCGCAGCGCGGCCTCAGCGACCTCAAGGGCGAAATAACTCTGATCGGACCGGCCCGCGAAGCCGATGTCGAAGCCGCACGCGAACGCATCATGGCTGTGGTTGCCGAGCTGATCAACAGCAAAGAATTGTATATCAGCCGACCCAACGACGATCTGGTCTATTAAGGAACTTGTGAATGGGTAAAATCTTCAAGGCGAATCAGATCAAAATCGACACTGAAAAGCCTGTCTTCGTTCATCATCATCAGAAAATTGTCAAACCCGAGCCAGACATTGACCCGGCCGAAGACGCCTTTGCCGAAGAAGCCTTCAGAGCCCTCTCTCCTGAACACCTGGCCGGGAACGGCGAAAAGATAGTCACAAAAACACCTGAAGAGAGCAATCAGGAAGTTTCTGAAGAAACACCGGAATCGGCCCCGGCGCCCCGTAAACCGGAAAGTTTTCTTTCGCAGGCGGCAAGAAAATCGCGCCACGCTGCAGCTCTTGAAGCCATCAAGGTTAAAGAACTCGAACTCGAGGCTCTTGAAGAAGAACTGCGTGAATGGGAAGCTGCTCTGCAACAGAAAGAGCGCGAACTGACCACCAAAGAGCAGGAAATCAGCCATGGCATGATCAAGCGCCGTCAGGAAATGGAGGCTGAGGCTGCCAAAACCCTGCAGATGGCCAGAGAAGCAGCCGCATCGATCGGTGAAGCCGCCAAAGCCGAGGCCGAAACCATCAAAAAGGCTGCCCGCCTCGAAGTCGATTCATTGCGCGAAAAAGCTTACAAAGAAGGATATGCCGCGGGCGAAGATAAAGGCCGCGCCGCCGGCGAGACAGAAGGACTGCACGAAGTGCAGCTCGACTGGAAAAACCTGATGCTTGAATCAGAAGCCCTCGTCAACGAACTGCAAACCAGCCGTATGGGCATTCTAAAGTCTTCTGAAGAAGAAATGCTCAAGCTCATCATCGCCTTTGCCAAATCGGTCATCAAGGTCGAGCCGATCGCCCAGCCCGAAATCATTCTGCATAACATCGATCAGGCTCTGAACCGCGTTTCTGAAGTCGACAAAATTGTCATGCGCATCAATCTGCGCGACAAGAGCATGTGTCAGGCCCACAAAGATCAGTTTCTTGCGCGTCTCAGCTCGGTATCTGAGCTGAGAATCGTTGAAGACAGCACTCTGTCACCCGGCGGCATAAAGATCGAGACCGGCGTTGGTACCATTGACGCCACAATCGAAAGTCAGGCCAGAGAACTCGAAAAAGCTCTGCTAGAAAAATTTCGCAAAAATCAGGCGGGCATCTAAATGAGTTTTTCATTTTCTGAATATTCATCGGTGCTGTCGAACACCGACCCAATAAGGGTAAACGGCCGGGTCACCCAGGTCGTCGGCTTGCTGATCGAAGCCACCGGCCCGCAGAACCCGGTTGGTGACATCTGCCATATCATGACGCCGCAGGGCCCCCTGCCGTGCGAAATTGTCGGTTTCAGACGCAGTAGTGTTCTGCTGATGCCACTGATTCATACTGAAGGAATAAGGCAGGGAGCAGAAGTCGTGCCGACCGGAATGCCACTGAC